>SAMEA3663246__coassemble_82_pt1 | contig 43655 bp, 39 predicted proteins | sample SAMEA3663246__metabat2_low_PE_033 | metagenome-assembled genome bin SAMEA3663246 (sample SAMEA3663246) | pig gut metagenome | biome: pig gut; feature: pig-associated habitat; material: faeces | place: China | collected 2013
GTTGTAAGGTCAATGGCAAGGCGAGCATAGCGAATATAATTAAAGGAGCCGATAAAAGGCTCCTTTTTACGTTAATCAGTAATACCGAAATCAGTAATACCGACTTGTCTAACAGTTGTCCATTAATCAGCAATACGGTCTGTCTATTTGTATTACAGCAAAGTAGGTGTCTCCGTCAATTGTCGATATTATTTCTTTGATTGCCGCATCAACATCGTTATCGGAAAGCTTGCAGTTGTGGGGTACAACCACATCGAATATCAGGTTTGTATGCGTGGGTCCAGTCACCATTCTAAAGTCGTGTATCGAGAGCGTGTTGTTGTATTCGCGTATCTTTTCAATGACGGCCGCCTTTACGTTGTTGAGGTGTTCGTTATCGGTCACGATGGGGTCCATGTGGATTATCGCTTGACAGTGAAGCTCGCTCGAAAGCCTGCGCTCGATATTGTCTATCAAGTCGTGTGAGACCGCTATATCGTTGGATTCGGGGACCTCTACGTGGAGCGATACCATCCTCCTGCCCGGGCCGTAGTCGTGTACTATCAAGTCGTGAATGCCCACAACACCGTCGTATGACATTACGATGCTGTGTATGCCTTCGACGAATTCCTTGTCGGGGGCTTGACCCAAAAGGGGGGTTACCGTATCTATGCAGGAACGTATACCGACGTAGAATATGAAGCAGGCTACGAGTAATCCGGCGTAGGCATCAATGTTTATCGAGAAGAATTTGCCTACAAACATTGCGACGAGTGCGGCTGAGGTTGCAATACAGTCGCTGAGGCTGTCGATAGAAGTCGCTTTCATGGCAGACGAACTGATTTTCTTTCCGATCTTGCGATTGTAGAGTGCCATGTAGAGCTTTACGAGTATGGATGTGGCAAGCACGCCTATCGCGACGAAGCTGAATTCGACGGCTTCGGGCGAGATTATCTTTTCGATAGAAGACTTTCCGAGCTCAAAACCCATAACGAGTATTATCATCGATACTATGAGCCCACTGATGTACTCGATTCTTCCGTGCCCGAAGGGATGTCCGTCATCTGGGCGCTTCTCTGCGAGTTTGAATGCCGCGAGTGTCACAACAGATGAACCTGCATCCGAGAGGTTGTTGAGGGCATCGGCAGTTATAGCTATTGAACCGCTCATGGAACCTGCGATAAGCTTGCCGACTGTGAGCAGGACATTGAAGAAAATCCCCGTGAGGCCACACAATACACCGTATGCGCTCCTAACGGAAGGGGAGTTTGTGTTTTCTCTGTCCTTAATAAATATTCTTGAAAGAAGCTCTATCATAATTACCGCCTGTGAGTTGTTTGAAATGTATTATACTGCTTTATATGCTATACAACAAGTATAATGCTTAACAAACGCCGTTAGTACAAATGCTGTATTTGAGTGATATAATGATTACCGGAGGATGATTGCGATATGGAAAGCGTATTTGAAAGGATTTATGCACAGGTGATTAGGATTCCAAAGGGGTGTGTTGCTACATACGGACAGATAGCCGCGCTTGCGGGCAACCCACGTTGGTCGAGAGTTGTCGGCTATGCGCTTCACACAAACCCCAGACCGGGGGAGATACCGTGCCATAGGGTGGTCAATAGATCGGGGCATGTGTCGCAGGCTTTTGCATTTGGTGGCGTCAATGCGCAGATACAGCTACTGCGAGATGAGGGGGTGGAAGTTGCAGACGATGGTGTAGTCGACCTCGATAGGTACAGATGGATAAGCGGATCGGATATGGATAGGAATCTGTTGCACTGATTACAGCCGGAGTTGTGTAAACATGTCATTTTTTGTGAAATAATTTATATTCGCGCTTAAAAATAGTGCATTTTTTCCTTTCGTATAGTATAATCTGCTGAGCAGACGGACGAATTGTTATTTGCAATTATTTTTACCTTCGTGCGTCTGCAAATCTGCATGGAGGAGAAACCATGGAAAAACAAAAGAGACGATGGGGCGACCGTAAAGACGGGCGTCTGATTCGTGATATCGACGCGCTTCACATTATCAATGCGTATATTCAGCCGAATAGAGCGGATAATGAAGCCTATATAAGTGAGCGCATAGACCTTACGAAAATCAACGAGTATATAGCGAGAAAGAATCAGGGCGACGTAGGCGCGCTTCCCTACACGGTGTTTCACGTTATCGCGGCGGCACTTGCAAAGACGGTTGTTCTCCGCCCGAAGATGAACAGGTTTATTCAGAACAAGCGAATATACCACAGAAACGAGATAACGCTTTCATTCGTAATTAAGAAGAAGTTCAACGACGAAGCCGAGGAAGCGCTCGCTTTTGTAAAGTGCGACGAGCACAGCACTATCGAATCGTTGCATAACGAGCTTGTAAAGCAGGTTACGTCCTTTAGAAAGGAAGCAAAGGACAACACCACAGACGTCATGGATAGCTTAAAGAAAATACCGCGCCCGATATTGAGCTTGATTATGAAGATACTCGTAGCATTGGACAAGCGTGGAAAGGTGCCGGCTGCCCTCGGCAAGACAGATCCGCTTTATGCGACGGTTTTCATTTCAAACCTCGGCTCGATAGGTCTCAAATGCGGATATCATCACCTTTCAAACTGGGGAACGAACTCCATGTTTGTGGTTGTCGGCAAGAAAGAACTGAAGCCGTTCTATGACTCGGAGGGCAATATAACGATGCGCGAAGCATTGGATCTCGGTCTGACGATAGATGAAAGAATAGCTGACGGTTACTATTATGCAAAGACTGTAAAGCTGCTTAAGTATTTGCTCCAAAATCCCGAGCTTCTTGAGCAGGAAGCTGCAATGGAGGTTGATTATGAGCAATAATACAGCAAGAATGCCATGGGCACATTCATGCGGAGATGTACCTCTTAATTTGAACTACTCTGGAAGGTCGCTCAGCGGCGAAGTGTTCGCTACCGCTGAAAAGTACCCGGATTACATCGCATATGAGTTTATGGGTGCCACTACGAGCTACAAGGACGCCGCAAAGGCGATACAACGCTGTGCAAGGGCGCTGGTAAGGCTCGGAATAAAAGAGGGCGACAAAGTAACTATATGCCTGCCCAACTGTCCGCAGGCCGTTACGATGTTCTATGCGGTAAACATGGTCGGTGCAATAGCAAACATGATCCATCCGCTTTCATCGGAGCACGAGATCGCATTTTACCTAAACGACTCACAGAGTGTCGCGGCGATAACGCTCGACAGGTTCTACGGCAAGTTTGAAAGTATCAGAAAAGATTCGCCTAGCCTCAAGTATCTCATTATAACTAGCATAGCTGATGCGCTCACACCTATAATGAAGGTCGGCTACAGCCTTACACAGGGCAGACAGGTAAAAAAGATTCCAAAGGACACTGATATCGTCAGGTGGAGTGCATTTATGAAGCTCGGTGACGACGAGAATATAGAGCTCCCCACCGAAAAGCATGCAGAAGACCCTGCGGTAGTGCTCTACAGCGGCGGCACTACCGGCGTAACTAAGGGAATACTCCTTTCAAACCTCAACTTTAATGCTTTGGGCGCCCAGATAGTTGCGACAAATCCGATGTTTGCCCCGGGCGACAAGATGCTTGCGATAATGCCCATGTTCCACGGCTTCGGTCTCGGCGTGAGCATACACTCCATGCTCGTAAACGGCGGTGAGTGTATTCTCGTTCCGCAGTTTACCCCAAAGACATATGCACAGCTTTTGTCCAGGTATAAGCCCAATTTCATCGCGGGCGTACCCACGTTGTTTGAAGCGCTTCTCAGAATAGACGGACTTGAAAAGCTCGACCTGTCCTGCCTCAAGGGTGTTTTCTCCGGAGGCGACTCGCTCTCCGCGGAGCTCAAGAAGCGTTTTGACGCCTTCCTCAAGGCACATAAGGCCACCATAGAGGTGCGCGAGGGCTATGGCACTACAGAGTGCGTCACGGCGAGCTGTCTCACACCCTATCATATGTCGAGAGCGGGAAGCATAGGAATACCGTTCCCCGATACGTTCTATAAGATAGTCAAGGTTGGAACAACTGAAGAAGTGCCTTATGGCACTGAGGGCGAAATATGCCTTTCAGGTCCCACGATGATGCTCGAATATGTCAACCAGCCGGAGGAAACGGCAAACACACTGCGCATACATGGCGATGGAATCACCTGGGTCCATACCGGAGACTTGGGTATAATGGACGAGGACGGTTTCATTTATTTCCGTCAGCGTATAAAGAGGATGATAATCACGAGCGGCTACAACGTGTACCCTTCGCAGATTGAGAACATACTTGATGCCCATGAGCATATACATCTTAGTTGCGTTATAGGCGTAAGGGACCCGTACAAGATGCAGAAGGTCAAGGCGTTTGTCGTGCTGAAGCCTGGGTATGAGCCCTCTGAAGAGATGAAGGCGGAGATACTCGAATACTGCAAGAAGAATATCGCGAAGTACGCAATGCCATACGACATTGAGTTTAGAGATGAGCTTCCGAAGACGCTTGTAGGCAAGGTAGCCTACAGGGTACTCGAGGAAGAGGAAATCGCAAAGGCATGCTGATAGAGAAACAGACTGAGTGGGGTGTTAGTCACCCCGTTCGATTTTATGGAGGAAGCAAATGAACGAGAAACTGAGCATGCTTATTGCGGCCGCAAGGAAGAACCCCGACTTAAAGCGGAGATTGTTCAAATCGAGGGAGTCCGCAGAGCCCGTGCTTGAGCTGTGTAGAATAGCCACCGATGAGGGTATACCGCTTACCATAGAGGAGCTTTTGGGTGCGGGACAGGAGTACGCGGACAATTTACTCAAGAGCTGTAACGGCGGGGCTACATATCCCTTTGAGTTTTACGATGACGCGTACGAGATGCTATTTGCGGCGATATCGGTATAAAATCGAATAAGATAAAGAAAAGGCGGGGCTCTATTGCACACCGCTTTTTGTTTATGAATCATTCTGTACTATGCGAGCCATTCCGCCTGAGCTTCCCACATCCTTCTGTAGAGTCCATCCTCGTCGGAGAGCAACTCCTCATGTGTTCCCACCTGCATGACATTGTCTGCGTCCATTACGACTATCCTGTCCGCTATCCTGCATGAGCCGAGCCTATGCGTTACTATGACAGCCGTCTTATCCTCGGATATCTCCGCGAATTTTTTGTAGATGCGGGTCTCTTCAAGCGGGTCGATTGCCGCCGTGGGTTCATCGAGTACTATAAGCTCGTGCTGTTTGTACAAGCCTCTTGCGATGGCTATGCGTTGCCATTGACCACCGGAGATGTCTACTCCTCCAAATTCTTTGGAGAGCATTGTGGCGAGTCCTTGCGGATAGGAATCGGCATCGAGGTTGATATCGGAATCCTCAATCACCTTGGTAAGTTCGCGGCCAGAATTTAGGTCCCCGATTCGGAGATTTGTGTCGAGAGTCATCTTATATCTCCCGAAATCCTGGAATACGGCGGATGTGTTCTTAAACAGTTCGTCCGGCTTTATCTCCTGGGTGGAAACGCCTCCGTGAAGTACCACGCCATCGCTGGGCGTGTATATCCCTGTCAAAAGCTTAACGAGTGTGGTCTTGCCGGCACCGTTTGTCCCGACTATTGCGAGCGTCTCTTTGGGTCTAAGTTCGAGGTTCACGCCACAAATACTCTCATTCTTGCTTCCGGGATAGGTAAAGTGTACGTTACGAAGCTCTATACCCTGCGATACGTCTGCGGACTTGTCTCCCGTCCTCTCTGGGAGGTCGAGCAGTTTGAGAATGTTGACGGCAAGTTCCTTTTCCTGCATTACATCGCCTACGTTAGACCTTATCATTTCATCCATCATGCCGAACAGCCCACTTATCGATGCAAATACCGCCGCAAACTCACCTACGCTTATGTCTCCGTCCATCAACGCCACTATCAGCATATAGAACAGAAGCCCGTAACCGCAAACAGAGAGTGCCTGCATAACCAGCTCCATAACGCCTGCCTTGACCTCGGTTTTCTTTATGACCTTGTTCATTGCCTTTACGGAATCGGTGTATAGTTTCTTGAAGTAAGCGAACGCACCTATGAGTCTTGTTTCCTTGAAGAACTCTCTGTCACCTATACAACGCTCGTAGTAGTCCACTTTGCGCCTTTCTGGGGCAGCAGCTTCCTCGAGATCGCCGAACATTTTTACTTTCAATACCTGAGCTGTCATAACGGGTATGAATACGACTACGGGTGCAATTGCAAGTATGGGCTTAAGCGTGTAGAGGTATATGGAAACGCCTATAAAGAACGGTATATAGCCAAACACTGAAAGCAACACCATAATTACGATTGCGCTTGCTACCGATGCACCTGCATCCGCCTTGTTGATTGCGTCGAGTGTGGATGGGACCTCAAACTCCGATGTAGGTATACGCGCAAGTTTCTTTTGCAGTCTCACCGCAACATTGCCGTATGCACGGTTCATTAAATCCTGCAGGTAGAGGTTGGTGGTACCGTTGAGCAACGGGTTGAATATCTGCACGAGGGCCATCATACCTAGCCAGAATAGCGGGCCGGCATAGCTGTGCGTGACTATTGCGGCATCTACTGCGTTCAGAATTTGAGCCGTGACTATAGTTTCTGCGAGTAGCGTTGCCATGAGCAATACTGTTGAAAGCTGACCGGCGACGAATCTTCCGACATTACCCTTTGTAGCAATGGGAAGCAGTCTTCTCAGCATTGTTACTATAGAGATGGACTTTTTCCTATCTTTTTTCATAAGTACCAGCTCCTTTGACTGTCAAACATTTCGGCATAGAGTCCGTTTTGCTCCATGAGCTCGTCGTGACTGCCGCATTCTGCCACGTGACCGCTGTAAAGCACGAATATCGTGTCTGCAAGCTTTGTCGAGCCGAGCCTGTGGCTTATGAATATGGTTGTACGGCCATGGCTGATATCACGGAAGTTGTTATATATTTCGCTTTCGGCTATGGGATCGAGCGCTGCTGTCGGTTCATCGAGTATCTTGACCTCCGAGGGGCTGGCGATCGACCGCGCCATAGCTACTCTCTGCCATTCACCGCCGGATATATCTATACCGTTTTCTTCGATCTTTCCAAGATGCGCGTCCATGCCGATTCTGGTTAACACACCGGATAGTCCCGCTTTCTTTGCGGCATCTTCTATCGCCGCATCGTCCATGCTTATTCCGCTTCCGAGTTCCACATTGTCGCGGAAGGAAATCTGATAACGTGCAAAATCTTGAAACACGCATACGAAGTACGCTTTAAGCTCCGCAAGAGTATATGTTGAAAGCTCCCTGCCGTTCAGCAGTATCTCGCCCTCGTAGTTTCGATACATGCCCGTGATGAGCTTTGTTATAGTCGTCTTTCCTGCGCCGTTTACTCCAACGAAGGAGTAGTGACCGCCCTTGTTTATGGTAAATGACAGATTCTTGAGTACGGGTGTATCCATTCCGGGATAGGTGAAAGTCACGTTCTTGAATGTGAGCGATTCAAACGGCTCTATATTCCTGTTGGCAGGGTCTGTCGCACCCGCGGCTTCGGGCATCGCCATGAACTTTGTGAGGTCTGCCATATATTTTGACGCCTCCGTCAGCGTTGCTACGCAGTTCATCAGCGGCCAGCGCATAAGGGATATCAATGAACCCATTGCCGAAACGAGACCCGCGAACATTCCAAATGAAATCACTCCTGAGAGTGTAGGGACGAGCAGAAGCGCTATACAGATAAGCGTTACTATTCCAACGACGATTGAGCCCAAGTTCATCCTGAAAAACCGCTTCTTACGCTCATTGTAGGAAGCGTCTATAGAATAGGTATAAATCTTCTTGAACTCATCAGATATCTTGTCGGTGTAACCGAATACAGCCCTTTCTGCCGCAGTTTGTCGGCCTGTCAGAACTTCGTTGAAATACCTATGCTTTCTATAGGAATCTTCTACGCCCGCTGTGGCGTCATATATCTTTTCACCGCTACGAACCGCAAGCCATACCAGAGGTACGAGAGCTACCGTTATGAACACGGCTATCCACCACGAGTAAGAGACGATAATCGACAAAACGCTGACTATACTCGCTACCATGGAGATCCCGACAAGAGCGAGAGAAGCATATGTCGTCAGAGCTTCTTCAACGGTACTATAGCTCTTTGGCACGCTGACCCTTCCTATTAAGTCCCAATCGTCAGAGCTTTCAATGCACGCATATTCGAGCCTTGTGCGCTTTTCAAGCAATGCTGTGCGGTATTTTAAGCGTATTCCGTTTTGCAAGCCCAGCTTGACGAACGTAAGCAGCTTTGTATAGAGCATTTCGTATCCCATTGTTGCAAGCAACAGTATCGACGGTATGATTATATCCATATATGTTCCTTGCCCCTGTGCTATTGCTACCGCCGTGTCTACAAAGCTCGCTGTAAACAGAGCAGTCCCTGCAGGCACGAAGGCATTCAGCAACCTCAGCGCTACCTGAAGGATAAAGGATATCGGAGCACAACGCACGGGGATAGCCACACCGTCTAAGAGCGTGTACCTCCTGGTTTTCAATACCATAACATTCCTCCGTCAATTACTGTCATAATAGTACTACGCAGGACTGTTGCGGTCCATATGCTTTAGTTGTCATGCCTCGTATTGCTACGCAACCATCGGTTGCGAACTCGTGAATCGATGCGACAATCGCCATCTGCTTCAGGGTAAAGAAGTGATGAAAATGTCGATAATGATTATTGTAAACGGCGGCGTACCATATCTCACAGTGCAAGGGGAGACCGCAGGCGCATTTCTCAAACAAGTAGAGAAGAAACAGTATTACTGAAATGCATTAAATTGTCATAAAAAGACATATAATGACGCAGAATGTAAATATTAATACATATTAATTACATTGCGAATACATGGCAAACAATACTTACGACAATAGTCGACACAGACTCCGAAGTCGGTATATGGACAAAAACTGGGAAATATAGATGTGCAAATTGCTTAAGGAGTCAATGCACCAGTTTTACGCTTTGAGTTAAAAGAGATTAAAACAGCGTAATTATAAAAAAATGTTTTAAAAATGCAAAAAACGGTAATTTCGACAAATAGAAACAATTTTAGATATTGCAGAGTTTATAAACATAATGCATAATGGAGATGTACAGAAAACATGTAGACACCTATGAAATACGATGTTTTAGTGAGTCTAAGAATGGAATTGTGTGAAGATGTTTAGGAAGATATGGAATGTGGTATATAGCGTAATAGTTGCGGTGGTTGTGTTGCTGGCGGTAGCCTTCGTGGGCGTGCGGGTTGTGGGCCTTCAACCCTTCACCGTGCTCTCAGGAAGCATGGAACCGACATATCATACCGGCTCGCTCATATATGTAAAGAGTGTCGAGCCGCAGGATGTGCATGTCGGAGACCCGATAACGTTCGTGCTTAACGAGGATTTGGTCGTGGCGACGCACAGGGTCATAGAGATAGACGCCGAGAATGAGCGCTTTTATACCAAGGGAGACGCCAATGAGAGTGCGGACGGTTCGCCCGTGCATTTCAACAACCTCATAGGAGTACCGGTGTTCACCATACCGCTATTGGGCTATGTTGCAAACTTCGTGACAAATCCCCCCGGTATGTACATTGCGCTGGCGGGGGTTGCGGTCCTGCTTCTGCTGACGTTTGTTCCCGACTTGATTAAAAAGGTTGACAGTGGCAGAGATACGAATGCCAAAGGGAAAAAGAATAAAGAGGGCGTTGCCACAGAACCTGCTGCCAACGCGGCAGACGAGGAGACCAATGACGATATATCGCCGCAAGGCTGATATAGAGAAACAATAAGAAAGGAAAGATTATGAAAAAGAGAACACTAATTATTCTTGTTGCACTGGTCGCCGTATTTGGTATGGCGGTGGGAGGAACGATAGCCTGGCTTACAGATCAGACAGAACCCATCACCAATACATTTACGGTCGGCAACATCAATATTGAGCTGAAGGAGACCACCACAGAGTTCAAGATGGTTCCCGGCGTGACTATCGTAAAGGATCCGAAGATCACTGTGAAGAGTGGCAGCGAGGCGTGCTATCTGTTTGTTAAGGTCGAAAAGTCAGCAAACCTCGATGATTTCATCAACTATACAATGGCAACTGGTTGGACAGCACTTACAGGCGCAGACGGTGTGTACTACAGGGTAGTTAATGCAACGACCTCAGATACGACCTTCAGCGTGCTGGCAGATGACCAAGTAACATGTAAAGATACAGTTACCAAGGTAATGATGGACGCTCTTACAGAGACTACACATCCCACACTTACATTCACGGCTTATGCAGTACAGCAGTCGGGCAGCGCTTCCGCTACGGTAGCATGGGCAAAGGTTACCACCACTCCGTAAGCTCGCAGGTTCGGAAAAACACCATTTTTGTAAATCGGTGGGCGAGACCCACAGTTATGACAATTATGAAAGGAAACACTTATGAAGAAAAAGATTATTGCTCTTGCAATTACAGCCGCGATGCTGGCAGTTGCAGCCATAGGCGTGACAGTTGCATATCTTACATCGACAGACCAAACAGTCAACATATTCACAGTCGGTAATGTTGATATAACGCTGAATGAAACATTCACTCAGAACTCTAAGTTGGTGCCTGGGAAGAATATTGAAAAGATAGTCAATGTTACCAACAACAAGGAAGCTGCCTATGTCCGTCTCCATATCGCTTTCCCTGCGGACACTTTCTATTATGGTGAAACTGACGGTGTACAGGAATACAACAACCTTGTTCACTTCAACCAGAGATATGCTTCTTTGGTACTGGGCGAGTGGAACTGGTGCAAGACTGCTGCAGGCGTTGGCGGAGAACATCCCGGCTATCCCGGTAATGGCACAAACTACAACACATACACGACAAGTATTGATGGAAAGGAATATCGCGTATTCGTTGTTACCTATATGACAGTTCTGGGAGCTGGGGATACGACCAAGACTGACGCCATGTATAACGTGTATCTCGACAAGTATGCAGATAGTAAAGACGGAGTTAATTATACTGCTCCTGTCGTGGACTACCGCACGGCAGCAATGACAGCAGATCTCAGCAACTATGAGATTCATATCATTGCAGAAGGTGTGCAGGCTGAGGGTTTCAGTGATGCCTATACTGCCCTGAATACAGCGTTTGGCACTCCCGGCTCCACGGGTTATGTATCCCCCTTCAATAAGTAATTATATGCCTAAGCTATACAACAGCGTGCATAATTGCTCAACACCAAAAACCAAACCTAATGCTTACTTACGGCTTAAGCCGTGAATAAAGAGAAAGGAAAAACTTATGAAGAAAAAGATTTTAGCAATCGCATTGGCAGTAGCCGTTCTGGCTATCACCGCAATAGGCATCACCCTTGCCTACTTCACAGATACGGATGCTGAAACCAACGTATTTACCGCGGGTGGCGTGGCAATCAATCTGATCGAACAGCAGGTCAACGATGAACATACCGAAATAGAAGACTTCGAGCAGAATCAGGTTCTCATGCCCATTGTTGGCTCGGCGCAGGGCGCTAAGGACCAGTTCGGCCAGCCCATGGCAAAGAACTATTGTGACAAGATGATCACCATCGAGAACACCGGCAAGTCCGGCGCGTATGTCCGTGCCTACTTCGCCATTCCCTCCGCTCTTGACGACGGTTATGAGACCTTTAACGCCGGCTTGAACGTGCTGCATTTCAACTTCGGTAACTATCAGACCGATGATGGATGGGCTACCACATATGAAGAAATGTGGAATTGGAAGCATGGAGAGGATAATAAATGGAATTATTATGAGACAACGATCGAAGGTGTTGCCTATAACGTTTACTATGCCGACTACTATCAGGTTCTGGCTGTCGGTGCAAAGACGGAGCAGTTCGTATCAGGCGTATATCTCGACAAGAGCTTTGATATGACAGATGGTACTTACTATGCTTTCGGTGAGGCAATTGACCTGTCCGCTCTGATTGACGGCAATGGCGATCTCAATATTAAGTGCCCTGTCATGGCCGTTGCGGTCCAGGCTGACGGTTTTGATTCCGTGGATGCTGCAATCACAGCCGCTTTCGGCGCTAACTACAATCCTTTCGGTGGCACAGCTACTAACTGGCAGTAAGCTGTGACAGCCCTTGCCACCTCGTGGCACAGGCAAAGAAGCACGTTTCCATGTCTCCCGTATGAGACATGAAGACACAGTTTGAGTGATGTGAAGACTATGGAGCGAAATCTTTACAATCCTTTCATAGTCAACCCGTAAAACCAAATATTACTCACCTACCTAATTTAGAGCGAACTCTCTAAAAAACCTCCCTCTGCTCATAGCGAACGAACAGAGGGGGGCACCACCCCCCCCTGCAGCGGAACGCGAACAACTGCTGCAGGGACTCACCTATTATTATTGCAACCTAAAGGCATAACTTACAACAACGAAGGAGATAGCAAAACTATGAAAAGAAAGCTACTCATAATTGCGGCCATAATGTGCTGTGCGGCACTTATAACAACAGGAACGATCGCCTACTTCACCGCGCAGGACACCGCACAGAACCGGATTACATCGGGTAATGTCGCAATCGCAATCCACGAAGTCGGTGACGACGGCGAACCCTTCACGGATGTAGTTGACGTTGTTCCCGGCGACAATGTTACGAAGGTAGTCACAGTAGAGAACACAGGCGCCAACCCTGTATGGGTAAGGGTAGCCGTAGAATACGTCGTAAATCTCGTCGAAGGCGCTGTAAGCGAATTTGACGGCGAAGAGCTTTCGTTTGATTTCAACACGACCGACTGGACATATTCAGAGGGTTACTATTACTACAACTCGATTCTCGAACCCGGAGCAACTACAACTGCGCTTTTCAACACAGTAAGCTTTAACATTGAGCTTGGCAACGAGTATATGAATTCCGTTGCTGTTATCGACGTAAACGCTTATGCAACGCAGTCGGCCAATAACGGCGCGACAGTACTCGAAGCACAGGGTTGGCCGGAGCCGTAAGGTCACTATCAAACAGCGCCTGTCCTATGGCGGCGGGCACTGCGAGCATATTCTCCAAAGCTTATGCTTGCACTCCGTATAGCTCGTTAATGCGGCTTGCGGATCAGGGCAAAGCCCAGCAGGAAAGGAGAAAGAATGAAGAAGAAAATCCTTATGTTGACAGCTATCGTACTCTGCCTGACTTTTGCCTCTTTGGGTACGATTGCTTACTACACAGCGGAGGATGAGGCCCAGAACAGAATTGTTGCCGGTGATGTTTCGATACAGATAGTCGAGCTTACGGATGCCACAGACGAAAACGGAGAACCAATACCGTTTGAGAATTTAACGGGGGTTATGCCGGGCGCGGAAATCAGTAAAATAGCCATGGTAGAGAACACAGGCAGCAACAGCGTTTATGTCAGGGTAAGTGTGGAGACGGTAATAGAGTTTGCGCAGGAGACCGATGAGATTGCAGATTTGTCATTGGTTGCGCTCGATTTTAACACCGAGGACTGGACGTACAGCGACGGCTATTACTACTACAATAGCGTACTCGCACCCGGTGCCTCCACAGAGCCGCTGTTCACAACAGTTGCGTTCGCCCCAAGCATGGGCAACATTTACCAAAACAGCACAGCATCGGTGAATCTGATTGCTCAAGCAACGCAGTCGGCAAACAACGGTGCCAATGCACTTGAGGCATCCGGCTGGCCGGAGTGAGGAGGTAACGCATTATGAAAAATAGAATAATCGCATTGCTTCTTTGCGTGACGATGCTCGTGTCGCTTGCTCCGGCGATATTGGCAACGGAAGCTGATAGTGGCGGTAGCGAACAAGCAAACGTGGCGGATGAGTACCGGGAGTTTTACAATAACCTCATGGCTTGTACGACTCTTGAAGAAGCCAACGCTTTGTTGAACACTCTCAGCGATGAAGAGTTCGAGGTGTTTGTGAATTCGTTGAGCGAGGACGAGTACAATGCGCTCAATGAGCATATGAACGCACTCATCGCCGCCGCAGAGGATGAAGGTATCGTCGACTATGTCTACAGTGCAGTTAACTTTACTAACGTCGCGCCACTTGTAGAATGGCCTGCGGTAACCCCAACAAGGGGCGCATACAGCTTGAACGCCACGGGAGACGGTGAACAAGCCGGCGACGATAACGGTCTTGTGTTGGCGAAGAATGCGCAGTACGACCCCGAAACGGGAAAATGCACCATTACTCTGGAAGCGTATACGACGGGAACAGTAACTACCGAGGTCGAGAACGTACCCACGGATATCGTGCTTGTGCTCGACCAGAGCGGAAGTATGGAATTTGGTTTCGGTTCCCAAATTAGCGTGGAAAACGCTAATCAAACTTTGGGAAGCACAGAGGGGTATTATGTTAAATATGGTGGTGTTGATTGGGATGACAATGAACTTTGGTATCCAGTCAGGTATAATAATAACCGCTGGCAGTACTACGGTCCGAGCTGGCTAGGATTAGGATCAAGATGGGTAGAACTATCCTCAACTGATTTTATATATATCTCTCGTCTTGCCGCACTTAAGAATACTGTAAGCACCTTTGCCGATGCGGTAGCTGATAAAGCAAAGGGCGCTGATGGACGATTTGAAACTGAAGATGACGTCAATCATCGTATTGCCGTGGTTGGGTTTGCGTCTGACTACTATTCTTATAGCAACACCGAGGTGTTCATCGGTTCAAATCAGTATACCTATAATGCGGGTGGGAACAATCCTTCAAATGCTAACAGCGCGCAGAGTCATTATGCATCCGCTTTCCAGGACATGAACACCCAAACAGGTTATGACAATGTACAGGCGTCGAAAAATGCGCTTGATGCCGAAGGAGGTACTTTTACCAACCTCGGACTGGAGATGGCAAATGGAATATTGGATGCTAACCCTGTACAAGAGGCCGAGCGTAACCGCGTCATAGTCGTCTTTACCGATGGTGTACCAGGCAGGAGTGGCTACGACAGCGACGTCGCAAACGCCGCTATCACCCAGGCATGGACTGCAAAGAACACTTATGGTGCAACCGTCTACACCGTAGGTATATTTGGCGGAGCAGATGCTACAAGTCCCGGTAAGCAGAATGGCGATGATACTGAAAAGGCCAACTGGTTCATGCAGAGTGTTTCTTCCAACAACGGTGCTGTGCAAGACCCCAGCTACTACCTCTCCGCAGGTGACACGACTGCTCTGAACAGCATATTCACGCAGATAAGCAACCAAGTCAGCAGTCCTGCCATAAATCTGGGTACTGAAACCGTCGTGCGCGACATACTGTCGCCGTACTTCAATCTGCCGGAGGGTACCAATGCAGAAAGTATAAGACTGTACACCGCCGATTATAACGGAACTACATTCGAGGAAAGAGTATCTGTCACACCAGCAGACGGTATTACAGCTACGGTAAATACCGGGACGGAAACTATTGAGGTTCGTGGCTTCGATTTTACGGCGAACTTTGTGTCAGGAACAATAAAACCTGACGACACATACGGAAAGAAGCTCATAATAGAGTTCGATACCGTGTTTGACAGATCCTCGACGTTCGGCGGAAACGGAATACCGACAAATGCGGATGCCTCGGGCGTTTACTCCGGCAACGAGTGCGTTGAGTACTTTGTCTCTCCGACCGTGGACATACCGATAGTTTTTGATTTCGGCACAAGTGACAGCACGATATATCTGAGCCAAAATGCCAATGCACAGAGCCTTGTAGGCGTGCTGGACGACTACACTCCTAACGGAACCAACAACGCACATGTAGATATCGTGTTTACGATTACGGGAGGCGTCAATACGGCAACGTTGACTTATAATGCTGGTGATCGCGCAGGCACATGGTCGGGTGACAGCCTTTCCTCGCTCACACTTACCAATTGTACAGATTTCACGGTAAGCTGTACGGTAACGCCGATTAATGATGGGACTGTGCCGGGAAAGGTTATTGGTCCGAAAACAGCCACGATACACGTATTGCGCCCCACGATTGTGTGGAAAGACATAGAAGTCTACCTCGGCGACACGGTAGACCTCGATACGGCGTTTAATTCGGTATCTTGGACAGATGCAAACGCAGATACGACACACACGGCTCCTGAGGCAACAGGTACAGCACCGGTAATAGCGTATACCTACTCGATTTACGATGGCGGCTTGGGAAGCATAGGCGGTGATATCTACACACCTGCTCGAACCGATGCTTGCCCGATAAACGTAAGCGTGACGGTAGGCGGAATGCCTGAGCTTGACGAGTATGTTACGAGCAATTCAAGTTGTGATACACACCAAATCGTGTCACATACGCTGAGTGCGAACAGCCCGGAATTCTATGTACACGTCAAAACCTGCTCAATCACGATTACAAAGTTGGGATACGATGAAAACCTGCAAAATGGCGGACAGACGTTCCTGTTTGAAGTCGTTGACAACAATAACGCTGTAGTTGCTACGGTCGCAATAGGAGAAAACGGCAGTGCTACCGTTGTAGGTCTCCCCGTTGGGACATACACGGTGCGCGAGGTCAACGCATGGTCATGGAGATACAAGGCACATGATGATGTTACGGTAACGCTAAATGCGGCCTCACCGACAGGTACGGCAGAATTTAAGAACGAAGTGGATAACAGTCATTGGTTAAGCGGAGACAGCTTTATGCCCAATCTGTTTAGCCTGCTGACACAGGGTTAAGGGGGTGAGCTTTAATGTTTAAGTGGTTTAAGGAACTCAGAGGAGCGAAAAAGCTCAACCTCATACTCGGACTGCTGTTGGTAGCGCTTTTGGGCGTTGCAGGTACATATGCGTACCTCATTGCAACGACGAGTCCTGTGGAAAACAGCTTCACACCTGCAACTGTAAGCTGTAAAATCGATGAGACGTTCACAAACAACATAAAAACCAATGTCCGCATAAAGAACACAAGCGACGTAGATGCCTACATACGCGCGTCGATAGTTGTAAGCTTCGTGGATACCGATGAGAACACCGTGGGCATCGTGCCTGTACTTGGCACGGACTACACGATGGAACTCAATCTTAACGGTACGAGCTGGTTCAAGGGCGGTGACGGTTTCTACTACTGCAGGGCTAAGGTCGCACAGAGTGATTTTACACCTGTGCTCATAACCGAAGCAAAGCCCATTGGGAATTCTCCGTACCGGCTGAAGATTGAAATCGTGGCTTCCGCCATACAATCATTACCCACGAACGCGGTCACAGACGCCTGGGGCGTTACGGTTGATTCAAATGGCATGATTACCGAAGGAGGGCAAGGATGATGAAGAAGCGCATTGTTGTAATCGCAGTTGCATTGGTTGCCCTGCTCATCTCCACGGCGGCGCTTGCCGACGACACCAACGTGACCTATGACGGTACGGCGCAGAAGTTTGTATTCATACCCGAGAGCACGGACTTGTTTGCGAACTTTAAGGGCGTTATGCCGGGTGATTCGATTGAGCAGAGAATACACATATCGAATTCAATCGGCAACGAGGTAAAGATCAAGCTTTATCTCAAGGCTGAACCGGTAGACCCCGAGCACAAGGACTTCCTCAACCAGATGACGCTAAGCGTGGTACAGGATGGAAACTCGATACTGTTCAGCGGTCCTGCAGGTGAACAGGGCAATCTCGCCGATTTCGTGTACCTCGGTACATTCTATTCGGGCGCAGAAACCGACCTCATCGCAACGTTGGAGATGCCTATCGAGACCGGAAACGAGTACATGGATAAATTCGGACAGATAAACTGGGTGTTCGCTGTCGAAGAGCTCCCGATCGAGCCCGATGACCCCACGCCTCCTATCACGGGCGACAGGCAGATAACCTACATCGTAATAAGCGTTATGGCAGCAGCGGCATTGCTCGTTACTGTAAAACTTATAGTCGATGTCAGAAAGAAAAAGGCTAAGAAAAGCTGACAATAACTGATTAAAAGCGGCCATCGGAGAGATTCGGTGGCTTTGCTTATGTCCTTTGGGGAATAATCGGACGCTCCCTGCAAATGCTAAACAAAGCAAATGCGGAGGTGTTCTATGGCTTTTTCAATAAGAACGGATATGGCAAAGGAGCTTAGGGAAATAAATCCCGATACGAGCGGCGTAGAAGAAAACAATGAGCAGCGCGGCGAAATCGAACTGACCCGAATAAGACTTGTGACGGATGAAGCGGCGGAGCATTACGGCAAACAAAAGGGAAACTACATAACCATAGAGGCGCCGGAGTTGGCAAACAGACCTTTGGAGCTGTTTGAAGAGGTGAGCGATTGTATAAAAGAAGAGCTGACAAAGCTCCTGGGCGACATAAATGAAAACAGCATGATACTCGTTGTAGGGCTGGGCAACAGGGATGTCACGCCGGATGCGCTTGGGCCGAGAGTGATAGAAAAAGTCTATGTAACGAGGCATATAAAACAGCTTTTGCCGGAGGCGCTCGATTCGGGCGTTTGTGCGATGTGCGCCATAGCTCCGGGCGTTTTGGGAGTAACGGGAATAGAGACGCTCGAGCTGATTCGGGGCGCGGTTGAGCACGTCAAACCGGATGTGGTAATCGCTGTGGACGCACTTGCATCGAGGAGAGCCGCCCGCATAAGCACATCCGTACAACTGTCTGACACAGGTATAAGCCCCGGCTCGGGTGTGGGAAACAAGCGGTCTGGCATAAGCTTTGAGACGCTCGGCTGTAAGGTAATCGCAATTGGCGTGCCCTTGGTGGTTTATGCGGCGACAGTCGTTAAAGACACACTCGACCTTATGGCGGACGAGCTTGGCAAGCATGAGGACGAGCAAGAGCTGAAATCCCTCGCAGAGCAGGTGATATCAGCGAAAATGGGCGAAATGATAATGACCCCAAAGGACATAGACATCATGGTCGAGGATATGTCGGGCATAATCGCAGACGGCATAAACAAGGCGCTCTACAAGGAGTCGTATGACAGTGTTATGAGCCTCACAACGTGATTATCTCAGGCGCTTTAGCGTGGATTCGTCAAAATCAAATCTGCCAAAACTTAACGGGAATGTTGAATCATCGAGTGTAAACCACGGGGACAGGGAGGTATCGTTTGTTAAGACGTGTATCTGTTGGGCCGGCGTATTGCCCTGCGCAAGCAGGAAAACCTTGTCTCCGTTTGAGTTTTCAGCCATATCGAGCACAAATATAAGGTGTCCGGGACTGCCTCCTATGACGAATACATCGCCCGGCTGCATATTGGAAAGCGTTACAGGAGCACTCTCTCGTTCAATTGAAATCGTACCTGCATAGTTAAACAGCATATCGCAGTAGGCCCTGAACGTCTCATAGCTTGGGTCGTATTCGGCAGTCTTTTTTAGCGTCACATCCGTACCATTGTCGACAAACAGCCTGTAGCCGTCACGGTACATCGTATAAGGGAATTCGTCTCCGCTTGTGAGCTGATAGCAGATGGAATCGTATTCGCCGGCGGCATAGAGGTATTCGCATCTGAGCCTGAGTGCGGAATCGGCACATTGTTGGAGATCCTTTGTGCCTACGTCCATATCTATAACGCCGCAATGAGAATTACCGCTTTTTATTAGCCTGCCGTCATAGGCTTTAACGGGAGAGCCGTCGGGAAGCATGGGCAGGGCACGCAGATATTCTCCGTAACCGCCACATTTGGTGCGTGTATAACCGTCCGGGGGAATGAACCTTGTTCTGACGGTCTCTCCCTCGGGACAGATATACTGTGACGAATATCCGCAGGAAACGCATAAAAGCATGATGGTAAAAACAATAGCAAAAGTCGTTAACAGATTCTTCATACTCAACTCCTGTTCGAATTATACCATAAAATATCAAATAAATGTGTCGGCAGTGAAAACAAATCGAATGTCGCTACCATGCGCGTTGTAAAGACAAGCAAAAGATGGTAGAATACTATGACTTGGTATGGAAGGAAAAACACATGAGTTTATTGGACACATTACTGGGCACATCGAGTGCCAGGCGCATAAAGAAGCTTATGCCAAAGGTTCATGCGATTAACGCGCTTGAGCCTCAGATGCAGGCGCTGAGCGACGAAGAGCTTAGGGCAAAGACAGGCGAATTCAAGCGCAGACTGAACGAAGGCGAGACTCTCGACGATTTGCTCGTAGAGGCATTTGCCGTAGTCAGGGAAGCGTCAGTCAGGACACTCGGCATAAGGCACTTTGACGTGCAGCTCTTAGGCGGCATTGTACTGCACAATGGCCAGATAGCCGAGATGAAGACGGGTGAGGGCAAAACGCTCGTAGAGACGCTCCCCGCATATCTAAATGCGCTTACGGGCAAGGGCGTACATATCGTGACGGTTAATGAATACCTCGTAAAGCGCGACGCTTCGTGGATGGGAAGGATATTTACATTCCTGGGGATGACGGTAGGTACCATAGTGCGCGAGCATACCCAAAAGATAAGGCAGGAACAATACAAGTGCGACATAGTTTACTGCACGAGCAGTGAGATAGGCTTTGACTATCTGCGCGACAACATGGCGGTATATCTCGAGGATACGGTTCAGCGCGAGCCGAATTACGCCATAGTCGACGAGGTTGACTCTGTACTTATCGACGAAGCGAGAACCCCTCTCATCATATCGGGACGCGGAAAATCCGTGGCGGAGCAGTGTTTGCAGGCGGACAGATTTGTAAGCAGGCTCGTTAGAGGCGAGGATGAGGAAGATACTAAATCTCAGATAGAGGATCTGCTCACAAACCACCCTCCCAAAGAGACGGGAGACTATACAGTCGTCGTTAAGGAGAGGCGCGTCTCTCTCACTCAGCAGGGAATGAAGAAGGCAGAGGTGTTCTACGGCATACCCGATTTGTACGGCACGGAGGGCATGGACGACGACCTCAACGACGATTTTGATGCAGAAGCGGCCGCGGAAAAGGAAGAACAGTATTCTGAGATAAAGCACTTCATAATGCAGGCGTTGAGGGCGCATGCGCTGTATGAGCGTGACGTAGAATACGTGGTAAAGGACGGAGAAGTCATAATAGTCGACGAGTCTACAGGCAGACTTATGATAGGCAGAAGGTACTCCGACGGTCTGCATCAGGCAATCGAGGCAAAGGAACACGTCACCGTACAGAGTGAGAACAGAACAGTAGCTTCGATAACGATCCAGAACTACTTCAGAATGTACAGGAAGCTCGGCGGCATGACGGGTACGGCAAAGACCGAAGAGCCCGAATTCCAGACGATTTACGACCTCGACGTAATCGAAATACCCACGAATAAGCCCAATATCAGAACAGACTACAACGATGTCATAACGATAACCGAGGACGTCAAGTTCAAAAGAATCGTAGACGAGATAATGAGAGCGCACGTAAAGGGGCAGCCGGTGCTCGTAGGTACCGCATCGGTAGAAAAGAGCGAGCTGGTCAGCCGAATGCTCACAAAGCTCAAGATACCGCACAATGTGCTGAATGCTACACGCCACGAGCGCGAAGCGGAGATAATCGCGCAGGCGGGTGCCCCCGGTGCTGTCACAATAGCCACGAACATGGCAGGTCGTGGTACAGATATCCTCCTCGGCGGCAACCCGGGCTTCCTCGCTAAGGGAAGACTTTTAAAGAGCAAGGATAAGCGCGGCAGGGACTTTGACGCAGAGACAATAGAGAGAGCTATCGAATTTCTTGATATGTCAAAGGACACGGGCAGACGCATAGAGGCTTCCGAGCTCTATGAGGAGTATTATGCCGAGGCAAAGGCGGAGACCGACCGTAAGAAAGCGGAGGTGATAGCCGCAGGCGGACTCTATGTAATAGGCACGGAGCGCCACGAGTCGAGGCGTATAGACAACCAGCTCAGAGGCCGTGCGGGACGTCAGGGAGACCCCGGTGAAAGCCGCTTCTTTATATCGATGGAAGACACCATAATGAAGCGTTTCGGAAAGGTCAAGGAGATTATTGACAGATTCGGCGCATACGGCGAGGACATAGTTCTCGATATGAAGATGCTCAGCAAGAGGGTGGAGGCAACACAGAAGAATGTCGAGGCGTACTACTTTGATGTCAGAAAGAACGTATTGAAGTACGACACCGTAATGAACGAGCAGAGGGAGATCATATACAAGCAGAGGCGCGAGATTCTCGAGGGCAAGGTAATAACCGAATCCATAGAGAAGATGGCGCGAGATGCCATACTGTCGCGCATTGAGGAGTACTGCCCGACACACGCGTCAAAGGAAGAGTGGGACATGGCGGGGCTCGTAAAAGAGCTTATGGGGCTCACGTTTGTAAGGCCCATGCAGTCGGTGATACCGCAGGAGACATTTACCGTGATAACCGATGAGGCGAAGGCCGAGATGGATAGGTTCATAATGCAGGCGATGCCAAAGGCGCTCGAGAACAGAGCAGCAAGACTCGAAGAGATAAAGAAGATAGGCGACGTATCGAAGCGAGTTAAGCTTGAAAACACAGTACCCACACCCTCCGAGCTTGCAAAGCACGTCGAGAGCGAGGCGCAGAGGGTGTTCTCCGATGCGGTTGTCTCGAGAATGTACAAGGCGGTAGACGAGGCGCTAATGAAGCTTTCAAGGGCACAGCTCGAGGAGACACTGGAAACAAGGCTTATCGGGGAATATGACAAGCTTCGCGAGGCATATGCTGCAGCAGGAGGAAATCCCGATGAGAGGGAGCGCTGTATACTGTTAAATGCCATTGACGAGAACTGGAGTGAGCATCTCGATGCTATGCATCAGCTTAGAGACGGCATAGGTTTAAGGGCGATAGGGCATAAGGACCCGTACTTGGAGTATAGAAACGAGTGCTTCGATATGTACGACGCTATGCTCGAGCAGATACGCGAACTTACGGTAAGGAGCTTATACAATCCCAGAATAACAGAGCCGAAGCGCAGGTTGCACTTCGATGTGTCGACCGAGCCCAAGCCCGTTAAAAAGCAGTCAGCGCCGTTGCGCAGACAGACAAAAAAGGTCGGCAAGAACGACCCGTGTCCTTGCGGAAGCGGCAAAAAATACAAATACTGTTGCGGAAGAACAGACGACTGATTAAAAGAAATTGAAAGGAAGTGACCAAATGGTACAGCTTGACGAGTATCGCCAGCAGTTAGCGGCAACGATCGAGACACTGAAAAAGGCAGGTGAATCTCTTTGACCTCGCCGGTTTGAGGGATGAAAAGGCACAGCTTGAGGAGCAGATGGCGGCTCCCGAGTTCTGGAATGACATTGAAAGTGCGAACAAAGTAAATCAGCGCATGAAGGTCGTTTCAAACAAAATCGATAAATATGCAAAGCTTATGACCCGAGCCTCTGACATCGAGACGCTTATTGAGATGGCGGACGAGGAGGAGGACGAGTCGATGATAGAAGAGATTGCATCCGAGTATAGAGAATTTGAGCAGGCGGTAGAGGCGCTGAAACTTGAGACTCTTCTGAAAGGGCCTTACGATTCAAGCAATGCGGTGCTTTCACTGCACGCAGGTGCGGGCGGAACAGAGGCGCAGGACTGGGTAAGCATGCTCTATAGGATGTATACGCGCTATTGCGATATACAGGGCTTTACGGTGAAGGTGCTCGACCTGCTCGATGGCGAAGAAGCGGGCATAAAGAGCGTCACATTTGAGGTCGACGGCGACAACGCCTATGGCTATCTCAAGGCGGAAAAGGGCGTCCACAGATTGGTCAGAATATCGCCCTTTGACTCGTCGGGAAGGCGTCATACTTCGTTCGCTTCACTCGATGTAACACCGATTTTTGACGATGACACGGGCGAGATAACTATAGACCCGGACGATCTGAGAGTCGATACATATCGTTCGAGCGGCGCGGGCGGTCAGCACGTAAATAAGACTTCCTCGGCGATAAGAATCACACACTTGCCCACGGGAATCGTGGTACAGTGCCAGAACGAGCGCAGCCAGATACAAAACAGGGAGACGGCCATGAGGATGCTCCGAGGCAAACTGCTTGAGCTTCAAGAGAGGGAGCGCATGGAGCATATGGCTCAGATCAAGGGCGAAATGAAGAAGATAGAATGGGGAAGCCAGATTCGCTCTTACGTTTTCCAGCCCTATACGATGGTAAAGGACCACAGGACGGGCGTCGAAAACGGAAATATTCAGGCGGTTATGGACGGAGCTATAGAGCCGTTTATTAACGCATTCTTGGTACAGTCGTAATGGCAGCAAGAGAGACGAAAAAGATCAGGAATTTTATAAAGAGATTCAAGCCGGTGACCTCCACGTTGAGCTTGCATGCGGAAAGGCTCGGACAAGATGTATTGGGGAAGGTAACACCCATTCCCCACGATATCAAGCTTGTCGAGGCGAATGTCGGCGACATACCTGCGGAATGGGTTATAAGCGCAAAAGCCCCGAGCGACAAGGTCTTACTCTACATTCACGGCGGAGCGTATTTTTCGGGATCACTCGTAAGCAACAGGCTTTTATCCGTGACGATTGCCGAAAAGGTCGGAATAAAGACGTTCTCATTCCAATACAGGCTTGCTCCAGAGCACCCTTTCCCGGCGGCTTTAGAAGATGCCGAGCGAGTGTATGACGAGTTGCTTCGCGAGTATAACAGTCAAGATATAGCGTTTATCGGTGAAAGCGCCGGAGGAGGGCTTCTTGTAGCACTCGCATTAAAACTCAAGGATGAGGGAAAGCCCCTTCCCGCGGCACTTATTTGCATGTCGCCTTGGACCGACCTGACACTTTCGGGCGAATCGTATAAAACAAACGAGGAAAAGGACATTCTTCTTACGAGGGAGAAGCTTGAGCGTGCGGCAAAGGAGTATGCACCGTGTGATGCGGAGAACCCCTATGTTTCGCCTGTATTTGGCGATGTGCGGTCGTTGCCTCCCACGCTGATACAGGTAGGTACGGCAGAGTTGCTGTTGGACGACGCGAGAATGCTGTCTGACGTAATGGAGCGTGCGGATGTCGACGTGTGTCTCGAGGAATGGGAGAACATGTGGCACGTGTGGCAGGCAATGGATACGCCTGAATCCGAGGAGGCGCTTGCGCGGATAAGGCGGTTTGTTTTCGATAAGTTGGGCATAAAGGATTGACGGAATGAAGGAACACAATTGGTTCAGACTTGACAATGCGGCAAAGGTCTATCCGGTTATACAGACCGACCAGTGGACTCCCATGTTCAGATTAGTTGCTGTAATGGACGAGGATGTGTGTCCCGAGCTTCTGCAAAAGGCGCTCGATTCTCTGACCGATAGATTCCCAAGCTTTTTTGTTTGCATGAGGACCGGTTTTTTTTGGTATTATCTCGAAAAGCTCAAAAAAACCATCAAGGTTGAAGAGGACGTAATAAATCCTACGGGACCTGTAATGCGCGGAGAGCCGCTGTTAAGAATCCGATACTACAGAAATCGCATAGCATTTGAGATCCATCATGTTGTGACCGATGGAAACGGGGGGCTCGTATTCTTTAAGACGCTTTTGGCACAATACCTGCGACTGCTTGGCCATGACATACCCTTTGAAAAGGGAATATTGAATCCAAAAGATGCGCCCGACCCCGGTGAGCTTGATGATGCGTTTTTGCGCTTCAGTCGGATGAAAGTCCTTCCGACGAGGATGGAGGAGCGCGCCTATAGGATAAGGGGAACAAAGCTCCCGGCGAGTTATATGAGAGTAACTACGGGCACAATGAGCGCAAAGCAGGTGTACGACGTTGCAAAGAGCTACAATGCGACCATTACGGAGTTTCTTGCCGCGGTACTGCTTCAAAGCGTATACAGGATACAGCTTGCGGACGGCAAGCCCCAGCGTCCTGTAAAGGTCAGCGTGCCTGTAAATCTGCGCCAGTTTTATCCGACAAATACGCTCAGAAACTTCTCGCAGTACCTCAATCCGGGCGTCGACCCCCAGTACGGCGAGTTCAGCTTTGAGGAAATACTCTCCTCCGTGCATCACTACATGAGGCTCATGTGCAACGAAAAGAACCTCAATGCGCGAATGAGCAAGAACGTGGCGGATGAGATAAATCCCGTGTTGAGAGTGGTACCGCTCTTTCTTAAAAACGTCGCGATATTTGCGGAGTGGTCGCGCATAGGCGAGAAACTGTTCTCAATTACGCTGTCTAATCTGGGGAAGGTAGATATGCCGGAGGAGATGTCAAAGCACGTAGAGCGTTTGGATTTCGTACTGCACACCTCCAGAATAAATGCGTGTGAGTGCTCGGTTTCAACGCTCGGCGACAAACTGTCGCTGTCTGTTGCCTCGGCCATAGCGGAGCGCTATGTCGAGAGACTCGTGTTTACATCGCTCGTAAAGCATTCTATACACGTTCTCATTGAATCTAACGAATTGTAGAGGTCAGCAATATGTCATACTGTGTTAATTGCGGGGTTGAGCTTGAAAAGAGTCTCGAGTGTTGCCCTCTGTGCGGAACAGAGGTAATTAATCCCAGGGAGCCGAGGCGGGCGGACAGTATAAGACCGTACTCAAGGCATTTGGACAAGGTAGCGAGAAAGGTACAGCGCAGGACAATAGCGAGCGTTATAAGTGTATTGCTCCTGCTTACTGCGGGCATATGCGCGATAATAAACGGCGTCTATGAGGGTGAATTTACATGGTCGCTTTATGTGATCTCATCTCTGCTGCTCGCAATGCTTGTGATCGTGCTGCCGATTTTCCCGCTTAACTGGCATCCACTTTTCTTCGTGGTGATAGATTGCCTGTCGCTCACGCTTTATATGTATGTGCTTAATGTACTCATATCGGGCGATTCGTGGTTTGAGACGCTCGCATTGCCGCTTATCATACTCATAATGGCTATAGGAGCCATAGACGTGTGCGTGGCGGACGGCGGAATGTTGAGACGCTTGCCCCTGTTGGCGTTTATCGTGATATCCATGGGTGTGGCTGTAGTGGGAATAGAGATTATAATAGACATTTATACCACTGCGGCGGTGGACGTATCGTGGTCGTGGCTCGTGCTTGCGCCTTGTTTAGCGGTTGCGGCGATACTCCTGATAGTCGACAACAACAGGCGCATAAAGAGCGCCATGAAAAAGCGCTTGCATTACTGATTAGAGGAAGTGTGATTCTGTGGAGGCATTGGAATACAAGTACGATACGCAGCTTCTGATAGAAGGACAAGAACTCGATGAGGAGAAGATAGGCGCTTATTTTATGAGCAACTTCAAAGGTGATTGCCTGCTTGCAGTCGGCGATGAAAACCTCATTAAGATACATTTCCATACGAATGAACCGTGGAAAGTGCTAGAATATTGTTCATCCTTGGGTGAGATATATGATATCGTGATTGAAGATATGGAGAGGCAGTCCAGGGGACTTACGGGTTGACAGGCACGTACGTTTTATAGCTGTATGTAAAGTTGGGATATGGGGAGATTATGACAATATTTATAAACATAATAAAGGGTTTCGTGACGGGTATGGCGGTTATGATACCGGGCGTCAGCGCAGGGTCGATGGTTATGAGCATGGGTATGTACCGCTCGGTGTTGACTCTTATATCGGGAAGTAAGGAACAACGTAAGTCTACATTGCCCGGTTTGATACCTTTTGGGGTTGGCATACTGGCGGGAATAGTTGTGTTTGCATTCCTTCTGATTGCGTTGCTTGACAAATTCCCTTTGCAGACATCAATGGTATTCATAGGCATGATACTGGGCGGAATACCGTCTTTGTACAGAATAGTGAAGGGTGTACGTATCAATGTCAAATACGCGGTCTCGTTCCTCGTCGCGGTCTGTGTCATGGCAGGTATGCTCATACTCAGCCATAACTCCAATGTGACTTCGACGCTCGAGCCTTCGGTTTTAAGCTTCCTCATAGCGGTTTTCCTGGGTTTTGTGGCTGCGGCAACTATGGTAGTCCCGGGTATAAGCGGCAGTGCGCTTATGTTGATACTGGGCTACTATTATGAGATAACGGGAAGTATAAAGGAGCTCGCCGTGGGTTTGGGAACATTTCAAGGAAAGCTCATCTGCCAAGGTGCTTTTGTTATCATACCGTTTGCAATAGGTGCGGTTGCAGGCATTGTACTCGTATCTAAAGTGATTCGCAGACTGCTCGACAAGGCTCCCGTGACAACTAGCTATGCGCTTATAGGGCTTATGGCGGCATCGCCCGCGGCTGTACTGCTTAAGGTGAGCGTCGATTGGAGCGCTATCGGTTGGCTGGGATATCTTATCGCGGTGTTATGCCTTGTCGGTGGTTTTACGGTGGCATACTACTTTGGCAGGGCAGATGGCCAAACAAAAAACTGCTGACATGATACTTTTACAGCTCCTCAATGTTATAAATACTGCCGTTATCAAATTCAAAGCACAATAGCTTTGATTCGTATATACCGGACTCCGTTTTCCTGCAAAGACCTATGACAGTTCTATCCTCAAGTCCGATGGGTACTGAGGCATATTCAAAGTCGCCGCAGAGACTGCGGACTACGCTTATCACGTCGTCAGAGCGCATATCCAACGTGAGATAAGACTTTGCCTCCTCGAAAAAGCCCTCTCTTGCCGCCTCGCAGAGCGCTATTGCCTTGTCATGCTTCCCCGTGGGCACGATTTCGGTGCCGGTAAAAAAGCCCCTGTCCTGCGATATGGGGTTAAAATCGCCGCCCGTATACTCGTACACTATCTTGCGCTGATGTCTGCGCAATGTCGGCAATACTTCAAGCGAGTACGGCCTACCTTCCTCTATGCCCACGGAAGTTCCGTGTATATCGAGCATAACGGACTTATCCCGCCTCATGACGAGCAGCCGCTCACGGTCGGACAGCTCCGCTCGTATCACCGCAAGGATGTCATCTCCCACGTCGAGCTTTTGCAAATTTCCTCCAACACCCACTCCCAAAGAGAATACAGTGGTATCGCCAGAAGACTTCTCGATCAAGAGCTTTATGCCGCAGTCGTTGTATAGTGTGATATGCGTATCGGGCCATATGCTGTCGAGCACGGATATGCTGAAAGGTTGACCAGAGCGCTCATATACGAGCCTTGGCAGGGATATATGCAGATCTATAGTTCCATTATCCCAACAGCACAGCCTTACGCCGTCGGGAAACGGCATGGCAGGTCGGGCGCCACTGAGGATTAGCTTGCGTACTATAGGCATGTACGGCATAACATGTCTGCTGAGCGGATACGCACTTATGTAGAAAGTACCGCCTTCGAGCGCGGCATATGGCAGACGTTTTTTTTCTGAGCACTCACCTACAGGTATGCCGTTGATTTCAATATAAGCCTCGACATTCGAGGTGATGCAGAGAAGCGGAAGATAGATCATAATAACCTCCGAGTTTTATTCAATTCGTGGCATATCGTGAATCATTTTGCGGTTTTTTGCATATTATTAGCTGAGGTGATTGCATTGATTGATACCTGCACGTCCTTTTCGGATTTTAAGCGCAAGGAAGTTATCAACGTCTGTGACGGAGCGAGACTCGGCACCCCGTGTGACATCGAGTTCAACCAAGGTACGGGCATTATAAGTTCCATAATTGTGCCGGGACACGCAAAACTGCTCGGCATACTGAAGAGCAGCGAGGAGATAGTCATACCCTATTCAAAGATAATAAAGATAGGGGAGGACGTCATACTCGTCGAAATAACGTTCTAATTGCCGCTCGTGAGCAAGTCTGTGACAAGCGCCGTTATTGTCGCCGCCGACGTGCCTATAAGCATATCCAGCAGAAAGGAAGCCTGTATGCTGATCTGCTTGCTCATGACACAGTAAATTACGAATGCAAATACTATATAGCTCAGTCCCGCAACCCCGGCGAACAACACCTTCTTCGGGCAGGAGGTACGCATCACCGTGTATGCCGCAATAGCTGCGCACAACGCTTTTATGATGGGTATTGTTATATAAACACCCTTCTCGTTGAGCACTTTCTTCCACACGCCCACAGAGATCAAAACGATAAGCAATATACTTGCGATAGAGGCGAAAAGCACGCCTTTTATGACTGCCGGCAAAGCTTTTGAGTCTGTTGCTCTTTCCATGATTACACCTGCCTTTTGCACATATATATGCAATAACGCTTTTGTATAGCACAAAAAAGGGAGCCACATCAGTGACACCCTTAACGACTTATTGACTTGATTACTTTGTTGTTGCTACGCTGTCGTCCATCGTGTTCTCGACTTCAGAATCCTCGATTGTGGCAACCGCGCCGCGGGCAAATACCATGCGGACCTTGTCGGGACCTACGGAAATGGTTATGACGTCATCCCTTACGGATGTGATTGTGCCATAGATACCCCCGATTGTGCGTATACGGTCGCCGGGCTTGAGAGATTCAAGCATCTGCTTGACTTTCTTTTCACGCTTTCTCTGAGGTATGATCATAAGCAGCAACATAGCTACTATTATGATTATCATGAAACCGCCGCCCTCTGTAAAGAAAGAGACTATGCTTGTGAAAAAATTGCTTGCGCCCTGGGTGGCGGCAATTACGGGATTTATAAACATCTGAGTACTGTCCTCCTTATATAATGCCAATAGCTGATTAATTGTATAATATTTAAACAGGGCAGTCAAGGCAAATATCAATCATCACATTTAAATTGCAATTGGAATCGGCTGTTCTTGTCAATACCTGTCGAATGAGTAGAATCTGCCTGCATTGTCAGCCGCGGCTTCATCTATAGAGCTGTATCCTGTGCCTGAAAGCAAGCATTTTTCGTTAAATGCACAGAGGCAATTGAATGCTATGGACGGCGCACGGGCAGGCGAAAAATCTGCAGGCAGGGGGTATTCGATATGGGTATACTCCGCACATAAAGCTCTTACAAGCTCGTCTATCGATGCCCTTTCACCGCAAAGCTCACAGACATAAGCCGAGGATTCGTCTGTGTATAAAAGCGCATAGGCATCTTTTAGGCGTATTGCGCGCGCATCGCTCTGCGAATACTCTGCAATAAGTGCATTGCAGTATGCGAGGTCTCTGATTGCATACCCATCTCTGTCGTGCATAAAGCGGTCATATGTGTTGAGCATAAACTCCGCATCGGGTACGGATAGTTCATTTGTAATTCTTGTATGGGATGCCTCGCCATCTGTTTTTACGTACTGTCTATACACGAATGGGCGATAGCCGTATTTTGCGTAGAAAACGGGATCAAACGGCTGAAGCACTGTCGCCTCATAGCCTTTCTGCTTCATGTAATCAAATGCGACTTCAAACAACGCCGAGGCGACGCCCTTGCGCCGATATTGCGGCAGTGTGGCTACTCCGGAAACAAAGCCTATCGGTATGTTGCGCCCGAAAAGCCTAAGTGTCTGCGGTAGTATATGCATATCGCCTATCATTTTGTCGTCTGAAAACGCTGCGAGCACGTATTCGGGACTTGTGCGCGTGGAGAAATAGCAGTCGATGTATTCTCTTGAGTCCTCCGGGAAGCACTCCGCCCAAACGGATTCGGCTTCTTTGTACTCGGTGAAATCTATGAAGCGAATCTGCAAGTTCAAGCTATTGGCCTCGCTGTGTATTTGTCTATCATAAACGCGGGGAGATAGGAGCGCTTTGCGCGCCTGAGCCCGGGTATACCCATGTCCTCCTCGCGGTTTACATAGATAAGCCCGGAGCAGTTTGCCTCTGTAAAACGCTGATTTATTATGGCATATATGCCCGGTATGTTGTCGTCACCCTTTTCTATATGTACGACCATCATGCGCTCGCTTATTCGTTGACCGAGCGAAAACGCGACGAGTTTGTCGTTCAGCATTATGCCGCCGCCTACTATGCCGAGCTCATCCATGTGCTCGAAAAGTAATCTTATGGCGTCGTATTCTCCATCCATGCCGGGGAGGAGCGCCTCTTTGTTTTCGAGCCATGACAGTTGAACGACAAGTGCCTCGTCCTTCATGTCGGGAGTAAGCTTGACATATGAGTAATCGGGGTGTTCAGCTATGAACTGGTTTATGTGGTTACGCTTTGCATGCAGTTTTTTACCGGAAAGGGATATGAGCTTTTCACTTTCGTAGATGTAATCGCAGTTGTCGAGGTCGAGTTCGAGCGTATAATTCCTGCACTGAGTCCTAAACAACTCGAGCGGAAGCTCGCTTATACCGCGAAACAGCGGGCTTATGCCGAGTGCCAGCATTTCCTGCCTGCCCGCCTCGACGGCTTCTGCGTAATCTGCGTGCTTGTCCAATGTCAACGGCGCATACATGAACGGAGGTTCGTTTTCATAATGCCCGAGTATGTACAGCGTAGAGTCCTCCTCGGCTACTTTCAACTTGCCCTCGTGACCCCACATAATAAGGTTGGATGCGGTGTAGATAGAGTTTTCAAGCCCCCAGACTGACAGATACTTGTCTATAAGGGGACGCTGCCTGATCGTTATAGGTTCGAAATACATAAATTCTCCGTGAATTTTTCTTGACCTATTTTACCACAGCGTAATCCCTTGTACAAGCTACTGCATGGCTGTGATATCGTGGCGGAGCTGCCGTATTATGCGCTTTTCGAGCCTTGAAATGTAGCTTTGTGATATTCCGAGCATATCCGCGACCTGCTTTTGGGTGTATTCTTCGTTGCCGAACAGGCCGAAGCGAAGCTCCATGATGCGCTTTTCCCTGTCGTTGAGCCTCATAAGCGCCTTTAGGAGAAGTTGTTTGTCGACTTCATCCTCAAGCCTTTTAGATATGTCGTCGCTGTCTGTGCCGAGTATATCCGAGAGAAGCAGCTCGTTGCCGTCCCAATCGATATTCAATGGCTCATCTATGGATATCTCAAGGCGAAGCTTGCTCGTCTTTCTGAGGTGCATAAGTATCTCGTTTTCGATGCATCTCGAGGCGTAGGTCGCAAGCTTTATGCGCTTAGTTGCGTCAAATGTGTTGACTCCCTTGATAAGCCCTATCGCTCCTATAGACACGAGGTCCTCCATGCCCACACCCGTATTCTCGAATTTCCTCGCAATGTAGGCTACGAGTCTGAGATTGCGCTCGATAAGCGTTCTCCTTACCGACGTGTCGCCCAAAATAAGCCTCTGCATGAGCGCTTCCTCCTCGTCCTTTGACAACGGAGGGGGGAGGGTGTCCGAGGATGTGAGATGCCCCAGAGTCCATGTGAGCATGAACTTCTTGTAGAGCATATCCAAAAGACAAATGATAGCTTTTAACATTGTAGTTCCTCCTTTATATCCGTTTCAATTATATATGGCAAAGCTGTCTCGGGCACGAGCGAGTCGGAAAGCTTCTGTGTCGACAATGCGACGAAAGCATCGCATGGGTGGGGTTTGCCGTCGTCAATTATCAGCTTTTCGGGGAAAAAACCGTACAGTATAGCGTTTCCCGAAGCTGTCGTACAGGGAATGGGGAGTATTGCAAAGGGCAAAAGCTCGGGCGCATATAGTACTATCACACATTTTCCGCTCAAAGGCTCACAGAGCGTGTTTCCGCTGTCAACTATCCCCGAGACCTCCGTAACAGTGCCCTTGTGCTCGATTCTTATCCGTACACGCCTTACGGAATTCTTTCTTTGGATAGCGCGTATAAAACGCGGAAGGACTGCGATGAGAAGTGCTGTAAACAGTGCCACCCTCAGCTCCACGCCTCCGTAGACAACTCCGCCGCTTTCTCCTGACCCGAACATCGCCGCAATTGCGTATGCTGTACCCCCTGCAACCGCCGTAGACAAGAACACGGAAAGCACATTGAGGGCATATGCCTTTATGCTGTGAAACGGAATTGCAAGCGACATAACGAGGAGCAGAACGGGCTTTAATATGGGTGTCATAAGCACGTGCAGATATGTTACCGAGAGCACGGCATACACTCCTCCCAGAGCGGCAAATGCAATAAGCCTTCGTACAGTCGTCCGTCTTTTGAGAACAGCGGCGGCGAGTAGAAGGATGAGCAGGTTCATCACGAAATTATCGATGAAGTAAAGCTCAATATACATAGTCACTCCTTGTCGCTCCGATATTAACATATTCAAATGCAGTATATATGTAGAACACAGAGCGAAAAAATAGCATGATAATGACGAAGCATGCGTAAATGTAGTATGTAAGCTTTGCCGATTTCGGAGGTCTGTTTTATGGGTAAACCCCTGTCAAAAAGAGTCATTATTACCTGGGTAATACTTACTGCGGCAATGATCGTGTACATGGTTTATATGCCGTTCTTGATAAAGGACGGTGCGGACAAGAGCGAATATTACGGCTGGATGAAGAGCGAGCCGGAAGCGTTTACGGGGCAGATAACCGTGTGGCATATCGTGTCGTTCAAACCCTATGTCGGCTCCGCAGGCAACTGGTTGGCAAACTGCGCCGCCCCGATAGAAAAGAAGCACTTCGGCGTGTACTTCAAGGTGGAGGCGATGAGTGCGGAGGATTGCGAGGCGCGCATGCAAAACGGCGAGAGAGCCGATATATACTCGTTTCCCGCGGGCTGGTGTTCGGGCGAGAAGCTTCGTACTATGAATCTCACACAAAAGCCCGCAATGAAAAGTTCATTTGTAAGCGCTGGCGAGTATGACGGCGAGCAGCATGCAATACCTTATCTCTACAGCGTGTATAATCTGCTGATAAGTAGCGCGATAGCGTCGGAGAAGAGCGTGCAGCTTCCGAGTGATGGCATGAGCGCAGAATTCGTGGCAGATACGGCAGAGAAACTCGACTTCTCGAGAAAGAGCGGCAGGGTATACGGAATGTCGGGGAATGCCGTGCTAGCGGCACTGTACGGCGTGCACGGGGACGTGACTCAAATCAACTCATTCAGGGACAGCGATGCTTCTATGGCATTTGCGGACATTAGATTTATGGGCGACCTCGACAGGTTAAACAAGCTCGGAAAAGGCATAGAGCACAGCTCATATACAGTGACCTGCTACACCGACTTGGTTCAATATATAGGTATAGACAGCGAGACGGATGACAGCAAACTCTCGTACTGCAACGAGTTCATATCAAACGTATTGAGCGAAAAGATGCAGAGAACAATTCCAGAGCTCGGTGTGTTCTACACTGTGGAGCTGCCCGACGAGCTGGTTTTCGAGCAGGAGACCGTTCAAAAAATGTACGACGCAGCAAAGAATGTTCCGTTTGCAAACACGTTTGCGCTCTACGACAATCGCGACGAGATATCGAGGCTTACCGCAGAGGCCCTCAAGGGCTCGGATGAGGCGAAAGGAAAGCTCATTAGCTTATTTTGCGAACTTGTAACGGGGTTCAAAATAGAGTAAAATGTATAAATGAAAGCATTTATATATGCGGAGGTTTGAATTGAGATTTGACGAATTGACTGCGAAATTCCACGACAGGATACGCCGCAGTGTTCCTATGCGCGAGCATACGACATTCAGAATCGGAGGGCCTGCATTGGGCTTTTTTGAACCCGAAAGCTTTGAGGAGCTCTCAGACGTGCTCAACACAGCACATGAGCTGGACGTACCCGTATTCATAATGGGCAACGGCTCAAACCTGCTCGTGAGCGACAATGGGATAAAAGCGCTTGTGATCAAAATAGGCGAGTCATTGAGCGAAATAAACATCGATGGCAGTATTGTAACATCAGGTGCGGGAGCATTGCTTTCAAACGTGGCGAGACAGTCAATTGCAAGCGGACTGATGGGGCTTGAACTGATATCGGGCATACCTGGCACAATAGGCGGCGCACTTGCGATGAATGCAGGCTCATACGGCGCTCAGATAGGCGACTTCGTGGTATCGGTAAAGGGTATCAAGAACGGAAAGCTTATTGAGTGCGATATAAGGGACGGAGACTTCGGCTACAGGACGAGTTCTTTCGGTGCGCCTGAGTTTATCGTATGCGAGGCGACACTCGAATTAAAGCCCGATGACGGCGGCGCTGTGGGGCGCATGGCGGAAACATCAAGGCTTCGCAGGGAGAAACAGCCGCTCGCGTATCCGAGCGCAGGAAGCGTGTTTAAGCGTCCTGAGGGGCATTTTGCAGGTGCATTGATAGATAACGCCGGGCTTAAGGGCTTTCAAATAGGCGGAGCGCAGGTTAGTGAACTCCATGCGGGTTTCATAGTAAACAAGGGCGGCGCCACCTGCAGCGACGTGCTTAATCTTATCTATCACATACAAAAGACAGTCTTTGACAGATTCGGGGTTATGCTCGAAACGGAAGTAAAATACATAGGGGGCTAAAATGTACATACTCGTCGTTACAGGTCTTTCCGGTGCAGGAAAATCAAATGTTCTGCGTCTTTTGGAGGATATGGATTTCTACTGTGTGGATAATATGCCAACAAAAATGATTCCATCGTTTATTGAGTTGTGCCGTACAAATAACCCTCCTGTGGAGAGGGCGGCTATCGTTATCGATAGCAGGGAGAGCGTTTTTAAGCACGACACAGTAAACATACTCGACACTCTCGACAAGGAGAATGTGCGCTATGAAATACTGTTCCTTGACTGCAAGGAGGATGTGCTCATAAGGCGATACAGTGAGACGAGGAGACGTCATCCTATGAGCGCAAGTATAGACGACGGCATGAGGATAGAGCGCGAGATGCTTCAGCCGCTCAAGGAGAGGGCAAACTACGTCATAGACACGAGCGAATTGAAGCCCATTGACCTCAAAAAGCGGATAATAGCTCTGCACGTCGACCAGGGTGAGAAAAAGTTCAGACTTATAGTGTCGAGCTTTGGCTTCAAGAGAGGCGTGCCTGCGGATGCGGACATGATATTTGATATGAGATTTACGAAGAATCCGTTCTACGAGGAGAGCCTCAGAGAGCAGTCCGGACTGGACAAGCCCGTTGCGGACTATATAAAGCGATCCGACGCGATAGAGCCTTTTTTGGATTCCGTGGAGAAGATGCTACGAAATCTCATACCATGTTTTATCGATAACGATAAACACAGGCTCATGGTCGCATTCGGCTGTACAGGTGGGAGACACCGCTCGGTGTTTGCGGCGAATTCCATATACGAAAGAATGAAAGACGATTTCGATGCGATAGCTGTGCACAGGGATCTCGAAACCGAAGCACAGGATATCGGGGGACGTTTTAAGAAGGAGAACTGATGTCTTTTTCCTCCGCAACAAAGGATGAACTTACCACATTGAAGCTCAAGGGCGAGAGCGCATCTCGTGCCGCCCTTCTTGCGCTTACAAAAACTGCGGGAAGTCTTATCATATCAAACGGCTCAATGGCGATACAGTACACAACAGAGAGCTACAGCGTGGCAAAGTTTACTTCAAAGTTAGCTTCGAGGCTGTATGCTGTTGAGGCGTCCGTGGCAGTTACCGAAAAGACGGGGCGTGCCGCGAGAAACGTAATCGTTACGGTCGAAGGGAGCGGTTGCGCGGAGCTTATCTCGGATTCGGGGCTGTTTTCGCTCGACGAGGGCAATGCTGGAATAGATCCTGCGAGAATCAGCGGAGATACGGATAAGATAGCGTTTGTTCGAGGGGCGTTTTTGGGAGCGGGCTCTGTAAATGAGCCTACCAGGGGATATAATCTCGAAATAGTTTGCAGAGAGACTGAGCTGTCGAAGCTACTCATCGGTATGCTTTCGGAACACGGCATAACGGCAAAGACCCGCAAGCGCAAGGAAACGCATGTACTTTATATAAAAGATGCCGACATGATAAGCGGCTTTCTTGCGCTCATGGGGGCATCGGATGCGGCACTAAGGCTCGAGGAGGTAAGAACGCTCAAGAGCATAAGCAATAATATAAACAGGGTCGGAAACTGCGATGTCGCAAATATGCAGAAGACTGCCGAAACCGCGGCGATTCAATCGAAGAGCATAGAGCTGATTGCAAAGGTCTACGGACTTGAAAGACTGCCAAACGAACTGAGGCAGATTGCCGAGGCGAGGCTCAACAACAGAGAGGCGTCGCTTACATCGCTCGCAGAGGAGTTGGAGATAGGCCGCTCGGCTGTGAACTACAGACTGCAGAAGCTTATGAAGCTTGCAGAAGAGCTAAGGTTCAAATACGGGGAGGGAAGCTGATGGCGTTTACCCACTTGCATGTACATACTCAATACAGCTTGCTTGATGGAGCTTCACGCATAACCGAGCTCGTTGACAAGGCAAAGTCGCTTGACATGACGGCCATTGCCATAACCGATCACGGCGTATTGTATGGTGTTATCGATTTTTATAAGGCGTGCAAGAATGCCGGAATAAAACCCATACTCGGCATGGAGGCTTATGTTGCCCCGAAATCCATGGAATCCAGAGAGGGATTGCGAGAGTATGCCCACCTCATATTGCTTGCCAAGGACGATGTCGGCTATCACAATCTGATGAAGCTTTCATCGCTTGCGTTTATTAAGGGTTATTACTATAAACCGAGAATAGATTACAATTTGCTCGAAGAATACTCCGAAGGGCTCATATGCCTATCGGCATGTCTTGCCGGCGATATACCTTCTCTTTTGCTGAAGGGCAAGTACGACGAAGCGGATGCGCTTGCAAGCAGACTCAAGGACATATTCAGGGATGATTTTTACATAGAGCTCCAGAATCACGGGCTCGACGACCAGCTCACGGTACTGCCGAGGCTCGCGGACCTCGCAAAGCGGCTCGGAATTAAGACCGTTGCTACAAATGACGTTCATTACGTTAACAAAGAGGATGCGGAGGCACAGGATGTACTGCTCTGCATACAGACAGGTCGCTATGTAGACGAAGAAAACAGAATGCGCATGAGCGCCGATGAATTCTACCTCAAGAGTGAGGATGAGATGAAAAAGGTGCTGTTTGAATACAGGGAGTCGCTTGAGACCACGAACGAAATTGCCGAAAAGTGCAATGTCGAGATAGTTTTCGGTGAGAGGAGGCTGCCCAATTTTGAGGTGCCCGAGGATTACACGAGTGACGGATACCTCCGTATGCTCTGCGAAAAGGGACTTGCCGAGCGGATTCCCGATTTCAGCGAAACGGAAAAGCAGAGGATGGACTATGAGCTGTCCGTTATAAGCAAAATGGGCTTCTCAAACTATTTCCTCATAGTAGCGGACTTTATCTCGTTTGCAAGGCGAAACGACATAGTCGTAGGACCGGGCAGGGGAAGCGGCGTTGGAAGCCTTGTGGCATATTGCTTGGGCATAACCGGCGTTAATCCGCTTAAATACGGCCTGCTGTTTGAGAGGCTTTTAAACCCTGAGAGGGTATCAATGCCCGATATAGACGTAGACTTCTGCTTTGAGAGAAGGCAGGAAGTAATAGACTATGTTACGCAAAAGTATGGCAAAGATCATGTGGCGCAGATAATCACATTCGGTACTATGGCAGCAAAAGCCGCAGTCAAGGACGTGGGACGCGCGCTCCATATGCCGTATGCGGAGGTCGACAGGATAGCGAAGCTCATACCAAACGAGCTCAACATGACGCTTGACAAGGCGCTTGAGTTGTCGGCGGAGCTCAGAGAGCTGTGTACGATAAACCCTCAAGTGGAAAGACTCATAAAGCTGAGTAAGAGGCTCGAGGGACTTCCGAGGCACTCTTCTACACACGCGGCGGGCGTAGTGATCGCGTCAAAGCCCATAGTGGAGTACGTACCTCTGCAGAAAAACGACGATTCGGCTATAACGACGCAGTTCACGATGGGAACTATAGAGGAGCTTGGGCTGCTCAAGATGGACTTTCTTGGGCTCAGGACGCTTACTGTTATACGCGACACACTGCGCTATATAGCAGACAGCGGCAAGGAAGTTCCTGATATGGAGAAGCTCGAGTTTAACGACCAGCGAGTATACGAGATGATCACTCAGGGGGATACGGACGGGGTATTTCAGTTGGAGTCGAGCGGCATGCGTCAGTTTATGACAAAGCTCTGCCCGGATTGCCTTGAAGACTTAATAGCGGGAATTTCGCTGTACAGACCGGGCCCTATGGAGCAAATCCCGAGATACCTAAACGGCAAGCACGACAGCGCATCGATACAATACGCGCATGAAAAACTAAGACCCATACTTGAGAACACATATGGTTGTATGGTCTATCAGGAGCAGGTAATGCAGATAGTACGCGACCTTGCAGGCTATTCTATGGGACGAAGCGACCTGATTAGGCGTGCCATGAGCAAGAAGAAGCACGACGTCATGGTAAAGGAGAGGAAGAACTTCCTTTACGGCATAAAAGAAGACGGAGTGCCAGGAGCGATCGCAAACGGTGTCCCCGAGGCGGTCGCAAACAGAATATTCGATGAGATGATGGATTTTGCGTCGTATGCGTTCAACAAATCCCATGCCGCCGCGTATGCGGTAGTTGCGTACAGGACGGCGTACCTCAAGTGCTATTACCCCGTGGAGTTCATGACTGCGCTTATAAACAGCTTTTTGGGGACGCCCGACAAGATATCACAGTACATAAACTGCGTCCGTCAGGCGGGTATTAGACTGCTTCCGCCCCATGTGAACAAGAGCCAAACTCGTTTCAGCGTAGAGGACGGGAATATCCGTTTCGGAATGTCCGCGATTAAAAACGTCGGCGAGAAGGTCATGGACGATATGCTTGATGAGAGGCGCGAGCATGGAAACTTCACGAGTCTCAGGGAATTTGTCAGCAGGGTAACGGGCATAAACAAGCGCATGATAGAGAGCTTGATTAAGGCAGGCTGTTTCGACGGTCTGGGCGCAAACAGGGCGCAACTGCTCGCTTGCTACGAGTCCATAGTAGACGGAGAGGCGGGAAGCAGGAAGCTTCGCGATTCGGGTCAGCTTTCGTTGTTCGACATAGTGGGTTTTGCAGATCCGTCATTTGCCATGGATGAGATGCCCGATATCGAGGAGTTTTCTTCGAGGGTGCTCTATACTATGGAAAAGGAAGTGACAGGCGCATTCATAAGTGGTCATCCGCTCATCGATTTCAAAAAAGAATTGGAAAAAATGAGCATAACGGCTTCCGAACTCGCAGGGCACGAGGATGACGATAACAACATTTTGCTTAGGGATGGAGAGAATGTTAAAATCGGTGGCATAATAACATCTGTCAAGAAAAAGAGCACCCGTGCCGGCAATGCGATGATGGCGTACATAACGCTCGAAGACATGACGGGCTCTGTAGAAGCGGTGGCTTTCCCGTTTGTTTTGGAGAAATACGGCGCACTGCTGATAAATGACAGCATCGTGTGTATACACGGCAAGATAAACGTTCGCGAAGGTCAGGGTACGAGTCTCCTCATAGACGAGGTAGAGCCGCTTTCGCAGGTAAGGCAGCGCTCAAGGCTTTATCTTAGGGTGGATGAGAAGACGGAGCACATGCTTCCTGCGGTGTACGACATGATACGCCGCTATAAGGGCAACAGTGAAGTTGTGGTGAGAAACGAGGTAACGAAGAAGACGTCGCTTGCACCGAAATCCATGTGTGTGAACGCGAGCGAAGCCCTGCTTAGAGACCTCAAGGAAATGCTTGGTGAGGAAAGTGTGCGGCTTGTAACTAACAATGCATGATTATTGTACTAAGCACCACAGCGTGATATAATTTGCACGAGTTAAGTATTGGAGACAACAAAAAATGAGAAAAATTGGTGTTTTAACGAGTGGAGGCGATACCCCCGGTATGAATTCCGCGATTCGCGCGGTGTTTAAGGAGGGCGTCAAACAGAACTTTACTGTCCTCGGCATATTTCACGGCTATCGTGGCCTTATAGAGGGCAACATCAGAGAGATGAACCACTCCGACGTTGAAAACATAATGCATAAGGGCGGTACCATACTCAGAACTGCAAGGAGCGAGGAGTTTAAGTCCCCGGAGGGACAGAAGCGCGCGCTTTCGGTTGCAAAGGCATATGGAATCGAGGGAATAGTGATAATAGGCGGCGACGGCAGCTACAGGGGCGCTAAGATACTCAACGATTTGGGCGTAGCGACAATCGGCGTTCCGGGAACGATAGATAACGATATGGGCTACACCGATTACACCATAGGCTTTAACACCGCCGTCAATACGATAACAAATGAGATTTACAATATAAGGGATACAATGCGCGCACACGACAGAGTAGGCGTTATCGAGGTAATGGGAAGAAACTGCGGAGATATCGCACTTTGGGCAGGCGTTGCAGGCGGTGCGGACATGATACTCGTTCCCGAGTGCCCCATGCCTTGGGATGAGGCTGCACAGAGATTGCAGGACTACAGGCTCAGAGGTAAGCTGACGAGCATAGTGGTTATGGCAGAGGGTGCAGGCAAGGCAGAGGATTTTGCGGCTTATGTGCGTGAAAGCACGGGCATCGAAATTAAGGCTATCGTACCCGGCTATACACAGCGTGGCGGCAATCCCGTTGCGTACGACAGGATACTCGCCTCACAGCTTGGACAGAGGGCGGTAGAATTGCTCGTCGAAGGTAAGGGCGGACGCGCGGTCGGTACGCGGAGAAACAGCATAATAGACGTTCCCCTCGAAGATGCGATAGGAAAGGTTGACTCGTTTGACGAGAAGCTATATGATTTTAACAACAACGTCTTAGCGAGGTTTTGATGAAACTTGCACCTCCTGTACGGAAGAACGACGATATTGAGCTGAGCATAACGGCGCTCAGCTCCGAAGGACAAGGCATAGGCAGAGTTGATGGCTATGCCGTATTTGTTATTGGCGCGGCGCCCGGAGACAGGGTGCGTTGTCACTGTATAAAAGTAACGTCGAGCTACGCCGTTGCAAAGCTTATCGAGATAATTGAGCCCTCTCCCGATAGGGTGCAGGAGAAGTGCCCGGTCGCAAACAGATGCGGCGGATGTTCGCTTCAGCACATCGCTTATTCCGCTCAGCTCGATGTAAAGCGCAAGCAGGTCGAAGATGCGCTCTCACGTTTGGGTGGCATAGAGAATCCCAATGTGTTTGCCACAATCGGCATGGACGAGCCGTGGCGCTACCGCAATAAGGCGAGTTTCCCTGCGAGGGAGATGTCCCAGGGCGTTTGTTTTGGCTTCTTCGCAAAAAACAGCCACAGGATTGTGCCCATAGATGACTGCTTGATTCAAGACGAAAACGGCGTCGCAGTTATGAACGCTGTTCGTATGTGGGCAGAGGAATGCGGCATCACCGTGTACGATGAGACTACGAGGAAGGGCGTTTTGAGGCACGTCGTAACTCGCACTACGTCGCTTGGGGAGACTATGGCAATTATCGTCACGACTAGACCCATGAGGCGCGATGAGGAGCTTATCGAGAAGCTCACATCTGCCGTGCCGTCCGTTAAGTCAATAGTTAACAACATAAACAACACGAATTCAAATGTCATATTCGGCGATACGTTTATAACCGTATACGGTGAATCGACCGTAAGGGAGCGCATTCTCGGAATAGACTTCAGCGTGAGTGCGCCATCGTTTTTGCAGGTAAACCATGAGCAGACCGAGAAGCTTTATAACTGTGCGGTAGACGCACTGGAGCTTTGCGGCGATGAGCTCGTGTTTGACGTGTACTGCGGGATAGGAACGATATCGCTTCCCGTTGCGCGCAGGGCAAAGAGGGTAATCGGCATAGAGGAGGTCGCGGAGGCTGTGTGTGACGCAAGGGCAAATGCGAACGCAAACAAGATAACAAACGCCGAGTTTATTGCCGAGCGCGCGGAAATCATACTGCCTAAGCTGATAGAGGACGGAATGAGACCTGATGCCATAATACTGGACCCTCCGAGAAAGGGCTGTGACGCCGAAGTGCTGGAAGCCATTGCCGCGAGCGGTGTCGCAAAACTCGTGTACGTCTCCTGTAATCCTGCAACGCTCGCACGCGACTGCAAACAGCTTATCGAATCCGGTTACAGACTCATCAGCGCCCAACCCGTGGATATGTTCCCGCA
>SAMEA3663246__coassemble_90_pt1 | contig 41526 bp, 39 predicted proteins | sample SAMEA3663246__metabat2_low_PE_033 | metagenome-assembled genome bin SAMEA3663246 (sample SAMEA3663246) | pig gut metagenome | biome: pig gut; feature: pig-associated habitat; material: faeces | place: China | collected 2013
CGAGTGGGAATAATCCCACAAGCAAAAAAACCGTAATCACAGGATTTCTTGAGGATTGAGGCCTTTTGTGGGGACGGAAGGGCGATTAGTTTGTTCGAACAGTATTAAAAACAGGGCAATCGAAAGCGTTAATGCAGATCTTGTTTACGTATAATGATGAACGGCGGCAGGGAGTAAAATCCTTGGCGTCGTTGTTTATAAAAAAACCAATCAAACTTGGCAAAAGGTATTGACAAGTAAACTTGGCGGAAATACAATGATGACATGACAAGTATACTTGGCAGATAAAACACTGCACATTGGAGGTGGTATTGTGAATAGGGATGAAATTCTGAAGAAAAGTCAGCAAGAAAACAAAGACAGGCTTGATGAGTGTGAATTGGAGGCAATTGGAAAAGCCTCTCGCGTGGGAATGCTTGTTGGAGGCTTGCTTTGCGTCGCTTTAATTCTTGTAAGCGAACTTGTATTCGATAGGTCCGAGCTTGCATTGGTCGGATGGATGGTGTACTTTGCAATGCAAGGAAGCAGCAATATTGTTATATATGCGCATTTGAAAAAACGGAGAAAGTTAGTATATGGTATAGGCGAGATACTTTTTGCCGTAGCCTTTGCTGTGGTACTCGCATTTAAGGCAATGGTATAAACTATGGATGATAAACTGGTTTTAAAAAACAATCTAAAAGAATCCCGCAAAGAGAAAAATCTGTCCCAACAACAGTTAGCGGATATGGTGGGTGTCTCAAGAAATACGATTAGTTCAATCGAAATAGGGCAGTTTACACCAAGTGCAAAGTTGGCTTTGATCATATGCATCGCGTTAGAAAAGAAATTTGAAGATATGTTCTATTTTGAGTAGAGCAAGAGCGGCAGAGAGCTCCCCTGCCGCCGCTATTCCAAAATACACAGGAAGACCAAAATGAGTTTAATTACACCGGTTATCTCTTTTTGACGCGACTGGTGTACAGGGCCATTATCTTCCTTGAAAACAGTTAGAAATCAGAAATATTAGATTAACTTCTGTTATGCCATCACTTCCGGTCGTTTTATTGGTCCAATCCCCTCCTTTTTTCTTATGCTAATCTGAGCTTCAATTACTAAAATAAACACAAACCTCTTTTTCACTCACAAAGAGTCAAACCAATGAATTTGTATGGTATCATGGTCAAGTGTTATCACTTCGAAGAAAGCCCTGACAAAGCTCTTTTATTGTGTGAGAGCACTAACTGCCATTCATTTATGTAAGCCGTCGCCCACCGGTGATACAGGTGGGCGGTGATTTTAGCATCTTCAAAACACATTTAGCTCAGCCGTTATATCGCCAACCCCTTGAACTGACTGTTGTACAGGTCGGCGTAGAAGCCGCCCGCTTCGAGCAGTGACTCGTGAGTACCTTTTTCAATTATGTGTCCGTCCTTCATAACCAGTATGACGTCGGCTTCGCGTATCGTGGAAAGCCTGTGAGCTACTATAAAACTCGTTCTGCCATTCATCATTCGGGCGAACGCATTCTGTATCAGCACCTCCGTGCGTGTGTCTATGCTCGAGGTCGCCTCATCGAGTATCAGCATGGGCGGCAGACAGAGCATCACGCGCGCTATGCAAAGGAGCTGTTTCTGACCCTGACTTATGCCACCGTCACCATCGCCTATAACGGTGTCGTAGCCATTGGGCAGGCGCTTAATAAAGCCGTGAGCATGGGCGGCTTTTGCTGCGGCGATCACTTCTTCGCGCGTGGCATTCGGCTTTGAATAGGCGATATTCTCGTGAATTGTGCTGCCTTTTAACCATGTGTCCTGCAAGACCATGCCGTAGCTCTTTCTGAGGCTGTTTCGCATGATATGTCTGACGTCCGTGCCCGAGACGCATATACTGCCGTCATTGACGTCGTAGAAGCGCATAAGCAGGTTGATGAGCGTAGTCTTTCCACAACCTGTAGGTCCAACTATCGCAATGCGCTGACCGGGGCTTACCGAAAGGTTGAAGTCCTCTATCAGCTTGCGTTCGGGTACATAGGAGAAATCCACGTCGTTTAGTGTGACAGTTCCATCCACGTCGGTCTCCGTGAGCACCCTCGCATCCTCAGCGTCGGGAACCTGATCTTCGGCATCGAGAAGTTCGAATACCCTCTGTGCGCAGGCAATGGCGTTCTGCATCTCCGTTATAACGCCCGATATTTCGTTGAAAGGCTTTGTGTATTGGTTGGCATACGACAAAAAGCAGCTCAGCGCGCCTATGGTTATGCCGCCGCGTATGGCTATCAATGAACCTGCGAGTGCAACTCCGGCGTATACAAGTCCGTTTACAAAGCGCGTGGATGGGTTTGTTATGCTCGAATAGAACACCGCCTTAAGGCTCGTAGCAGTCAGCTTCTCGTTGGTCTCATCGAAGTCGGTAAGGTTTTTCTCCTCATGTCCGAATGCCTGCACGACACGAACGCCTTCAATGCGCTCGTTTATAAGCGCGGTTTGAGCGCCCCTTGCGGCAGTCTGTTCACCGAAGTAGCGGAATGTCTTTTTTGCTATGAACGTCGCGACGATGAGGCTTAGCGGCGTAGCGCATACCACGATGAGTGCGATGTGCAGATTGACGGATACCATAAATGCGAGCGTACCGATGATCGTGAGTATACCTGAGAAGAAATTCGTAAAGCCCATCAACAAACCGTCCGAAAAGAGGTCAACGTCGGCAATTATTCGGCTAAGCAAGTCTCCCGTAGGGTGGGAATCAAGGTAGCTCAGCGGAAGCACCTGAATCTTTTTGATGGCGGAATCCCTCAAATCGCGGCTTATACTGTAGGCAATTTTGTTGTTGCACAGACCGGAGAGCAAAAGTGTCAGCGCCGCAGCTGCAATCGATAAGGCGATTTTAATGAGCACGGCAGTGATGCCCGAAAAATCGACACACCCGACGCCTATCATGTAGTCTATGGCTTCACCGGCGAGTATAGGTATATAAAGCTGAGCGAATACCGCGACTGCAGATGTGAGTATGCTTAGCACTACCCAAAAACCGTAGGGCTTAATAAGTCTTAGTACGCGCCTGTATGCGGCATTGCGGGTGGCCTTATCTGCTCTGTTTACTTTCTTTGTCATGCCGTTGCACCCGCCTTCTTGAACTGACTGTCGTATATATCCCTGTAGACATCGCATGTTGCGAGGAGCTGTTCATGCGTGCCCTTTCCCACGAGAATTCCTTCATCAAGCACGAGTATCAGGTCTGCGTGGATTAGACTGTTTGCCCTCTGGCTCACTATAAACACGGTAAGCTCGTTTTTAAGCGAGGCGATAGCAGCTCTAAGCGCCGCATCGGTGGCGTAGTCGAGTGCGCTCGCAGAGTCATCGAGTATCAATATATCGGGGTTTGCAACAAGTGAGCGTGCGATGGAAAGCCTTTGCTTCTGGCCTCCGGAGAAGTTTCTTCCGCCCTGCTCTACCGGCTCGTCAAGTCCTTGCGGCTTGCTCCTTACTATCTCTGCGGCCTGTGCGGTCTCAAGCGCCGCCCAAAGCTCCTCGTCCGTGGCATTAGCGTTGCCCCACAGAAGATTACTGCGTATCGTACCCGAAAACAGGAGGGTTTTCTGCATTACCGTGCTTACCGTGCGGCGGATGCTCTGCTTGTCGTATTCTTTTATGTCGCGTCCAAATAGGCGTACCGTGCCCGATGTAGCATCGTAAAATCTCGGTATGAGGTTAACGACGCTCGTCTTTCCGCTGCCCGTACCGCCGATTATTCCGATTGTCTGGCCCTTTTTTGCCGTAAATGATATGTCCGAGAGACTCGCTTCGCCCGAACCGGTATAGGTTAGGCTGACGTGGTCGAATTCTACCGCGATGTCTGAATCTGCGTCATCGGCACTGAGCTCTCCGAAGCTCATCGAGGGCTTCATTTCAAGTACCGAATCTATTCTCTGAGCGCAGGCCATGGCCTTTGTTATCTGTATAATGAGGTTTGCGAGTTTAATGAGTTCGAGCAGTATCTGGCTCATGTAGTTGACGAGTGCAATGACGCTTCCCGCTTTAAGCGTACCCGTATTTACCTCGAAGCCTCCGAGCTTGAGTATCGCGATTATGCCTACGTTGATTACAACGAATGTGAGAGGATTCAACAGCGCGGATATGCCGCCTACATTGAGCTGGCTTGAGCGTAAAGAGGAGTTTTTGGCTTCAAACTCTCTTGTCTCTTCCTCTTCTCTACCAAATGCGCGGACGACGCGAACGCCAGTGAGATTTTCCCTCGCAGACTGGGTTATGCTGTCGAGCTTAGTTTGAACGGTCTTGTAACGAGGTATCGTCTTTAGCATTATGCCGAATACGATTACCGAGAGCACAGGTATCACGGCGACAAATACGAGTGCTTCCTTGCCGCTTACGATAAACGCCATCACCATAGCGCCGAATACCACAAACGGCGAACGGAGCAGCAGTCTCAATAATAGGTTGAGGCCGTTTTGGAGCTGATTGACGTCGCTCGTCATTCTTGTGATGAGAGTGCTCGTGCCTATGCTGTCCGTATCGCTGAAGTCTAACGCTTGTATGCGCTCAAAGAGCGAGCGGCGCACGACGGCGCAAGCGCCAACCGCCGCCTTGGCCGAAAAATATTGTGCGGTTATACTGCAGACGAGCCCGATTATTCCGAGCAGGACCATAATACCGCACCCGGTAAGCACATATCCGTCGTCGCCAGACGCGATGCCTCTGTTTATTATATCCGCCATCAAGAGAGGCACGAGGAGGTCAAACAGCGCTTCGAGCATCTTGAATGCCGGGGCGAGTATGCTCTCCTTCTTGTGGTGCCTCAGGAATTTCAGAATTCGCTTCATCGTCTACTCCTGTATAAACCTATTATCGGTAGATTTAATCTACCGCATACTATTGTATTGTACATTGTTAGGATGTATAGTCAATTCATAATATTCCTCTACAGCCACGAAAAAATCATCGGGACAGCATGGAATCGCTATAGCTCAATGCTATAGAGCTGTCGTCAAAAGTGGGGGGCACAGGCGGTGCGGCAAAAAAACACGGTGAAACAGCTTTCCGTAAGCATGCGGACACGTGAGCTTAGCCATACGCTTTCTATGCACAGAATTGGAGAAATAAGAATAGTGAGGAGAATACAATGGGTCGTTTTGAAATAGACATGAGCACGTTTAAGCGCAAGGCGCAATATGAATACTTCAGCTCGCTTGCATACCCTTATATGGGCGTTACGCGCGATATAGATATAACTGAGCTGAGCTATTCTATAAGGCAGAGCGGCGCACCGTTCTTTCTTACAATACTCTATTGCGTGATTAAAGCGGCAAACGGCGTGCCCGAGTTGAGACAGCGTATAATCGAAGACAAGCTTATGCAGTACGATTCCTGCATGGCATCGTATACTGTCGCAATCGACGACGACACTTACTGCTATTGCAATGTAGACTGCACTAAGCCGTACAGCGAGTTTATCGAGTACGCAAAGGCGGAGCAGGAGAAGGCAAAGGCTTGCAATACAATCAACTGCAACAAGGCAGAGGAAGAGGAGCTGTTCTTTGTTTCAAGCGTGCCGTGGTTTGATTACACGAGCGTGATACAGCCTGTGCCTATGCCTGCAGACGGCAATCCGCGGCTTACATGGGGGAAATACTTTACTCGCTGTGGGAGGACGTATCTGCCGTTTACGATACTGTGCAACCACGCAATAGTGGATGGAAGACACCTCGGGCTGTTCTTTGAGGCGCTATCTGATAGTATACGCGAAGTAAACGAGCTGTTGTCAAAGCAGATAGACGGATGATTGCTACAACTCTATTCGATTAAACTGCAGAGGGCTCTTTTGAGGTATCCTCGGTAGCAAGCCATGCACCCAATATCATAATCGCAAGTGCGATGATGAACGTAATCGAGGGGAGTTGTCTGAATATTACGAGAGAGAGTAGCGTGCCTATAAAAGGCGAAATCGCATAGTACGCGCTCGTTTTTGCCGCACCTAAGTCGCGTTGAGCGTATATATAGAAGAATATGCTGAGACCGTAGGCGACAAAGCCGAGCAGAAGCGCGGGAATGATGTAGATAGGAGAGCCGAACCTTTCGCCTATTGCAAGGGCAAGCGCGAGCGAGCCTGCACCGGAGCCTAAGCCCTTTATTATGACTATCTGTATGGGGCTCTTTGAGGAGAGCATCCTCGTAAAGTTGTTTTCAAGTCCCCAGCAGACGCAGGCGAGCAATACGAATAATGAGCCTGTCGAGAATGTCAGACTGCTCATATCCTCAAACGAAAGCAGTATGCTTGCAACGGTGACACATAAGATTGCCGCCCATAGCCGCTTGGTTATGGCTTCTTTGAACAGTACGAGCGCTATGACTGCCGTTGCGACGATCTCAAAATTGTTTAGCAGGGATGCGTTTGCGGCAGTAGTCATAGTCAGTCCGAGCATAAGGAATATGGGCGCTGCGATGTCGAGCACAACCATGCCTACTGTATACGGCAGCTCCTTTTTTGTCAGCGGCAGTTCCGAATTGCCCTTTCCCGTAGCCTTTTGAACGAGATTGACACCAAACAGACCTATACCGGCGCCGAAGTATAAAAAGCTCGCCATGAGTGTCGCAGGGACGTGCTCTAAAAGCAATTTCGATATGGGTGAGTTTATGGCATAGAGCGCCGCGGCGAGCACCGCAAAGAATATCGCCCTTGTTTTTTTGTTCATACCTAAGTTTCCCCATCCTGCAATGACATTTTACACGTAAGTAGCATTGAGAACCATTATACAGAATAATGCTCACGTCGGCAATGTAAAGCATACACAATGGCTCACATTCTTACCTGAGACCGGCTTTATCGGAATGTATAAATGCTTGACAAAGGTCTCAACGTACATAGACTCCTATAATTATGAATAGCTTATTGGATACAAAGCCACGGGTCTGTGGCGACAAATAAGGCTATAAAGGGGAAAAGGCATGAAAGTATATGAATCGATGGAACAGCTCGTAGGTAATACGCCCCTGCTTGAGCTACACAATATCGAACGGGAATTGAGACTTAAGGCGAGACTTTTGGCAAAGCTTGAATATTTTAATCCTGCAGGCTCAGTTAAAGACAGGGTTGCGCTCAACATGATACTCGAGGCGGAGAAGATGGGTGTACTCAAAGAGGGTGGTACCATAATCGAACCTACATCGGGAAACACGGGGATAGGCATATGCGCTGTGGGTGCGGCAAGGGGGTATAGCGTCATAATAGTCATGCCCGACATCATGTCGGTTGAGCGCAGACAGCTCATGACCGCATACGGCGCAAAACTGGTGCTGACGGACGGAAAACTCGGAATGAGGGGCGCAATAGAGAAGGCGGAGGAAATAAGCCGGCAGATGAGCGGCTCTGTGATACTCGGGCAGTTCACAAACCCCGACAATCCCGATACCCACAGGAAAACCACGGGTGTGGAGATATTCTCCGACACAGACGGCGCCATTGACGTGTTTGTTGCAGGCGTAGGTACGGGTGGCACGATTACGGGGGTGGGCGAATGCATAAAAGCGAATAAGCCCGACGTGCATATCGTAGCTGTAGAGCCCGAGGGCTCCGCTGTGCTTTCGGGATGCTCCGCAGGACCTCACAAACTTCAGGGCATAGGAGCGGGTTTTGTGCCGAGCATACTGAATACCGGCATATATGACGAGATAGTGAGGGTATCGGATGCCGATGCATTTGCGTCCGCAAGACTTCTTGCACGAACAGAGGGAATACTCGTAGGAGTAAGCTCAGGCGCGGCACTTTCGGCGGCGACCAAGGTGGCAGAGAGAGACGAATACAGCGGAAAGCTGATAGTTGTACTGCTACCCGACGGAGGGGATAAGTATCTCTCAATGGGTTTGTACGAGTAGCGGCGATAACAAAGCTTCATGTTAATGCATATACTTATTATCACAGGGGTAAGCGGCTCTGCGCCCAAACAGCGAAAGGATGAGGAATACGACTAATACAATAGACAAAATGAATGCGTGCATAGTCTGCGTTGCAGAGGCGCTCAACGGGACGGGAACGTATTGCTCTGATGTGCTTATGAACTCGGCCGGATTGAAGAGGGAGACGATACGCATGACGCACCTACTGCGCACGGCGCTGTACCCGCAGATATTCGGCGAGAACACGGGAGACTACGAGCTTTCCCCGATAACGGTGAGCTATTGTCTTCAACAGGCGGCGGACATATTAAAGACGCTGCTTAAGACAATGCTTAAGGACGATGTAAAAACCGAAACATTTATGCGCCAGTTTTTTGCCGACCTGCCCAGAATCAAGGCAAAGCTCGAGACGGATATACGTGCGGCATATAACGGAGACCCGGCGGCAAAGAGCATAGAGGAGATAATGCTTGCTTACCCCGCTTTTGAGGCAATAAGCATTTACAGACTCGCACACAGACTTTATGAGCTGAACCTGCCGATAGTGCCGAGGATAATGACGGAATACGCCCACAAGATATCGGGTATAGATATCCATCCGGGTGCGACTATAGGGGACTACTTCTTTATTGACCACGGCACGGGTGTGGTGATAGGCGAGACCTGCGTAATAGGCGACCATGTTAAGCTGTATCAAGGTGTAACGCTCGGCGCAAAGAGTTTCAAGCTCGATGAAGACGGAAATCCCGTAAAGGGTATAAAGCGTCATCCGCATATAGGAAACCATGTGATCATATACTCGGGGACGACTATATTGGGAGGCAACACCGTCATAGGGGATAATTGTGTAATAGGCGGCAACCTGTGGCTCACACATTCCGTAGACTCAGGCAAAATCGTACTTGCAGTACAGGATAGTCCGAAGTTCATGGACGCTTTGTGAAAACGCAAAATAAAGCGACAAAACAAAGCTTCGGGTGAATGCTCACTCGGGGCTTTTAATTCCGGCTGCGGGGATTTGTCGAAAACCGGGCACTCCGACCTGACGTTATATGCACACCCCACGGATTAAACCGTTTGCGATGCGGGCATAAGAAAAGCGGCGGCATTATGCCGCCGATGGTAGTCTGGCCGATTATGACTTATTTATGTGTCTCGTTGTACTTGGCGATACCCAGTGCGAGCAAATCCATTGCCCTCTCGAGGTCTTGCTGTTTAAGTACGTAAGCTATTCTTATCTCGTTGACGCCTTTGCCTGGCGTTGCGTAGAAACCTTCGCCGGGTGCGAACATGACAGTTTCGCCGTTGTCGCTAAAGTCTGTGAGCAGCCACTTTTGGAATGTGTCGGCACTGTCAACGGGGAGCTTTGCCATAATGTAGAATGCGCCTTTAGGCTCTGCACACACGACGCCGGGAATCGAAAGGAGCTTGTTGTAGCAGGTATCCCTGCGCAGACGGTACTCCTCGCGGACTGCATCAAAATAATCGGAATCGACGGTATAGAGTGCCGCTGATGCTACCTGAGCGAGCGTTGAAACGGAAAGCCTCGCCTGGCAGAACTTCATTATCTGCTGCTGGAGATCCTTGTTCTTGGTTATAATAGTACCGATTCTTGCGCCGCAAGCGCTGAAACGCTTAGATACAGAGTCGATTATGACTGCATTCTCGGCGATATCTTCGAACTGACCGATTGTGGAGAGCTTTTCGCCGCTGTAGATGAACTCGCGGTATACCTCATCGCCTATAAGGAACAGGTCGTGCTCCTTAGCGACGTCGGCGAGCATACGCATCTCATCGTGTGTGAGTACTGCGCCTGTGGGGTTGCCGGGGTTTGTGAACATTATGGCACGCGTGTTTTCGTTTATGAGAGCCTCGATCTTTGCTCTGTTGGCATAGTGATAACCTTCTTCGGGGGTAGTCGTCAGGGGACGGATGACGCCGCCTGCGGACCTTACAAATGTGTTGTAGTTGGGGTAGAAGGGCTCGGGTATTATGACCTCACTGCCATCGTCGAGTATGCTGAGCATAAGCATCATGAGTGCTTCACTGCCGCCTGTGGTGATGAATATATCTTCAGATGTGTAGTTTACACCGATGCATGCGTAATAGTTCTTAACCGCATCGATCATCTCGGGCATTCCGGGTGAAGCTGCATATGCTATTACGGGCTGACTGAAATTCTGCACGGCATCGAAGTATGCTTTGGGTGTAGCAATATCGGGCTGACCTATATTAAGATGATAGATTTTTACTCCACGCTCCTTAGCCGCTACTGCATAGGGGTGGAATTTGCGCATGGGAGACAGGTTACACAGCTGTGCCTTGCTGGAGATCTTCATTTTTTCCTCCTGTAAAGAATAAAACGTTTTGTCGAGCTTTCGACTGTACCTGTAGTAGTATAATGCTGCCATTTTTAACAGTCAACGTTATTTAAATATATATACTTTAATATGACATTATACCGCTTGCGGAGACGTTTCGGTGAGTTTGCCAAAAGCATTATAGTAGTGTATAATACTAGGATATATGTGATAGTGTGCCTTTTTTTAGGTGTGGAGGTAAAGTGACTGCTTACGGTAAATTCGCTCTGATATACGACTCGCTTATGAGGGATGTCGATTACGACGCATGGGCAGAGTATATTTGCGGCTTTTTGACACCGGGTTGCAGTGTACTTGAATGCTCCTGCGGCACGGGCGAGATTTCGGTTAGGCTAGCACGCAAGGGCTATGCGCTCGTCTCGACGGACATATCGGAGGATATGCTTAAAATTGCATCGGAAAAGGCGAGAAAAAACAGGACACGCATAGTGTTTGCGCGTATGGATATGAGGGAGCTTTACTCGCACAAGCCCGTCGATGCGGTAATAGCTGTGTGCGATGGGGTAAACTACCTTTTGACGGAGGACGACCTGAGGCGATTCTTCAAATCGGCTCGAGATGTACTAAAGCCAAGCGGACAGTTGCTGTTTGACGTTTCCTCCGAATACAAACTGCGTACCGAATTGGGCGACAACACTATAGCCTCCGACGAGGGAGATGTAGCGTTTATATGGCAAAACAGCTACGATGAGGCGCGGCACACGGTCGACATGGAGCTTTCCTTCTTTGTCAGGCACGGAGAGCTGTACGAAAAATTTGAGGAGACACACATACAAAAGGGACACGATGCGGACGAGCTCATACGCCTGCTTAACGAATGCGGCTTTGAGGTCACGGGGGCATACGATGCCTTCACGAGGGATTGCATAAAGCATGACAGTGAGCGGATACAGCTCGTTGCAAGGAGAATTTGAATGAACGGCGATAAGCTTATTAGAGGACTTTTATTTGGTGGAGAGCTGAAGCTCATGGCGATTACGGGCAGAGAGCTCGTGGAGTTCGCAAAGCAGATACACGGGCTGTCGAGGGTCGCTACGGCGGCTTTGGGCAGAACGCTTCTTATTACCTCCATGATGGGCGACCAGCTTAAGAGTGAGGACGATAGGGTGTCTGCCATAGTTAAGGGCGGAGGTCCGCTCGGAAACATAGTTTGCACGGGTAAAAAACACGGCATAGTAAAGGGCTATGTAGAAAACCCCACGCTTGAATTGCCGCTTGGACCGGACGGAAAACTTGACGTCTCTATGGCGGTAGGCTGGTTTGGCGAACTCGTCGTGGTGCGTGATATGGGACTTAAGGAACCGTATACGGCGAGATGTCAGATGGTATCCGGCGAGATAGCGGAGGACTTTGCGAATTACTTTACTGTAAGTGAACAACAGCCGACGCTTCTCTATCTTGGCGTAAGGCTCGATGCCGGCACGGGCGATGTAAGGGCGGCCGGAGGCTTGCTCATACAGGCTATGCCGGATTGCAGAACAGAGAGCATAGATGCCGTAATGGCGAAGGTCGACGACATAAAGCAGATAAGCAAGAGGCTTGAGAAAGCAGAAACCATAGAGGACGTGCTACACTCGTTGTTCGATGATTGCGAACTTGGGCTGCTTGAGGAGCAGTGGCCGAGATTCTCGTGTGACTGTTCGGGGGAGAGACTGGAAAAGGTGCTCATTTCTCTCGGTATAGAGGAGTTGAGCGACATGAAAGAAAAGGACCACGGAGCAGAGCTTAAATGCAGCTTCTGCAGTAAGACTTATAGATTCAGTGAAGATGACCTTGGCGCATTGATAACCGAGGCGAGCACGAAGGAGCATGATAGAGATGCCGATACCCACTGAGCGTGGAAATAACATACTCGAATTTAAGAGGACATCGAAGCAGTACAAGGACAAGAGCGAGAAGCTTATCTCTAAGGGTGACTTGCTGTCCGCCGCGGAGGTGTTGAGGGAGGCTGTGAGCATAGACCCCGATGATATCGAGGCGAAGGATATGCTTGCGGAGGTGTATATGTGTATGCAGCTCACACAGTCCGCGAGAAATGTGCTTTTGCCACTGCTTGCGGGAGAAAGTAAAGGACCGGACGGCAATTCTTCCCCTTACGGACTGCTTACGCAGAGGGGAATGAGAATCATCGCCATGACGTACATGCAGGAGAATAAGTTCGAGTTCGCGCGCATGTGGTTCGATCTGTATCTGACGGAGGACCCTTCCGACGAATCGTGGGAATCGGTTGGGGAAATCGTGACTTTCTTAGACGAAATGCTTGACCGAAAAGACGTCCGTGAAGCCGCAGCCGACACTGACGATGGAGGGAACGACGGTGAGGCAGACAACTTGCAGACGTATGCCTCCATAATGAGGGATAAGACGTGCGCGGCGGAGCTTGAACGTGCCAGACTGCTTATAAATCAAGGTAAGGCAGAGGAAGCCATTCGGGTTATAGAGGCACAACTTGAAAAGTACCCCACGGCATCGTTTATAAGGCTTAATCTGTCGTTTGCTTGTTATTGCGCGGGCTATTACGACAGGGCGATAGATATATGTACATTCGAGGTCAAGAAGCGTCCGAAGGACATTTCACTAAGGTGCAATCTCATAGTGTATTTGAGTTGGGCAAACAGAATTGCCGAGGCGCGTGAGCACGTCAATTACATAAGGGGCTGTAAGGACATAAGTCCGAGGGACATGGAGAGAGTAGTTGCGGCGATGCTCAGCATAGGTGAGTTTGACACAGCTATGTTTTTCCAACAGCGCATACAGGCGATGTTTCCGTTTAAGCCGTCGGTCATGCACAAGACGGCGATGTGCTTCTACCTTATCGGAGATATAGATGCCGCGCTCTCGTGCTACGACATTCTGCTGAGAATAGATGAACTCGACAGCATAGCAATGTACTACAAGAGACTGCTCTCCCAGGTCAAGGAAGGCCAAAAAGATAAAATTACGGTCGATATGGTTTATCAGATTCCTGCTGAGCAGGTGGTATGGCGGCTCAAACAGGTGGCAGTGCTTTCGGAGATTCCAAATGAAGCAAAAAGCGCGGCACTCGAGCTGTGGAGGCAGGACAAGGAGCTTCGCGCAATAGTGCGCTGGTTACTTTTCAGCATGGAGGGCAAGGTCAAAGAAAACGTGATCGACTTGCTATTAAAGCTCGGGGATAAGAGCTGTATCGATATGCTGAGGGAATTTGTTCTCGACGAGAGCCAATGCGAGGAATGTATTGAGTATGTGTTGAATTCGCTTCCAAACGTGCGCGACACATACCCAATAGTCTACTTTATGAATGGCTATGGTATAGAATTCAAAAAGCACGCGATATTCGGCAGGGATATTGAGGAGCTCGTTTTTCAGAGAGCGTGGCTTGACGCGGGAAGTCTCAATAAGATAAAGACCTCCTCGGCTTATAGGGACGTTTACAGACTGCTGATATTCGGTTGTTACGGATTTAGAGACAGCGATTTCATAGAATATGCGGATGCGGCGTTCGTCAAGTTCGCAAACGAGGATGCGAATGCACCTAAGTCTATACCTGTCGCTCAGCGTATGGCACTTGCGGCGGCATTTGAGTATTACTGCGTGGAACAGCTCGGAGGCGCAAGCGAAACGGAGCGCATGGAGATAATGGAAAGCAGAGGCGTGACTGATAAAAGATTTAAAAACGCCTATGCTAAGATAAAGAATGCAATAGATGGGAATAAAGGTATTAAATGAGATTTATCGCAACCTGCAAGATGGGCGTTGAAACGCTCACGTCAATGGGATTGAAACGCCTTGGGATACAGGTAGTATCTGTTGAAGATGCGCGTGTAACATTTGAGGGTGACTTTTTGGATATGGCAAAAGCTTGCATTTGGCTGAGGACGGCTGAACGCGTGCTTATGGAGGTTGCAAGTTTTAAGGCTGTGACATTCGATGAGCTTTTTGAGGGCGTAAAGGCTATTGAGTGGAAGCGCTATATCGCAAGGGATACGTTTATTCACGTCACGGGAAAGAGCGCAAAAAGCACTCTGTTCTCTGTATCCGACTGCCAGAGTATAACCAAAAAGGCGATTGTCGAGAATCTCAAGGTCGTATATGGCCTAAATTACCTTCCCGAGACGGGAAAGCGTGTTATCGTTGAGGTAGGCATACTCAGGGACAATGTGACGATAGCATTGGACTGCTGTGGTGCGGGACTTTCAAGGAGAGGTTATCGCACATACAATGTCGATGCGCCGATATCTGAGACACTCGGGGCTTCGATAGTTTTGCTCACAAGATACAAGCCGGATATGGAGTTTATCGACCCCATGTGCGGCTCGGGTACTATGCCCATTGAGGCGGCGATGCTGGCCGAAAACAGGGCTCCCGGACTTAACCGCGGTTTTGCGGCCGAGGATTGGCACTTCCTGCCGCCCACGGTCTTTACTGAGGCGAGGATGGAAGCCAGAGACATGGTTGAACCCAAGAAGCTTAAGATATACGCGAGCGACATAGACCCCAGATGCATAGACTTGTGCAAAAAGCACGCCAAGAAGGCCGGGATAATGGTGGAATGGGCGGTAAAGCCCGTATCCGAGCTGATCTGCAGAGAGGACAGCGGAATAATCGTCTGCAATCCGCCTTATGGGGAACGTCTAATGGACAGGCGTTCTATCGAGAAGCTCTATAGGGAGATGAGAACTGTGTTTGACAGGTGCAAGGGACACAGCAAAAACATAATCTCGTCGCAGAGAGATTTTGAGAGAATTTACGGTTTGCGTGCCGATAAACGCAGAAAACTGTCAAACGGAGGTATGCAGTGTACGCTCTACAGCTACTTTAGGGAGCGTAAGGACGACTGAACATTGCCTTGGTGACGACGAAAGAATAATAATGTTAGGAGATTAAAGTGCCGAAACAAGTAAAGATAATTCCCTTGGGCGGCTTGGGGGAAATCGGAAAAAACATGACCGTAATCGAATACGGCGGAGATATGATAGTTGTTGACTGCGGTCTCAGTTTCCCAGACGAAGAGATGCTGGGAATCGACCTGGTGATACCGGATATGACTTATGTCGAGCGAAATCTCGATAAGCTTAGAGGTATATTCATCACACACGGTCACGAGGACCATATAGGAGCACTGCCGTATGCACTTAAGCGCTTCAAAGCGCCTGTGTTTGCAACGAGACTTACGCTTGCACTCATACAGCATAAGCTCGACGAGCACGGTATAAGCAATGTCGATATGCGCTGTATAAGCGCCGGGGATACAGTCAAACAGGGCTGTTTCTCTATAGAATTCATCAAGATAAATCATTCGATAGCGGATGCGGTCGCGCTCGCGATACATACGCCGGCGGGTGTTATCATACACACGGGCGACTTCAAGCTCGACTATACGCCGCTTGACAGCGAGCCGCTCGATTTGTCGAGATTCGCATGGTATGGCGCACAGGGCGTGCTCGCGCTGATGTCGGACAGTACAAATGTCGAGCGTCCGGGATATACACAGTCAGAGCGCGAGATAGGCACGACATTCGAGAGTTGTTTCGAGAGAGCGACGGGCAGAGTTATAGTTGCGTCGTTTGCTTCAAACATCTACAGGATACAGCAGATTGCAAGTATCGCGATAGCGCATAACAGGGTGGTCTGTTTCCAGGGCAAGAGCATGGTAAATATCGCTCAGATGGCGCTGGATATGGGGTATCTCAACCTTGCAAGGGAATGCGTCGTAGACGTCGACAGACTCAAGGACTTCAGCGACGACAGGATATGCGTCATAACGACGGGTAGCCAGGGCGAGCCCATGAGCGGACTTTTCAGAATGGCAAACGCAACCCATAAGCTCAACGTAGGCGATGGAGACATGGTAATCATATCGGCTTCTGCGATACCGGGAAACGAAAAAGGCGTGGCGAGGGTGATAAACCAGCTCTTCAGAAGGGGCGTTGAAGTAGTGTACGACGCTATGGCGGATGTACACGTATCCGGACACGCAAGACAGGAGGAGCTGAGGCTCATGCTAGCTCTGACAAAGCCGAAGTACTTCATACCCGTACACGGTGAGCACAGACATCTCTATAAGCACGCAGAGCTCGCAAAGGAAATGGGAATGATGCCCGACCACATATTTATTGCGGAAATAGGCGATGTTATTGAGCTTGGCGCAGACAAGGGCAGAATTGCCGCGCAGATACCCGGAGGAAGCGTACTCGTAGACGGACTGGGAGTGGGCGACATAGGCAACAGCGTGCTCAGGGATAGGCGTATACTCTCAAATGACGGACTTGTTACCGCAGTTATTGCTATCGATAAGAGGACCGGAGCGCTTTGTACAGAGCCAGAGGTGATTTCAAGGGGCTTTGTATATGTGAGAGATTCCGAGGAGCTCATTGTGGAGGCAAAGGACATCATAAAGGAACGCGCACTCGAATTTACAAAGACAAACAAGAGCGAATGGGGTCAGGTAAAGAATTCCATAAGGTCGGCTCTTAAAGATGCGCTGTACAGGCGCACAAGGAGAGAGCCTATGATAATGCCTATAGTAATCGAAATTGAATAGTGGAGGATGATCGTATGTTTGATGAAATCAAGAAAAAGACGGAAGAACTCTGTGAGCTTCTGAGCGGCTGTGAGGACTATGTCAGCTATAAGGCCGCAAGGGACAGAGCAATGCAAAACGAGACCACAAAGGCACTCCTTAAGCAGTTCAACGAACTTCGCATGAAGGCGCAGGCGAATATGGTGCTTGGCCAGGAGGACAAGGAGCTCACCGAGAACATGAAGAAGATTGAGGAGATACTCAGCATGAACGCAGATGCTGTGCAGTATCTCGTGTGTGAGTACAGAGTAACAGCGCTCATGGGCTATGTCTATCAGACGCTCAGCGAGGCCGTAAAGCTTGACGGCGTAGTACCGGAGGAGTAAGAAATGTCAGGCGTGCGCAGTGAGAAAGAACAAAGAAGACGCGAGAGGTCGAGGCAAAACACATGGCGTGTGCTCAGACCCGTATTGGCCGTCGTATTGAGCATACTCATTGCCTGCGGAGCGGTTTTTGCCGTAGGCTCCGCTTTGTACAGAAAGCTCGTGCTTCCGATAGACAGGGACGATGCGACACCCATACTGGTGGAAATACCAAGCGGCGCAGGCACATCCCAGATAGGAAAGCTGTTATATGAATCGGGACTTATTTCAAACAAGGCCGTATTCAAGATATATGTCGACTTCATGGGCAAGTCGTCGAGCCTTAAGGCAGGAAGCTACTACCTCTCAAAGAACATGGACATCATGAGCATGGTCGACGTCATCTGTAAGGGTAATCCTCCGAGGGAGACGATTGATATAACAATCACCGAGGGTATGTCGGTAGAGGATATAGGCGCTCTGCTGGTGTCAAAAGGCGTTTGGGAGAATGCGGACAAGTTCCTTGAGCTTTGCAGAACGGGCGAGGATTTCATGGATTACTCGTGCATAAGCGCAATCGTACAGAATCCCAAAGAGGACAGAAAATACGTGCTTGAGGGATACCTGTTCCCGGATACGTACACGATTTACAAGGATGCTTCCGAAAAGTCCGTTATAAGCAAGATGCTCGTACGCTTCCTCGACGTGTTCTCGACCGACTATATGGAGCGCGCCGCAGAGCTTTCGATGAGCATTGATGACGTGATAACGCTCGCATCGCTTATCGAGCGAGAGGCAAAGACGGCTGATTTTGAAAAGGTATCTGCGGTTTTCCACGGAAGGCTCAGAGAAGGTATGACGCTTGGCTCAGATGCGCCCCTGCGCTACATAACTGGGCAAAACCTCATCGAATTCTCAGCCGAACAGGTGAGCAATCCATCGCTGTACAACACGCACGTTCATAAGGGGCTTCCGCTTGGTCCGATAACAAACCCGGGTCAGGCGACGATATATGCGGCGCTGTATCCCGACGAGGAGTATTTGGGCACGTACTTCTATTTCTGCCTAAAGAGCTCGCAGACCGGAGAGCTAGTGTTTGCAAAGACGCTTGAGGAGCACCGCAAGAACATAGAACAATATAAACCGTATTGGTGATAACATATGAATTTACCCGAGCTTTTGGCGCCTGCCGGAAATATGGACAGGCTTAAAGCCGCGTTTAGGTATGGGGCTGATGCGTGCTATCTTGGCATAACACGCATGAGCCTCAGAAATTTCGCGGATAACTTCACAATCGAGAACCTGAAGGAGGCAGTAAACATAGCGCATGACGGCGGCAAACGCATATACGTAGCCTGCAATGCATTTGCAAAGGATCAGGATATGGATACGCTCGCCGATTTGATTGCGGATATCGAGAACGCCGGTGCGGATGCGGTGATAGTCAACGACGCCGGCGTGTTCGCCGTTGCAAGGGATACCGTAAAGCGAATGGAGCTGCATATGAGCACGCAGGCAAACGTGCTCAATTCCGCCGCTTGTAGGTTTTGGCACGAACAGGGTGCATCGAGGATAATACTCGCGCGTGAGCTTTCGTTCGAGGAGATTAGGACTATAAGGCAAAACACTCCCGAAAGCCTCGAGCTTGAGGTATTCGTACACGGTGCTATGTGCATATCGTATTCGGGAAGATGCCTTCTAAGCAACTATATTGCTGGCAGGGATTCAAACCGTGGCGAATGCGCACAGCCCTGTAGATGGACGTATGAGCTTAGGGAGCGCGGCAAGGACGGTGAATACCTGCAGATAGACCAGGACGACAGGGGCACATACATACTCAATTCACGAGATATGAATCTGCTCGAGGAGATACCTCTGCTTTGCAACATGGGTGTAAGCAGTCTTAAGATAGAGGGCAGGATGAAATCCGTAGCATACGTCTCTGCAGTGGTCAATGCGTACAGAATGGCGCTCGATAGCTACAAGAGATGCGTCGAGAATGGCGAGGAATACACAACAGATCCGCGCCTTGTGCAGGAGTTGTTGAATACGAGTCACAGGCCGTTTACAAAGGGCTTCTTCTTTGGAAACCCGCAGGGCGCGGGTCAGGAAACTCACAGCGCCGCGTATGTACAGGATGCGACGATTGCAGCGGTAGTGCTCGACTACGACGAGGAGCGCAAGCTCGCACACATAGAGCAGAGAAACCGCTTCTTTGACGGTGATACGCTCCACATACTCGCACCGGGGGACATAGACAGGTCGTTTACCGTCACATCGATAACAGACGAGGAAGGCAATCCGAGAGAGGGCGCACCTCACCCCAAGGAGAGACTGTACATAGGCTGTGATGAGCCGGTACATGAGGGGGATATACTGAGGTTGAGGCTGAGCTGACAGTACAATCAATCGAGCAAACGCTAATGCTTTTTGTCCGTATTATGGATAAATTGTAACAAAAATATTTTCTTGTGCTTTATATATGTAGTATAATAAACTCTAACGAATGATGGTGAGGAGTGAACTAATTGGACTATGTGATTGAAATGCTCAATATAACCAAGGTGTTTCCGGGTATCGTAGCAAACGATAACATCACTCTGCAGCTCAAGAAGGGCGAGATTCACGCTCTGCTTGGGGAGAATGGTGCCGGAAAATCAACTCTCATGAGCGTACTATTCGGATTATATCAGCCTGAAGCGGGAGTTATCAAGAAGAACGGTCGGGAAGTAAAGGTAAACGATCCGAACGATGCCAATAAGCTTGGTATAGGCATGGTGCATCAGCACTTTAAACTCGTACATAATTTCACCGTATTGCAAAATATAATACTCGGCGTAGAGACGACAAAGCATGGTGTACTTAAAATGGCCGAGGCTAGAAAAAAGGTTGTGGAGCTTTCGGAGCGCTACGGCCTTTATGTTGATCCCGATGCGTTTATTGAGGACATCACGGTAGGTATGCAGCAACGCGTGGAAATCATGAAGATGCTGTACAGGGAAAACGAAATACTGATATTCGACGAGCCTACAGCCGTGCTCACTCCTCAGGAGATTGAAGAGCTGATGCTTATTATGAAGAATCTTGCAAGCGAGGGTAAGTCAATACTCTTTATTACGCATAAGCTCAACGAGATAAAGCAGGTCGCAGACAGATGTACTATACTCAGAAAGGGCAAGTACATAGATACAGTCGACGTCCAATCGATCACCAAGGAGGAGCTTTCCGAGATGATGGTCGGACGTAAGGTCAGTTTTAACGTCGTTAAGGATGACGCAAAGCCCACGGAAGTATGCCTCGAGGTCGAGAACCTTACCGTTCCGGGAAAATCGAAGACTAAGAACGCCGTAAACAACGTCAGCTTCAATGTCAGACATGGCGAGATAGTATGTATAGCGGGTATCGACGGCAACGGCCAGTCGGAGCTCGTATATGCGCTTACTGGTCTTGGGCCCATTGCGAGCGGCAAAATAACAATGAACGGCTGCGATATAACCCACGAAAGCATCAGAAAGCGCAACGTGGGCGGTATGGCGCATATCCCGGAGGACAGGCATAAGGACGGATTGGTACTGGATTATTCGCTCGAAAAGAATCTCATCCTGAAAAAATACTTCACCGAGGAATACCAAAGGGGCGGCTTTATAAAGTACGATGCCGTGAGAGGTCACGCATTGGACCTTATCGACCGCTTTGACATAAGGAGCGGACAGGGTCCCACGACACCCGCAAGGAGCATGTCGGGCGGCAATCAGCAGAAGGCTATCGTTGCAAGAGAAATTGATGTCGATCCCGACTTGCTCATAGCCGTACAGCCGACGAGAGGACTAGACGTAGGCGCAATCGAATACATACACAAGCAGATAGTCGCTCAAAGAGATGCGGGCAGGGCAATACTGCTGGTGTCTCTTGAGCTCGACGAGGTTATGAGCCTTTCTGACAGGATACTGGTGATTTACGAGGGCGAGATAGTCGCAGACTTGGACCCCAAGAAAACCACCGTTCAGGAGCTTGGCCTTTACATGGCAGGCTCAAAGAGGGATAAGGACCTCAACAACAACGGAGGTGAAGCATGAAGCGCGGCAAGGATACAAAGCAGCTGAGTCTGGGTGAAAAGAAGGGCTTCTTCCAGTCGGACGGTTTCAGCAATGCCATGGCGTCTGTCTTGGCGATAATGGTAGGTTTGCTTTTTGGACTGGTGGCATTGTTCATCATAAGGCCGGAAAGGGCGCTGCAGGGCTTCGGATTAATACTCTCAGGCTCATTCAACGGCGGCGCAAAGGGAATAGGTGAAGTTCTCTATTTTGCAACTCCAATCATACTCACGGGTCTTTCGGTGGGCTTTGCATTCAAGACGGGTCTGTTCAACATAGGCGCATCGGGACAGTATGTGGTAGGTGCGTTTACGGCTATTTACATTGGCATAAAGTGGACATGGCTCCCCGAACCGTGGCATTGGATAGTGGCGATACTCGTTGCTGCAATCGCAGGTGGCGTATGGGCTATGGTACCCGGCTTCTTTAAGGCATACCTCAACGTAAACGAAGTCATTTCCTGCATAATGATGAACTACATCGGCATGCTTTTGGTGAATATGCTGTTTGAGAACGGTGAAGGACTCTACAACACTCTCAAGGCTCAGAATATGGATGTCGCTTCCTCGGCGGTACTTCCCAAGCTTGGGATGGACAAGATATTTATGACGCAAAAGGGGTCGTATGTAGATGCTTCGAGTGTAAACATAGGCATATTCATAGCGATAGCGATAGCGATAGTGATATACATGCTGCTCAATAAGACGACATTCGGTTACGAGCTCAAGGCGTGCGGACACAACCGGTTTGCCAGCCGCTATGCCGGTATAAACGAAAAGCGCAGCATAATACTCTCTATGGTTATCGCAGGTTCAATGGCCGCTATCGCAGGCGCGCTTATGTACCTCGCGCCCGCTGAGGGCCGCCATCTCAAGCCGATAGAGGAGCTCGCATCCGAAGGCTTCAACGGAATATTTATTGCACTCTTGGGTTTGTCCAACCCAATTGGGATCGTATTCTCGGGCCTCTTCGTATCCTACATACAGTACGGCGGCGAGTACCTGCAGACGATTAAGATCGCTAAGGAAATGATAAGCATAATAATTGCCATAATCATTTACTTCAGCGCATTCTCGCTTGTGTTCAGGAATTTTGCAAAGAAGTTATTCGGCGGCGGAAGGAAGAAAACTAAAAAACCGGGCGATGTGGATCATCCCGGCGACTCGGGAAAGGGTATACTGCCTCCCGATGTTGCGGAACCTCATGCAAAGGAGGCAAAATAAATGTCTTTTTATGAGATTTTCTATCAGCTCCTAAAGTTCTCGATGCCTCTTCTGATAGTCGCATTGGGCGGAATGTTCTCCGAGCGTAGCGGCGTTGTCAACATCGCCCTCGACGGTATAATGATATTCGGTGCGTTCGTATCGATAGTATTCATAAATCTCGTTCAGGGCATGGCAGAACCGTTCCTTACGGGACAATGGCTGTTCATCGTTGCGATGCTCATATCGGCAATTTCGGGTATGCTTCTTTCCGCGACACACGCATACGCCGCAATAAACATGAAGGCAGACCAGACCATAAGCGGTACAGCTATCAACATGTTTGCACCGGCAGTAGCGATATTCGTTGCAAGAACGATTAGCCCAAACGACATTCAGCAGGTGCCGTTCAAAAACGAATTCATGATTCAGAAGGTGCCGGTTTTGGGCGACATTCCCGTGCTCGGCGACTTGTTGTTCAAGAAGTGCTACATATCGACATTCGTATGTATAGTGATATTGATCGTAGCGGCGTTTGTGCTCTATAAGACTCGTTACGGATTGAGACTCCGCGCCTGCGGCGAACATCCTCAGGCGGCGGACTCCGTAGGTATCAACGTATACAAGGTACGTTGGTCGGGCGTGCTCATCTCAGGCGCACTCGCAGGTCTCGGTGGGTTGATATTCATAATCCCCACCACTGTTGAGTTCAATGCAACCGTATCGGGCTACGGCTTCCTCGCGATTGCAGTTCTGATATTCGGTCAGTGGAAGCCATACAAGATACTCCTTGCGGCACTGTTCTTCGGATTCATGAAATCGATCGGCTCGACGTATCAGGGCATATCGTTCCTGCAGAATCTTGGACTACACGCGAATATCTACAAGATGATACCGTATGTTGCGACACTTGTCACATTGGCGTTCACATCGAAGTCTTCGCAGGCTCCGAGGGCAAGCGGTGTTCCTTACGATAAAGGAAGCAGATAACAACATGCGCACCGGCGGGGGCTTCTCGCCGGTGTTTTAGCGGAGGATGGATGGCAAAGTTATATTACAGATATGGCGCGATGTCTTCTTCAAAAACGGCAAATGCGCTCATGGTACGATACAATTATTTTGAACGCGGACAGAAGGCTCTTTTGCTGAAGCCTTCTATAGACACCAGAGATGGCGTGTTCATGCTCAAGTCACGCAGCGGACTCGAGGCAGAATGCATACTTTTTGAGAATATGCCCGTAGAGGACGTCAAGAACGGCGTGTACGACTGCATAATAGTCGACGAGGCACAGTTCCTAAGCAAAAAGGACGTGGAGCTACTTACTACAATAGTGGATGAGTACAACATTCCGGTAATATGCTACGGCCTGCGTGCGGACTTCAAGGGTGAGTTCTTTGAGGGTAGCATGTGGCTCATGGCATGGGCTGACACGATAGAAGAGATAAAGACGATATGCTGGTGCGGAAGAAAGGCTACGTTTAATGCGCGTCTCGACGGTAAGGGCGGCATAACAAAAGTAGGCGAGCAGGTTGTGCTTGGAGCAAACGACAAGTACATAGGCCTTTGCAGAAAGCATTGGCGTCTCGGTGACCCGGGACCCGAGCATAGAGGCAAGAATGAGTGAAAGCTTCCGACTTGAAGGCTACAGTATTCGCGTCATTGCGTAAGCAAAGTAGATGTATTGCGGAGGTTTATGTCAATCCAAAATCTTATACGATGTGTTGGTTAAATCGCATCTCGATGGCGAGAGGCAAAAACCTCTGTGCAAGTGGTAGGTCGAGCTGAAGCCACGAATTTTTAAAAGAAAGTGAATAGGAGATTGAGCACCCATATTCTCGTATCCCCTAACCCCTCTTTAGCGAGGGGTCTCCTTCTTTTCTATGGCTTCACACTAAACCGAAAATTGTAACAAATCGGCAATTCCCAAGCTGTTAGGATCTCCTGAAAGACCTCTCTCGTAAAAAGGAGACCGACGGCATTGCATGACTGAGAAACTGTGCCGCTTAACGCAGAGAACAGATCCTACGTTCAAACATCTGAAACTCTTATGTTAAGTAATACTAAATTATTAGGCCTGTATACTCGGGTTTTGATATCGAAGATTTGAGTTGGAGAATCTGCAAAAGCTCAGTATTACACGGTTTTTGGAAAACCATGGTCGTTTTGCAACTCGGATTTTTGTCGAGATGGATTTTATTTGACGATTTGCAGTAATAAATGCATTGGAGCATATCAATAAATACTATTGACGGCTTGTAACGTTTCTGCTACAATCCATTAAGCAAAACCAATCTGAAAGTTTGATATAACAAACCTTGTGGAGGTATAGCGATGACTGTGGCGATTGGAGAAAGGATACGGGCTCTGCGTATTCTTCGTGGGCTGACTCAAAAAGAGCTTGCCGACAGGTGTGATTTGTCGAAGGGCTTCATTTCTCAGCTCGAAAGCGACCAGGCTGCCCCGAGTCTCGATACGCTCGGAGATATACTGGATGTTTTGGGCATATCGTTTGCCGATTTCTTTTCATCGGGGGCTAGCGATTCTCCCGTTTACAAAAATGACGATATGTTTGAGAAGCGCCTTGAAAACGGCGGAAATATCACATGGCTCGTTGCGACTGCACAGGCGCATTCGATGGAGCCGATTCTCTTGGAACTTCCTTCGGGTGAGAAGACCGAAACCGATACTCCGCATGTAGGCGAGGAATTTGGATACGTCCTTTCGGGTAGCATTTATCTGCACTTGGGTCTTAGAAAATGGAGACTCAAGAAGGGAGATGCCTTCTATTTTAAGTCCGATGCGGAGCATTATCTGCATAACGCGGGGAAGTCCTCTGCCACTATACTTTGGGTAGCGGCGCCGCCGTCATTTTGATTTTGTAACTGTTACTTGTTATTTTGGGGGTTAAGTATGGGTGAACATATAATCGAGTTAAAGAACATTTATAAAAAGTTTGATGACCAGCACGCAAAGGCTGCGGTGTTGAACAATATCAACTTGTACATAAACAGAAATGAGTTCCTCACGCTGTTGGGGCCGTCGGGCTGTGGAAAGACCACGACGCTCAGGATAGTCGGCGGTTTTGAAACGCCTACAAGTGGCGATATTTTCTATCTCGGTACAAACATAAACAACGTACCCCCGTATTCGAGAAACATAAATACCGTATTCCAAAGGTATGCATTGTTCCCCAATATGACAGTAGAGCAGAATATAGCCTTCGGGCCGTCCCTGAAACATAAGAGCAAGGCCGAGATAGACAAGGGAATAGAAGAGATGCTCGAGCTTGTGAACCTCAAGGGATTTAACAAAAGGAAGATTACCACGTTGTCGGGCGGTCAGCAGCAGCGCGTTGCGGTCGCGCGCGCGCTGATAAATAAACCCGGCGTACTGCTTTTGGATGAGCCTTTGGGCGCGCTCGACTTGAAACTTCGCAAGGAGATGCAGATAGAGCTTAAGCGCATTCAGATCGAAAGCGGAATAACGTTCCTGTATGTAACGCACGACCAGGAAGAGGCGCTTACAATGAGCGACACCATAGCGGTAATGAACGACGGCATGATACAGCAGATAGGCACGCCCGAAATGATCTACAACGAGCCTAAGAATGCATTCGTAGCCGACTTTATCGGCGAAAGCAATATTATGAAGGCTATCATGGTGAAGGATTACCTCGTAAGATTCCTCGACTGTGATTTCGAGTGCATCGATGCCGACTTTGGCATCAACAAAGATGTCGATATCGTACTGAGACCCGAGGATATCGAACTGCTGAAGCCCACAGAGGGCAAGCCCACGGGCGAGGTCGTATCGAGCATATTCAAGGGTGTTCACTATGAGATGCGCGTAATCTGCGGAGATGAGCTTATACTCTCGCATTCCACAAAGTATTATGAGCCCGGAACAATAGTATCTATCGACGTAAGGCCTGAGAACATACAGGTTATGCACGTGAGCGAGTGGTCGGATACGATAATCGGGGCTAAGAGGGCGCAGCTTAGGAGCTGGGAGGATGCAAGGTGAAAAAAAGCAGTAAACTACTGGCAATACCGCTTATTATTTGGCTCGCGGTGTTCGTCGTCGTCCCATTTGTCATCATAATCTACTATGGTGTAACGGTGGAAAACGATGCAGGCGTTATAAGCGTGTCGTTTGAGAACCTCAAGCGCTTTGCGGACCCGATGTATCTCAAGGTGTTTTTAAGAAGCATCAAGATAGCGCTCATATCGACCATGGTATGCCTCCTCATAGGCTATCCCGTTGCCTACATACTCTCGAGAAGCGCATCGAAATACAAGGGACTTATTATGTTGCTCATAATGATGCCCATGTGGATGAACTTCCTGCTGAGGACGTACTCATGGATGTCATTGCTCGAAAACAGTGGCATAATAAACAGCATTTTGCAGGCGTTAGGCTTAGATAAGGTGCAGTTTCTCTATAACGAAGGGGCTGTCACGTTCGGAACGGTCTATAACTTCCTACCGTTTATGATAATGCCGATAAATACCACACTGTTAAAGCTCGACGACAGCTTGCTCGAAGCGGCGTACGATTTGGGTGCAAAGCCCGCACAGAGATTCTTCAGAATAACATTGCCGTTTTCGATGCCCGGCGTTTTGTCCGGCATTGCAATGGTATTCGTGCCGAGCGTTACGACGTTTGTTATCTCTCAGCTCATGGGCGGAGGCAAGGTCCCGCTCATTGGCGATATCATAGAGAAGCAGTTTAGGGTAGTTAATGACTGGCACTTCGGCGCGACGATAAGTCTCGTCGTAATGATTGTCGTATTGAGCTTCATGTTTGTCATAAACCGTACCGACAAGCAGGATGCCGGCGAAAGGAGCATGATACTGTGAAAAAGAAAATGTCTCCTCTTGCAAAGGCCTATATCACACTGGTACTGGCGTTTTTGCAGTTGCCTATACTCGTGCTCATAGCTTATTCATTCAATGAGTCAAAGAGCAGAGGCGTGTGGACGGGCTTTACATTTGACTGGTATGCAAAGATGCTCCAGGACAGCGCTATCATGTCGGCACTGGGTACTACGCTCGTGTGCGGTCTGCTTGCGGCATTGATTTCGACGATCATTGGTACAGCCGCCGCAATCGGTCTTAACAGCATGAAGCGAAAGGCGTATAACTTGACGCTTACAGTGGCGTACATACCTATGCTGAACGCAGAAATCGTTATGGGTATATCGCTCATGATGCTCTACACGTTGTTGGACATAGAGCTTGGCTTCTTTACACTGCTTTTAAGCCACATAACGTTCTGCTTGCCGTATGTAGTACTGTCGGTTATGCCTAAGGTGAGGCAGTTTGACTACAGCAGATATGAGGCGGCGCTCGACTTGGGGGCTACCCCTTCATATGCCCTGAGAAAAATAGTTATCCCTGACCTCATGCCGGGAATAATATCGGGCTTCCTGCTTGCGCTCACGCTGTCGATAGATGACTTTATCATTAGCTTTTTCACCACAGGTAACGGTGTAAACAACCTCTCGACGGTAATCTATACGATGGCAAAGAGGGGTGTAAGTCCGAAGCTAAACGCACTATCTGCCATAGTTTATGTGGTCATAATGATCCTGCTTATCTGTATTAACGTCATTCCTAAAAAGGATGATAATAGAAACAAAAAAAGAGTTGCTGAAAGGAACTGATTAAAATGAAAAGACGTTTTAAAGTTGGATGGAGTTTGATTCTTGCGGCTGTGATGCTGTTCTCAGTGGTGGCATGTTCATTGCCGGACGATAAGGTTGTTCGCGTTTACAACTGGGGTGACTATATTGACCCGACAGTCTGCGACAAGTTTGAAGAAGAGACCGGCTATAAGGTCATATACGACATGTTCGACACCAATGAGGATATGTACACAAAGCTCGTAAACTCAAAGACGAAATACGACGTACTGTTCCCTTCAGATTATATGACAGAAAGAATGATAGATGAGGATATGCTGGCTGAGATTAACTTCGCCAATGTACCCAACTACGCCAATGTCGACTCGACATATAAGGATTTGTCCTACGACCCCGATAACAAGTATTCCATTCCCTATATGTGGGGAACACTGGGCATACTGTACAACAAGACTATGGTAAGCGAAAAGCCCACAAGTTGGAATGCACTTTGGGATGAGCAGTATTCCCAGAGCATATTCATGCTTAACAGCCAGAGAGATGCCATCGGAGCGACGATGATGTTGTTGGGTTATGACCTCAACTGCACCGATGATGATGCGATTGCACAGGTTAAGCAGAAGCTAGTAGACCAGGCCCCTTTGGTACTTGCCTATCTCGTAGACGACTATAAGGATAAGATGATTGCAGGCGAAGCGGCCTTGGCACTTGCATGGCAGGGTGACGCCGTATACTGCATCGACAAAAATCCCGATCTGGATTATGTGATTCCCGAAGAGGGCTCAAACATATTCTATGATACGGTGTGCATCCCCAAGTCCTGCGGCAATAAGGCCGGCGCCGAGGCATTCATAAACTTCCTCTGCAGGCCCGACATTGCGGCACTCAACGCCGCTTATATCGGTTACTCAACACCTATCAGCGCCGCAAGGGAGCTCATGGGTGAGGCAGGAGCTAACGCCATAGCCTATCCCGATTTGTCCTTGTACAAGCTCGAGATATTCTCCGCTCTCGGCGATAAGAACAAGATTTACGACATGGTTTGGACTGAGATCACAACGTCCGTAGGCATATAATCGCCTAATAGCAACAAATATGCCCCACGCTCGCATCGATGATTGCGGATGTGGGGCTTGTATTTTGCTTGAGTTCGTTTTAATCATTCTTATTGTCGCTGTTTTCGGTTTCGGTTTTCGTTATATCGGTCGGAACCGTTTTTTTGCGTATCTTGCCGCCTATAGCAACGCCGAGCACGAGAAGCACAGAGCCGGCCGCACCCATAAGCGTTATGCTGTGCCCTAACAGCACCGCATCGAGTATCAGAGTCACAAACGGGAGCACATATATGTAATTGTTTGTCGCTATAATGCCAAGCTCTTTTGTGGCAACATTCCAAGTGACATAGCACACGGCACTCGCAAGTATACCGAGAAATACCAGACACAGCAGAATAGCCAATCACCTACGGGAATGGCGGGAATGGGCTTGTTCTCGATGAGCAATAGCGGTATCGCAGTTATCAATCCGTAGAACATGGTTTTACGTGACAGCACGACGGGGTCAGTATTCTGCACAAACCTTTTAAGAAACAGTGAGTAGATGGCCCAACACAGCGCCGCAGCAAGGCTCAACAGGTCGCCAACGGGACTGAGCTTCAGCACCATTGTGCCGTTGAAAACCACGAGCACTACACCTACGATTGCAAATGCCGCACCGATTATTACGTTTTTGCTCAGCTTCTCGTCGCGCGTGAAAAAATGGGCAAGTATTGCGGTCATTATGGGCGCAAGCGAAACGAGAATACTTACGTTTGACGGTATGGTATGCAGAATTGCGTTATTCTCCGCCCAAAAGTAGACTGTACAGCCGAAAAGACCGAGCACAAGATATCCAAGCTCGTCTTTAAGCACGGGCTTGCTCCATTGTGGCCTTATTATCCAAAGCGATACGTAGGCGAGTATGAATCGCACGATTATTATCTGTACGGGCGTAAACCCGAAATCAAGCAGATATTTGCTTGCGATAAATGTGGTGCCCCAGACTACTATTGTAAAAAGGGCAACCAGGTGCCATCCGATTTTATTCTTTTGCACACTATTCCTCCGCATATTAGTGACTAATTATATCACCCGAAACGAGTGCATACAATAAACCGCTTGAGTGCGCTTGCGCTATAGGAAAACTGAACTGAAAAGGGAGCAGTCAAAGGCCGCAGTTTCCTGCTTGTGGATTGTTGCTCTTATCTAAAGCAAAGTGCCGTTTTTTTACACACGACAAAACAGCCTTCCGTATCCGAAAAGCTGTTCTTGGTTTATATTGGACGATGCCGTGCTGCCGATTTGAGTTGCATATTAGGCTTACTCAGCCGTTAAGTATGTAGGTTCCTACATTGAGATACGTAGCAAACAGCAACCACAGCAGATAAGGTATGTTCATATAGCCCGCAATGGGTTTTATTCGCCCGAATCTCACGATCATGGATATAACGAGTATCACCATCACGACGAGGAGTACGAGCGACGCAAGCCTGAGTTTAAGCTTAAAGAACAACAGTGTCCATACGAAAGTGAGCACAAGTTGTACTGCATAAACGGTGAGCGCCGGCTTTTTCTGCCGCGAGTGGGACAGGTAAATAATTGCCGAGCTTATGCCCATAAGGGTATAGAGAATGCCCCATACTATAGGGAAAACAATGCTGTCGGGGGCAAGCGGTGGTTTTTCGAGCAAAGCGTACTGCTGCATGGAATCCTTTGTAAACAGCAGCGATAGCAAGGCCACGGCATATGCTATCAATACGGATATTATATAAACCCATGCTTTGGACTTTTTACGCATAACTATCACCTCGGAGTTAGTATACGCAGAAAACCACAAATAATTCTTGTCTCCGCTCAAAATATGGGAAATGATGCGGTTTTTGTAAAAACTGCGTCATTTTCGTGGTAGTCCATCAAATCAAACCCGCTTGCTTGAGCCAGTTTACGGCGTCCTGTATCGTCTGCTCAAACGGTCTGGGCGAGAAGCCGAGCTCGGTTTTGGCCTTGTCTATGGAAAAGTCAGAGTTTGTGGTGAGCGTATGCAGTGAGTATGACGTGAACAGAGGCTTTTGGTTCTTTATCTTGTAATACAGCCCAAAAAACGGCACAAGCGCCCGAGCTATCCATACGGGGAGCATTGGCACAATGCGTTTAAGACTCAGCGTCTTTTGCGTGATATCGATAAGTTCTTTTACGGAGACGTATCTGTTCCCAAGTATGTAACATTCGCCCTTTTTACCTGCGTCTGCACAGTTGACTATTCCGGTTGCAACATCTCGTACATCGACAAAATTGTAACCGCCGTCTATCCCTGCCGGGAGCCTCTTTGTCGCAATATCGATGAGGAGCTGAGTGATGTTTGACACGCCGTAGTCGCTAGGCCCGATAATGCCGGAGGGCTGAACTATGGACGCATTCAACCCGTGTTCACGCGAGGCGTCGAGCACTATTTGCGAGGCCTCCGCCTTGCTCCTCCCGTAACAACCGACAACTTTTTCAGGCTCAAAATCGCTTACCTCTGACATAACCTGGCCCTTTGGAAGCTCAGGTATAGCATGGACGGAGCTCACGTATATGAGCTTTTTTACTTCGTGGTCGAGACTTTGCTCAACTATATTCTGCGTGCCGGAAACATTGACGTCGTGAACCTTTTTGTTGTAACCCGGGTCGATTGATACGATTCCGGCCGCGTGAATAACTGTTATGTCATCGGTTTTACCGTGCCTGAAGAAACTGTCGAGGTCAGGTTTGTTCAGTATGTCGCCTTCAACTATCTCTACATCCTTGGGCAGTCTCTTTGCAAGCCGGTCGTTTGCCAGCACGAGTGCCCTAACCTTTTTTCCTCTTTTGAGCAGCTCGCTTATCAGGTTGAAACCTAAGTTCCCCGCTGCTCCCGTTACTAAGTATTGAGTGCTCATCGTATCACCTCCAAATAATATAATAAGCAATATAGAGTAAGAATCTATACAGAGTGTTGACATTTCATTTCACCTGTATTATATTTCGAGTGAAGGCAGTATTCAACAATCACAATAGTTTCATTTGTTAGCAAATTGACACTATGCGTCAGAGTGTCTGTTTGATTTGAAAAGCTAAGGTGAACTTATTATGAAGGGGGGGTGTTTCTATGAGAAAAGACTACAGGGTAAGGCTCACGAAAATGCTTATACGCGATAAATTTTTGCAGTTACTTAAAGAGAAGCCCATTAATAAAATAACTGTTTCGGAGATTTGCGTTAAGGCGGAGATCAACCGCGCGACGTTCTACGCGCATTACAAAAATGTCTACGATTTGCTTGAATCGATAGAGGGAGAACTTACAAATGGGTTTGAGGAGGCATTGCAGAACAAGACATGCCACATAGAGGAGTATATTATGACTCTCCTTCAGGTGATAAAGGACAATTCCGAGCTGTGCAGTGTGCTGATAACGGACAAAAACAGCGGATTCGTACAGAAAATCATGGACATGGGAAGGGAGTACTACATTTCGGGCTGGATGGGTACCCGGATTCATGCAAGTGATGAGGAAGTCGAATTCGTGTATGATTTTTTGTCACATGGAAGTGTCGGCGTGATATGCGAGTGGCTGGAGAACGGTATGAATCTGTCGTTAGAGGAGCTTGCGGCATTTTTGTCAAAGCTCTCAAACGGTAGTCTAAGCGGCTTTACAGACGAGATGAATGCTTAGGCGAAATCCGTTCCCTGCCCGTCCATCGAGAGAGCGGACATAAACTTTTTATAAGCTCTCGGCTCATATTCAATCGGCATAGAATTCAATAGAACAGAGACAGATATTATGTGAAACAACTGAGTAATAGCGGACAATTACCCGGGCAATTGGGTGGTTATATTTAAGTTTAAACAGGCTTGCGGAAATGATTCCGCAGGCTTTTGGTTTTATTTCTACATCAAATGACGCCTGCATAAGAGTATTACAAGGGAGGTGGGTGTTTGAGAAAACTGAAAGTAGGAATAATTGGCTCAACGGGAATGGTAGGTCAACGCTTTGTGTCGCTGCTGAGTGAGCACCCGTGGTTTGATATTGAAGTGCTTGCAGCGAGCAGGAGGTCGGCAGGGAAACGCTATGCCGATTTAATAGGAGACATATGGATACAAAGTGAACGCTTGCCGGAATACATAGGTGACATGATAGTCCGTGATGCCGCAGATATAAACGGTATTGCGGAAGCGATTGATTTCGCTTTCTGTGCTGTTAACATGGATAAAAAAGAGGTGCGTGAACTCGAAAATTCATTTGCAATGGCGGAGTGTCCTATTATATCCAACAACAGCGCACACAGGTTGACACCTGACGTGCCTATGATAGTGCCCGAATTGAATGCGAGTCATGCCGAGGTTATCGAATTTCAGCGCAAGAGGCTCCATACAAAGAGGGGGTTTATAGCCGTTAAATCCAACTGCTCGTTGCAGAGCTATCTGCCCCTGCTTTTTCCGCTTCGTGAGCGCTGGGGGCTGAGGGAGGCATATGTCACGACTATGCAGGCGGTGTCGGGCGCAGGAAGGCGGCTTGAAACGTATCCGGAGATACATGACAATGTTATACCCTGTATTCCGGGCGAAGAGGATAAGAGCGAAATAGAGCCTCGAAAGATACTTGGGCACATTGAAAATGGAGAGATAGTTCTAAGTGACTCTGTCGCCATCCATGCAAAATGCACACGCGTCCCAATAAGCGACGGACATATGGCGTCGGTGTTTGCCTTGTTCGACCAAAAACCCTCGATAGAGGAGGTAAAACAGGCTTGGGAGGGATTTGGAAAACTCGATCTGCCCTCGGCGCCGGAGCAATTCATAGCAATACACGATGAAGCCGACAGACCGCAGACTCGCCTCGACAGGGATGCGGGAAACGGCATGTCGATATCGGTGGGGCGGTTGAAGTATTGCTCTGAAAACTGTCTCAGCTTTGTAGGACTGTCGCATAACACGGTAAGAGGTGCGGCAGGGGGAGCGGTGCTGCTCGCCGAACAGTTGGTAAAAGAGGGCTATATAGAGCCGTAAGAAAGGATTGTTTATGAAACAAAACCGTAAGGTAGTACCATTCATTGGGTCGTGTACGGCGATAGTGACACCGTTTGATCGCCATGGGCGGATAAATATCAGCCTGTTTGGGGAATTGATCGATTTTCAAATAGAGAACGATACAGACGCCATAGTGGTGTGTGGGACAACAGGGGAGTCGGCAACGCTCACCGACAGTGAGAAGGAGGCATTGTTTGCGTTTGCCGTAAACAGGGTGGACGGGAAAATACCCGTTATTGCAGGTACGGGCAGTAACTCGACACATCATTCCATAGAGCTGTCGAGACGTGCGGAGAGGGTAGGCACGGACGGTCTGTTGCTCGTAACGCCGTATTACAATAAGACGTCCCAGAAGGGGCTCATAAGGCATTTCAATGAGATAGCTGACAGCGTGGATATGCCGGTCATACTCTATAACGTACCGTCAAGAACGGGCATGACGATATTGCCTGCGACGTGCCTCGAGCTTTCAAAGAACGAGAACATCGTAGCGATCAAGGAGGCTTCGGGCGACATTTCACATATTGCAGAAACAGTTGATATCTGCGGAGACGACTTGTATCTCTACAGTGGCAACGACGACCAAACGCTGCCCATGCTTGCGCTCGGTGCATTGGGTGTGATTTCCGTGCTTTCAAACATAATGCCTGCGGAAAGCCACCGCCTGTGTGAGCTCTGGCAGAAAGGCGAGATTGAGGAGGCGAGAAAGCTTGCGCTGAGACTGACTAAAATCAACAAGGCGATTTTCTCCGATGTTAATCCAATTCCGATCAAGACGGCACTTAGACTTATGGGGTACGATGTAGGGCAATGCAGAATGCCTCTTTGCGATATGTCGGAGGAAGGAACACTTGAGCTTAAAGACTGCATGAAAAGCTATGGGCTGTTGTAAGTGACTGGGTAGAGCAGCGGATAGACTACTGCCGCCTGACAGTTTTTGGGTACGCTCGAGTGGTTTACGGACTGCTCGGGCGTTGTTTGTGCAGACGGAGAATACAGCAAACTATCTGGAGCTATAATTTGTTCAAGCAGGACATGACAAAATCAATCGGCATGTCCATTCTGACCGCAGTTTCCTCTGCCGACAATCCTTGTTCTATAAAGCGCAGAACAACGGCATCAAACTTCCCCCCCCGATTTCGATAATGTGCTTGTCCGGGTCATAGGGTCGGATAACACGCTGCCCCCAACGGTGTTCAAACAATTCGTGAACATAACATATCTCAAAGGGTTTTAGGCGATTGCAGAAACCGTCCGTATCATCCTCTTCAAAATAGTGTTCTTCTGCATTGTTTGGAAGAATAACGTCGTCCATTCTGATGAACGACTTTCAGGTATCAAGTGTTTATAACACAACTCCACCGTCTAATGTAACATTTGCGCCAAAGTCAGCAACGACATTCAGACCCAACACATCGCGATAGAATCGTTTGCTTTTCTCCATGTCTTTTTCTGCGATAAGCGTGCTCGTATACTTCATATTAGGCTCCAAAAATCTCGGTTTATTTCGCTGTATTTCCAAATAAAGCATACCGCAAATATGTAAAAATCTATCGCTTGCACGCTTGCACAGGAAAAGCCCGATGGCAGGAGGAATCATAGGTTTGTCTCTCATGCGGCTGTCGGTAGCAAATCGTGTGTTGAACGTTGAGCAAAGTCGGCACAAACATGCGGTTCCCGTCGGGCTTGCAGTGAATACGGTGTGCGGGCGTATTAGTCGTGCTTTACGAATGCAGCGATTCTTTCAAACGCCTTGTCGCATTTGCTGTGATCCATCGCCTCTATGTACTGGACTTCAAGCTCGCCGTGGATATCTCTTGCTTTGTACAAGAGCGCGGTTGCCTCATCGAGCATTTGGTTGTATATGAGCCTTAGCCCCATGTCCGCCTCAGAAATATCAAAGTAGGGGGTAATGTCTATGTGCAGTTCGGCATTCTTGCCCAACAGCGGCGAGGTGGTGATGAGGAACTCGGACGAAATCACGATGTCGCTTAGCTTGTCGGGATTTACGGGGTCATGGCAAAGCAGAACATCTGCGCCCCTGTCGTATGCGGTTGTTGCGAGTTTATTTAAAATATCGGTTGCATCGAAGCCCCAAGGTGCCTCTATGTACCAAACCCTCAGGCACGATGTGTCCCTGACATAAGTGATTACGCCGTCGGGCGTGACTGCACTCATGTAGATGTTTCGCATGGCAGGCCCGTCTTTTTTAAGCATCATTTCTTCGACAAATGAGTTTATAGCTTTGAATACACCAGTCTTGTCGACCACAAGCTCAGAAGCGTATGCGTTTCGCACGCTCTCTGCTGCCGCTACCATGTGGTGTGCCGCGGTAAACTTAGGCTTCATACGCGCAGTTATCTCCATGATTTTTGGGCGTGCGACCGAAAGTACATGATGGTCAAGACCATCTCCCAAAGGAATTATCTCGTCTGCCGCACCCGGAAATTTGGGGTCAACTATGTGCGGAGCCGTTCCGTCAATTACCGCAATACGCGAGTTTATCTTTATGCCGTCGAGACTCGCCGGGTCGCTGGAGCAGTGGAAATATTCGACGGTATCACCCTGCGCTTCCGCCAGTTTTCCGACTTTCTTCATAAGGGTGCTCTTTCCCACACCGGGGCCGCCCTTAAGTATGAAGAGACGTTCGAGACTGTCGAGATCGAATACATCGTCAAAGAAACCTACAAAGCCCTTGTATGTGTTGCTCCCGGGGAAACTGTGTTTAAGTGTCATGCTCTAACGCCTCCAGATATATTTTCATTTAGTCTATTCCGAAAACAATATTTTGTTGCGCTTTTTTTAAAATGACTGACATATAATCTACCACTATCAAGTCGGAGGTGATAACGATAGTCCTCTATGTGGATGCAACTGACAAAAGAACGCAATACCTGCTCGAAGTGCTAAGCGGCATGGGTCACACTGTCTCAAGCTTTAAGCCGACCGATGAACCCATATGTCTGATAGTATCTCCGTCAAAAAAACCCACACAGCTCATGGACTATATTGAGCTGCTTGCAAGTGGTTCTGTACTTATCGGGGGTCAACGCTGCGAGCAAATAGAAAGTGTTGCGGCGGAAAAGGGCATAACCTATATCAACGCCGCAGATGATGAAAGTTTTGCGATAAAGAATGCCGTGCCCACTGCGGAGGGTGCAATCATGCTCCTCATCCGTGAAACGGAAAGGACGGTTATGGGTCAGCGCATAGCTCTGACAGGCTTTGGCAGGATAAACCGCGTGCTTGCCCCGATGCTGTCTGCTATGGGAGCGCGGGTGAGCGTGTTTGCAAGAAGCGCTACAGACCTTGCACTTGCCGCTCGATACGAAACGCACCATATATCGATGCTTGATAAGCTCGCCTGTGGATACGATGCGCTTATAAATACCGTCCCTGCGCGTATTCTGTCAAATGAGTGCATAGATATGATGAATCCCGATATGCTTCTTATGGAGCTGGCATCTGCACCCTATGGATTTGATATGGACCATGCCGAGATGAGAGGTATAAAGTGCATACTCGCACCCGGTCTGCCGTCTGTTGCGGCACCCTACAGCGCCGCCGTTTATCTGTGTGAAGCAATTCTTTCAAAATTGGAGGTAATAGGCTATGTTTGAAGGTAAGACATTCGGATTCGGATTCTGCGGTTCGTTTTGTACGCTCGCGGAGTCGATAGATGCGCTCGAAGAACTTGCGCAAACGGGCTGTAAGATAGTCCCGGTGGTGTCGTATGCGGTTGCAAACACCGACACGAGATTTGGTAAGGCGGCGGATTTTACCGCTCGAATCGAGGATATCTGCCGTACTAAAGTGATAGATTCGATAGCGGGGGCAGAGCCGATAGGCCCGAAGAAGCTTCTCGACATGATGATAGTCATGCCATGCACGGGAAACACGCTTGCAAAGCTCAATTACGGAATCACAGACACGCCCGTAACTATGGCGTGCAAATCACACTTGAGAAACGCTCGACCACTGCTTTTGAGCATTGCGACCAACGACGGACTTTCCAACAACGCAAAGAACATAGGCGGACTTATGAACCTAAAGAACGTCTATTTCGTACCCATGGGTCAGGACGATGCCATAAAAAAGCCGACGTCAATAATCGCAAAGACGGATATGCTTCTGCCGGCGATAGAGGCGGCATTTAACGGCGCATCACTCCAACCTATCCTCATGTAACCGAAAATTCCTGTGACCGTGTTCGCACGGTCTTTTTTGTGTTGTTTTAATAGTCGGTACAAAATCGGCTGCTTTTGCTTCTTTTCGGTATGAGACGAACGTAACTTACATTCAATCGCCATTGTCACTCTTGACGTAGTTTGAATATTTTGTATTACCCAATGATAAGGAGTGTCAATATGCTTACAGTTATGAAGTTCGGCGGTTCGTCGCTTTCCACCGTGGAGAGGGTGGCGAATGTTGCCTCGATTATAGCGAGCGGTGTAAATGATGACGACAGGGTTGTCGCAGTCGTATCTGCACGCGGTAAGACGACAGATGAGCTGACAAAGGTCAGAGATAGCATTACGGCGGTGTCCGTACCTCGGGAGAGCGACGTGCTTTTGAGCACGGGCGAACAGGTATCGATGTCGCTTCTTGCTATGAAACTCAATGAGATGGGACACGATGCGGTATCCCTCTGCGGCTGGCAGGCCGGTATTCGTACCAACGACAGATACGGAAGTGCAAGTATAACAGAAATCGATACATCGAGGGTGCTGCGAGAGCTCGAGGCGGGTAGAATCGTAATAGTAGCGGGCTTCCAGGGCGTAAGCCCAAACCAGGACATAACAACGCTTGGCAGAGGGGGCTCGGATACGACGGCAATTGCGCTTGCCGCTGCACTGCATGCGGATTCGTGCCATATTTACACGGATGTCAGCGGCGTTTTTTCGGCGAATCCCAACGTTGCCATAGACGCCATAAAGCATCGCGAAATATCCTATGACGAGATGATTGAAATGAGCACGCTCGGAGCTAAGGTCCTGCACAACAGGTCGGTAATAATGGCAAAGAATGCCGACGTAAGCTTTGAGGTGCGGTCGAGCCTTACCAATGATGAGGGTACCAAGGTACACAGGCTTGCGCCCGAGAAAACAGTGAGTGGAGTCGTCTGCGATGACCATATATCCATGGTCACGGTGTCGGGTATAGATAGCGGCGCAAGTACATGCAGGCTGTTTGAGCTGCTTGCGGATAACGGTATTCCGGTAGATGTAATAATACGTTCTCAACAGATGTACAATGGAAAAGGAATGGTGAGCTTCTCCGTATCCGATACGGTATGCATTCGGGTGGTAGATATGCTTAACGAAATGAAAGATGAGCTTGAACACGATATGTTGATGGTTGAAAGCGGGCTTGCGAAGCTTTCTGCGGTAGGTTCGGGGCTGGCGGACAGTTGTACAGTCGCATCTATCATGCTGAGTGAACTGAACAAGATAGACATTCATCCGAGGTATATTACTACTGGCGAAATAAGGATATCGGTCATTATACCTTCGAGCAAAGCGGACATGGCGCAAATAATACTGAACAAGAGGTTTTTTGGCGAGGAATAGGTTATGGTTTACGGGTTTCACCTCCGGGCACTTGCTTGGAGGTGCTTGTTTTGGATGAACGGGGGATATAGGATTGACTTGCCCCGGGTTTTGAGCGTCATCGCCGTCTGCTGTTCACGCGGTTTTTTGGCAGTTTGGGTAAGTGTCAGGCATATCTCTGTGGGTGACTCAATGGGGTTTTGTTTAGCATTGGTATACAATTCTATGCGGCAGTGCGTTTTGTCGGCTTTACATTTTCCGACATGTAGGCTATTATTTTATGGGGATTGTTGTGATGTGGCCGAAGAAAATGATTGCTCAATGATGCCTGTTTGGTAAAAAACTGTCAATCAAGGCCACGTGAGCTGCTGCTCACATATGTAGATATACATAGAAGGAGGTGCCGATTAGACTAAGATTGCGCAAGCTACAGCCGGAGTCCTGTTTGTATATGCAATTATATTTAGCTTCTGGGATGCTGCCGGCACTTTTTGGAGGTTATAAGCTACAGATGCGACTGAGACCATTAAGTCGCAAGTAAGAAAACAAGGGGGAGAACATGAGTAAAACAATACTTACCGCTGACAGCACATTTGATATGCCGCTTGAAATGGCAAATGAATTGGGAATCGAGGTTATTCCGTCCTATGTGACGATGGACGGAGTCACTTGTGACGATTATCCCGAATTGCAGCAGGAAACGCTTTTCGATTATTATGAGCGCACGCGTACACTGCCAAGGACAGCTGCCGCAAACCCGGACGACTACATAGAGTTTTTCAGCAAGTACGCAAAGGATGGAAGTGCCGTCGTGCATATAGCAAAGAGCTCTGAAACGTCAAGCTGTTATCAGAATGCGGTGATTGCGGCAAATTCTTTACAGAACGTATTTGTGTTTGATTCAAAGAGTATATCGGCAGGAAGCGCGATGACTGCATTCCTCGCCGCCAAACTGCGCGACACTATGCCCGCAGAGGAGTTAGTGAAGCGTATGACCGAGTACCGTGACAGGATTTACGGAAGCTTTATCATAGAGCACCTGCAGTACCTCCATAGCGGCGGACGTTGCTCATCGATCGCTCTTTTGGGTGCAAATGCGCTGAAACTTCATCCCTGCGTCGTATTCCGTGACGGAAAGATGTGCGTAGACCGCAAATATCAGGGCTCGTTTAAGCGCTGTATGTTCAATTACATCGATAAGAGCCTTGAAAATATAGAGGCATACGATGACAGCTCGATTTTCGTTGCACACACGGTTTTAGACGAGGAGCTCGTTGAAAGTGCCAGAAAGCACATCGAAAACAAGGGATATTTCAAGAAGATTATCGTTTGGAAGGCGGGCGCCGCGGTATCCGTACATTGCGGACCCAACACATTCGGTATGTTCTATGTGAATAAACCGGATGGAGAATATGGAGAGAAGTGATGTCAACATACGAATATGATTTGAAGTATGTAAAAACATACATGTCAAAATCTGATTGCATAGAAATTAAGGTGCCCAAAGGCAAGCGAGAGCTGTTTAAAAGCTATGTGAAAAGCACGGCGAGAGCGTGAATGAGCTTATCAATCGGTTGATAGATGCCGAGCTAGGATGCTGCTCTGTGTAGGATGATGACTGATAAGAGGCCGAATGGCCTCTTTTTCAAGAACATGGTGTAAACATGGCGGGTGCAATTTGCGAGCAAGTTAGTGTAGCGTTTTTAGCAACAAAAAAAGCCCTTTATTCAGGGCTTTTTTCTTGGCTCCCCCTGTTGGACTCGAACCAACGACACTGCGGTTAACAGCCGCATGCTCTACCGACTGAGCTAAGGAGGAA
>SAMEA3663246__coassemble_106_pt1 | contig 35746 bp, 29 predicted proteins | sample SAMEA3663246__metabat2_low_PE_033 | metagenome-assembled genome bin SAMEA3663246 (sample SAMEA3663246) | pig gut metagenome | biome: pig gut; feature: pig-associated habitat; material: faeces | place: China | collected 2013
ATGCGTGAAGGCAAATGGGAGAAGAAGGCTTATAAAGGAATCATTATGCGCCGGCAAGACACTCGGTATCATTGGATACGGCAGAATCGGTCAGGCATTGGGTCGCCGTGCTCAGGCACTCGGTATGAAGGTCGTTGCATACGATATCTTCAAGATTCCTGAGCTTGAAAATGAGAATATGCGTTATGCCGAAATGGATGAGTTGTTTGAGGTTTCCGATTTCATCTCCCTGCATACACCCAGCATTGATGGCAGGCCCCTCATCAATGCCGAAACAATCGCAAAGATGAAGAACGGTGTTGTTATCATCAACACATCGCGCGGTAACAATGTCGACGAGCAAGCGCTGCTTGATGCATTGAACAGCGGCAAGGTATTCGGCGCAGGTCTCGATGTTTTCGCAGAGGAGCCTGCAAAGAATGTAGAGCTCTACTCCCATCCCCGCGTTTCCTGCACACCTCACATCGGCGCTTCTACCTCTGAGGCTCAGAAGAGAATCGGTGCGGAAATCGTTGACATCATTACAAAGTTTTAATATACCCTACCATCACAGTAAAAGCTCCTGCAGGCAATCCGCAGGAGCTTTCTAATACTTCTATTGCTTTGAAGACTTCTAACACTAAGTATAAATCAATATGACTTTGCAAAATATGTAAATGCTTTTGCCAGCTTGCCGCAGTGAACGCATACATGGCCTTCAACGTCATGATTCTTAATCATACAGCGTGTAGTTGCGCCTGTTTCCTTCTTTATTTCGTCCTCGCATTTACGCTCACCGCACCACATAGCTCTTACAAAGCCGCTCTTAACACCCTCGGCAAGTTCTTCCATGTTTACCGCATTAGTAGTCTTAGCCTCTCTAAAAGCCAATGCGCGTTCAAACAGCGTCTTATGGATATTATTGAGCAGGCCTGAAATCGTATTTGCAAGATCGTCTATGGAGACAAAGAGCTTCTCGTGAGTATCACGCCGTACAAGCACTACCTGGTTCTTCTCGATATCCTTCGGTCCGACTTCGAGACGGAGCGGTACGCCCTTCATCTCGTATTCGTTGAATTTCCAACCTACGGACTGGTCTGTGTCGTCGACCTTTACCCTTATTCCTGTAGCCTTCAATTCATTAAACAGCTCGTCAGCCTTATCAAGCACGCCGGGCTTGTGCTGAGCTACGGGTATAATAACGACCTGTATCGGTGCTACTTTCGGAGGCAATACTAAACCGCGGTCATCACCGTGAACCATTATTACACCACCGATCATACGAGTCGATGTGCCCCAAGATGTTGTATAGCAATATTCGAGCTTACCGTCCTTGCTCAGGTATGTAATGTCATACGCCTTAGCAAAATTGTCACCGAGATAGTGGGATGTACCCATCTGCAATGCCTTACCGTCCTGCATCATAGCCTCCATGGTGTATGTGGCCACTGCACCGGCAAACTTTTCTTTTTCGCTCTTTTCACCTGTAATTACAGGTATAGCTAATACGTTTTCAGCAAACTCGCGGTAAACCTCAAGCATCCTCTGTGTTTCTTCCTGAGCTTCTTCGCTTGTCGCATGTGCCGTATGTCCTTCCTGCCAAAGGAATTCGCTTGTGCGGAGGAATGGTCTTGTGCTCTTCTCCCAACGAACAACGTTTGCCCACTGATTTATGAGAACGGGCAAATCCCTGTATGATTGAATCCACTTGCTGTACATGGAGCAAATGATAGTTTCGCTCGTCGGACGGACGCACAGCCTTTCAGTCAGCTTCTCCTCTCCCCCATGTGTGACCCAGGCAACTTCGGGTGCAAATCCCTCAACGTGCTCGGCTTCCTTCTTAAGAAGGCTCTCGGGGATAAACAGTGGGAAATATGCGTTTACATGTCCTGTATCCTTAAAGCGCTTATCCATTTCGCCTTGTATAAGTTCCCAAACGCGATAGCCATAAGGCTTAATAACCATGCAACCCTTGACAACAGAGTAGTCTACCATATCCGTCTTAAGGATTACATCGGTATACCACTGCGGGAAATCTTCATTTCTTGATGCAATGTGTGTAACGAAATCGTTATTGTTCTTTGCCATACAACCTCCTATGAAAAATCCGCCCCTTGCATTAGGGCGGACATTTACGTACGCGGTACCCCTTGCTTTTGTACTCTAAATATTAACGGGAGACCATTTACTGCGGACTACTGTAGACGAGAGTGTCTTACTATAGATTTCTACAATAAACCAATGAATGATATCACTGTACTGCCTGTTTGTCAATCTCCATTGAGAACATCATTGATGATTGCGTTTAACTCTTCCTCTGATGCACATAAGTCAGACTCCGAATTCTGGATTCCCACTGTTGAAGTTATCTCATCGACCGTCCAGACCTTTTCCGCATCGTCTGCTTCAACTTCGTTAGATTCTGTTGCGGCATCGGCAGGAATCTCGGATTCCTCGTCAACAGTATCAACAGTATCAGTTGATTTATCGTCATTAGGAAGCTCACGATTCTGTATTGCATATATGCTCTGCATCAGCTCTGCGGGAGAATCGTATTCAGCAGGTACTTCTACCGGCTTTTTCGCTATGGGAAGAGGTAATACATCATGGGCATAGTCGATATCAGTCTCAGGCGTTTCCGCCTTCAAAAACTCCGAAAAACTCTTCGATGCTTCCATGGCATCTCTTGCGGTGCTTTCCAAAACCTCATTAAGGTGCTTTATTCTCGAAACGTATTCATCATACGATTCCCTGGCATTTTGTATAATGCGATCAGCTTCTGCTTCGGCGTTTTGGATTATTTCAGCGCCTTTTGCCTTAGCGTCGTCGATGATCTCTGCAGCTTTGCTGTTGGCGTTAGCTGCATCTTCATCGGCAATCCGCAACCTCTCCCGTGCTTCCGCATTTGCGTTTGCAATCACAGAATCGGCATACTCGCGGGCTTCCGTCTCGATTCTAAGCGCACTGGATTGCGCTTCTGTGAGAGCGTTGACTATAGCCGACTCCTTTGCCCTATAGACTGATACTTCGCATTCCAAGTTACCTTGGAGCTGCTTTGTAACCAGTAATTCCTGTTTCAACTGTTCGATTGTAAGCTCAAGTTCTCGTGTTTTCTTACTTGCCATGGTTTCCTCCTCATTTTTCCGGTGGTGTATAACCTAAATGTTCGTATCCTTTATTCAAAACAATGCGACCACGAGGGGTTCGCGCAATAAAGCCAAGTTGAAGCAGATATGGTTCGTACACATCCTCTATTGTAGACGCATCCTCGTTCGTTGCTGCAGCAAGCGTATCAATGCCTACAGGGCGTCCACCGAATTTCTCAATCATAGCTGTAAGAATACGCCTATCTGTCATATCCAAACCGAGACTGTCTACATCGAGCATCTCTAAACCGGCACTCGCAGTAGCACAATCTATGAAGCCATCTCCCTTGATTTGGGCGTAATCGCGTATTCGTCTCAAAAGCCGATTAGCAATTCTGGGCGTGCCTCTCGAACGGCGAGCAATTTCGTAAGCACCTTCGGAATCGATATTAGCTCCGAAAATGCCGGCACTTCTGATTATTATCTCGACGAGATCTTCGGGTGCATAGAATTGAAGCTGCTCCTTGATGCCAAATCGGTCTCTTAATGGCGATGTGAGCAAACCCAAGCGCGTCGTTGCCCCAACGAGTGTAAACGGAGGCAAATCGATTCTGATCGATTTTGCTGCAGGACCTTTGCCTATTATGATATCGAGCTTGTAGTCCTCCATTGCGGGATATAGTATCTCCTCAACAGCAGGACTGAGTCTATGTATTTCGTCAATAAACAAAACGTCGCCAGGTACAAGCTTTGTCAGCATAGCCGCTAAATCTCCCGTATGAGAAATCGCGGGTCCGGACGTGGTTCTTAAATTACTGCCCATTTCGTTTGCAATGATTGCAGCAAGGGTCGTTTTTCCTAAGCCGGGAGGGCCGTATAACAGCGCATGATCAAGAGGTTCCTCTCGCTTCCTTGCCGCTTCAATATAAATACGCATATGACTTTTTACGTCATTCTGCCCTATGTACTCAGAAATATAGTGCGGTCTGAGCTTTAGCTCAGATACCTCATCATCGTTTGTTATAGATGATGTAAGAAGCCTGTCATCCGTCATGTCTATTCACCTTAATCAGGCATTGATTTCAATGCTGAAGTTATCAGTTCTTCTATAGTGAATTCACTGCCTTTTACCGCAGAAACCGCACGTCCGGCGGATAAACCATCGTAACCCAGCGCGACAAGTGCAGCGATAGCTTCACTGCGAAGCATCGCTTCGTTTTCGCTGATGGTTTGGTCAACTCCTTCGGAACCGGCCAATCTGCCCTTGAATTCGCTTACAGATTCTTTCAACTCAAGCAAAAGCCTCTGTGCGGTCTTTTTGCCTATGCCGGATACCTTGTCAAATGCGGCAGTGTTGTTGGTTATTATCGCTGTTGCTATATCCGTAGGAGTCAATACGCTAAGTACATTTATAGCGGTTTTTGGTCCGATTTTTGATACATTAATCAGCTTTCTGAACATTTCTTTTTCAGATGTGTCATGGAACCCAAAAAGTGTTACTGCGTCTTGAGAAACCTGCAGATGCACGTAGAACTTCACTTGTTGGTCGACACAAAATCGCCTCATCGTGTTGTCACTGCAGATAAGTTCATACCCTATACCTGCGGTCTCTACGACCACTCTGTCAGATTCAATTGCAACCAATTTCCCCGATATAAACGACAGCATAACTCTCTCCTATTGTATCAAAAACTCCTGTGCGGCAGGTCCCATGGTGTTTGCGTGACACAATGCAACGGCAAGTGCGTCGGCTGCATCGTCGGGCTTTGGAATCTTCTTGAGCCTCAGCAACAGGCGTATCATCTCCTGCACTTGAGTTTTATCTGCGTGTCCGTTACCTGTTACAGCCAGCTTTATCTGCATGGGTGTGTATTCATACAATGGCTTTGAGCATCTCTGAGCCGCAAGTATCGCTACACCTCTGGCCGCTCCCACAAGCAACGCTGTTTTGGTATTCTTAGCAAAGAACAACTCCTCAAACGCAATTTTATCCGGTTTATACAGCTCTATCAACTGCCGCATGCCCAGATACAACCTCTCAAGTCGTTCCGGGAAAGGTTCGCCGACGTTTGTTTCGATTACGCCGTAGTCGATAGCTTTTGAGTTTACTGTGTCGGTTTCGACAATGCCATAACCAAGCAATGCGTAACCCGGATCTATGCCAAGAATAACCATGAATCCTCCATATATTATAACACAAGATGTATAAGGTAACAAACTCTATATATCAGTCAACAGGCGTCCAATCCAAAAACCGATGCTTTGCAAGAAACACCCTGCGAACGCTCTCGTCTATGCGTTCTATGGATATATCTTCGTTTTCGATAGCTTCCTTGAGAGACGTCACAATCTGTTTTTGGAGACCCAATCGTGCACCGCAAAGTATAATGTCACCACCGGCATTGATGAATCGTTTCGCCGCCTCGCCTACGCTCACTGTGTTCATAAGTCCGTCCATTCTGAAGTCGTCAGATATGACTATGCCGTCATAACCCATCTCCTCGCGCAATATGCCGTTTATGAATACGTCCGAGGTGGATGCAACATTATCCGGGTCTATCTGAGGGTACAGTATGTGGGTGACCATAATACCGCTTACGCCTGATTTAACGGCGGCCATAAACGGTATGAAATCATATTCATACAGTTCTTCTCTTGTCTTATCTACAATAGGCGTTATCTCGTGTGAGTCCTCGGTTGTCGCACCGTGACCGGGAAAGTGCTTTGCGAATGTCATACATCTCGAATCAAGCATACCATCAATACAAGCAGAGCCTATACGTGCGACAATATCTGGATTACTGCTGATTATTCTCTTATACAGGAAAGTGTCGAGGGGATATGGCGCAACATCGAGGCACGGGGCAAGGTTGACATTTATACCCGTATCTAATAATCCGTTGCCTATATACTCAAATTGGTCGTGTGCAATCTCTGTATCGTTGAGCTCACCGAGAGTATATGCGTGCTTTAACTTCTTTTCCCATGTAAATCTGAATACACTGCCTCCCTCAACATCTATGCTCACCATGGGTGGCGGAAAGTCGTCAGGGTATACATCAGACTTCAGCGCATCAATAAGGCCTTCACAACGCGAGAATCCACCGTCAGGGTCATCTCTAACGATGTTAGCTCCGTACAGAATCACATTTCCGATGCAGTTGTCTTTATAGAATTCTAAGAAATTCGCATCTGGTTCGTCAGTTCCCACAAAACCAAACATGACCAATTGCCCTATCTTTTCTTCAATTGACATGTTGTCTATATAGGAATCGACAATTGCCTCAATCGTCACGGGTTCGGGTGTCGGTGTTATCGTTGGTGTGGGGCTGGGTTTTGGTGCAAGCGTAGGAGCGAGCGTGGGCTTCGGCGTATCAGGGATTATTGGCATCAAGGCATCCGAAACACCCGTACCGTCATCAATTCTAATGGTACATGATGATACTAAAGCACACAGAACAATAACTGCAATTAATAGTCGTTTCATGTCAGAATAATACCATATAGAGCCAATAGTGTATACGTCAAATCATGTCAAGCTCATTGCTGGTAAAGCGGCATGTACAGTCCGTCTTTGGAATAAATGCAAGTTCTGTGTATAGAATAATCGGCATTTTTACACCATGCATTGCTTAGAGCACCCAAAAACAGATCCGGATTTACGCTCCCCGACACGGTAAGCGACGTGGTTACATTGAGTACCGCATGGGTGTCGTCTATTACGTCCACATTGCATTTTAACATGCCGGGACGTATGTCGACATCCTTAATGCCGCTCTTCGTCTTCTTTTGTACGATTATTGGGCCATCTAACAATGTTGAAACACACCCTTGAATCCTTGTAATATCTGCCTCGTCTGCGGAAACATCGATGCGATACTCCCCTGCCTCCATAAACGCAGCAAGCGAATATTTATCGTCAGAAGCTTTAAACGCTTGCTCTATTCTAAAGCCTTCGGGGAGGACTGCATTCAATTTAGCCGCAAATTCGCAAGGCTCAATATTCTCTGCTATATGCACGTCAAACCACTCCGCATCGCTCGTTACGCCTACTGAAAGCGCTGAGGCGAATGAAGTCAAGGGATGAGGGTTAAAGCCCTTTGAGAAAGCGATAGGCAACCCTGCACGTCTGAAAGCTCTGTGAATCAATCTCTGTATATCCAAGTGCGATACAAAACGCACCGCATCACTCTTAGTAAACCTTGCAATAATCCGCATATTTATTACCGAAGCAACCGTTGCATCCCTTTCTGCAGTCTTTGGTAGTAATTTCCATAAGCGCTTTTTCTCGTTCTTTCATGAGATATTCTTTTGTTACAAGCATATCTATGTGATCCCATGGTAGTTTTTCTTCGACGTTTCTGTTGCGGGAAGCGTACATTTCCATAGAAAGGCCGTCCTCTGCGAATGCTTGCCTGTACACGTCAAATTTAAAAAATTCATCCCACGAGTCAAGCTTAGCACCTAATTTGTAAGCACGAACGATTACATCGGCCAAGCGCCTATCGCCTCTGGCGAATGAAGCCTCGAGAAGACTTGTCTCTGAGTCGTGGTACTGGAAGTCTATAGAACGCAGTCCTTTGAAGGCATCACGCAGTAGCTTTTGACGTCCTCTTATTTCATCTAGAGCCAATTGCGGTTCCCACTGGAACGGTGTGAACGGCTTCGGAACGAATGTGGAGACGCTTACTGTTACTCTAAGACCCTTTCCGCGTACATCCTTTGGCACAGAGTAATACTCGGCGACAACCTTTTTTGCAAGGTCAACTATTCCAAGCAAATCTTCATCTGTCTCTGTCGGCAAGCCTAACATGAAATAAAGCTTTACACTTGTCCACCCGGATTCAAATGCATCCCTTACACTGCGAATCAAATCATCCTCGGTAACGCCCTTGTTTATTACGTCGCGCAGACGTTGTGTGCCGGCTTCGGGAGCCAATGTAAGTCCCGCTTTTCTGACGGACTGTATTTTTTCGAGATCGTCTTTCAAAGAAGAATCTATTCGCAATGAAGGTAAGGCGATGGAGACATTTTGTTTTGAGTATCTGTCTACGATGTTTTTAACGAGAGTATGGATTTCGGAGTAATCGCCTGTGCTGAGCGAAAACAGAGATATCTCGTCATAGCCGGTACAGTCGACCAACTCGTCGGCATATTTGAGTAGAGTATCGACACTGCGCTCGCGTACAGGCCTATAAATAAAGCCTGCTTGACAGAATCTACAGCCGCGAGTACAGCCTCTAAACGCCTCGAGGGCTATTCTGTCATGTACAATTGACATATACGGTACTAAAAGCTTACCGACATACTCCGCATGCTCAAGGTCCTTGACTACACTGCGCATCGGTCTCTCGGGTACACGATCTGATATGCGATTTAAAGCAACAAATCGGTTATCTTTATATTCTGCCTCATAAAAGCATGGTATATATATGCCTTCAATGTTCGCCATTTCCAAGAGCATATCATGCTTGCGCAAACCCTTTTTCTTACATTCAGCATAGACATCCATAATCCTAGGAGTAACCTCTTCCCCGTCGCCTATTACAACTGCATCCATGAAAGGTGCAATGGGTTCAGGATTGCACGTACAAGGTCCACCGCATATTATAAGAGGGTAATTCTCTGTACGCTCATTTGCATAGAAAGGGATACCCGAAAGGTCGAGCATTGTCAAAACATTCGTATAACTGAGCTCGTACAGGAGCGAGAAACCTATAATGTCAAAATCACATAGCGGTCGCTTGCTCTCAAGGGAAAACAGCGGTAAGTTGTTCTCTCTCAACAGGTTTTCCATGTCAGACCAAGGTGTAAACACTCGCTCACACAGAGTATCTTCACGTTTATTGAGTATGTTGTATAGAATTCTTGACCCAAGATGTGACATTCCTATCTCATAGACATCGGGAAAACACAGGGCAAACTTATATTCTGCATCGTTCTTAACAATGCTGTTAAGCTCACCGCCCATGTATCTGGTCGGCTTTTCCACCTTTAACAACAGTTTCTTCAAATCGTGATTATTCAAGGGTTCCTCCGAGGTTTTATTCGCATAATTGTATCATCTCAATCTATACCGGTCAACGCAAAGCTCCTTCAAGGTTACGTTTGAGCCGTATTTTGAGATACCTTCAAGCAATCGTCCCTCATCGATTTCCCCAATCCTTTTCATATCGTCGTCAACAACACATATCACATTATAGTGTGACGACGACAACAAAACTATGGCATCATGGGCTCTTGTACTTGACTTCATCGCTGTAGTCAACGTCCGATAATGTCGACCTGAGTAAATTTTGGCAGCACGCATCGTTATTGATTTTATTGATGTGGATGATACACTTTTAAGCTCACTCAGTGCAGAGAGTACGATAGTCAAACCCACGACAAATATGGTTATATTTGCTTTGTCGGTTATAACGGTATAGATACCGAGCGCGGATATACATATGCCAATGAACACCCCTAAATATGAGCTTAGCTTTGTAGCTGAACTGTATCCCGTTCTTGAGGCAATAAGAGACCTTAATACTCTACCTCCGTCTAAGGGTAATGCAGGTATAAGGTTAATAAAACATAGTATGAGGTTTATTCCTATCAATTGCGTCGCGGTTTTAGCTTCTATTTCAAGAATTCCAAAAACTGCGTATAGAGTGATACCCATAGATAAGCTTGATATAGGCCCGGCAAGGGCTATGAACAATTCATCCCTGCTTATGGCCAGAGAATCCGGATCAATCCTCGCAACACAACCTATCGGAAGTATTTCTAACTCAATAACTCGTACGCCCAGACGCTTTGCAAATATCAAGTGTGCGAATTCGTGTATACCAAGTGATATCACTGACAACAGCAGCACATCCAAAAGACCGAATACTGCTGCTGTGGGTATAACAAAAACGACCAGAGGATTACACTTAACGGCAATACCCCCAAGCTGTATAGGTTTCATTTATAGGTTAATTCCCGAATTTACCGAAAAGTTCGACATTTTTACCTTCCCTGTTAAGACTGTAACAGACGATATAACCGGAGATACCCAACCTGTCGCCTTTATACAGAGGTTGCCCGAGCTCCACAATTACCTGTCTTAAACCATAGTACGATGCAACCCGTCCGTCTTCCTGCTTAATTGATACGTAATTTCCGCGAACATCGCTATATCCAATCTCATATACTACTCCGGCATCAATGCACTTTACATTGCTTCCGTCATATACATAGAAGCAAGCCATCTTACCATTGTTGATGTATTCTATTTTGCTGTATTCGACAGGTGATGCACTGTCTTTAGATATAGCGAATACCTCTGCTATACCAGGAAACTCTACATATTTGAGCCTTCCGAAAGTATCCTCATTCTCATGTATGCTGTCATTATTTGAAGATACCTCCTGTGTTGTACCGGATATGCACACGAAAAGCACGATTGTACAAGCGGCTACACAAAGACCTAACTTTATGAGCATAGAAACCGTATGGCTCATATCCCACTTGCTATTAGCATGAGACGAGTATACCTTTGTCTTTTTCCCGAGCCACCTATGGGTTTTGGTCCCTTTATAAGGTTTAGTCTTGAATCCTTCCAAGATTATATCGCTGTTATCTGTCATAGCACTCATCCTCCTAAGACAATTTATGAAAAAACAAATCGGCTTATACATGTTTGCATAAACCGATTATTAGATAGTACCATTTAAAAATTCCGCTTATATTGTCGTCGTAGGTTTACGTTTAACACTATTCCCACGGCAATCATATTGGCAAGCATATTTGATCCACCGTAGCTGATGAACGGTAGCGGTATGCCCGTTACAGGCATTAGACCGATATTCATGCCTATGTTCTCAAAGACATGGGCAATGAGCATGCCAACACAGCCCATTACCAAACAGGATCCAAACATGTCCTTTGCTTTGATGGCGACGTATATCCACCTCAACGCCAAAGCAAGAAAAGCAATAATCAGTATTGTACTGCCCCAAAAGCCAACGCCCTCGGCGATTCCCGAAAAAACATAGTCGGTATGACGAGCTCTTATCCATCTCAACTGAGCCAAGGTTGCGTTTGAAAAGAATCCCTTTCCCCATGCTCCTCCGGAACCTATCGCTGTCATTGAGAGCCATACGTCACTATTGATATCCATAGCGTTCGGTTCAAACAATGCAGTGAAGAAGTCATCTATCCTGTCCACCTGATAATCATCTAGCAGGAAGAAATATGCGATGAGCAAGAACACGGATATCAAGCCTATAGCACTCAAAATCCATTTCCAACTTATTCTGCCAACAAACATTATTACAACGAGTATTACTACACACACTATAGCTGAGCCTGCGTCAGGCTGGAGCCAAATCAATGCGACAGGGACTATAGTGACTAAGACACATAAAATAATATCCTTGAATTTCTTAATCGAACCATATTTGTCCACGGAGTCAGACACTATTTTTGATAGAAATACTATTAACGCTATTTTTGCAAGCTCTGCGGGCTGAAGCGCACGATTGATAGTTTCGGAAACAAACCAACCTTGTGTACCGCCTCGAATAACGCCGACCAAAAAAAGCAGACCGAGCAGTGCAAGAACGGCCAGATACGCCCATGGTATGACGATCTTAAACAGCTCATAGTCAAGTATTACTACAAGAATACATATAGCCACACCTATGAGGAAATTCTGTGCTTGCTTCGATACATACTCAAAATTCAACTTTTCGAGATAGTCCGACGGACTGCTTTCGGTTCCGCTAAATGGTGTTGCCATTATGCTAGAGAGGCTTATTAAACCGAACGCAACAAGACCGACAACTATAATAATAGTCATCCAGTCTATCTTTGTATGTGTTTGTTTCTTAAGCCGCTGTTGCATCGGCATAATTATTCCGCTTTATCTATATTGAAGAGTTCCTTGACCTCGCCGTAGACTGTCATATACTTCTCCAACGTATCTTGTCGTACAATGGGACGATTTACCTTTGCGTATGAGGGCAGAGTTTCACCTTTTAGGAGCCTGTCCATCAACATGACGCAGTTCACGGCTATATCATAATACGGGATTATACTTGCCCCTCTTATAGCATTTTTCTCAATCAACTTTATATTCTCATCCGTAAAACCGTTGCCAAATATGGTGATTTCAGGGGTTTCATATAAAGCTGTGCTAATCTCCGGCAATGTGTAGCCGTTCTCATTAGGTACACCTTCAATTGCACTAGCTTCTTCGGGTATGTTTTTATTCTCCACCTGTTTTCTAATCTTCTCTCTGGCATCTCTTGCAACAGCTGCGTCAGCCTCGCCAATCGCAACCAAAGAACAGATTCCCCTATGAGTCAGCAGATATTCTGCCAATTCGTTTATTGCATCTTCCCGCGATGTTGTTGTTCTTCTGAAACTCAATACACCGTATTGCGGGTAGAACTCCTTGACTGTTTCAAGGCATTTTTCATACAAGGGCGTAGGGTCATAACCATAAATCAATATGCGCCCACCCTTTTTACTTATACTTCGCTCTGTCATCCTATCAAGTGCAGCATTGCACATCTCGAACTGATGGTTTTCCGAATCCACATAAACATTTACGTCAGCTTCTGATTCATCTTTATCTACGGCAGATATAACAAACAGACCGTTGGATTTTGCAAATGAAATGGTATTGTCATTCGCTCCGGACGGGTTTAAAATGATTATCCCTTTGCAACCTGCATCTATGCCTTGCTGTACAGCCTGCATGGAAGTCGTATTCTTGTCATCATATTTCAAAAGCATCGATGGATTCCCAAGCTCAGCCGCAGTCTGCAAAAAACCATACATCATCGTACACGTTGCATATGTGGTTTCGTCCTTTACGACAAAACCTATCAGGTCTGTTTTTGCAGTCACGGGCGCCGGCTCAATTGTAGGTACAGGCGTCGAAGGAAGCTCAGGCGTACCGTCCGCAGGATCAACTCCCGTATTGTCGGTGCACCCTGCAAGCATCGATATATAGAGCGCCACTATTAAAAATACTGATAAAACTCTTTTCAAGTTTACCTCCATCAATTCAATAGACGAATGTTTATTACACTATTTTATTACATAAGTGCCAAATTGTCATTATCTACCGGTCGTATTCACATCACGTTTACAAATTTAGACCGAATAAGTCTTGTTTGCTTCCTTAGCAGCGTTAAGCTCTGCCAGTTTGGAACCGTATCCATTTTTACCGAGTAATGCGTATGTAGCTTGCTTACCTTCTTCAACACCGGGCTGATCGAAAGCATTGATATTGAGTATTTCACCCATGTACGCGGTCTGCAGTTCAAACATCATGAGAAGCTGGCCTATTGTGAACGCATTAACCTCTGGTATTGATATCAGTATATTCATGTGTCCGCTCTTGGTTACGGCATATCGTGTCGCATAAAGCTCAGAACTCAACAACTCGTTTAGCGTATGACCGCCTAAGAAAGCTATGTCAGGTATAGATTCGAGTTCTTTCGGGATATCGACCACGCACTTTAGCGTTTCGACACCGATAAATGTGATGACTTTATCATAAGGGCCACCTGTATACAACTGCACCTGCGAATGCTGATCTGTGACTCCAAGTGACTTTACCGGTGTTTGTCCACAGAAAACTTCATTGCTGTTTACATCATATCTCTTTCCGAGCGACTCCGCCCAAAGCTGAGCATACCAATCGGCAATATACTTCAATGAGTCTGCATAAGGCATCATTACACTTATGTTACTGCCCATCCTCTGTGAGAGAAAGCTTAAAACGGCAAGCACATATGCCGGATTGTCGTTAAACTCATCGGTGCAGATCTCATCCATGTATTTAGCTCCTGCAAGCAGTTTATCGATGTCGATACCGCATACGGCAGCAGGAAGCAATCCTACAGGACTGAGCTCGCTGAATCGTCCGCCAACTCCGTCCGGCACATAAAGCGTGTCAAAACCGTATTGCTGTGCAGCTTTTATAAGATTACCCTTGTTCTTATCGGTAGTTGCGATTATGTGAGACACCCATCCCTCTCCTACTGTCTTTTTGAGCAAATCGAGTATTATAAGGAGCTGAGCCATTGTTTCGGATGTACTACCCGACTTTGATATTACATTGAAAGCCGTCTTCCTGGGGTCTATTACGTCGAGCAGGTCTGACATGCGCTGAGGGTCGACATTATCCTCAACAAATAGTCTCGGCCCGTTACGCTTATCGTGCGGCAGGTCATTGTAATGCAGATGATTCAACGCTTGGTGTACGGCAATGGGTCCCAATGCACTTCCGCCTATGCCAAGCACTACAAATGTATCGAAATGATCTCTTATGCGTGAAGCTATGCGCTTGACATCACACAAGACCGCATCCTGTGAAGAATGCAGGTCGCGCCATTTCATTTCATCTCTCTTGCTGTCCGTCTGACTTACAGCATACTGCAAATCAATCATCGCCTGCGTAAAGGCACTTTCGGGGATGCCGCGAGCACCGATGTTTTCGGCTATCATATTTGAGAAATCCACGTGGATTCTCTGATTATATCTCGTATCACTTGTACTCTTCATAACAAGTTCTCCAAGCACTATTATTGTTTTTGTATTATTATAGCACAAAGAGAGGCTTTTCACACAAAGGTCATAATTTTAGGCAATATGAACGTTCCAAGTATGATATAATTGTCGGGCAGGAGGAAGAATGCTATGTCACCAAAAGCACAGACACAAAAGACAGGACAAAGAACTGCGAATGCTGATACATGGAAGTGTTTTTTTGTACGCCTACCGTGGCTTATGCTAGTTCCATTGGGGTTTGCACTTCCCCTGTTTGCGGCGAACAATTCCGCTTTTATCAATGGTTTTTATGCGGAAAAGCTATATCCGTTCATAGCAAAGACTACTCAACTGTTTACCTCCTTCCTACCTTTCTCTTTAGCTGAATTCATTCTGGTATCCGGGTCGATTTCGCTTGCCGCTTTTGTAGTGGTTTTAGCGGTTAGGCTGATTATGAGAAAGACCTCCGTACCAAGATTCTTCAACACCATACTGACTATAGTTATTATTGCGGGCGCTATGCTGAATATGTTCTACGTGATGTGGGGTTTCAATTATAACAGAGCTGACCTATCGCATAGCATGAACTTGGAAGTGACGCCCAGGTCGACCGAAGAGCTACAACAGGTTTGCTATTATTTGGTGGCGCAAGCAAATGCATATAGAGAGAATGTACCCACAAACAGTGATGGTGTATTTGAGAGCGAGCTTACTTTCCATGAGCTTCAGAAGGTCATAGAGTCGACATATGCTGCTTTGGCAGAACAATACCCTATTTTTGCCGGAAGCGTAGGTAATGTCAAGGGCGTAGTTCTTTCAAAAGGTCTTTCATATGCAGGAATATCCGGCATTTTCATACCGTTTACCAATGAAGCGAATGTCAACATTGACCAGCCATCATTACTCTTGCTTGCCTCCGCCGCTCACGAGTCTGCGCATCAGTTGGGCATAGCTAAGGAGGATGAAGCGAATTTTGCATCGTACTTAGTTGGTACAAAATCAAATTCCGCCGATCTATGCTATTCGGCCACAATGCTTGCATTGATAAATTGCACCAATAAGCTGTATGAAGCAGACTCTGATGCTTACTTCGAGGTCTATTCCTTGTACGGAGACGGTATCAAGCGAGATTTAGCGGATTACAACAAATACTGGAAACAGTTTGAAGGACCTGTGGAGGAGACGTTCGAAAATCTAAACGACAGTTACCTTCAGTTTAACAACCAAGAGTCAGGAGTGAAAAGCTATGGCGAAATGGTCGACCTCGTCATTGCATATTACTTCGATGTCATAATAGCAACAGATAGCTGATTCATTTTTCCCAAAAACGCGAATAATACATATCCTCGGACACGTAATAGATTGTCGATAAGGCTCTATACGTGTCTTTTGAAATCAACTCCTTTTTGATCACATCGCCATTTTTGTCGTAATAATACATATATGTCTCGGAAATTACGCCCTCGCGCCCGGACCTAAATTCCTTCACCGTATTGGAAGCAAGGCTCGAATCGAGCTGGTACTCATCTTCCGGCTGTGCTATGGTCTTTATTTTCTTAGACACAAGCTTTCGAGTATAAGGATCATCGGTTTTTCTACCGAACATTCTAACGGTTATGCTTTGCTTTTCTGTGTTTACCAATGCGGATACAATGACGGTTTTGTCAGAAGTGTTCTTTAGTATTAAGTTAAGTCCACTTGTCGTTATCGTTGCGTCCTGCCCTATCGGTGCATAGCTCATGGGCCAAGAATGATGATGACGTTCAACTATTTCCATTCCGGACAAGAGCGCGGCGTTATAAAGTGTGGTGGAAACCTGACATATACCACCTCCGTATTCGGGCTCATATTTGCCCTTTACTATGCCCGGTGCAACGAACCATCCATTCGTTTCGTTTCTCGGACCTAGCACCTTATTGATGTCAAACGACTCACCGGGCGCAATTGCATAACCGTCGATTAGACCTGCTCCCTTTACGATGTTTTTCACTCTCCCTGGGTTGTTTAAAGAGCCCGAGCCGAAACTGGTAGAAAACTCTCCCAAAAGGCTGCAGTCGGACTTAGCGTCGTCCAAAGTATATGTCGGCATAAGCTGGGTTAGTTCAATCTCAATATTTCTTTCAGCTTTACCACTTAACGCATCATATACTTTCTCATATAACATGTCTGTGTCTACCTTATAGCCAATCTTCTCGGGGACGAAGTCGAAAAAACCATCTGAATCGGGGTTATAAGCAAATGTTGCCTGCTCCGGACTTACTGTGAACTTTTTTGCAATTTCGTCTATCTTTGAACGCAGCTTGGCGGTGTCAATAATCATTTCTGTATCGATATTGCGACCCGATCGTCCGTTCCACGCTATGTACGACATATCAATGGCAGCTAATACAGAAGACCTTACATCGTAGTCTAAACCAAGCGCATCGGCCCTTTCCGAAACAGAATTACCATTACTATCAGTGATTGTTATTATAGTGTTATATGTCTGTTTGGCATAGTGATACGAAAGTTTCTCATAGGCTTCAGCCTCTGTAAGCTGAGCTACATCAATATTATCAATTGTTACTGACATGCCAATTCTATTCTCATTTGCAGAGCATCCCGACATCATACAGATTATGACAAATACCGCAGCTAAAACTGCAATACGAAATCTTTTCATAAAACCACCTCAATAATAGTATTAGCTTTTGTGGGTATTTAGAATCTGCCATTTTTACTTAAAGATATTTTGTCTTGAAGATATTTGAGCTCATAAAACATCGATTTTTTGCAGCAATTATTGTTATTGACAATAATATTTGGTATTATAGAGAAAATATATAATAGGCTTGGTGTTATATGGACAAAACAATAGTTATAAGTCAGGATATGCCTTCTTCGAGTAGCGGCAGATTCATTCTTGGCGATGCATATGAGGTTTTGCGCGATTTAGTCAAGATACACGCCGGACATATCGACCTCATCTATATGGATCCCCCATCAGTTTCCAATAGCACCTATTGCATATCGTCGGCAAAATCGAAAACCGCTAAGACGAAGGTTTATTCAGATTTTAAGACATCGGAATGTTATCTGGATTATATAAGAAGCATACTTCCACTTTGTCATGATTTGCTGTCAAGATCTGGCACATTATTCTTCCACTGTACACCGTTGCTTTCGGCATATATAAGAATCGAGCTCGATAAGGTTTTCGGTAAGAAGAATTATGTCAATGAAATAGTGTCCCCGTTTAAATCCAAGGGGCGCTCGACAAGAAGATTTTCACAGAGACATGACTGTATTCTAGTATATGCGGTAAGCAAGGCTTACTACTTTAACACTATAAATGCCGGACAAGCCAGAGGCGAAATGCAGGATAATCATCTAAAAAAGTCATTCGACGAAGACGGCAGGATTTACTACACCGTAAACAGCAGAGGCAAGAAATATCGATATTACGCAGATGAGCCGGTAGCTCCGAGCGATATATGGAACGATATAGATTCCATAGGTCCAAACCATGTGGAACACACCGGCTATCCGGGACAAAAGCCAATCGATTTGTTAAAAAGGATACTACTGACCGCAAGCAAGCAAAATGCCACCGTATTGGATGTGTTTTCAGGAAGTGGAAGCCTCGCAGTTGCGGCAATAGAAACAGGGCGGAGTTGGATAAGCATAGACAACTCGCCGATAGCTCTGCTTACTCTGCGTAAAAGAATCCAAAGCATGGACACGCCAATAATTCAGAATACGAATAAAGCGTCTTTCATTTCACAGATTACACCGTGTTTTATGGGTGATATCGAGATATCAGAGAAGATCTCGACACAAGACAGCGTGATATCAATCGATAACAGCGATAAATCCATTATTTATGCTGCTTTAGGTGAAATTAGCGGAGGTAGCTTCATCCCCGCCGTGTTTACATATAAGCGTACAGATAGAATAGCATTTAACTCGTCACATGTAGGAAACAACATTGCCTTGCATATCACTTTCTCCGATTATACGGAAAAAGTCATACTCATGTGATGCTGTTAGTTTTATTTTGGCATAAATACTGCGGTTTGCGCGTCGTCGGATACAGTCCATTCACCGAATACGCCGCCATGTGCCGCACCTAATTCAATATGCAACATAGCTATGCCGCAATCAAGCTTTCCGAATCCGTAGTTATTGGATATGCATTCAACCGTAATATTGTCGCCATCGATCATAAATCTCCATGGTTGGCAATTGAGTGCAGACGGAGCGAGCCTTGCACAATCTAGTGCAAATACCTGCCATTCGGGTAAGGATTGCAATTGCTCCTGTGTAAGTCCCGTGAGCTTATCTAAAGATTTTCTCGGTCTTCCTATATAGCGTTCATTTGGAATGCCGATAGGCGTTATGCAGGATATGTACTCATCATAATGTAGCTCGATCTCCGATTGAACGAGCCCCTTCTTAAATGAACCGCCCAACCAGCAAGTACCAAAGCCCATAGCGCAGCACTCCAATACGAAAGCTTCGCCGAGGTATCCGATTATGTAGTCAGGCGTGCACTTTTTTGCCACAAAAGCCGCATATAGTCCCGTACCGCTTACCTTGCCATAATTGAGAAAAATGGGCACAAACACGCTCTTGTTCTTTTTTATTACTATACGGAATTCATCGGTGGACAACTGCTCCGCGATTCGCAACAGTTCAAAGATGTCCCTCGAACTCGGACTGCTCTGATACTTGCGGATTGAGCACCTTTGTCCTGTAAACAAATACCATCTTTCCATACATTCTTTCATAATCAATTGCCACCCTTTTTAAGCACGTTCACAAGGTATTGCCCTGTATAACTCTCACTGCATTGAGCTATCTCCTCGGGTGTTCCCGTTGCAATCACGGTACCTCCCCTATTACCGCCTTCGGGTCCGAGGTCAATTACGTAGTCGGCAGTCTTAATGACATCGAGGTTATGTTCGATAACAAGAACGGTGCTGCCGTTGTCACATAGCCTGTTTATTATGGAAAGCAGTCTATTGACATCGTCGACGTGCAAGCCCGTCGTAGGTTCATCCAAAATATAGAATGTTCTTCCTGTATCCCGTCTTGAAAGCTCCGTTGCGAGCTTTACTCTTTGTGCCTCGCCTCCCGAAAGCGTTGTAGAGGACTGCCCGAGCTTAATATATCCCAAACCGACATCGAGCAATGTTTGAAGTTTTTTCTGTATGCGGGGTTGATTAGCGAAGAACTGAATCGCTTCCTCAACTCGCATATCAAGCACGTCTGCTATGGACTTGCCCTTGTATTTTACCTCAAGCGTTTCCCTGTTATAGCGCTTACCTTTGCACACCTCACAGGGAATGTAAACATCCGGTAAGAAATGCATCTCTATCTTTTTTATGCCGTCGCCCTTACAGGATTCACAGCGACCACCCTTTACGTTGAAGCTGAATCTGCTCGTCAAAAAGCCTCTTGCTCGTGCATCGGGCGTCATCGAGTAAAGTTCCCTTATTAAATCAAACAGGCCGGTATATGTCGCAGGATTACTGCGAGGTGTCCTTCCGATTGGCGACTGATCGATATCAATTACTTTGTCGAGCATCTCGATACCGGTTATTGAATCGCAGTCTGCAGGTCTTACCTTTGCCCTGTTTAGGTCTCTAAGCAGAGTCTTGCGAATGATTTCGTTTACAAGGCTCGATTTACCGGAACCAGATACTCCCGTTACGCAAGTAAACACACCCAGAGGAACCGATACGTCGATTGACTTAAGATTATTCGCCCTGGCACCGTACACCTTTAGCCACCTGTCCTCGATAGGACGCCGAACTTGAGGTGTGCTGATTTCTTTCGCGCCTGACAGATACTGTCCTGTAATCGAATCAGGCGTGTCGATTATATCCTGTAAAGTGCCCTGAGCGACCACATATCCCCCGTGTTCTCCGGCTACGGGTCCTATGTCTACGATATGGTCGGCGGCGCGAATAGTGTCTTCATCATGCTCAACGACAATTAGTGTGTTGCCCAATTCGCGCATTCCTTCAAGGGTGGAAAGTAGCCTTGAATTATCACGCTGATGCAATCCTATGCTTGGTTCATCCAATATGTATATTACGCCTACAAGACCCGATCCAATCTGTGTAGCAAGTCGAATGCGCTGTGATTCGCCTCCGGACAATGATGAAGCTGATCTGGATAATGTCAGGTAATCGAGGCCGACGTTCACTAAGAACCCGAGTCTTGCTCTAACTTCCTTAACGATCGGTTCAGCTATAAGAGCCTCAGACGAATTAAGCACGAGCGAAGATATAAACTGTTCAGCCTCGAGAACAGTCATGTTGCAAACATCGGCAATAGACTTGTCCGCAATGGTGACAGATAGCGTTTCGGGTTTGAGTCTCAACCCGTGGCAGACAGGACACTCTACCTCGGACATATACTCCTCGTATTCACGTTTCATATAGTCAGAGGTGGTAGCTCTATATCGCCTCTCGATTGAATTTACAATGCCTTCAAACGTGGCATCAAATTCTCCACTGCCATATTCTCTCGTATATTTGACATGAAGCTTGGTGTCTCCCGTACCATAGAGTATAACTTGCTTTGCTTCCTCGCTTAACTCTTTCCAAGGCGTATCGAGAGAAAACCCATACTGTTCAGACAAGGAAACGAAATACATATATGCAATGCTATCGGTTTTTCCGCTCTGCCAGCCACTGCACGTTATTGCATTCTCGTTCAATGAGAGCGAGGTATTAGACACGATAAGGTCCGGGTCTATTCTCTTTAGAAACCCCAGGCCTGTACAATGCGGACAGGCACCGTAAGGGTTGTTAAATGAAAACATTCGTGGTGTCAGTTCTTCAATGTTTATATTGCAGTCGGAACACGAGTAGTTCTGGGAGTAAAGCTGTTCTTCACCGCCGACTACCTCGACCTTTGCGAGACCCGCGCCCATTGCAAATGCCGTTTCAAGTGATTCCGACAGCCTGCCTCTGTTTTCAGCCTTTATAATAAGCCTGTCTACAATAACCTCTATAGTATGTTTCTTTGTCTTAGTCAAAGTCGGTATGCTGTCTATATCATACATCTCATGGTCGACTTTGACTCTCATAAAGCCCTCTTTGCGAATCTTATCGAAGAGTTTGGTATACTCTCCCTTGCGTTCACGCACAAGAGGTGCGACAACCATTATCTTCGTTCCGACTTCCATGTTCATCACATTGTCTACGACTTGGTCTATGTTTTGCTTCGAAATAGGTTTGCCGCACTTTGTACAATGAGGCAGACCTATTCTTGCGAACAACAGACGTAGATAATCATTGATTTCGGTAACTGTACCTACGGTTGAGCGTGGATTACTCGATGTGCTCTTTTGGTCTATTGCGATTGCCGGTGAAAGTCCGTCTATACTCTCTACGTCGGGCTTCTCCATTTGCCCTAAAAACTGTCTTGCATAAGACGATAATGACTCGACATATCGTCTCTGACCTTCCGCATATATCGTTTCAAATGCGAGAGATGACTTCCCCGAACCGGAAAGTCCAGTAAATACTATCAATTTATTGCGCGGCAAAACAAGGTTTATTCCCTTCAGATTGTTTTCTCTTGCGCCCTTTATTACAATATCTTCTAACATATTCTACTTACTACTTTCTTTTACGTTGTCTTGCGGCTTTTTTACTTCCGACTGTTCCCGGTTTTACTGCGGACGTTCCCTTTGTGTCCTTGCCTTGCAGCCTAAACAGTTCGTCTCTTATTTTTGCTGCATGTTCAAACTCCAATTCTCTCACTGCCGCGGCCATCTCCTCTGTAAGTATAGCTATTCTGCGTTCACGCTGTTCCTTAGAAAGCTCGCCCTCACCGGAATCGGTCTTGGTCGTAATCTTCATAACATCGTGTACCTTCTTGACAATAGATTTCGGCGTGATGTTATTATCGGTGTTGTATTTGATCTGTATTGCACGCCTGCGCTCGGTCTCATCTATGGCAAGTCTCATAGAATCTGTGATGTTATCGGCGTACATTATGACTCGACCCTCGACATTTCTTGCGGCTCGGCCGATCGTCTGAATAAGAGAGGTCGTTGACCTGAGAAAGCCTTCCTTATCTGCATCGAGTATGGCTACCAACCCTACCTCAGGAAGATCCAATCCTTCTCTTAGAAGGTTGATTCCCACGAGAACGTCAAACTCGCCAAGCCTTAGGTCGCGTATGATCTCCATTCTCTCTATGGTCTGTATCTCAGAATGCATATAGCGGACTCTGATACCGAGGCCATCCAGATACTCGGTCAACATCTCTGCCATTCGCTTTGTAAGCGTCGTTACGAGCACTCTGAAGCCCTTGGCGGATGTGGCTCTGATCTCGCCTATGAGGTCATCCACCTGACCCTCTACGGGCTTTACTGCTACCACTGGGTCAACCAAGCCTGTAGGTCTGATTATCTGCTCAGCAACCGACTCGCTACGAGACAGTTCATATTCCGCAGGCGTAGCGCTTACGCATATCAATTGGTTTACCCTCTCCTCAAACTCATTAAACTTCAGAGGTCGGTTATCCCTTGCCGCCTCAAGTCTAAAGCCGTATTCGACAAGTATGTCTTTTCTCGACTTATCGCCAAAGTACATACCTCGAATCTGTGGTATCGTAACGTGGGATTCGTCTATAAACATCAGATAATCCTTGGGAAAATAATCGAGCAGTGTAAACGGAGGCTGACCGGGCTTCCTTCCGTCAAAGTATCTCGAATAATTCTCGACGCCCTGACAGTAGCCAATCTCGCGCATCATATCTATATCGTACATGGTTCTTTGCTGAAGCCTCTGTGCCTCAACCAGCTTGTCGTTTTCCCTAAGTTGATTGACTTCCCTTTCAAGGTCGGACTCAATCTCGTGGATTGCTTCATCCATATTCTCCTTATTGGTAGAATAATGGGTTGCGGGAAACAACACCACATGCGACAATTCGCTTTCAATGTGTCCGTTTACGGGGCTGATCTCGCAAATGCGCTCTATCTCGTCCCCAAAGAATATTATTCTAAGGGCTTTTTCCTTTCTGTTGACCGGGAATATCTCAATGATATCACCTCTAACTCTGAATATACCACGCGCAAACTCAATCTCATTTCGCTGGTATTGCATATCTATGAGCTTTCTAATGACATGGTTTCTGTCAATTACCATGTCCTTACGCAAAGAAAGGCTCTGTCCCACATATTCTGCGGGGTTTCCCAAGGCATAGATGCAGGATACAGATGCGACAATTATTACATCTCTGCGCTCATTAAGCGCCGATGTTGCGCTATGCCTAAGTCTGTCTATCTCATCATTTATAGAAGCTACTTTATCTATGTAGGTATCCGATGACGCGATATACGCCTCGGGCTGGTAATAATCGTAATACGACACAAAATACTCAACGCAATTCTCTGGAAAGAACTCTCTGAGCTCTGCACAAAGCTGCGCGGCAAGCGTCTTGTTGTGTGCAATCACCAAAGTTGGCCTCTGCGTTCTTTCGATAACATTGGCCATGGTGTATGTTTTACCTGAGCCGGTTACACCGAGCAATACCTGCAGGTGTTCACCACTTAATACTCCATCAGTAAGTCGTTTTATCGCTTCCGGCTGGTCGCCTGTAGGTGCATAGTCGGAGTGTATTTTGAACTTTGGCATCATAACCTCCCTATATTCTTATTGATATTGTAGCAGATAAATGTTCTGTGTAAATCGAACAAACAGTATATTGTTTTAGCGGCTTTATTAGCCAAAGAAAGTAAAAGCGCATACTTTAGTCTTAGTATGCGCCGCTTTATTAAGTTAATGAATTATTACGCTTTTGTATAAGGGAGTGCTGCTCCAATTGCTGTGCCAAACGGGGCTTCGTCGGGCACAAAGAAGCGCACGTCTGAAATCTCTTCTATCGCATCCAGAATCTGCCTACCGTGAGGCAAAGATGCCAATGCACCTATCAGCACAACATCTTTTATATCGTCATTCCTCAAAGCAAATGCAGAGAGCATTCCTATGGTCTGAAAAACCATATTAATTATGCCCAATGACAGGTCCTCTTTTGTTGCATCTGTACCGAGTCGTCCGAAATTCGATGCAGTCACATGGGAAGGCAATGGTGTCTCGCAATCCTTGCAAATATCCGATACGACGAGGTCTATATTCTCAAGTGTCCCGCTGTCGGCAAGTTTAGCGAGGTCCTCATAGTCAGTCTCATGGAACAAATGCCATGCAAGCCCTAACAGCGTACCGCCGCCCACTCCGCTACCGCCTATATGCTCAATTCTGTCCTTTGTGGCGCGCACAAATGCCGTACCTGTGCCCATGCTTACAACGAGAGCACTTTCTTTATCACTCAAGGCGAGTCCTCCGATACCTATCGCATCGAACTCACTTACTCGTGTCGTAGGTATGCCATATATATCGCCTTCGATATATGTCGCACCTACTCCTGTCAATACCATCTGTTTTACCGATGAAAGAGGGATATCATGTGAACTCAAGAGGTTGCCAATTGCCCCGTAGAGCGATGTAAGTCTATCGGAAGCGACCACCCGTAAAGTAGCTATAAGTGCTCCGACGTCACTGTAAGCTGCAATTTTCGTTGTTGAGCAGCCTATGTCAATTCCCAATATCACATTTTCATGTGCCATGTTTATTTCTCCGATCATAATTTTCAATACGAGTAATATCTTTTTGCAAAACACCTAAGCGAAAACAAGTGCCTACGCAACGGTGTTAATTCCAAAGCAGATACCGGCTCGAAATAGCGCGTACTTTGTATGTTAATCATTATAGAAGCTGCGTCCTGCATTTTCAATGGTTTATCGATATATGAGCAATACTCTCATAACACATTGTTCACAATTGCATAATAAAATCTATGTTGAAGTGTGCTATAATACATAGAACCAAAATTATCGGAGGTAGCATGAAAAAGTTTATTTCTGCCATTTTGGCTGTAATTATGTGCTTGTTCAGCATAACAAGCATCTCTTATGCTGATGAGGAGACCAACAGCAGAGTAGTAATGGGAGTGGATCTTAATTCAGATCAGCGCGCTCAAATCTATAGCGACTTTAACCTTTCGCAGGGCTCTGTAATAGAACTCTCCATGACAAATGCCGAAGAAAGAAAAACCCTTGAGGGATTGCTCCCGAACGAGCGCATTGGCTATGTTTCCCGTTCATGCGTATATATCGAGCTGCTTGAAGAAGGCGCAGGTCTCAACATAACCACCAAAAACATCAACTGGTGCACCGTTGAGATGTATACAAATGCGCTTATTACCGCAGGTATTACGGATGCTAATGTTCAGATAAGTGCGCCTTATCCTCTTTCTGGTACTGCTGCCCTGTGCGGGATATATAAGGCCTATGAGGACATCACCGGTGAAGAAATCGCTGATGAATCAAAGGAAGCCGGAACTAAAGAGCTCATTACGACCGCAGAGCTCGCAGATTTCATCGGAAGCGAGGACGCAACTCGCTTGATTAACGAGTTGAAGAAGATACTCGGCAATATCAAGGGTATGACCGATGAACAGGTCCTCGCCGAGATAGATGCAATAGCCACACGCTTGAACATACCGCTTACGGACGACCAGAAGCTTCAGCTTCTTGACCTCTGCAGAACACTTCAGAATCTCGATGTAGATAAGCTGCAAGATCGTTTGCTGGGCTGGCTCGATACCATTGATAAGATACAGAATGCTTCATCGACATTTGCAAAGATATGGAACAGCGTACTTGAGTTCTTCACTAAGATAGGTGATTTCTTCAAGAATCTGTTTGGCGGTAAATAAGGAATAATTGACCATAAAGAAAAGGGGTGCAACGATATGCATCCTTTTTTCTGTTATTGCTTTGTTATTCGTCGTCAATAAGCTTAGCCAACTCACTCTGCGCTTCGTCCCATTCAGCGAGAACTCCATTCGACCGTTCGCGGATGCTTTCAAGTTCTTCGGAAAGCTCCGAGCTCTTAACATAATCCGTACATATTTCGGGCAGTGTTAGCTTGTGAGTGAGCTCTTCAATTCTAGCTTCAATTTGTTCATACTCTTTTTCAAGCCTTGATACTTCCCCACGCTTACGGTTAATCGCACTCTGTCTCTGCTTTTTCGTCTTATATTCCAGCTTTGCAGCAGACTCAGTGGGATCAGATTCTTCGACATATTGTTCGCGCATAGCTTCTCTCGCTTCGCGTTCCGCAATAAAGTCGTCATATCCCCCGTAGTAGACGTCAGTGCCTTCGTCACTCATGTAGATTATCTTATCTGCTAAATTGTTTATCAAAAATCTATCATGAGAGACTATCAGCATCGTACCCTCGTAATCATCCAAAGCCGATTCAAGCGCATTTCTTGAGTCTATATCGAGGTGGTTTGTCGGTTCGTCAAGCAAGAGGAAGTTTGCATTCGACATCATAAGCTTAAGAAGCTGTAGCCTTGCCTTTTCTCCTCCTGATAGCAATGACACAGGCTTCTTGACCTCGTCTTCGGTTCTAAACAGGAAAGAAGCGAGTATGTTGCGTATCTGTGTATGAGTAAGTTCTGCGTAATAATCATCCCACGCTTCCGACAGAACAGTTTTATTGTGTGAAAGATTCGATAATGTCTGGTCGTAATATCCGGGCATTACGTTGGCACCTATTCTAAGAATTCCGGAATCAGGTGGTAATATACCTGCTATCATCTTTAGTAAAGTCGTCTTGCCACAGCCGTTTGCGCCTATCAAAAAAACGCGTTCGCCCTTCTTAACCTCAAAAGAAACATTATTGACTACGAGATTACCGTCAAAACTCTTGTGCACATCCTCGCATGTCAATACGTCATTGCCGCTCACTTGGCCGGCAGTAAGCCCAAATCTGATTGTAGCCGCATTTCTTTCGGGCTCTACAAGAGTACTCTTAAGCCTCTCAATTTGATTAAGCTTTGCCTCTGCAGTTACAAAGTTGCGCTCCTGCCCCCATCTTCTTTGTTGTTCTACAATGCCCTGTATTCTGCGAATCTCTTTGCAGGTGTTTTTATAGTGTCTCAACTGGATTTCGCGTTCTGTGCTGCGTTTCTCCATGTACACCGAGTATCCTCCTGTATATGACACAGCCTTTTTGGGCGTAAGCTCAATTGTACGGTTTGTTACCTTATCTAAGAAATATCTGTCATGCGATATAAGTATGAACGCTTTATCACAGAAAGTCAGGTAGTTCTCAAGCCATTCTACGCTTTGAATATCGAGATGGTTTGTAGGCTCATCCAATAAAAGCAAGTTGGCATCGGAAAGCAGAATCCGCGCCATTTGAATCTTATTCTTTTCTCCTCCACTAAAAGAGGAAACATGCCTATCAAAATCAGCTTCGACAAATCCGAGACCGAGCGCTGTCGCTCTTGCTCTGCTACGGTATGTGAGTCCTCCGTTTCGCTCGTACTCCTCCGTAATCCTCTGCTGTCTGATTACAAGCCTTTCGGTGTCACCATTGCCTAAGTCTATAAGTGAGTTTATCTCTTCGAGCTCTGCTTCTAAGTTTATCAGCCTTGAAAATACTCGCAACATGCATTCCATCATGGGAGTATCTTCGTTCTCCACATGCTGACTCATTGCGCCTATTATAGCTCCCCCGTTCTTGCTCACCAAGCCACTGTCATATGACTCTTCACCCATAATAATCTTGAACAGTGTTGTCTTACCACTGCCATTTGGTCCTATAAGTCCTATGCGGGAGTTTGAATCTACATCAAAAGACACGTTCTCGAAGAGCGTGCGTTCAACGAAAGTCTTCTTTAAATCTTTAACAGTCAATAAAAGCATAGCATCACCTATTTGAGTATACCATTTTAAGGAGCGATTGCAACATATTTGGGGTTTCATTTAGAAATATAAAAGAGTATAATATTCTTATGAAAACGGCAGAAAACAACAATAAAAAGCATAACAACAATTCTTCGGTTCAAATGCGTTTAGTTGTACCGATTGCTTTCATTATTTGCCTTCTTGTTATTGCAACATTGTTTTTGCCGCATTTGCTTTCTCCTGCATCGGGCTACACATATGACGAATACGGAAATGTTGTGTTTACACCCACTCCTGGTAGCGTTTTTACACCTCTACCTAGCGTTACAATCGATACACCATTGCCTACCACTTCCCCAAGTGATGAGGATTTGATTATTCTCAAAGAGGGCATGGATAGCTATCTCGTTATGGACATGCAGAAGGCATTAACTGTTCTCAGGTATCTCGACTCGGATGAACCGAGCACGTATTTTGGACCTGCGCTCAAAACTGCAGTTCAGCTGTTTCAGCGTACCCACCATTATCAGCAAACAGGCGAGGTTTCAGTGCGTCTACTCAATTTAATGCTTTCAGAGGATGCCATGAAGTATTATATCGAGCGCGGCAATGAAGGAAACGACGTCTTGATGTTGCAGTACAGGCTCACGAGTCTTGGCTTTTACGGCGAAAAAACCAATGGATTCTATGGGTATGCGACAGAATGTGCTGTAAAGTCATTCCAAGCAATGAACAGTCTCCCTGTCACGGGTCTTGCGGACTCAACTACGCTCTCAGTTATCTACTCCCCTGCCGCAATAAACAGCCAGTCACAGATGATGGGTATTGAGCTGATGCCTACGCCTGTTGAGACTACCCCCACCCATACAGTAAGTCCCACACATTCTCTACAGCCATCCCCCACTGCGCCTAAACCGAGTAGCACGCCACATTTGACGCCGAGTCCGACTATCAAACCTACGCCTAAACCTACACCGGATCCTACGCCTACTCCAAGCATAGGCTATACGCCGAGTCCAACGAGCACACCCGCTCCTACTGTCACCGTGCAGCCTACGCTCACTCCTTCACCTACGCCTACACAGGCGCCTTCTGCAGGTGTTGAGGAGTTTATTGCGGTAGCAGAACAACAGCTCGGAAAGCCATATGTATGGAGCACTGAAGGTCCTGACTCATTCGATTGTTCGGGCTTGGTTTACTATTGCTTAAGACAGGTCGGTGTGAACGTGCCGCGTTATAGTGCGGCCGGTTTTTCCCAGGTGGAGTCATGGGAGAGAATTAACAGCAAAAATGACTTGAAGCGTGGTGACCTTGTATTCTTCAGAAATGATTCGGGCTACATCAGCCATACGGGAATTTATCTCGGAAACAACAAATACTTGCACGCTTCATCTTCGCAGGGTAAGGTAGTGATATCGAATTGGGGCTCTTGGGCTAATACTTACTTCGAACTCGGCAGACGAGTGTTTGATTGATTTAATTCGATTCGCAGATAAGCTTCGGCACGAATCCTATACAATCACATGAGCAAAGTGTATAATTCACGCCATTCAGCATGCCGTTAAAAGTATTTACACATGATTTTCCGTGGAGATGCGCGTAGACGGCTTGTTCTACACCATATTGCTCCATCAGATTTGTAAAGCCCGTGGTTTTGTTCGACTCACTGAAGGGCGGAAAATGAAGCATACAGATTTTTCTCAACTCATCTGAAGCCTTACCTAATGAAAGCTCCAGTCGCATTAGCTCCCTGCGGTATATTTTGCCGTCAGTTGACTCTGTATAGCTTGCAGAACCCGGACAGAGCCACCCTCTTGTTCCTGTAAAACAAAACTCGCCAATCTTTACGGAATCGTTTTGTAATGCTATAAAAGACGAAGGTATTTTCGACCTCAGCTTAGATATGGATGTCCACCAATAATCGTGATTACCTCGCAAAATAAGCTTTGTGCCTGGAAGCTCATGTATAATCTGCAAATCCTTGATCGCATCGTCCAAATGCATAGCCCAGCTCAAATCCCCGGGAATAAGAACGATGTCTTCTGAAGTTATACTTTCAAACCATGCCTTGGAAATCTGCGTAATGTGGTCATCCCAATGCGCACCAAAAACGCCCATCGGCTTATCCATGCCTCCGGGCATATGCAGGTCTCCAATGGCAAATACTCGCATCAAAAACCTCGTCGATCAATTATCATCGTCAGAATCGTCGGAATCATCGGAATCGTCGTCAAAGAGATCCTCTTCGTCTATTTCACCATCAGGCAATGCATCGTCAAGAGGTATTTCCAAGTCATCAATCTCAACATCGGAGAGTACAATGCTATCTATTTGATGCGAAGCTATTTCTCCGCCGGAAAGCATCTGAATCTTTTGCTTGTCTTTTCTGCACTGTGAGCAGAGCTCTAAACCGGCAACAGCGGGTCTGTCGCCACACTCAATGCAGTACACGATTGCATCATCCTGGTCATCCACTGATTCGGAATATGACCTCATACAGACTTTGCAAAGCTTTTCATCATCCCTGATATAATTCAAATCGCATTTTGGACACTTTTTGAAGCCCATGCGAGCCCTCCATTACTTTAGAATTATGCTAACAAATATTATGCGCAACCAATATAATGATGTCAACATTTATTTATCAATAATTGATACACTATCAGAAACAATGCATCCGATTTTCTCGAGCAACTCATCTTTTCCGGTTCTGTACTCGGCTGAAAACGGAATTGCAAAAGGCGGCGCACCAAGTTCCTTTGCTACTTTATTGGCCGCGCTCTTTCTTTTCGTGACGGCAATCTTGTCAGCTTTGGTTGCGATAAGCGTAAACGGAACTCCATAGTATAATATCCAGCCGAACATCTGCTTATCCTCGATAGTCGGGGAATGCCTTATGTCTATCAGCATGAATATGTGGTTGACTCGACCAGAACCCAGGTACGTTCCTATCAATTCACCCCATTTTTGCTGCTCACCTCTTGGAGCTCGCGCAAAGCCATAACCGGGTAAATCTACAAGATAAAAGCTGTTATTGATATCAAAAAAGTTGATCAGTCGAGTTTTTCCGGGTGTTTGTGAGGTTTTGGCAAGCTTATAATTGTTGCAAATCGTATTTATAAGGCTGGACTTTCCAACGTTTGACTTCCCAACTATCGCTACTTCTATAGCTCGCTGTGGAGGGTATTCGCCTCCTAGACCGACGCTCGTCAGAAATCTTGCATTCTTAATTATAGTTTGCTCCATAGCTTATCGCCTGCGCCTTTCCTCGAAAAATTCCGTCAGAAGAGTTTTGCATTCATTTTCAAGTATGCCACCAACAGAGTATATTGCATTCGTCAACAAACCGTCAAGTAAATCTATCCTCGATGAAAGACATCCGAATTGTTCATCAAACGCTCCGAATACGACTTTCTTGATTCTTGCATTGATGCATGCACCCGCACACATAGCGCATGGCTCAAGCGTGACGTACATTGTACACTTCGACAAATCTCTTGTATTTAGTTGCTTTGAAGCGCGCTGAATAGCCAGCAATTCCGCGTGCATTGTGGCATCGTCTGATTGCTCCACTTCATTGTATCCAACTGCAACAATCTCGTCATCGCATATGACAACGGCTCCGATAGGTACTTCACCGTTTTCTTTTGCGTAAAGCGCCTGCCGAATCGCTTGTCTCATGAAATGCTCATCAATGCTCATTCGCACTGAAAAATCGCCTCTCTGAAAATCTCGCATACAGTGGGATGCGGGAAGATTATCTTTTTAATCTGTTCAAGTGTAAGCTTAGCCTCGATGGCGGTACCAATAGCTACGATGAACTCAGATGAATAGTTACACAATGCATGTGCTCCTATAACGCGGTTATTCTCGGCATCGACGATAAGCTTAAATATACCGTCTCCGCCTTCATTTTCCGCAAGGTAACGTCCGGAGAAGCGCATCGGAAGCTTAACGACCTTGTAATTGAGCTTCTGTGCTTCTGCATTTGCCTCAGTAATGCCCACAGATGCCAATTCTGGATTTGTATAAATCACACCCGGAACTGCAACATAGCTCATCTCGTCGCTTATGCCGAGCATTGTATTGACTGCCACTTCCGCTTCCCTATAAGCCGTATGCGCAAGCATTGACTTACCGTTTACATCGCCTGCGGCATAGACATTAACAACGTTGGTGCGCATATGCTCATCTGTAATAATCGCTCCTCTGTTCGTCTCGATACCTATATCCTCAAGACCAAGGTTAGCTGTGTTTGCTCTACGTCCTATCGACAGCAAAACCTTATCACAGTCGACCGTATGACTCTCGTCATTCACTATATAGCTTACCGAAGAAGCGCCGATATCGCTTACTCTCGCCCCGAGTATAAACTTTATACCCTTCTTTTCATAGTTCTTCTGAAGTATTGTTGTCAGTTCCTTGTCGTTTTCACCGGCAATATGGTCGAGCATTTCAATTATGGTAACCTTTGAGCCCACAGAATTGAAATACGATGCCATTTCAAGTCCGATGACGCCCCCACCGATTACAACGAGGCTTTCGGGGACTTCAGAGAGTGCAAGTATCTCCTTGTTTGTCAGCACAAATCCGGCATTCAGACCATCGGAAAGTCCCGGAATCGGCGGGATCGCGGGTGATGAGCCTGTGGCGATAAGCAGGTTTTTAGCTGCGAATGTATCTTCACCAACGGATACACGCACTTCTTCATCAGTCTTGTCTATAATGCGTGCATCACCTGTGACAACGGTTACGCCCAAAGTCTTCAGAGACGACTTTATGCCGCAGGTAAGTAGCTTTACCACCTTGTTCTTTCGAGCCAATACTACCTTATGGTCAATCGTGAGATTCTCTGTTTTGACGCCGTACTTTTCGCCGTGTGCAACTCCGTCGTGCAATTTTGCGCTGTACAGTAGTGTCTTAGTGGGAATGCACCCTTCATTCAGACATACACCGCCTACGTTCGCCTTCTCAATGCAAAGCACATTGAGACCAGCATGAGCCGCGCGTTCCGATGCCAGATACCCTGCAGGGCCTGCACCTATTACAATCAAATCATACATCATAGTTAGTTACCTCCATTATAATTAAGAGTATAGATTCCAGAATACCATGAATACTATCGTAAACACAGTGACAGCCATCATTGATATGTAACCTAGTTTCTGCCGCTTGATGAGTTCGCTCTTTTTCCAGAGAAGAATCATGCCGATTATTGTCAATACCGCAAGTGCTGACAGAATATAGTTGATAACAAAATGCACTTGGCAACTGCTGTAACGCTGGGTTGCGTAAGTCACTATCAAAAGTATTGCGTTGTTGAGTATCAAACACGCATAAATGCCGGTGAGAGGTGCTATAAGCCTTGATGTGCCAAGCGCTGGTATGTAGTTGGTTCTATTCTTCACGCCGTACCAGGCAACAAGCGCTACACTTACGATTGCAAAAGCAATCATCAGATATGTAAGCACGATGGAAGCATTGGAAACCGCAATACTTCTATACCAAGGTATCTGAATATACTCGTCACCATCAAAAAATACCTTTAGGGTTCCGTCCTCATCCTTCTCGACGCACAGTATATTGCTATCGACTGCGTTTCCGATGATGAAACGGTTAGGCTCGATCTGCTTAATCTCCTTAAAATGTGACGTCGATATAAACGCCCTGTTTATGTCGTAATGCGAAGCATAAAAATATGCGGAGCGTGTAACGTCATTAGCCGGCTGCATGAGCGAGATTGTCATTCTACCTCTCATACACTCGGCAAATGCTTTATAACCGTAGCAAAGCTCATCGGCGGCAGCATACTCGCCAAGTATATCGTCTACAACGGGGAGCGGACTCTCATCGCCTGTCAAGTAGTCTGTTCTTTCGCCAAAGTAATATGAATGTGCCAAATCTGCGAGTGTAAACATATAGCTTGCACCCTCATTTGTTATGGCGGCATATCCTTTACCGGTCTTGTAAGAAAAAGCGAAACTAAAGCGTCCGTAACGTGAACTGCCGTTATATCCGAAAGCCTCTTCTTTTCCGTCTATTCTGTTAAGTCCATGAGTGACAACGCATAGATCTTTTCCTACGGAGTATACCGGCTCAAGCAGCTTGTCGTAAGTTGACCCTGAAGCAAACAGCTTGGAGCTCTTCTGCATCAATGCCTGAAGCAGTTTTGTAAGGTCACCAATTGTAGAATACGCACCGTAGCTCGGGTATAATGTGCTATACATCATATCCTGTGTTTCGACCGTATATCCGTTCAAAGCAAAACCATAAGCCGTTACTATTCTGTCGCGAAGCTCGGGCTTGTCTATAGCATATGAAGCGACACTGGTTGATTCCATTTCGAGCGGGTTGAGTATGTGTTCATTTACATATTCCACATATGACATGCCACTGACGTTTTCGACTATAACAGCTGCCAAGGAAGCCTCATATTTGCTCGACGTTCTTACCTTACCGGGCTTAAATGCCTGTCTGGGCATTATCTTCTTTACCAAAGACGTCAAATCATACTTATCTAAGAACTCCTCATCGCTATCTGCATCGACAAACATATCACATCTTAGGTAATCCTCAAAACCACCCGAATTTGCCATCAGGTTTTCTATAGTTATAGTATGTACTGCAGATTTGAGATAGCCATCAGGGAGGTATTTGCTTATATCATCGTTAAGCTCAAGCTTGCCCTCTTCGTAAAGCTGCATTATCGACAACCAAACAAATATCCTGCTCATATCGCCAAGCAAATAAACGTTATCAATGGTGGCGGCGTCACCGCTCGCTACATCCGCAAATCCGGTTGCGGTTTTCAATACTACGTTTTCCCCATCGACTAAAACAATTGCTGAAGCAGCACCGAATGAGCTATAATCACCTGTAAGTAAATCAGGTGTCAATGCATCTGAAACAGCATATGCCTTTATAGTAGTTGAACCTACAAAACACGCTATAGTGATAAGTGCAATGAAAGCGCAAAGTATCTTTTTCCTCATTGCCAACCTCCTATACAAAGTAACAAGTTATACTTTACAACAAAAGAAAAGGGAATACAATCGTAAAAATAAAAAACATCCCTTGGTTAGGGCGATGTTCGTAAGACAGTAAAATAGGTAAAGGGCGTGACCGCGAAGGTCACGCCTTTGGCCTTGAGAGGATAGCCGCATAGCAGCGCAAGGAGTGCAGCCCTTGTTCGGAACGCAGTAACGCAAAACACCCCGGACATTCAGGTGTCCGGGGTGTTCAGCCTCTCAGAACGTACATACAGGGTTACCCCGTATAGAAGTGCGCCCTTGTATCTGTTCGACAAACTGTAAGTTGTCTCTCAGTTTACAAACCTAATTACTTGATTATCTATATCGACCGTTGCCTCAACACCAAAAGGAAT
>SAMEA3663246__coassemble_111_pt1 | contig 34408 bp, 35 predicted proteins | sample SAMEA3663246__metabat2_low_PE_033 | metagenome-assembled genome bin SAMEA3663246 (sample SAMEA3663246) | pig gut metagenome | biome: pig gut; feature: pig-associated habitat; material: faeces | place: China | collected 2013
GCCTTTACTTTTATATAAAAGCACCTGCCATCGATACATCGGATCAAATACGAGATGGCTGCACAATCCATTTTATGTGTGATAAACCGTTGATATCATTCAATCCCATTCGGATGTCCTATGTTTGTTTTTCTTCGTGCATCTATCGAACCACAGTTTATTCTGAAACAAAGAAAGCTTTTCTGTCCTCCTCTGCGCTTAAGCTACTATGAACCACTCGCCTATCGATTGATTCCCCCTTATTTCTCATACAACTGCCTTATCGGCTCGGCATTGAGCTTAAACTCCCTGCCGCTGTAGTCGATAAGTCCGTCGCGCTTCATCTTCGACAGCTCCGCAGACAATGCGCTCCTGTCGACGCCGAGGTAATCGGCAAGCTGCTGTCTGTTAAGTGTTATGCAAAAGCACTCCGTCCCTGCATGGCTGCACTGCTCCGTGAGATAGGATACAAGCTTCATCCTGAGCGTTTTTTGCGACATATGGCATTGCTTTTTAACGAGCTCCATATTCACCTTTACCACTATGTTCAAGAGATTGCTCAGGAGTTTGGTATGGAATGTACAGTTGTTGCTGCAGGCGTGCATAAGCCTCGATGCATCCATCAGAAGTACCGTGCTGCCCGTCGCCGCGTAGACACAGAGATCCTCGGTATGTTCCGGATCTATCGCCATGGAAAGCCCGAAGGGTTCACCCTGCTCATGGGTCAATATTACAAAGCTGCTGCCGAATTCGTCCTCCCGAATCATATTGACCGCTCCCTCCAATACCACGCCTAGCTTATCAAATCCCTCCTCCCCATGCATGATGAGCTCGCTGCGCTTAAAACCCTCGATCCTCGCGTTCGAGCAGGTCATTATCTTCACTATCTCAACGTCCTCTATGCCCATAAAAATCGGGCTGATAATTTTTCTTTTTATTTCCATTTATTTGCCTCTTTTGTTGTAGTTACAACGGATTATAAGTATATAATGGGGTATATTAATAAAAAAGTCAATCTAAGCTGAGGTGCAACATGAAAAGCATAACATCCGACATAATCTACGTTGGTGTTAACGACCATAAGACGGACCTGTTTGAGGGTCAATATAGGATACCCAACGGCATCTCATATAATTCTTATGTGGTGCTCGACGAATGTGTAACCGTATTTGATACTGTCGACATCAACTTCACGCATGAATGGCTCGACAACTTGGGCGAAGCGCTTGGCGACAGGAAGCCCGACTACCTCGTTGTTCAGCATATGGAGCCGGATCACTCTGCCAATATCAAAGAGTTTCTTTCGGTTTACCCCGATGCGAAAGTCGTCGCAAACATCAAGACATTTAAGATGATGGAGGGCTTCTTTGGTACCGACTACGCACAGAGGCGCGTTGTGGTCGAGGATATGGGCACTCTCTGCACAGGCCGTCACACGTTCACATTCGTATTCGCACCTATGGTGCATTGGCCCGAAGTCATGGTAACATACGACAGCTACGACAAGGTGCTCTTCTCAGCGGACGGCTTCGGGAAATTCGGCGCGCTCGATGTCAATGAACCCTGGGACGACGAGGCGAGGCGCTACTTTATCGGAATTGTCGGCAAGTACGGCGTTCAGGTACAGAACCTGCTTAAAAAGGCCGCAACGCTCGACATAAGCGTGATTTGCCCGCTCCACGGCCCGATACTTACAGAGAATCTCTCTCACTATATTGAGCTTTACAACACGTGGTCGTCATACGGCGTTGAATCGGAGGGAATACTGATTGCGTATACGTCGGTATACGGAAACACAAAGAAGGCCGTCGACCTCTTGGCAAACAAACTGCGCGAGTTCTCATGCCCCAAGGTAGTCATTATGGACCTTGCAAGGTGCGATATGTCGCAGGCGGTCGCAAACGCATTCAGATACGGACGCATAGTGCTTGCCACAACCACATACAACGCATCCATATTCCCCTACATGCGCGAGTTTATCGACCATCTGTGTGAGAGGAATTTCCAGAACAGATCGATTGCGCTGATAGAGAATGGCTCATGGGCGCCCCTTGCGGCAAAGCTCATGCGTGCTCAGCTCTCCCAGCAGAAGAATCTGACATTCGCCGAGACAAAGGTGACAATAACATCGGCACTCAATTCCGAAAGCACGGAAGCCATATCCAAGCTCGCAGAGGAGTTGTGCCGCGACTATATCGCCCGTTCGCCGCAGACGGCAGACAAGAACAACATGAGTGCGCTCTTCAACATAGGCTACGGTCTGTACGTCGTCACCTCAAACGACGGCAAAAAGGACAACGGACTCATAGTTAATGCAGTCACTCAGGTAACGAATACCCCCAACAGGGTTGCCGTCACTATAAATAAAATGAATTACTCTCATCATATAATCAAGCAGACGGGCGTTATGAACGTCAACTGCCTCTCGGTAGATGCGCCCTACAGCCTGTTTGAGAACTTCGGCTACAGGAGCGGCAGAGCCGAGAATAAATTCCAAGGTCAGGACAATCCGCGCTCGGATAACGGGCTCGTGTTCCTCAAGCAGTACATAAACTCGTTCATATCGCTTAAGGTAACGGACTATGTCGACCTCGAAACGCACGGAATGTTCATATGTGAGGTGACCGAAGCGAGGGTCATGTCCGACAGACAGACTATGACCTACAACTATTATCTGCAAAACGTCAAGCCAAAGCCTGTGACGGAGGGCAAGAAGGGCTTCGTATGCAAGGTCTGTGGCTTTGTATATGAGGGTGATGAGCTTCCCGAAGACTACATCTGTCCTCTCTGCAAGCACGGCGTGGCTGACTTTGAACCAATACAGTAACAACAAAACAATCAAAACAAAAATGGAGGAAAAGAAAATGAAAAATGTTGAATTCTATATCTGTGAAGTTTGCGGCAACATAATTACCTACGTTGAGAATGCCGGTGTACCCGTACACTGCTGTGGCAGACCCATGAAGAAGCTCACCGCCAACACCACTGACGCCGCCCAGGAGAAGCACGTACCCCAGGTTATTGTCGACGGCAACAAGGTACACGTCAACGTCGGCAGCGTTACCCATCCCATGAGCGCAGAGCACAGCATAACTTGGGTATGCATACAGACCTCAAGGGGCGTAAAGCTCAACTACCTCAGCCACGACGGCAGGCCCGAAACCTGCTTCACACTCTGCGACGGCGAGAAGCTCATCGCTACCTACGCATACTGCAATCTGCACGGACTCTGGATGGCAGAGGCATAATAAACCAAGCACCACCAAAGGGGATGGAGTACCATCCTCTTTTTTATGCCCTATAGCATCTCTGCGGTCATTATCGCTGATACTCATTACAGCTGGATTTCGCCCATCTTATCGCGCCATTGTCAAAAAAATGAGACACGATTTGTTTTTCTCGTGCCTCATCGTTGATTTGTCTGTTATTACGCCTCGGTATCGGGTTCAGTATTCTCTAAAGTCGTCTCCACAAGTGTCTTGTCACCCTCTTCTGCACTGACGAGCGCCACCGATGCTACTCTTGTGCCCTCGTCTACGCGCATTACCTTTACGCCCTGTGCGTAGCGCGAGACTATGCTTATGCTTGAAACCGGCATTCTTATTACCGTACCGTCGTCCCTTATGAGCATCATATCCTCTTCGCCCGTCGTCAGTCTCATGCTGGCTAACGGTCCCGTCTTTTCGGTGATGTTGATGGCTATCATGCCCTTGCCACCCCTGTTCTGTCTGCGGAACTGCTCCTCGGGTGTGCGCTTGCCGTAGCCGTTTTCCGTCACGAGCGTCACACAGCAGCCCTTCTGAACGAGCTGGGTGTCGACGACCTCATCGTCGTCGTCGAGAAGTATCGCACGGACACCTGTTGCGGTCCTGCCCATGCACCTGACGTCTTCCTCGCTGAAGCGTATGCCCATGCCTTTTCTCGTAGCAACCATTATGTCCTCGTCGCCCTTGGAGAGACTTACGGAATTCAGCTCATCGCCATCTCTCAACCCGAGAGCAACTATTCCGCCCTTGCGTATGTTATCGAAGTCGCTCATTTGAGTCTTCTTTATGACGCCGTACTTTGTCGCCATAACGAGATACTCGCCCTCTGCCTCTGCGTCTACGGGGAATGCCGCCGTTATCTTCTCGCCGCCTTGTAGCTGCAGGAGGTTTACAATAGCCGTGCCCTTTGCGACTCTGCCCACCTCGGGTATGTTGTAGCACTTTGTCCTGTAGGCGCGCCCGAGGTTTGTAAAGAACATTATGTTGGAGTGCGTACTCGTTACGAATATGCGCTCGACGAAGTCCTCTTCCTTGGTCGCCTGACCGTTGACGCCACGTCCGCCCCTCCTCTGAGTGCGGTAGGTGTCCGTCGCAAGGCGCTTTATGTAGCCGTAATGGGTGAGAGTAACTACCATCTCCTCTTCCTGAATGATGTCGTCAAGGTCTATATCCTCTGCAGCAGGCGCTATCTCCGTCCTTCTTGCGTCACCGTAACGAAGCGCAATTTCGCTCGCCTCGTCCTTAATTACTCCCATGAGCAGTTTCTCATCCGCAAGCAATGACATGAGGTATTCGCACTGCTTTACGAGCTCGTCGTATTCGGCTTTGAGTTTCTCGCGCTCGAGACCCGTAAGTCTCTGCAGACGCATATCGAGTATCGCCTGTGCCTGTCTCTCGGAGAAGCCGAAGCGTTCTATAAGCCCCTGCTTTGCGATAGGCGGCGTCTGCGACTTCTTTATAAGCTCTATTATCTCGTCTATGTGGTCGAGCGCCCTAAGAAGTCCCTCCAGCAGGTGCATGCGCTCTTTGACCTTCTCGAGGTCGTACTGTGTCCTGCGGCGCACTACCTCCTTTTGGAATTCGAGGTAATGGTACAGCATCTCTCTGAGATTGAGTACCTTTGGCTCTCCGTTTACGAGCGCAAGCATTATTACGCCGAACGTATCCTGCATCGCGGTGTGCTTGTAGAGTTGGTTGAGTATTACGTTCGCATTGACGTCGCGCTTAAGCTCGATTACAATGCGCATTCCGTTTCTGTCGGTCTCGTCTCTGAGGTCTGATATGCCCTCGAGCTTTTTTTCGTGTACAAGCTCGGCTATCCTCTCGACCAGCCTTGCCTTGTTGACCTGATACGGTATCTCCGTCACGACTATTCTCGCGTGGTTGGGCTTGTACTGCTCTATCTCGGCCCTTGCACGCACGACTATTCTGCCTCTGCCTGTCCTGTACGCCTGCCTTACGCCTGCGAGACCCATGACTATGCCGCCCGTCGGGAAATCCGGTCCCTGCACTATCTGCATCAGATCCTCGTTTGTCGAGTCGGGATTATCTATAAGCGCGCAGAGTGCGTCCGTTACCTCCCTGAGATTGTGCGGCGGAATATTTGTCGCCATGCCGACTGCGATGCCGCCCGTACCGTTTACAAGCAGATTCGGGAACCTCGACGGCAATACCGTGGGCTGCATGAGCGTTTCATCGAAATTCGGGTAGAAGTCGACTGTGTTCTTGTCGATATCCCTCAATAGCTCCGTGGTAAGCTTAGACATCCTCGCCTCTGTGTACCTCATTGCCGCCGCACCGTCTCCGTCTACCGAGCCGAAGTTGCCGTGACCCTCAACGAGCGGATAACGCGTCGAGAATGGTTGTGCGAGCCTTACCATTGCGTTATACACTGCCGAATCTCCGTGGGGATGGTACTTACCGAGTACGTCGCCGACCAGTCTTGCGCTCTTTCTGAAGGGCTTGTCGGGCTGCATTCCCAGCTCGTCCATTGCGTAAAGTATACGCCTGTGTACGGGCTTGAGGCCGTCTCTGACATCGGGAAGCGCACGGTCGATTATAACCGCCATAGAGTATGCGATAAACGAACGCCTCATCTCATCTACCAGATTAACCGGTACAATCCTGTTGTTATCTGCCATTTATTCCTCCGTTACACGTCGAGATTCGTTACGAGCTTTGAGTTGGCCTCAATAAACTCGCGTCTCGGCTCGACCTTGTCTCCCATAAGTATGGTAAACGTCTCATCTGCGAGCATGGCATCGTCGAGAGTTACCCGGAGCATTATCCTCGATTCCGGATCCATGGTCGTTTCCCAAAGCTGTTCGGGATTCATCTCGCCAAGTCCTTTATACCTCTGTATAGTGGGCTTGGGTTCTCTGCCTATCTCATTCAATATAGCATCGAGCTCCTCATCTGAGTATGCGTAGCGTTCTATCTTATTGCGGCTTATCTTATAAAGCGGCGGCTGAGCTATGTACACATAGCCCTGCTCGATGAGCGGACGCATATGCCTGTAGAAGAATGTCAGCAGGAGCGTCCTTATGTGGCTTCCGTCTACGTCGGCATCGGTCATACATATTATCTTGTGATAGCGGAGCTTCGCCTCGTCAAACTCTGTGTCAAATCCCGCACCGAACGCCGTTATCATCGACTTTATCTCGTTATTGGCGAGCATCTTGTCCTTTCTGGTCTTCTCGACGTTGAGTATCTTGCCCCTGAGCGGAAGTATCGCCTGGAACTTCCTGTCTCTGCCCATTTTTGCACTGCCGCCTGCGGAGTCTCCCTCGACTATGAATATCTCACAGAGAGATGCGTCCTTTTCCTGACAGTCTGCGAGCTTTCCGGGCAATGAAGTCGCGTCAAGCTCCGTCTTTCTGCGCGTCATCTCCCTCGCGCGCCTTGCGGCATCCCTCGCCCTTGAGGCGGTTATGCACTTATCGACTATGGCTCTCGCTACCTGCGGATTCTCCTCGAGGTATTCGCTAAGCGCAGAGCCAACCGCCGAGTCAACCAACGGGCGTATGTATGCGTTTCCGAGCTTTGTCTTTGTCTGGCCTTCAAATTGCGGCTCGACAAGCTTTACCGATATGATAGCGGTCAGACCCTCGCGGACGTCCTCGCCGGAGAGGTTCTGGTCGCCGGCCTTAAGCAGGCCGTACTTCTTTGCATAATCGTTTATTACCCTCGTCAGCGCACTTTTGAAGCCCACGAGATGGCTTCCGCCCTCTGTCGTCGCTATATTGTTGGCAAATGAGAATATGTTCTCGTTGTAGCCGTCGTTGTACTGCATCGTTATCTCGACGCTCGCCATATGAGACCCGTCTGTGTCGCTTTTAGACGTTTCAAAGTAGATAGGCGGCTCATGCAGTACATTCTTGTTCTTGTTTAGGAGCATGACGTACTCGTTTATACCGCCCTCATAATAGAATGTCTGCGCCTTCTCCATTCCCTCGCGATTATCCGTCACGGTTATGCGTATGCCTTTATTCAAGAATGCGAGCTCGCGCATTCGCGTCATTATCGTATCGTAGTTATAGACTACCTCGTCAAATATCTCGGCATCGGCAAGATATGTCTCTTTTGTTCCCGTCTGATCAATGGGACAGGTGCCTATAACCTCCACGGGCGTCTGTGGGTCTCCCCTCTTGTACGACTGTCTGTACACCTTGCCGTCACGCCTTACCTCCACGACAAAATACTCCGCAAGCGCATTAACTACGCTCACGCCTACTCCGTGCAGTCCGCCCGAAACCTTGTAGCCACTTCCACCGAACTTGCCGCCTGCGTGCAGTATGGTAAGTGCGACCTCGAGCGCCGACTTCTTCATCTTTTCGTGATAATCTACGGGAATGCCTCTTCCGTCATCCTCTACGGTAATGGAATTGTCGGCATTTATTGTCACCTCGATGTTCTTGCAATAGCCGGCCATAGCCTCGTCTATGCAGTTATCAACGAGCTCGGTTATGAGGTGGTGCAGACCTCTCTGATCTGTAGAACCTATGTACATACCGGGGCGCTTTCTGACGGCTTCGAGCCCCTCAAGCACCTGTATTTGTTCGGCTCCGTAATTCTGGTTTTCCATTGATTGATCCTTTCGGCTGTTATCGTTATGCTTCCTCGACCTGTCCGTTTCTGCACAAAAATACCTTTGTGCCGGGAAGCTCTATGCACTTCAGACCCTCGACAGAGGTGCAGGTCAGTAAGCATTGGCATGAGCTCATAGCCTTAACAAGCTCATCCTTTCTGGTGTCGTCAAGCTCTGAGAACACGTCATCGAGCAAGAGTATCGGGGTATCTCCCCTGTGTTCGCGCACGAGAGGAACTTCAGAGAGCTTAAGCGCGAGCGCCGCCGTCCTCTGCTGCCCCTGCGAGCCGAAATACCTCACGTCGGTATCGTCAAGCACGATCGAAACATCGTCCCTGTGCGGCCCCTTAGTGGAAAAACCCCTCCTCAAATCGTCCTCCACCGCACCGGCAAATGCATCGAGCAACATCTTCTCACAGTCGAACGACGGGGCGACCGACGGAGCGTAATCCACTCTCAGCAGCTCCTTGCCCTTTGAAATGGAGAGCTGAAGATATGAGGCTCTGTGCGCCAAATCGTTTATGAACTCCTCGCGCCTCTGCATTATCCTCGCTCCGTGCGTGGCAAGCTGTGCGTCCCACATGAGAAGCTGATCCGTATCCTGAAGCTTCAACAGTGCGTTTCGCTGTTTGAGTGCGGCATTGTAGCTCACGAGGCTGTAGAAATACGGAGGATAGAGCTGAGAAAGCGCCATATCCATAAACCGCCTTCTGTCCTCCGGCGTGCCTTTGACTATGCTCAAAGATTCGGGAGAAAACAGACATGTATTGATGGCACCCATAAGCTCGCCCGTGCGCTTCACCTGCTTGCCGTCGATGTAGAATCGCCTGGAGACAGAGCGTCTGTGCTTGGCCTCAATAAACACCTCTCCCACCGATGTCTGCGCCGACAGGCCGACATATGATTCGTCTTCACCCGTCTTTATGAGCTGTTCATCCTTGGTCGTGCGATGACTCCGCGCATAGGTGCAAAGAAATACGGACTCCAATATGTTCGTCTTTCCCTGAGCGTTGTCACCCACAAACACGTTGAGCCGTTCAGAGAGCGATAGCTTCAGAGTGCCGTAATTTCGGAAATTAAAGAGTTTTAGTGTTTTAATGTACACCTATACGCACCTCAGTTACAATTGATTATACCACAAATTAGCGTGTTCATGCAAGTCGCATATATATAAATGTAGTAATCGGTAACAAAACGCCGTTCACAGCTATAGGAGCTGTTTACTCTGAATAAGTCCCTCCATGCGACCCGACAAGACACAAAAAAAGCACCTTGCGGTGCTTAGTACTAAACTCATGTGTATCAGCCCATGAGCGACATCATGTATTCTGCTGCCGCATTCACTCCGTCCACTACGGCTCTTGAGCTTATAGTTGCGCTCGTGACCTGGTCGACATCCTCATTGAGCGTCAAAGGTGAAGCCTTGCCCTCAAACTGCACGGTGAATTCCGCGTCCTTGGTCTTTGCGCCAAGTCCGGCCGTCTCTGAGAAATTTGCTCCGCCGACATTTATGCCTGTTATGGTACCGTCGTTTTTCATGCCTACGGTTATCTCTATCTCTCCGCCATAGCCCTTAACGGTTATCTGCGACACCATTCCGATGGTCTCTGCGCCCTTTTTGGCGATATAAACGTAATCCACGGGCGCGCCTTCCTCAAGCGTCACCGCTTCAAAAGATTCCGCATCGCTTATTACTTCTTTACGCGCAGCCTCGGCAGCCACAAGTGAAGCCTCGGCGATCGTAGCCTTTGTAACCTCGTTGGTTATGCCCAAGAGCAGACCTGCAACAAGGGCGATTACGGAAAGCACTATCCACGCAGGGAACTTTTTCATCACTTATACCTCGCAAAACAACTCATTCGCTTTTATTATATATCTTCATAGGACCTTTTGCAATAAGATGTCCCAATAAGCCTCGGTCTTATGTCCGCCAATATATTGCAGATACGCCTGCTTATACCAGAACAGAGGCGTACAGAAGCTCCGCACCGTATTTCAACGCCGTATCGTCCGTGTGGAACCGGTCGTTGTGCCACGGGAATCTGTTTTCCTCGGAGCCCACGCCCAACCAATAGAAGAATGTCTCCGTGTACTGCGAATAGATAGCGAAATCCTCCGATGCCATACACGGCCTGCAATCTGTTATAGCTTCCTCACCCATGGCAAGCGCTGCGGCGTTTCTCGCCCTCGCGTACATTGCCTCGGAGTTTATGACCGCCGGTCCCGATTCTATCACGGTAAATTCGCCCGTACAGCCATAGCCCTTTGCCACCGATTCCACTATGAGCTTAATTCTCGTCAATATCGTGTTTCTCACCTGCTCATCGTAGCTTCTGATGCTTCCCGTGAGCTTCACGGTATCTATAGGCAGATTTTCGGGAGTACCGCCGTGAATAGAACAGAGCGAAACTACAGCCGCCTCATACGGGTCGATATTTCTGCTGACTATAGTATTGATTGCGCTGATAACTCCTGCCGCCGCGACTATGACGTCCTCGCACTTGTGCGGCATCGAGCTGTGCCCTCCGATGCCCTTTATGACTATCTCGAAATTGTCCTTTGCCGCCATAAGAGGACCCTTGTGTATTACTACCAGCCCGGTATCTATCTCGGGTCTGTTGTGCATGCCGTACATCCTAACTATCGGGTAATCAAACAATCCCTTCGCCACGAGCTGACGCGCGCCCTCCATGATCTCTTCGGCGTGCTGGAATACGAGCAGTACATCGCACGGAGGCTGTTCTTTGGAAAGCAGTATGGCCGCTCCCAAGAGGCAAGTCGTATGAAAATCGTGTCCGCAACCATGCATTACGCCCGGCACACCCGATATGGGGGAAACGTCCGCACGCTCTGTATGGGAGAGCGCATCTATATCCGACCTCAGTGCGATACACACGGACGAATTCTTGCCTTTTACCCTGCCCACTACGCCTGTTGGGAGGCCAAACGGTATCAGCTCTATCCCAAGCTCGGTGAGCTTGCGCTTAATAATCTCGGTGGTGTTGTATTCATTAAGCGACAGCTCGGGGTTTGTGTGGAGCGTATCCTTTATTCGCTTTAATTCGATGCATTCCGCTTCGGTCAGTCTTATCATGTGCAACCTCGTTTTTTTATATTATAGCATCTTAAGTGCTATAAAGTAAGCAATAATGTGGTACAATCAATCGATAACATAACAAGGAGAATTCTTATGGAAAAAGAGCTTGAATCAATGAACGACGCTTCCACGTTTGTGCTGGATAAATTCAAAGCCGAAGGTGATTACACATTCCTTACCCCCGACGAGCTGTCCGATATAGTCGGCGTGCTTATCGCAACGGACCAGAAATACATGGAAGATGCAGACGTTTTCGGTGAAGGCGTGTACGACGAGGATGCCGCCTACGACCTGCTTCTCGATGCGCTTAAATCGAAGTTCTCGAAGTACAACATGTACCTCATGCGCATGGTAGAGGATTATATGGACTTTGCCGAGGAGTATCTGGCAAGCATAGACGCAATCGATTGGGAATGACAAACGCCGGGGCATCAACCCCGGTTTTCTTATCTGACATATTCTTAACCGCATACTGCGTACGTTGCCGTTATTCTGCAGTTAAAACTTGCGCGCGGCGTAAGCGAGGTTTCGCATATTTGTAGGTTTTAGCAACACTTTGTCTCCCTGTATATGTAATGCTTGCAATAATATTCATAAACTACACACATTTTCGACATTATTCGACATTGTATGTGGCAATATTTACACACGTTGTATGGTAGCATGTTGTAATCGGCTGCGATGACTGCAATGTGTATTGCGTAGGGCTTTGCACCTGCAACTCGCAATTTAACCGTAATACTCTGTGATAACTGCTTTTTAATGTCGAAGTTCCATTGCTCACAGCACAATATTCCATGATGCGCGATTCTTGTCGAAATGCATATTATCACACTATTGCATGTATATTATACAACTTGTGATTATTACATATGTGATTAAATTTCTTTTATTTTTTTACATTAAAATTCAGTAATTCGGAATGCGGCGTCAAAAACCGATTTGTTTCCACGTTAAGCGCCACACGTATAGCCTCGTACTCGTCGACGCAGTTTTTTCGCTTGCCAGTTAGCATTGTGCCCAGTGTATTTCTGGAAATCCCGCATTTTCAGAATAGCAATTCCAGTGAAACACCATTGGTGTCGATGTAGTTTTTTATTCTCTCGTGTGCTTTCATAATATAACCTCTTTTCTTTTGCGTTCTGTTTTTGTATGTTTATTCCAATAAGAATTAACATTTTGCTTTGACAAATTAAACAATTCATGTATAATATAATGAGCGGAGGTGATGATTATGAAATACGAGGTAGGCTCACGCATCAGGAAGCATAGGTTGGAGAGAAATATGACCCAGCGCGAGTTGGCTAAGCGCATAGGCGTTAGCAGCAGCCGTGTCTCTAACTGGGAGCAAGGAATAAACAGACCGGATGTAGATATGGTCTCTCTCATTTGTGCCGCGCTTCAGGTAGACCCAAACGAATTACTCGACGTCAATCTCTCTTCGAACAATTTCTCGGAGGAAGAGCGCCGCGTCATCGCCGCATACAGGAATCACGTTGACATGCAGAAAGCTGTTCGCATACTTCTGCGGCTCGAGTAAGCAAGGCACTGTTGCTCTATTACCATAACGCTTGGCATAATCCCAAGAAAAAGGGCATGTGTCGTATTTTGTGACTTTTAATACCATTTTTGGTACAAAAGTTTTTTTGTTGTCAATTATTGTCCTCACTTATGGCAAACTAAAAGGAGTGAGCAACCGCCCGCTCCTTTTATAACTTCACTATGCTTTCACTCGTCCCTTTTTCTTGCGATCTCGGCTATCTCCGGGTACTTCTTGGTTATGTAGTCGTAGCCGCCGCGCGAATGCGGAATGAGGCAATTCGAACAGTCTTTTATGCCGTTCGCAATGTATTTAAAATTACCGCCGCACTTGTCGCCCAATGCGTACAGCGGACAGTAGCAGAACAAGCAGTTAAATTCGCTGTCGTCTGCCACCTTGTGACACGGGAAGAACTCGCACTCAGAGTGCCTGAAAAACGCATATTTGCCGTGCTTTAGCGTCGAATACCTGTCGTCTGTCATCTTCTGCCTGCTCCCCTTCTCGTTTTAGGCTTCTTTCTCACGGAAAAGCCGAAAGTGCCAAGTTTCTTGCCGAGCTTGCAGTACTCGCCATGCGAATACGAAACGAGCTCCGCGCTGTTTAGGTCCAGTCTGCCCTTTGCATCTATGAGCGATTCCTCGACATCCACCGAAACTATGTCCGCTATGAACATATCGTGAGAGCCGAGTGGAATTATGTCTGACACCTTGCACTCGAGCGAAAGCGGACTCTCCTCGATTATCGGGCAGTCGAGCTTAAACGCCTTCTTTGGTGTGAGTCCACACGTATCAAACTTGTCGACGTTTCTGCCGGAAGCCACTCCGCAGTAGTCCGCGCTCTTTACAAGCTCCGCATTGACAAGATTTATAACAAACTCACCGCTGTTCTTGATCATATCGTAAGAAAAACGTTCCTTTCTGACTGACACATATGTCTTGGGTGGTTCGCTTGCGAGTATGCCCGTCCACGCTATAGTGATTATATTGGGTTTCTCCGTCGTCCCACAGCTCACCATCACCACAGGAAGCGGGGCCAAAAGTGTTCCGCCCTTCCACTGCTGTTTTGACATAGGCTTCACCTCCTTTGGTTATGATAGCGCAGTTTGACAGAGTTGTCCACAGTCGTTGACACGCCCTTTGAGTTAGGTGTAAACTTCACTATCTACGGGGGTATATATGATTTGTGATACGCTGAACATAAAACCCGGAGCACTCACAATAATCGGCAGCGGTGGAAAGACTTCGCTTTTGCTCACACTTGCCAATGAACTCTCGTGCAAGGGGCGAGTCATAGTCATGACGACGACAAAGATGTATCTGCCGACGGAGATGCCGATAGTGTTTTCCTCCGATGTTGCGGAGCTTTCCGATGCGCTCGCAAAGAATAATGTCATCTGCGTGGGCGCACATACCGTACAGAGCAAGCTGTGTCAACCCGACATACCGATATCAGTATTGAAGGATATGTGCGACTATCTGCTCGTCGAGGGCGACGGCTCAAAGCGCCTGCCCCTCAAGGCGCATGCGTACTATGAACCCGTTATACCACCCGAAAACGACCGCACACTGCTCGTAGCAGGGGCTTTGGGCATAGGAGGCACGATAGAAAACAACGTGCACAGACCTGAACTTTTCTGTTCACTGTGCGACGCACTCATTTCCGACGAAGCTACACCCGAGCGCATTGCGCGCGTCATAAACCATGAGGCGCTTTCAAACGAAGTCATAATAAACCAGTGCGACAATGCCGAACTCAGGGCAGGAGCGGAGCGCCTTGCGCAGAGATTACGCGCCACCGTATACATCGCATGTCTAAAGGAGGGTCTCCTATGCTCGTTTTAATCAAAGGCGCAGGCGACATAGCGAGCGGAATCGCGCTTAGACTGTTTCACTGCGGCTTCAGAATAGTCATGACCGATTTGGAAAAGCCTACTTCAATCAGGAGGACAGTATGTTTCAGCGAGGCGTTAGCCAATGGGACGGCTACAGTTGAGGACGTCACGGCGTACATTGCCAGCAATCCCAAAGAGACGCTCGACATCACCGAGCGCGGTTATATTGCCGTTATTGCAGACGAGAACGCGGAGTGCGTTAAGGCGCTTTGCCCAGATGTTGTCGTAGACGCGATTCTCGCCAAGCGCAACATAAACACCCGAATCGACCACGCACCCATAGTCATAGGCGTAGGTCCGGGATTCACCGCAAATGTCGATTGCCACGCGGTCATCGAGACAAACCGCGGTCACAGCCTCGGCAGGGTGATACTTAGTGGCTCCGCAGAGCCAAACACGGGCGTCCCCGGCAATATAGGCGGTTACACGACCCAAAGAGTCATAAGAGCACCTAAGGCAGGAACATTCCGCGAGGTGGCGAGTATAGGCGATTCCGTGACCGCAAATCAGACGGTGGCTTATGTGGACGATGTCCCTGTAATGGCACAGATAGGCGGAATTTTGAGGGGGCTTTTACCCACGGGCACTCAGGTCCATGCAGGCATGAAGTCCGGAGATGTAGACCCTCGCTGTGTGCGCGAGCACTGTTTCCTCGTGTCGGATAAAGCACTAAGCGTTGGCGGAGGTGTGTTGGAAGCGATACTTATGCTTAGGAGAAAACCATGACTGAAGATATCAAACTTACAAAGCTGTCAGACTGCGCAGGTTGCGGCGCAAAAGTCGGGGCAGGAATGCTCAGCAAACTGCTCACGGACATAAAAGTAAACAAAGATCCTCGGCTTATAGTCGGGTTCGATAAGAGCGACGACGCCTCTGTATATGTGGTAGACGAAAACACCGCAATAGTCCAGACTGTGGACTTTTTTCCGCCCATACACGACGACCCCTATACATTCGGGCAGATAGCCGCGACAAACGCTCTCAGCGACATATACGCAATGGGAGGAGAACCAAAGCTCTGCCAGAACATATTAATGATACCCAAGGAGCTCCCCGACACCGTTGTACACGAGCTGCTCAGAGGCGGCTACGACAAGGTTTACGAGGCAGGCGCACTTATAACGGGAGGTCACAGCATATTCGACCCTACACTCAAATACGGGCTTTGCGTAACGGGCATAATGAAGCCCGACAACGTGCTTAAAAACAGCGGTGCGCTCCCCGGAGACGTGCTCTTCCTCACAAAGCCGCTCGGCACAGGTATACTAACGACAGGTGCAAAGGGAGGTCTGCTCTCGGACGAGGGAATGGAGCTCGCGGTAGCTCTCATGACCACACTCAACAAGGGTGCGCGTGACACTATGATTAAATACGACGTACACGCCTGCACCGACGTGACGGGCTTCTCGCTCATGGGGCATCTGCTCGAAATGGCGGCCGGCTCCGACGTATCCGTAGTTGTCGATACAAAAGCCGTCAACGTTATCCCCGAAGCGCTTGAACTCGCAAGCTACGGTGTGCTCCCGGAGGGAATGTACCGCAACAGGAATTACGCCGAGCGCGAGGTGGACGCGGAAGGCATCGACAGGGCGTTCTGTGATGCGCTTTTCGATCCGCAGACATCGGGCGGACTGCTTATCGCCGTATCAGCGTCGGACGCAGATGCGCTCGAAGCAGAGCTTGAAAAAACCGTCCCCTGCGCGCAGCGCATAGGAACGGTAAAGACTTACAATCCGAGTGAAAAGCGAATCAAGCTCGTGTAATGCTTTTTAAAGCTTCAATCGCCGAATCTATTTCGGCCTCGTTGTTGTAGTAGCCATATGAGAATCTCACACTACCGCTTGGATACGTTCCAAGCGTTTTGTGAGCCCATGGAGCGCAGTGAAGTCCGCATCTCGTATATATGCCGAACTCCGTCTCGAGCCTGTATGCAGCCTCGGCGTTGTCGATATTGTCAAACGTGACAGAGCAAGTGCCTACACAATCGCCACACCCTCCGAAAAAGCGTATCCCTTCTATTTCACGAAGTCCCTCGACGAATCTTCCCGTGAGTTTTTGCTCGTGAGCGTGCATATTCTCCGCACCCTCCAGGTTTACAAACCCGAGCGCTGCATTAAGCCCGAATATTCCCGGTACGTTGGGAGTGCCCGACTCAAACCTGTCCGGCAATGCCTCCGGCTGTGACACCGAATCCGAAAAGCTTCCCGTGCCGCCGAAAACTATGGGGTGGAGAACTTCTGCCATGCTCTGCGAGAGCATGAGTACTCCTATTCCGGATGGGCCCATCAACCCCTTGTGACCCGATGCCGCAATGGCATCGGCACAGCACGCCTGCATATCTATATCGACATGACCTGCCGTCTGTGAGCAATCGAGTATAAAGTAGGCGCCGTATTCCCTACAGAGCTTTCCCACTGTCTCAGCATCCTGGAGCGTTCCGCAGACATTTGATGCGTGGTTAAGTATCACAGCGCGCGTCTTTTTGCGTTTGAGCGACCGAACAAGCTCGTCCGTGTCGAGCCTTCCTTCTGCATCGCACATCAGCATTTCCGCATCTATGCGGTTGCCGAGCGAGGCTATCGGCCTCAGCACAGAGTTATGCTCCATCGATGTGTAGAGCACCCTGTCGCCATCGCAAAGCAGACCCAGTATGGCGGTATTGAGGCTCATAGTAGCCCCCGACGTTATTATCGCTCGCTCCTCGCTGTCGCAGTTGAAAAGCTTACACAGCGACTGCCTGAGACTGTACAACTCGCGCGATGACTCAATCTCGCTCCCGTAAGAGCCTCTGTTAACACTCGTGCCGACGCTCGACAAATAATAACTCATTCGCTCCGCTACGCACTCAGGCCTCTTTGCAGATGTCGCCGCCGTGTCGAGGTATATGCTCATACCGTGATTACCTTGCCCGACTCCTGCATCCTACTGAGTATCTCGTACATATTGCTTATGCGCCCTATGCGGAGCTGATCTGTCAGCCCGTAAAAGTCGAGACAAGTGCCGCATACGAGTATCTCGCAACCGCATCTGCTGAGCTTTTCGAGGTTTTCTATTAGCTGCGCGTCGTCACAGGTGGGTATCATAACCCCGCCGTTCATAAACAGTATGTGAGCGGGCATATTGTCGGAATTCGCCAGCGAGTAAATAAGCATCGCCATTAGCTTTTTTCCGAGATTTCTGTCTCCGTCGCCCACGAAATCCTTGCCTATAAACACGGCATAATCGTCCGAACGCATCTTTGTCGCCATTTCCTTAGGATGCACTACGTCAGTATCCTTGGTGTGCATGATCTCTTTTGTGCCGTCTATTCTTACCTGGTATATGTTTCCATTCTGTGTCACCGCAACCTCCGCACCTAAATTTTCGCCCAAACGCTTGAGATTCTCTACTGCCGCAGCATTGTCAACTGCGAGTACAAGCTCTGTATTTCCCTCGTCGTATGCCCTCTTTGCCATTATAACTGGCTGTGGGCAGGCTTTGCCGACAGCATCAATGAACTTTGCCATACCATCCTCCGATAAAATATATTTTGTTTATTATAGCACTTTCGTCAGGCGTTGCCAACAAAGCCTCCGCGGGTTATAATACCCATCGGAGGCGTATATGTGCTACATATTGATTACATTTGATTCGACTCACGATGCCATGGCGACAGAGCTTTTACTGAAGGGTCATGTGCCGTATTCGATAATGCCCACACTGAGAAGCATCACTTCGGCGTGCGGTATATCCATAAGGGTCGAGCTTGAGTATTCCGAGCGCATCGATGAGCTTTTAGCTTCCGCCCCAACGCACACTCTTTATCTCATAGACGACAGCATATCGCTTGTACAAAAGCTTTAATCTATTTCTTTATAATAATCGTAGTAGGTCCCGACCTGCTTAAAGCCGCATTTGTCATACAGCATTCTTGCGGTTATGTTTTTCTCCGTCACAAACAGGCAGGGATTACGTTCTCCCCTTGCGATAAGCTCAGCGATGCATCTTTCCACGAGCGCTTGCCCGAGACCCGTCCCCCTCGCTTCTCTTGCGACATTCACCGCACGTATCTCTGCGCCGTCTATGTCCGCTATGGCAAAGCCTGTCAGCTTTTCGCCTTCACAAACCATAAACATACACTCAGAGCGCTCGCACATATCCCTCCTCAGCTCGTCGTCATCGATTGAATACAAATCGCTCTGTCCTATTCCGTATAGCGCATCCGCTTCTTTTATCCCCGAGTTTCTGAGCGCTATCACCCTTTCAAACCACGAGTCATCGTAACACACAATTCCCTTGTGAGGCTTATTGGCAATGCCTTTTCCGCAGTAGAGAAGCTTATAAGTCACCATGTGCCGTAAAAAGCCGTTTGACTCCGCAAAGCGTGTGCCATCGGCGCTTCTGGCGTTTATAAATGCGTTCGCCCGAGTAATCCCTATGCGCTTCATGTGCGCGAGCTCAAGCTCAAGAAGTCGCGTACCTGCGCCCATGTTTCTGTATTGCTCTTTTACGCACACAAAAACTTCCGCAGAAACGCCGTCGTCGTTTAGCCTCGCATTTGCGGCACCTATCACCTCACCTCGCATATGCGCCAAAAAGACCTCGGCAGAGCTCTCTGCGATTGCGCCGAGCAAGTCCTCGCATTCGTATTTTTCGTCAGTGAACCCGTATACGTCCTTTATGTTTTCCCTTTTAGCTCCGCGGCCGAGCTGTCGTACTCTAAATGTCATTTGAGTTTGCCTGCCCCTCCCCCAAGAGTATAAAGTGATTCCTGTCGTAGTCGAGCAGTCCATCACTCTTTAGCTTCGATAGCTCTGTCGACATTGCGCTCCTCTCGACGCAGATGTAGTCGGCAAGCTGTTGTCTTGTAAGCGGTATCGTAAACTCGTTTGACTGCGCTTTGCGCGCCATCGCAGACAGGTAAGAGAGCAGTTTTTCACGAGTTGTACGCATACCCATATGTGAGAGCTTTTCCCTCAGCCTCAGGTTTTTCTCCGCAAGCACGCCTACGAGATTATTCATAAGCCGCGTGCGAATTTTGCACTCATCGGCGGATCTCAATACCCTGCTTGCCGACAAAAGCATGACCGTGCAGTCCGAATCCGCCACAACATCGACACTTACCTGCGATTCCGTTGAAAACGCAAATGCTTCGGCGTACAAGTCGCCCGGCTCAAGTTTCGCAACGAGATTTCTGTTGCCCCAGAAGTCCTCTCGCACAACGCAAACAAAGCCGTCAAGAAGCATACCGAAATCGTCTGTGGATGCGCCCACTCGCAATATTAACTCGGCTTTTTTATAACGGCGCATCCTCGCGTACAGGCACCTCAGCGCATGAGGCAACTCATCCGGACTTATGCCGCAAAACAGCGGAGAAGCAGCTATTATTTCAGAAAACTGTTTCATCTTTCGTCACCTTGTTGGTTTTCCAACAGCATTATTCGCTTAATCCTACTATAATCGTATTGCAAAAACAAGCGGATAGACAAGCATAGTGCCGTTTGTACAAAATAACGGAAAATCGGAGGAAATCATATGAAGCGGAATATAGTACACATAGATGAAGCAAAATGCAACGGCTGTGGCGCATGTGCGGCGGCGTGTCACGAGGGAGCGATAGAGATGGTAGACGGTAAAGCGAGGCTTGTTCGCGACGACTACTGCGACGGACTCGGCGACTGCCTGCCTGCGTGCCCGGAAGGCGCTATAGAAATAATCGAGCGTGAAGCCGCGGCATACGACGAGGCCGCAGTGCTCGCTAAACAGGAGCAAAGGTCCAAGCCCGACGTACTTCCCTGCGGATGTCCCGGTACACACGCAAAGGCGATAAAGCGCAACATAGTATCGCGCCATGTCCGCACGGAAGCATCTGTAGCCGAGCCTCATAGCAGGCTTGGTCAGTGGCCCGTGCAGATTAAGCTCGTGCCGGTAAACGCCCCGTACTTTGACGATGCCCGTCTTCTCGTCGCCGCAGACTGTACGGCATACGCCTACGCAGGCTTCCACGAGAGATTCATAAAAGGCCGTATTACACTCGTAGGCTGTCCCAAACTCGATATGACGGATTACTCGGATAAACTCACCGAGATACTAAAAAACAACAGTATAAAGAGTGTAACGGTAGTCCGCATGGAAGTTCCCTGCTGCGGAGGCATAGAGCAGGCTGTAAAAACCGCACTGCAAAAATCCGGAAAGCTCATTCCGTGGCAGGTCGTTACGATTTCGACCGACGGCACGATTATCGATGACTGATTAAACTGTGCAAACAAAAAGCTTCGACTCCGGCGGGTGTCCTTAAACAGTTAAACCTCCGTATGGCTCAGATCATCGGAGGTTTTGTGTATGTCTATTGCGGATGGCCAACCCACGGGGACAGCCGCTTTAGCAGCGCAATGGGAGTGTAACCACCTTGACGGAAGGTGCGACGCAAACATTCGTCTTCTGTTGACAGGGAATGAATCAACCTCGGATGCACGATACTGCTGACATGGGAGTATAGAAGTGTGCCTTTTAGTTCCTAAAGGGTTTTTGGCTCTGGTTCAGCTCCTCGATCCACCGGAATTTATCTGTACATTTTACTAAAACAAAAGACGTGCCGCATTCACGGCAGAACTTATCGCCCTTTATCACTTTCTTACCGCATTCGGTGCAGAAGCTCTGCCCTTTCTGCTCCTGCGGTTCTGATTCATCTGCTATTTGTGTGTCTTTATCTGCATACTCCTTTATCAGCGCATCAATCTTTTTGCAAGATTTATAAAAGGTATTCGCTAATTCTTGTGAATTTGAAAACCACAATGAAATTCCGTCTTCGTAATAAAAGTCATATGTAATCACCGGCATATCATACACAACATATGGATTTGTTTCGCCTATCTTCGCACTGTACACTTTATCTTCAAGGACTATTTTTGCTGTTTCATCTAACAGTCACTTATCTACATCATACTGTTGAGACCTCATATCAAGATTATACCGATCCTATTTTCCAATCCATAAGGTCGCATATGAGCCATCATCACTAAGGCTCACCGTTGTAAAGCTTTTCCCTCATCCCTGCATGCCCCCTGACATATTTACAGTATAGGATATGAGCTGTTTGCCTTCGCACCTTTCTCCTTCGGTGTTTTGTTGTTCCATCTTTTCACATCCTCCTGTAATAAAAGCTGTTATTATGAGCAATAGGGTTATAATTGCGATTTGCTTTTTCATCTTCGAAATCTCTTAATAAAATTCCGATTCGTCCCGTTCTTTTACTGAATAAAGTATATCATCTGCAAGAGGAAACGTCCGATAATCTTGATAATCTTTCGGGCATTCCTCTCTGTATTCCAATGACGTCTTTCTTGACTTCGATATCCTGTCGTCCTACGAACCCACACCTACCAGGTGAGGGCTTTTACTATTTATCATATCTTGTGTTAGGATCTTCCGTTTACCGGCTGAACAGACCTTTTGCCCTGTGCTGCAGGCTGTTTCTCCTGTCCGCCCTCCTTGCGAAAAGCGTTGACTGCGGACCTTATAAGCCTTTTTAATGCACTCGTCACCATGCGCTTTGTGCTTTCATCGGCACCCTTGTATGTCTTGACGGCGGCAAGTACATTTTTAAGCTTTCCTATATCGGTCGTGAAACTCGCACCGCCCGACGTTACCAACTCGTACACGGCGTCTACAAACTTCCCGCGCTCCTCATTTGTCAAGCTCTCAAGCCAGTCCTCGACAACGCGTTCCGTCATACGACTGCCCCGCGTCACCTCTTCGAGTCGTTCAAAGTCTGGGCCCTTCACCGTCCACGTATACGGGTCGTGCTGTGACAGACCCACCTGCATACTGCGAACAACCGTGTAGGCTTTCCCATGGTCGAGCAACATGCCTATGACGGAATCCTGTGGCACAAACGCGTTTACCTTGTCGAGCATGCGGATATACCCCTCGCTACCCAGTATCTTCTCGCAAAAGCCGGGCCCGTCGTTGTTATAAACGGCAATTATTCTGTCCTGCACACTGTTTTTACACTGCGACGCTGCAAACACGGCGAGGTTTCCGCCCTTTGAGTGCCCTGCAACCCTTAAGCGGCAGTCGAGCTGAGAGGCGACGTATTCCAGGTAATCCACTGCAGCAAGCTGAGCGGGCACTACCTCCTGGAATGACATGTTGAAGTCCTCTTTCCATCCTACCAATGTCGCATCCGTACCGCGGAAAGCCACTAACGCCTCCGATTCGTCGAGAAGTATAGTAACAGCCGCAAACTGCGTCTCCTTGTCGGGGTCGAATACATCCCTGCAGAAGCCTATACGCATATCTCCGAAGCGCTTTGAGTCTCTGAGCAATTGCAAAAGCGTACTGTCAAGCTTACTTCTTACCCTCGGGCGCACTCCCACGGGCAGTCTTAAAAATCTATTCGCAACATCCTTGACGGTCACGGTAAAATCACGGTCGCTTTTAATCAGAGAATCCATGTGAACGTATGAAAATGCGGATAGTATAAGCCCGTCGACGGCCGTAAAAGGCGCCTTGTCGAGCGTGAGATCGCCTCTCCATACGATATAGTCAAACAAATTGCTCGTTTCAGACACAGCAGAAAAACCTCCTATGTTTATATGCCATTATACCACACAAGTGTATGCGTTCACTAATATGCCGTGAACCGGTAATTTATCAGTCAGCCGCATCATGTTACTATCTCGACACTGCTTCCGCCCGATGCGTTTTTCCGCACTATCAACTGCTTTTCTATGCGTTCACGCAATTCTCCCACGTGCGATATTATGCCTACGAGCCTATTGCCGCAAGTGAGGTCCATAAGCACTTTTATCGCCTGCGAAAGCGCATCGCCGCTCAGCGAACCGAAGCCCTCGTCGACAAACATGGTATCGAGCTTTATACCGCCTGCGCCTGACTGTATCTCGTCGGAAAGCCCCAATGCGAGCGACAGCGACGCCATGAACGACTCGCCTCCCGACAGCGTGCTGACGCTCCTCGCGGAACCGTTATAGTGATCCAGCACATCTATCTCAAGGCCGCTCTGGCTTTGCCTTGAATTACCTTCCTTGCGTCTTCTAAGCTCGTACTGTCCTTCTGACATCACCATAAATCGCTTGCTTGCGCGCGCGAGAATCCTGTCAAAACAGGTCATCTGCACATACGTTTCGAGCGCTATCTTTTCCCTGCCCGTCACAGTGCCCGACGCCGTTGCCGCTAGGGGACCCACGAGCTTTAACCTCTCGTCTGTTTCAAGAATCGCCCTGCAATCCAAAGTGAGTGCATCGTATGCCGCTGTATTCGCGGCTATGCGCTTTGTAAGCTGCTCGGCTGCAAGCGAAAGCTCCTCCTGCCTCGCATATAACCTGTCGTAGTCCGCCCTAACCACCGCTTCATCCACGGGTGCGGCACTCATAAGCTCGTTTTGAAGCGACTCTATACTTCCTAAGAGCTTCGCCCTTTGCGCCTCTTTTTGCTCGGCAAGCATCTTTGCGCCGTTTATCGCGCTCTCGATTCTGCTCTTTTTCGATGTAAGTGCAGCTATCTCATTGAGTGCGGCGTCGAGACTCTCGTACTTAAGCGAACCGATAAGCTCACTTAGCTTTTCTTCCCGGTGCTTGATGTCGGCACTTAGCGCAACTATCCCCTTTTCGACATCGGCAATTTCTCTCCGGCGGGCGTCCGTCTTTTCTTCAAGCTCGCTCGTACGCTTCTCAAGTTGTATCTTTCGCTTTGCCCTCGTCTCCTCGACAGCTATCCGCGACTCGATATCCCTTGCGTATTCGGAGAGCGTCATCTTGTGCCGTACTATATTTTTGGGCATCTCGGCATTCTCACAAGCCCCGAAAAGCTCATATGCATTTTTAATGACAAAATCGCGCTTCTGCTCATACTGTCCGTTTATGCCGCTCGCCTCTGCGTTGCATTTCTCCGCAACCGACTGAGCCCTGTCGAGTCGCTCTTTGAGCTTATCGAGCTCCTCCTCGGTAGGCGCGTGCTGCGTGAGCTGAGCCGGGGCGGGGTGAGTCAGTGAGCCGCAGACAGGACAGGGGCTGTTTTCACTAAGCGTCTGTGCAAGTATGCCCGCGCGCTCGTCCATAATACGCCTGTAACTTTGAGTGTACTCAGCGTTTAGCCGTGCGACCTCATCCGCAGCGGCGGTGTATTTCTCGGTTGCCGCCTTTTTTTGCTTAAACAGTTTCTTCAGTTCATCATACGCGGTACTCAGCTCATCGAGCTTCTTTCGTCTCTCCTCGAGCGCATCCCTTTCAGCCACAAGCTTCGCCCTCGCTTCGCCTGCATCCTGCATTTCTTTCAGCTCGTCCCTTTGCGCCTTGAGCAGACTCTCGCGCTCTGCTTGCTCGCTTTTTTTTGTTTTGAGTTTTTCTTCCTCGGCGCGCAGTTCAAGTTTGAGCCGCGTTATTTCTGGTCTTATGCCTTCAAGCTCCATGTAGCGGGGCAGAGCTGTGTTTTCGACCGCGATAGCATCGGTAAGCTCGGCGAGCTCGTCTGTATGTGAGTTTGCCTCAATAAGCGCGGTATTTGCCTCTGCCAGATTGCTCTCCGCGACTGCGAGCTCCTGTCTGCTCCTTTCGAGCGACTCTAATAGCTTCTTTTGCGCCTGCGCCCTGCCGAGCTCCGTGCTCAACGCATCGAGTTCCCTTTGCAGTTGCTTGGATTGGCCGTCACAATCGCGCTTTTTCCTGCCGTCCTCCTCGATGAGCTTACCCACAAGCTCTACTATCGTTTCATAGTCTCCCGAGGCTGTGACCTCCTGCCTTGCCGCCTCGATTTGACTCGCTATTGCACCGTCGTCTGGCAGAGAAATGGCGTTCAAATCCCGCTTAATACAATCTCTCCTGTTGTTTCTGTCGGCTTTTAACCTGTTGTTTTCCTCGGAGAGCATCTCCTCAAGCCGCTTATACATATCGGTCTTGAATATGCTCCTAAGTATCTTGATTCTGTCCGCAGTCGAAGCCATAAGGAGCTTTAGGAAGTCCCCCTGCGCGATCATGGCTATCTGGGAAAACTGCTCCTTGTCTATGCCCAGTATGGCTACTATTTCCCTCGTGACATCCGTGTATTTTGTTATAACTCTGCCGTCGGGAAGTTCAAGTGTCGCAGACTGCGCCTGTGCCGTGAGCCTGCTGTCCCCACGCTTTGCCGGCCTTTCGTACATGGGGTTGCGTTTGACTTTGTAGAGCTTGTCCCTGTAGATGAAGTCGAGCTCGACCTCCGTAGGCGTTTCTGGGGATGCGTATTTGGAGCGCAGGAGCTTTGTCTCGCGCCTGTCTCCGCTCGCCTCACCGTAAAGTGCAAAGGAAATGGCGTCAAATATAGTAGTCTTGCCTGCGCCTGTGTCACCCGCAATCAGATACAGACCGCTCTCTCCGAGCTTAGCCATATCTATCTCCGTCACGCCGCTGTACGGTCCGAATGCCGATAGCTTCAGTTTTACGGGTCTCATGCTTCCTCCTTCATCCTGTCAAAAAGCTCTGCGCAATACCTCTTCTGCTCTGCGGTCATCTCCCTGTCGTTTTGCAGTCTAAACAGGTCACACACGAGCTCGAGCGGACTTTTCTCCTCGAGGTCCTGCATGGGGGTTATCTCCGCCTCGCTCCTCGTCCTCGCGTTGTCGTAATCCAGCTTCAACAGATACCTGTATATCGTCCTGAGCCTGCCTATGGCGTCCGGCACATCATCCTCGTCGGTGAGCGTTATGTGAAGCAGCTCATCGCGAAGCCCCGTGTCCGCATAGTAGCTCCTCGCTGCAATCTCGTCGTAGGTACCCCTTATCTCGCGTATCTCCCTAAGGGACTTTATAGGATACTCTTTAATGTGGAGCTCGCCTTTTCCCGTAAGCTCGACCATTGTAAACGTCTTATTGTGCGATGCTTCCGAGAATGAGTATTTTAGCGGCGTACCGCAGTAGCGGACGTGCGGCGCACCTGCGATCTGCGCCCTGTGTATGTGCCCGAGTGCCACATAGTCAAACCCGTCAAACACCGATGCATCGCAATTATCCGCTCCGCCTACGGATATCTCCTCGGATTCACTCCTCTGTGCGCCCGTCACAAACTGATGCGTCACGAGCACATTCAAAGCGCTGTAATCGATGTCCGCATTTTGTATTGCACAGCGCAGAGCATCAGTATACGAAGTTATGTCCGCATCGGGGTAAAACCGCTTTACATTTGAAGGCTTAATAAACGGGAGCAAATAGAAGTTGACGTCTGTCTCTCCGTCCGAAAGCGTTATCGGAAAAAGTGTGCCATCGTAGACGGACGCTATATGAACTCCGCTCTTTGCGATGAGCTTAGACGCAAAAGAGAGCCTCTCCGCGGAATCGTGATTGCCGCTTATTATAAGCGTAGGAACGCCCAATTCCGACAGCTCGTTTAAAAAGCCGTCGAACATTATTACCGCCTCGGTAGACGGTATGGATTTGTCGTATACATCTCCGGCAATGAGTATCGCATCGGGGTGCTCCTCGCGCACGAGCCGGATAATCTGTGCCAAAATAAAGCGTTGGTCCTCTATCAGCGATAGCTCACCGAGCCGTCTCCCCAAATGCAAATCGGATAAGTGCAGAAACCTCATAAATTCCATCCCCTGTACCTGAGACTCCTCAAATACGCCTTTGTGTCATCGTCTATACAGCAGCTTTCGACCGCCTTCTGTATGGCCTTTGAATGTACCCACGGGCTGAGCTTGCGCTCCGCAAGGTACGGCAGTGTAGCCTCATATTGCTTTGTGAGCGCCGTTGTAAAGTACCACGCCTGCATCATCTTTATGTAATACTCGTCCCTGTCTACGTCGCAGACGAGCCTGTTTATTTCGTCCGAAAACCTGTCGTCAAGGAAATAACGCATGAGCATACCTATTGCAAAGCGCACCGTGTACTCCCTCTCGGACAAAAGCCAGACGAGTATCCTATCATAGAGCGCATCGAGATTTTTCTTAAACGCTTTGGGTGAAAGCGAATCGCAGGTCGCCCAGTTATCTATCTGCGGCAAGAAGCGCTCCGCCTCCCGCAGTGCCTCGTCGAAGTCCTTAATCATACAAATCAACGTCGCATGCAGATTCACTTCCTCATAGTAAAAATGCTCGGCCTTGGCGATATGCTCGTGTGCCTCGGGTGTTCCGAAATATTCTTTTGCAAGCTTTCGTATCCGGGGCGTGCGTACGCCTATTATCCGCTCTCGCGGCATCGTTGGTATAAGCTTTGCTATAAAGTCGCCGTATTTTTCGTCCTTTAAGTTCAAAAGCTCGGTGGTTATCAATGAATCCATGCGCTTTGCCTTTCGCTTGCAGATAGTAACTTAAGTATATCAAAGCAAGCGCCCAATTACATCCGTAATTTCCCATTCGATGTGCAAATGTACTGAATTCGGTGCTTTGTACATAAAGAAAGGACGGCTGCCTCTGCCGTCCCGGGCGTGTGCCCAAAAGATGTGTTGATGTCGTATGTATTGGCTTTTTGTATAAGCATAGTAACATACGAAATGTACCAAATACGGTGCATTTAGCCCGTTTGGATAATTTTTGTGCAAACTGCCGTCGTGCTTATTGGCATGGTCGGCACGACTACGGCACCGCATTAGTACTGCTCGTTTTCGTCCAACATCCTGTATCCCACGCCGAGCTCGTTGTGGATGTAGCGATGCATGAGATCTCCATTCAGCTTTCTACGAATGTTTGACATGTTGACCTGAAGCTTTTTGATGCTTCCGTCGTCTGTAGCGCCCCAAATGGCCTTGATTATGCTTGAATAGGTGAGTACCTTGCCCCTGTTTTCCGCAAGCAATACCAATATGTTGTATTCCGTCTGTGTCAGCTTTACCTCCTCGCCTCTGGCAAAAATCCGTCTGCTGTCGTAATTTATGCTAAGGTTTCCTATCGTAAGCGTATCAGAAGGTGTGGAATCGCTGCCATTGGCATTGCCCCTGTTTCTAAGGGCAGCTCGTACCCTCGCAAGGAGCTCTGCCGTGCTGAAGGGCTTTGTTATGTAGTCGTTTGCGCCCAAATCGAGCGCCTGTACCTTGTCGTTCTCGCCCATGCGTGCAGAAAGTATCAGTATCGGCGCCGACGAGGTTTCCCTTACGGCTTTTACCACATCGAGTCCATCGCCGTCCGGAAGCCCCAGGTCGAGTATCATCAAATCGGGATTGTGCGACCTGAAAAGAAGCATTCCCTCTGCGGCAGTACGCGCTGTAAGTACCTGATAATCCTTCGCTTCGAGCATTGTCGCCATAAAACTAAGAATATTTCCCTCATCCTCTACAACGAGCACTCTATATCTATTCTGTGCCATCGTTCATTTCCTCCAAAGCCAACGAAAATCTGAATACAGCGCCTCCGCCTATCGCATCGTAAGCGTCGATCTCACCGTCGTGTGCCTTAATAATGCTTGAACATACCGACAAGCCTATACCCATGTTGTGCTTGTTCGCATCGGAGCGCCTTCCTATTCCCTCGAAGTAATCCGCAAACAGCCTCGACCGCACATCCCTCGACACACCGCAACCGTCATCCTTAACCTCAAACACGGCCATGTCGCCGCGGATCATCACGCTAAGCGTTATAACCGTATGACCTGTCGCGTGTTCCACGGCATTTTGCAGCATATTGAGAAGAACCTGCTCTATGAGCAATGGGTCCATTGGTATGTATACGAATTCATCGGGTATATCGGTTTTAACCGTCTCCGTTGGATATTTGCGGCTGAACTTGATAAGTACGGAATCTATCAGCTCCTCGAGCGGCACCGATTTTTTTACGAGCCTCACATTGTCCCCGTCAAGCTTTGTGACCGAAAGCAGGTTTTCGACCATATTGATGAGCCAAAGTGAATCCTCCTGTATGTCGCCTAAGAGCTTTTCTCTCTGTTCTTGCGTAAGTACCCGGTAGTTTTCTAAAATTGCGGAGCTCGCACCGTATATCGATGTCAGCGGAGTTCTGAGATCGTGCGATATCGCCCTTAGCAGGTTTGCCCTAAGCTTCTCCTTTCTCGCCTCCTCCTCCGCCTTTCTTTTGCTGTTCACCTGTGCGATCAACGATGTAGTTGCCAAAGCGACCACCAGCATTATAATCGCGCGAACGAGATTTTCGACGATGACAAAATTGAATTCAAAAAACGGATAAGTAAAATAAAAATTGACGAGTGCAACCGCAGCTACGGATGCGGCCGGCCCCCAAAAGCGTTTCCTTGTAACGATTGAAATTTTGAAAACCGCAAACAAAAATATCATAGAAACCAAGTCTTTCGTTTCCATAACATTCTGGATAAGCACATTTATTGCGAAAGCCGCGAACAGTATGCCTATTGTAAGCAGTGCATCCGCGAGCCAACCGTCCCACACCCTCTTCATAATCCCTCCATATACAAGTATACATATATGCAAGCTAAATTTCAGTTAAGAAAGGATGTTCTACCCCCTAAGATATTTGGATTTTTGACACGAATTGCTGTAACTTCCTCGTCACTTTCTGTCGTTATATATGCTAAGCAATGTATCATATGATATGCCTCCGCTCACTATAAGCAAGTTTTGAGACTCGTTGCCCGTCCTGCATATTCCGTTTGAATCTATGTAATAAGATGCAACCTTCGTCTGTCCCTCAAAGAAATGTATGCAGAACATGTCCTCCATGCCCATTGCGACATCCTCGTCACAGCTCTGATACTTAAGGGAGTTGTAGCCCTCTGCGAGCAATGCGAGCGTATCCTCGTCCGTACATTGGCAAACTTCGGGGCTCGTGCCGAAGTAAATGTTGACTTGTGTCGGGGAAATAGCCTTTGTGGATTTGACACCAGCCGTATGTATACAGCCACAGAGCATAAGTAATGTTACTGTCAGGGCGAGCACTATAGATATCCTTTTCATGTTACCTCCCACGATCCTTTTATCTGACAATCGAGCGGCCCATGTGTTTGAGCCGCTCGCAATCAAATTTTATCAGTTAGCCGTGCGCTTTGATATTCCCTTTATCGAGGATACTACCCAGTCGAACTCGGATGCCGTAACTACGCTGCCGCAGTATTCACACTGTGAAGAGTAGTTGAGGTCGAGCGGAGCACCGCACTTCGGGCATGACGCCGCCTTTGTATCCTTTGTCTGTACCTGAGTGAGCACGCCTGCTTTTCTTATCACGGTCCACTCGTATTCCAAGAATATGTCCTTCTTGGGATCGCCGCTCACTACCTCTCCGGTATCGTCCTTTACGTTATAGTCGTTGATACGGGTGCGCAGTCTCGCCGTCAGTATGTCGAGCTCGGGCGTGGATGAGTAGCTTGTAAGTACCACACTAAGCACTGCGATGTTATCGACCTTGTTTGTTATGCCGTTGCGTATGTACTCATCGAGCTGATTTCTGAGCTGATTGTACAAGCCGTCAGCAAGGTATGGGCGCATGGGATCGAGCTTCTTGGCTTCCCAGCTCTCCTGCAATCTTACATAGATATTTGCGAGCTTCTCTGTCAACATCGCCTCCGAGAACGCCGGGTCTTTTTCGCGGAGCACTGCAAGCGAAGCTGTATTCATAGCAGCAGTTTGACCGCCGGGCATATTAGTCCTCCTATTGGCAGAGTTTCCTTTGTTGTTCTTACCCTTAAGAGCAACAATGACAATGACCACAAATATGATAGCGATTACTACTACATCTGATAAATCGTACACCCCGGAACCTCCGGAGCTTCCACTGCCTGAATAACTGCTGTCCCAGCCGGAGTCACCCCAGTCTGAATCGCCCCAATCCGAGCTTCCGCCCCAGTCGCCGCCGAAATCCGAGCCGCCGCCAAAACCGCCCGCATCAGCAAGACCGGTTATAGGCAATACTATCATCGCAACAATAAGAAGCATCGCCACAACCAAACCAATCCTCTTATGCATTACACACCTCCAAATATATCATAAAAGTTTACCATTCTGGACACTTTTCCGCAATAGCCTGTTTTTTTGCAGAAAGTAAGCGCAGTGCGTCGAATATCATCGCACCGTGGTCGCTTGCTATGTCGCTGCTTATGCACTCCGTCTTGTCGCAAAGTCCCTGCGTATTGAGCTTCAGCACGGCTTCAAGCCTTGTCTCACCCGTTAGCGTAAGCTTATAGATCGCGTCCGAATCGACATCGTTTGGCAGGCGCTCCGCATTTACCTCGAATAGCACCGCATCTGCGGCATCGTCGCCGGCTTTCGCGTTTATATTCTCAATAAATGCCGTGTACAGCACGCTTATTACCCTCGTCCTCGGGTCCCTGTTTACGTCGCCGTATGCACCCACCTGATAGAAGTACGTGTCCGTTACGCCCGTCTCCTCGAAAAGCTCCCTTGCGGCACAACTCTCTAAGTTCTCCTCCATCTCGAGAAAACCCCCGGGCAATGCATAGCCGCCTATAAACGGGTGGTTCGCCCTCTTTATCATCAATATGCAGAGCTTATCGCCTACGATTGTGAATGTCGCCATGTCCGTCGTGACAGACGGGTGACGGTATTTGTTTTCGTCATACTGCGCCAGGAACTGCGCCTCGGTCAAACCTTCTTTGTTCCTTTTTTCCATATACGTCTCCCAAATGACAGTTTTTGTGTGCCTCATCGCTGTGAATTCCGACTATGCTTCAACAAGCGACAATTAAAGTTTTCCTCTGACAGAAATAGTAATCCCATTCGACTGCTTTTGCAACCGTTTTGTCCGATAATGAATACCTACAAACACACATCGGAGGGCACTATGACACAGGTAATAACCCGCCTGAAAACCTGGCTTGCACATGAACTTACGCCTAAAAGCGCAATAGCGAATACGGCCTACTTCTCGTTTGCACTTCTTTTCAGTCTCATAGGCTTTACCTTGGACATAATGCCCTTTGGGGTCGCGCTCGTGGGCTGTGCGTGGCTGCAAAGGCAGAGCAAATATGCGCTCAGCGCAACCGCAGGTGCAATAATAGGTGCGCTCATTACGGCAGATACCTGCAGCCTCATATCTGTTGCGGCCATGTTTTTGTTCTTTGTACTCGCCGTAGTGATAAAACAGGGCGTTACACCAATCGATAAGGCGATAATACTGTGCATCGCCATATTTGTGCCTATCCCATTTGTAAAATCCGCATCGACTGCAGGCTTCGTGAGCGGCTTTTTCAGCGCCATGGTTTCAATGGCGCTCGCATATGTGCTTTCGTGGGGGCACGACGGTATAAAGCATGTATGGAAAAGAGAAGCGCTTTCCTACAGCGAGCTTACGGGGCTTTTGTGCGCCTTGACGCTGTTTTCCGCGTCCTTTGGCTCGTTTACCGTGCTCGGCATACGAATAGGCTGCATGCTTGCCGCAGTGTTCACTTTATGTGTCGCCGCCCAAAACGGTTTTGTCGCCGCGATACCGGCTATAGCTCTCGGGCTCGGACGCGTTATGGCAGGTGACCCGATGACATTTGTAGGCGCATTGGCAATATGTGCGACCGCCGCAGGGCCCCTGCACAAATTCGGCAGGCTCGCCTCATCAGGAGCGTTTGCCATAACATCGGTACTGCTTTCGGTACTCGTGTCGCTCACGGGTATGCTCAATATCGCGGAAACTGTCGCCGCAGTCGGGATATTCCTGCTTTTGCCCACGGGCTTTTTAAATCACTTTACCATAAGCCAGATGGGGCGAGGGGAGTTGGGGGCGATAGAGCGTGTCGAGATAATAAACAAGCGGCTTTGCATGACCGCAAATGCAATAGACGAGGTCGCGCAGATATTCGATTCCCAAAGCGACGGACCGTGCGGCTGCGATGACAGAGTATTCATGCAGAGACAGCTATTCGGAATGAGCTCCATGCTCCGCAGACTCACCCACTACCAAGCACCGGGCAGGCTCAAGTATTCGCTCGACGTGGGCGCCATGGGAAAGGCGAAGGAGGGAAGCCGTCAATCGGGCGACAGCATGGGCGTATGCAGGCTCGACGACGCCATACTCGTAGCACTGAGCGATGGTATGGGCTCAGGCGCACAGGCGCACAGGGAAAGTTCATCGGCAATAGCCCTGCTCACACAGCTTCTCGAAGCGGGATTTGAGCCCGATGAAGCGCTCGAATGTCTAAACCGACTGCTCATACACCAAAACGGCGACACCGACTTTTACTCGACTATGGACTGCCTGCTTTTTGACAGGACCGACGGCTCGGCAAAGTTTATAAAATTCGGCGCACCCGAAAGCTACCTCGTGCGTGACGGCAAGCTTCATAAGCTCTATGCGGAGGCTCTGCCGGCAGGAATAGTCGCAAATGCGTCTCCGGCTATGCACATAGTGACACTCAGGCGAGGCGACACCGTGGTAATGATGACAGATGGGGTGAGCGACACGCTCGGTGCACATACCGGCGAAGCGATACTCTCAAATGTATGCACCGCAAACACTGTTCAAGACGCCGCATCTGCGCTGTTATCCAAAGCCTCCGAGGCCGGGGCAAACGACGACATAAGCGTGATAGTCATAAGAGTACAATAGTCCGCTTGCAAATGTCGCACTTCGGCGTTATCATAGCCATAATAAAGTTCGGAGGGGTTTCATGTTTATAACAAAATGGACATTTGGAAATATAGATTTTGACGATGCACGCAGTTTGCGCGAGCTTCTTGCGGATTCGCAGGGTATAGCTCACGAGAACGAATTCGACTGGTTTGATACTATAGCGGCTCACCTCATGGTACTGCACGAGGGTGCGCTCGCATCAGTCGCAAGGATGTATCCTGACGGCGATTACACGCGCATAGACAAGCTGTTCTGCAAGGACGAATACAAGCAGTACGGCTACTACGAGCTTATGCTAAGGCTTCTTCTGTTTAAGGCGCAGACGCTCGCAGGCGGCTACATAGTATGCACCGTCCCCGAAGGCGAGCAAGGTCTGTACGAACAATTCGGCTTTGTAGCCTCAGGCGAAAAGATCAAGCGCGGAAATACCGGATTTATCGAGTATCGCGTCCCCAAAGACGGCGTAAGATGGTTCTCCATGTGCAAGGAAGAGCACAAATAAGCGCACTTTAAGTTTCTAAACCGCTTTGTGACTTGCTTGAGTGGTCAAAAGCAATCATCATAAAAGAAACGGCATCGCTAT
>SAMEA3663246__coassemble_125_pt1 | contig 30853 bp, 37 predicted proteins | sample SAMEA3663246__metabat2_low_PE_033 | metagenome-assembled genome bin SAMEA3663246 (sample SAMEA3663246) | pig gut metagenome | biome: pig gut; feature: pig-associated habitat; material: faeces | place: China | collected 2013
TTAACGGTAAATGTTGTAGTAGCAGTACCGCTTGTCGATACAACACCGATTGTATGCTCGCCGGCTGAAAGCGTTGCTACATAATCAGCCTTTAAGGTTACAATCGTACTGCCTTCTTTGGCTGGCGGTATAATTCTTTTCATCAAGGGTTTTACCGTCAAGCTCAACCCGAATAAAATCGCTGAACGCCGCATTGGAACGGAAGGTAAGATCTTTCTTTTCTCCTGCGGTTAAGCTCTTTCCCGTTCCTTCAATGATTTCAGACGGGAGCTTTGCAATTACTGTGTCTTTCAGCTCAATGCCATTCTTACCGTCCTTATCGGAGAAGTTGTTCTCACAATCTTTACAATGCCAATACTCCTTGTTTCCGGTTTCGGTAACAGTTGCATCCTTTGCAGGAATGTTTTCAAGATTGTGATTGTTGCTGTCAACCTCGCCATATCCGCTGCCGCAATACACACAGACAGCCTTGCTTGTACAGGTAGCAGTTCCGCCCCTGTGTCCGTCATTCACCGTTACAATTATCTCAGCAGCTACATTGCCCGCTTTGTCGGTGACAACGATTTTCTGTGTACCCTCTGCCGCAGACAAAGGAAACTGATTATTTGCATCGAGTGTAACCCGATTGTCGTTCACGGTGACTCTTACCCGATCTTGCTTTCGGGTTGTATTTTATAATAAAGAGTTCCAGGGTTTCTTTGAGCACTTCTATTTGGGACTCCAGATAGAATTCATCCTCAAAGAGTGCGTAGTGCACGCAGGCTCTAATTAGAATGAAAATGAGCGGTGTAAGTTTTTCATAGGGAATACCGAGTTTGCCCTCCAAGCTCTTTGCATATTCGGTGTATCGCTCATCTACACCTTTAAAGAACTTCTGACCGTATTCTCTGTATTTCGGGTGGGTATAGACCTGATACATCAGACGGTATATCTTTCCGTGCTTTTTTTGCCGTCCAGTACGGTATCTCGTCGATAAACGGCCACAAGTCCTCTACATCTGTGGGAGCTTTCGCCATAAAGTCATCCTCAACCTTGCTCATACAGTGTTCGGTGGACTGGATGATAAGGTCGTCCAAGTTTTCAAAATACTGATAAAGGCTCGCCACATTACAGCCGCAGGCGTTTGCAATGGCTTTTACACCGACAGCGGCAAGGCCGCTCTCCGCATAGCAGTCGAAGCATTTTTCCATAATCTCGATTTTCTTTGCCCTGCGGGCTTCTTCGTTTACAGTGCGCAATAGATTTGCCTCTTCCTCGCTAATAAAGCAAACGCTTACTTACATTATGCTGTTTTCGCTTTGCTATGTCAAGCTGGTAATGCAAAAATCATAGATGTTTTACAGGTTTTAAGAACCGCTGACTGCATAGACATCACCAAGTTCCTTTTGTTCCCTTCGACTATATACGGGACTTTATGACTTCTTGAATACTACCCGAAAAAGAAAAGCCGCCGTCGCTTGACAGCAGCTTTTCCGTTGAGCATTCACTATACGTAAATCAGCTCGTTTAATATAATCTCGATATTGGTATTGCGCAGGGCGTTCATCCGCTGTACCCACATCATTTGGTTTTCCGCTTTGAGTGCTTTCTTTACGCCCTCTTTTTCGGATAGTTGTTTGACCGGCTGAGAGAACATAGCCTCAACTTATTCGTTAATGTCGGCAATGTAATCGTTCAGCTTGCCAAATGAAGAAACGGAGGGTGTACGAACATCCTATGTTTTCTTTTGTTTTGCAGGCATTTTGCTGTTTTCGTAACGCTTTATAAGTAGGGAAAAGAAACGATAGCAAGCGCAGCAAGCGTGCACGCGCTTGCGATTTTTCGGATTTTCAAGTCCCTTACCCGAAAAGAAAAATGCTTGTTGGGATAATCCCAAACCCTTATGAAGAGCGGAGGCGGCGTATGGCAAACCGAAAACGGAATATTCAGATGAAGTTCTATGTCACGGAGGAAGAAAGGCGCCTCATTGACGAGAAGATGGCCCAGCTCCCCACACGGCGCTATGGCGCCTATCTTCGTAAGATGGCGATTGACAGAGATGTAATTTACACCGACACCACGGAAATCAAGGCGTTTACCTCGGAGATTTCCGCCATCGGCCGGAATATCAATCAGATTGCCAAACGGAACAGCGCCGCCTGCTCCCCCTATCAGGCGGATATGGATGAAATCCGGGAAAGGCTGGATCAGATATGGCAATTACAAAGACGCAACCTATCAAGTCAACGCTGAAAGCGGCCATTGACTACATCTGCAATCTGGAAAAAACAGACGGGAAAATGCTGGTATCCTCCTATGGCTGCACCGCCGAAACCGCCGATATTGAATTTGCCGGGATGCGCCGCCATACCATTGACAAGGGTACGCACCTGGGCCGCCACCTGATCCAAGCCTTTGGGCCTGGGGAGGTCTCCGCCGAGGTAGCCAATGAGAGCTGTTATCTGAATGAGAGAAAATGTCCGGACAGAGAAAAAAACAGGTTCGGGCATTTTTAGTGTTTATGGTAGAAACCACAATCTTGTGATAAAATAAAAAAAGCAAGAAACTGGAATTTGTGGAGGTGAAAAGTTCAACATGAAAAAGATACTTCCACGGATATTCCTTCTTACATCTATTATTCTCATCATTGTTTTGGGCACAATCGGATTACGATTGGCAGACGGAGGAATTATGAAACCAACATATGTTTTGAAAGAGATACATATCCGCTCCAAAAACAGGAAAAAGGACGGCCTTGAATTTGTTATTAGAGAAGGGGATGTAATTCTTGATAAAACCTACCAATTTGAAGTGCTGCCTGCCGCAATGGATTTTACAAAACCAATCACCCGAAAGAAGGTTTCCGATACTCAGGTCAAACAATCGGAAAGACTTTTACGAATAAAAGAACTGGGCGAAGATTCAGTAGTGGTTGCCATACTGAGTCAGGAAACATACTTCGAAGGTGCGGACACATTGGTGACAACAGAGACTGAACATCTCGTAACGGTAAAATACGGCGAGGAATTCTCCGTTTACGCAAAAGAGCAAGTTCACGATTCGGATTTCTCAATTATCTATACATTTATCATAGTAGATGAATCAAAAACACAGGAACATAAAGTGCAGAAATTCTGCACCGAATGCGGTAAGAAATTGATAAAGGGCGATAAGTTCTGCCGTGAATGCGGTACGCCTGTGTTTCGGTAAAATGTACAGATAAATCCCGATTTGCAAGGTCACTCAATTTCGTGTTATCACATAACAGAGAAGAATGCAAGAACAGCCACAACAGATCAAACTGCTGTGGCTGTTAACTGTATTATGAACACTACCCTTTAGGCGGTGGCTTTAATTTGATTCATAAGTGGGGTATAGGTTAATCCACGATCATATGAATCTGATCATCCTTAGCAAGCGGCTTGACAAAGCAATCATTTACATATGTACGCTCGGGCAATATGACGATTACCGTTACTACCGTTCCGTCAATGGGGTATGGTTCCCAATGCCACACGCCCTTGCGAATATACAGGATTGTTCCCTTTGGTACGACAAAGGCCTCAACAGACGGAAGATGCGGCTCGCCGGTGGGCGTCGCGATTCCCAGACACATAACACAATCATTGTCCAATATCATACAACCTTCGCCGGTGTGATTGTGGTATTCAAGATTGTCAACGATCTTGTTTTTGAGCCCGCAACGCAACGTCGAGAATGTTAAGTTTCCCTCCTGAGGATATACGAAGTTATCACGATAGCAGGTAACATCCGGCACAGCAAAAGAAGGACCTTTTGGATCAAGAAAGGATCCGTATACGCCGTATTTGTCAAAAGCTTCTTTGGTGAGTGGTTTTGCGTACAATTCTGCCATAGTCAGTTTTGATCTCCATAGACAATCTTGAGTTTCGCAAACAAATCATTATACGCATAGCGCGGATCGATTGCGTTGTAGAAACGTATGGGACGCGCCAGTCTTTCCGAGAAAATATGGCAATCCTTTGAGTAGAAAGGCGCAGGCTTCCATTCATAATTGTAGTGCAACGGATCAAGTGCAAGCGCAACGGCAGATACACCAACTTTCACCCATTGGCCACTGTGTACGTGTAGCCTGCCATGAATTGTTGGCGCAATTACGATAGTTGCCCTCAATAAGCTGTTCAAAAAGATAATTACCGACTTTTCCGCACTGTGATAATCTATCCTGCAGTTCGGCAAGGCTTATTTGCATATGGTCATAACACTCAATATTGATCATGCTGAAAGGTACGTCGGATAGCAATACACAATTGGCAGCATCTATGTCGTTATTAAGATTGTATTCCCAAGAACCATCGGGGAAACAAGGACCACCGGTCCAAATAACGCTCATTCTGCCACATATGCGAGGCTCTTTCTAAATTGCAATAGCGAGGTCGGTTAACGGTCTGATGAATGCACAAATAAGGGGGCGAGGGTCGTCACGCATGGCTTCTTCAATAATGAAATCTGCACTGGCTGACTCCTGATCAGGGGCTTTGTCGATTGACCGCTTTGCACCTTTAATGACTGGAACCTTACCGGTAAAGCCCATCAAGTCGACAGTCTTGCAAATTTCCGCATAGCTTTCTTCCATGGAATTTGGTCCACGCAGTTCGCCGAAGTGCGCGGCAATGATTGCCTTCATATCAGCTTTTGTGACAACAGCGCATATGCAATGGCATACTGATCGTCACACTCGCAACCGGCATCCGTATTGAGAATGAAACGAACACGTCTACTCTCGGGGACCGTAAATCTGAAATTACCCATAAAGACTCTACTTAACTGAAATTTCTTACTCTTACCAGAGTTTTTTCTTGTTTGTAATAAGATATATTTTCCCAAACAGAAAGTCAAGGTAACTGGAAGCCAATCGGGAAGCAAATCATGTGTTCACGTACCGCAATACGATAAGCACTGAAAAATCAGAACAAATTGACATGCGAAAGCGTAATTCTAACGATTCAATAAATATAGAAAAAGAGGAAATCTGTCGGCAGCAGACGTTTTACTCCTAAACGGAAGGTCGCGTGTTCGAATCGCGTCGGGTGTGCCAGGAAAGCTCTGAAATCAAGTGCTTTTTTAGAGGTTATTCTTTAGAGTCCCACAGATTTACTAACTAACAAGCACACTTGCCTTATAGCCTCCATTCGCTATTCATTATACTGACCTGCTTATCAATAACTTTATGTTGCATCTTCCGCAACTGTGTTTACGATTTGGCTTATTTTATGAGCTGTGAACCGATATTCCAAAATGCATGTAAAAGCTCCGTCATATGCTGTACAAGCGTAGAGGTACTCGTTTTTTGTTCACAGGCGTTTTTTAATAAAGCGGTTTTAGAACATTTAAGTGCTATGAAACCTGTTCTCATCGAGAATGTGCGAGCAAACACTTTAAACCATATTGAGCCGCATGCGTCCGGAAACGCTCAGCACAAATTTCATATTGCCACCATCGAGCTTAGACTTTTATGTCATGTTGTGATGCCGAAAACTGCGAAAACAACATCGAGAAACGAATTTGCACTTTGCATAAATGATGCTGTTTTGCGAGGTATAATCATCATATACGACGCCTAATATTCAAATGACGAATACTATACATATATAATTTTAGTTCTTACTGAAGCTTTTTTGTTGCATTTTGCCGTTGAATCATATATTATATTGACAATATTACCGCATTGCATACTTGCATAGTGCGAATGAAGGGAAAAAGGAGAATTGCAATGAAGAAATTGCTTTCACTGGCACTTGCCTTGATAATGGTCATTGCTATGTTGGCAAGCTGCACTAAGCCGGGCTTAAATAACCCGACGCTAGAACCGGATATCGACGAAACGCCGTCTAACACTACAGTATTCCCTTTAACCGTAAAGGATCAGCTGGGAAACGAAGTAACCATTGAGCATGTCGCGGAGCGTATTGTCTCCGGTTACTATATATCTTCCTCCACCTGCATCGCCCTTGGCCTCAAGGACAAGCTGGTAGCGACTGAAGAAAAGATCGACAAGCGTCCCATATACAAGCTGGCCGCTCCCGAACTCATCGGCACCATAGGCAACGTAGGTTCTGCCAAGGCATTTGATCTCGAAGCGTGCATAGATGCTGAGCCTGACCTCGTGATATTGCCTAAGAAGGCCAAAGACTATGCTGCCACTCTCGCCGAAATGGGTATACCTGCTATTGTTGTTAATCCCGAGAGCCACGAGGGGCTGGTTGGGATGATAACCCTTATAGGCAGGCTCACCGGAGCTGAGGAGAAGGCGGCCGCCTTGATTTCATATTACGATAAGGTTATGAAGAAGGTGGAAGAACTTACTGCAAACATTGCTGACGCAGATAAGCCTACAGTATATATTTGCGGCACTAGCTCTTATCTCACAACCGCACCTAAAGATATGTATCAGGCTTCTGTCATAGCCTCCGCGGGAGGTAAAAACGCAGGCGATTTCCTGGAAGGAGACTCCTGGCTCGACATATCATACGAACAGCTTATTGCCATGAACCCGGATGTTATTATCATACCCACAAACAATATGGCAAATGGACAGCCTGACTTCACTGCCGATGAAGTTTTGGCGGACGAGCAACTTAAGGAAATTATCGCCGTAAAGAACGGCGCAGTGTACAATATGCCTACAGGCTTTGAAGCATGGGATTCACCGGTTCCGTCCGGCGTTTTGGGTATGTTGTGGATGACTGCCAAACTGCATCCTGAAGTATACACGATGGAAGAATTTGCTGCTGACGCAGCTGACTTCTACAAGACTTTCTATGGTTTCGATATGGATACCTCTTCAATAGTGGGTTAGCCCATTGAAAATATAGCATAACGTTTCATACAATAATAAGTGAACAAAAAAGCAAAAAACAGGCTTACGTCAATACTATTTGCAGTTATCACCGCAGCTGTTATCACGGTTGCGGTGATATCGGTCTGCGTAGGTAAATACAGTATTACGGTTGCTGATATACGGGGCATGCTGATGGGAGAGCAGGTGCCGGAGATGACTCGCAGGGTATTCACTACCTTGCGCCTGCCGCGCACAGTAATGGCATTGATAGCCGGTGTAGGCCTTGGCATTGCCGGCAGCGTATATCAGATAATATTTAAAAACCCTCTTGCATCACCGGATATTATAGGTATAGCGGGCGGTGCAAACCTGGGGGCAGCCGTAACCATAGTGTCAGTCTCCACCTCCGGAATGCTCGCTATAGCGGCAGGTGCATTCTGGGGAGGACTTACCGCCGTTGTGTGCGTTATGTTGTTGGTCAAAGCTACTCGATCCCGGTCAACTTCTACTTATGTACTTGCGGGTATAGTAATAAATGCCATATCAAAAGGTATTATAATGGCCTTGAAATACTTTGCGGATCCTGAAAATGAGCTTGCCGCGATGGAATACTGGGAGATGGGCACATTCGGTAACACAACAATGTCCAAGCTTCTATCAATACTGCCTATGTTTCTTATCGGCCTTGTAGGCATACTGTTGCTAAGGAGACAGATCGAGCTGATGTCACTGAGCGACAATGAATGCAGAGCCTTGGGCGTGCGGCTCCGGCCGGTCCGTGCCGCGGTGCTGGTGTTGTCTACCCTGATGGTAGGATCTGTAATAAGCGTCACAGGTCTAATATCATTCGCGGGGCTCATAGCGCCCCATACGGCGAGACTTATGCTCCACCGCAATGATTCGACTACAATAATAATGAGCGGGCTTGTGGGAGCATTCGTTGTATTGATGGCAGATATACTGGCCCGTGTACTGTATAGTGCTGAATTGCCAATTTCAATACTCACCACGGTAATAGGAGTGCCTATACTTGTGTATTTCCTTTGTAAAAGGGGAAAGGATGCTGCATGAGTGGGTTGTTGTCACTTAAGGGCGTATATATTTCATATGGAAAAAACGAGATTGTTCACGGAGTCAGTTTTGACATGAATGGAGGGGAGTTCTGCGCCCTGCTAGGCTTAAATGGCAGCGGAAAGACCACGATACTGCACGCCTGTTGCGGCTTTATACCGATGGAGGGCAGATGTATTGTGGCAGATACCGAGTGTAAAGGCCTCAACGAGAAAAAGCGGGCCAAGCTTATATCATTCATCCCTCAGGTTTGCAGCCTGCAGGGAGGACGCACTGCTCTTGATGTAGTGCTGATGGGCTTCAATGCTCAGCTAGGCCTGTTGGAATTTCCATCCGCTGTACATAAGCGTGCGGCACTTGCTGCCATGGAGCGGCTGAATTGTGCGGAGTTCGCTGAAAAGGACTTTGGTACTTTAAGTCAGGGTCAGCGGCAGATAGTGATACTGGCCCGGTGCATTGTACAGGATTCTCCCGTTATGCTCATGGACGAGCCGGACAACGCGCTGGACTTTCTGAACAGGCACATGGTACTCTCGAAAATACGTGAGCTTATAAAGGAAGAAAACAAGGCGGGGCTTATAACCCTCCACGACCCCAACTTTGCCATGGCCTACTGCGACAGGCTGCTACTGTTAAAGGAGGGCCGCCTCGTGGGTGAGCTGAATATGCGGAGTGCCAAATCGGATGAGTTAAAGGAGAAGCTTTCATTGATATACGGCGACATAGAACTTCAACAAAACGGTAACAACTTCCTGATGGGTAAGGCACTATGAAAAACAGCATAGACCGTGCATATTGCTGTTGCTACCGCTGATACTGATGCAGACAATTGTGCAAATGTTTGGCGCAGTCGTAGAGGGCGACTTGAGAGCATGAACGGTTTACAAAGCTTGCGTACTGTAAATGCGGACTGGGGGCAATCTAATGACGGTTGTCGCTTATGTAGTCAAATCAAAAATCGTTTTCAGGAGGTATGGATATGAATGTAATTTTCATACCGGAAACCGGCAAAGACTTCTCAACAAGCTTGAGGAGGGCAGTATAGCGTTCTTTTATTCCGGCGTTGTACCGATAAAGGGCAACGATCAGTACATGAACCCTTTCTCGGTCAATCGCAACTTCTATTACCTGACAGACATCGACACTCAAAATGTCTGGCTGGTGATGAGTAAGACGGCTCGCGGTACGGAGGAAATACTGTTTATTGACCAGATCGACGAAGAGATAATCAACTGGAACGGCAAAATGCTGACCCGTGAAGGGCGAGCCAAATCAGTGGAGGAGTTCCCGAGTCTAACATACACTACATGCAGGACATGGAACGCATGGTCGCCAACCTGCTCTATGACGGCAGACAGATATTTAGTAAGCCGGTCGCTTGCTTCCGTTTTGATCGTCTTTCCATGAATGCGGCGCCGACGAGAGCGGGAGAGTATGCGAGACAGATACGCGAGAAGTATCCTGCAGTACAGATTGTAAACATTGCAGGTGTGCTTGCATCGCTGAGGTTTGTAAAGGTGCCTGAGGAGATCGAATGCATTTGCCGTGCGGGCGATGCAACCATTGAGGCGCTCAGGCAGATGCTGACGACGGCAAAGCCGTGGGAATACGAATACCAGTGGGCGGCGGATTATGCCTACTATGTTGCACGTGCCGGAATGCGTGAAGCGTTCCCGACGATTGCAGCATCAGGAGCAAACGCCATAATGCTACACTACAGCGACAATAACTGCGTCGCAAAAGACGACTCGATGTTCCTCTTTGATCTCGGCGCCGAATACGGCTACTACTCTGCCGATGTATCACGTACATTCCCGGTCAACGGCAAGTTTACGGTACGTCAGAAGGAACTGTGTTTTGCATCGTCCGGGATGCAATGGCGGTAGCACGGGACAAGATGCGCCCGGGGGTCGTTATGAAGGAGGCAAATCAGGCTGTAATCGACTTCTACAAGAAGGCGCTCCGCACAGCAAAGCTTATCCGCGACGACAGCGAGGTCTCAAAGTATTACTATCACGGGGTTTTCCATTCCTTGGGATTGGACACCCACGACTCCTGTGACCGCACGGTCTACGAACCGGGCATGGTAGTCACATGCGAACCCTGCTTGTATGTTGCGGAGGAGGGAATAGGTATCCGCCTTGAGAATGACATACTGATAACTGACGGCGAGCCAGAGGACTTTATTGCCGACAGACTGCTCGATATTGCCGAAATCGAAGAGCTTATGAGCAGGTAATATCTGCTTTGCAATGTTCGATGCCGCTTGGAGCGGTACGCATTGCCTGCTTGAATACTGGTAAACTAAGTTTAGTTTATTGGCGGCAAAGTGGATATGGTATAGAATAAAAGCCCGTACTTTGGGGCTTTTTTTGATGCCCATGCCTATTTGTAAGAGTCACAATGCAGATTACGCAGGCTACACCTCATAAGTTAACATCACTAAGCGCATACTCCCCTAAATTGTGATAGTATAAGTAAACACAAACTTAGGCAGAGGTATCGTATGTATAAATACTTGCTATGGGATATTGACGGAACAATACTCGACTTTTTTGCGGCGGAAGCTTACGCAATAAGGGTTTTGTTCGATAAATATAAACTGGGCACGTGCAGTGACGAGATGATTGAGACGTACTCGCGGATAAACGTGAAATACTGGCAGGCGCTCGAAAGAAATGAGATGACTAAGCCGGAGATACTCGTCGGAAGGTTCAGGGAGTTCTTTGAGGTCATGGGGATAGATACGGAGCTTGCGGCGGCATTTAACAGCGATTATCAGCTTTCTCTCGGTGACCACATAGTTTTTGTGAAGCACGCTATGGATATGCTCAACGATGAGAAGGGCAAATATATGCTGATAGCTGTGACAAACGGGACTAAGATTGCGCAGACAAAAAAACTGCGGCAATCCGGGCTTGATAAGGTATTCGATGCGATTTTCATATCGGAGGATGTGGGGAGCGAGAAGCCCAATGCGGAGTATTTTGAACACGTATTCAGAGAAACTGGCATCACAGACAGAAACCAAGTGCTCATAATAGGCGACTCGTTGACGAGCGACATGAGGGGCGGAGAGATAGCGGGAATAGACACCTGCTGGTATAACCCAAATCACAATACAAACGAGTACGGCATTCGGACGACATACGAGATAGACGACATAGCAAAGCTTAAAGAGATACTCGGCTGAGACGCACTTCGTCTTGGTTATTTGCGATATGAAACAGCCAACAGCACATAGGAGCGCTTAGGTGAAATGCATACTCTTCTATTTGATTCAATGGACTTGGGGCTTGCTGCAAAATATCGCAGGTCTGATATTCATGCTGTGCCTCGGCAGACAGAGGCGCGGCATTTATCACGGCGCTCTGATAACCTACTACAAAGGCAGGCCGAAGTTGTCAAAGCTCGGTAACTGCTCGCTCGGTATGTTCATATTCATAAACGGAGAAAACTCATCTGATTTGATTGAGAGCGTAGCGGTGCACGAATACGGCCACAGCATACAGTCGCTTATAACGGGGCCGCTTTACCTCGCAGTCATAGGTTTGCCGTCGCTTATATGGGCGCGCAGGTTTGCGTTAAAGCGGAAAACAGGAGAGTCTTGTGATAAGTACACGTCGCGCTATCCCGAGCGTCAAGCAAATACGTTAGGAGAGAGGACTACGGGTGGAAAGCCTGTTCGATGGTAGACTCGGTCAATGCATCTCATTGATGGCATAAATAGCATAACTTGTAATTTCAAAATGCACGCCTGTGTGATATATTTAATGCAGAACAAAGCGAGCCATCTTTTATGTATTGGAGGTTAATATGGAAAAGAAAAAGGGCTTTTTTGCAGAATTCAAGGAATTCATCTCGCGCGGAAACGTAATGGACCTTGCGATAGGCGTAATAATCGGCAGTGCATTCACGGCGATTGTGAATTCGCTTGTCAACGATGTAATAATGCCTGTAATCGGCATAATCATGGGCGGTGTGGACTTCACCGGCCTTAAATTCGTGATTACTCCCGCAAACGGCGACATTGCCGAAGTTGCAATCTGCTACGGTAACTTCATACAGACCGTTGTCAACTTCCTTTTAGTTGCATTTGTCATATTCCTACTGGTAAAGGGCATGAACAGCTTGCACAAGAAGAAGGAAGAGCCGGTCAGCGAGCCTGCACCCACAGAGCCCTCCGAGGAAGTAAAGCTTCTCCGTGAGATAAGGGATGCGGTCGCAAAGAGCGATAAGTAAAGATGCGTTTTCGACAATTTGACGCACAGTAACTAATCGACGGCCGATGTGCCGCATAGAAACTAAATACGCACCGACTCCTGAATCGCACAGGGCAAAACCACCTCAACTACGGATTATGGAGTCGGCTTTTTTTGAGGGTGCAGCCGATAGGCATACACGCTATAAGAACATCATTCCGAAACTGTGTCAAACGGCCAGTCGATAATGCCGCCGAAGTCGAGCACGTCTGTGTAGCCGATGTCTATAAGCATATTAGCGGCGATTGCACTGTGTCGCCCTGACCTGCAGTATACGAGAAGCTTTTGTGACTTATTTGGTAATTCCGCTTCTGCCCTGAACGCGAGCTCGTCATACGGTATCAAAACAGCGCCAGGTATATGCCCTTCGTCAAACTCTTTTTTTGTGCGGACGTCGAGTATTATGTAACCGCTTTGGGTGTCGACTATGTCCTTTGCCTTTTCGGGTGTGATAAGCATGTTATGCTCCTTTGGTTGTTTCTATTCGCACTGCGATAAATCAGGGGACAGTCTTTGCAGACCACTCACTGCGATAAACAGCACGTGTGACATAGGTTTTTGCATTTTTTCCTGTCTATTTATAGCTTGTACGACTATGCAATCGGCATGACACACCTGCGCATACCGGCGTATGCTCTCGATACTATTCGACCAGATATTCGATATGAAGAAAGCGTGTATGCATATAATCATATGTCGAGAGAGACCGATAATCAGTATCGTAGCTATGGGCGGCGATGAGTACGTTTTTAGGGCTGCTCGGTGCGGATGCCTCGACTACTACGAGAGTATGCCCAAAAATGTCGTCAGAAAACGACAACTGAACCAAATCTCCGGGCATGAGCTCATCAATTTGGCATATGCGTGCTACAGGACCTACGGTGTCAGAAGATCTTGTAAGAAACTTATAGAGATAAGGGACACCTGTCCATGCGGGGGATTTGCGGTTTGCATCTATGTAGTACCAGCCAAATGTGGGCAGATAGTTCATGATACCTCCGCCCGCGCGTATGCACTGGGAAGCAAAGTTTGTGCAGTCACCCCCTAATTCATCGTAGTTATAGTACATTGGATTACGCTTATATGCCCATTTGTGAGCGTACTCCACAGCCGCTTTGCGGTCATATTCAAGCATGCTTATTACCCCTTTCCGTTTGTACTACAATATGGCTCATTGTTTGAATATGTGTTGACGGTTTTCCTTTGGGCACACTCACAACCCTGAGCGCATGTAGTTTGTGTGCGGTTATGGTAAACGCACACCTCGATGAATAGTATGAAATAAAACGAGGTGGATAATGTGAATCAACGATTTAGAAACAAGTCGATGCCGACTATACTTGGCGGATTGCCGACTGCAAGGGCGAATATCTCAGGAGATGCGGCACACCCCTTACTATATGGGAATGTGGATTTTTTCCCGCATCAGAGCGGGACGCTTGTGGTAGCCGAGCTGTGGGGCTTGCCGCACGATGCCGCTAAATGCGCTCCCAATCTGTTTGCGATGCATATACACGCAGGTGGAAGCTGTTTGGCTGAACACAATGAGCCGTTTTCTACGGCAGGTGGGCATTACAATCCCGATAGCTGTCCGCATCCGGCACACGCAGGAGATTTGCCCCCGCTTTTCGGAAACGATGGCTATGCATGGCAGGCATTCTATACAGAAAGGTTTGATTCCAGGGAGGTATTGGAAAAAACTGTGATAATCCATTCGCAGAGAGACGACTTTAAGTCGCAGCCGGCAGGTGACGCGGGTGGACGCATAGGCTGCGGAGTAATTAAGAGCTGGCGCTGAGAAAGAACATGAAATCCTATCCTGCAAAACAGGCGATTGTGCCGTGATCACTGCGAAAACCCGTGCAGGTCGTTGTTAAGCATGATTGAACTTGATGATTACAAAATCAAAGACCCGACGTATCTGTTGAACGAGAATACTGTACTCAAGCGATACTACGGTCTTATTTCTGTGTGTAAAAAACTATGACAAGGCTTATCAAAGAGAAGCACATACACAGCGAGATATGAACGGCGATATTAACCCTTAAGCTCGAAGTGAATGAGAAACGACAGCAGCGCGCGGAGCACAATTATCGAGCCGAGAATCAGTATCTCCTTTATGTCGCGGATAAGCACGGTCTTCAGTATCTCCGCACCCATCTTGAATTCGAGCGCAAGCGCGAGCGCAGAAGCCAGCTCCTGCTTGACGGGATAAGTCTTTTTCTTTATAAACGTCAGCACGTACATTCCGAATGTCTTTACGGAGCTTACGAATATTATGATAACGCCAATAAGCTCAAGAAACGCGATTATATAAGGTATTATGAATTCAAGCAGATGCTCCAAGCCATACACTCCTTGTTAGGTTTGTTTTTAGTGTATGCTGAAAATCGAATGTGATGTAAACAAGTCAGTGAAGACAGGCACGTTCTAAGGTGACATAATCTCGAGTCAATTAGCTATATTTATGAATAAACAATGGCGTGACGGTGAAAAGACGCTTTCGCGTGTAAAATCGTTGCAAGCATGAAAACTTTGTTATATAATAGTTTAGAATATACATTAACGGAGCAATTCGGTAGATGTATGTATAACAACATATGGAAAGGGAACGTTATGGGACTTATTAAAGCAGGTATAGGTGCATTGGGAGGAACCCTTGCTGATCAGTGGAAGGAGTTTTTTTACTGTGAAGCTATAGATAAGGATACGCTCGTCGTAAAGGGTCAGAAGCGTATTTCCGGTCGTTCATCAAACACAAAGGGCAATGACAACATTATTTCTAATGGTTCCGGCATAGCCGTTGCTGACGGCCAGTGCATGATAATCGTCGAGCAGGGGAAGGTCGTCGAGGTCTGCGCAGAGCCGGGCGAGTTCACATACGACTCATCGACAGAGCCCAGCATATTTACAGGCAAGCTTGGACAAAGCCTCAAGGAAACATTCAAAACCATAGGTAAGCGTTTTACCTACGGTGGCGATACAGGCAAAGATCAGAGAGTTTATTACTTCAATACCAAGGAACTTATTGACAACAAGTTCGGTACGGCTAACCCCATACCTTTCCGTGTTGTCGATAGGAACATAGGTCTCGATATCGACGTATCAGTAAGATGCAACGGTATCTATTCGTATAGAATCGTCAACCCGCTGCTCTTCTATACAAATGTTTGCGGTAATGTAGAAAGCGCATACAGCAGGAGCGAGATAGACAATCAGCTCAAGACGGAGTTCGTTTCCGCCCTCCAGCCTGCATTCGCGAAGATTTCCGAGATGGAGATAAGGCCCAACGTAATCCCCGCTCACGTCGAAGAGCTCTGCGAAGCTATGAACGAAGCGCTCACGAGGAAGTGGACCGAGACTCGCGGTCTGGCAATAGTATCTATCGCCATGAACCCCGTAACACTTCCCGAGGAAGACGCAGAGACCATCAAGCAGGCTCAGCGTGCCGCTATGATGCGCGATCCCAGTATGGCCGCCGCAACGCTCGTTGGCGCACAGGCAGATGCTATGAAGATGGCAGCTCAGAACGAAAACGGCGCAATGATGGGCTTCATGGGAATGGGCATGGCAAACCAGGTAGGCGGAATGAACGCACAGGGACTGTTCCAGATGGCACAGCAGCAAGCCCAGCAGGCACAGCAGGCACCGCAGGCACCTGTGAACGGATGGACCTGCTCTTGCGGCGCAGTCAATACCGGCAAGTTCTGTACCAACTGCGCAAGCCCCAAGCCCGCACCCGCAGGCACATGGACTTGCTCTTGCGGTACAGCCAACTTGTCTAAGTTCTGTCAGGAGTGCGGCAAGCCCAGACCTGCAGGCGCACCCGTATACCAGTGTGACAAATGCGGTTGGAAGCCTGAGGATCCAGAACATCCGCCGAGGTTCTGCCCGGAATGCGGTGACAGGTTTGACGAGAACGACATAAAGTAAGTTCGGAGATTGATTTTGCAGGTCGTGTAAGACTTATTGTTTGATAAGTGGTCAGCACGACCTGTTTTTATAAGAATGCCCGTTCGTGACGGCACGGCATTGGGAGGGATTATATGGATGGATTGATAGATTACAAATGTCCTGCCTGCGGTGGTGCGATTGAGTTTGACGCCGCCACACAGCGCATGAAGTGTCCTTATTGCGATACCGAGATCGACGTAGAGGAACTATTAAAGCTCGACGCGGATATTGCCGATTCCAAGCAGGATGATATCAAATGGGACGAAGGCAGAATGTCCGAGTGGCAGGAGGGCGAAGCTGGTGACATATGCGCTTACATATGCAATTCCTGCGGCGGCGAGGTCGTTGCGGATAAGAATACAGCTGCGAGCACTTGTCCGTTTTGCGGCAACCGTATAGTTATGAAGGGAAACATAGCGGGCGACCTGAAGCCGGACTTGATTATTCCCTTCAAGCTCGATAAAAACACCGCTAAGGAAGCATACAGAAGACACATATCGAAAAAGAGACTTTTGCCGAAACTGTTTAAGACGGAAAACCATATTGATGAGTTGAAGGGGATATATGTTCCGTTTTGGCTTTTCGACGCGGATACCCAATCGAATGCGCGTTACAAGGGAACAAAAATCAGAAGCTGGAGCGACGGCAACTATAATTACACCGAGACGAGCTTCTATGCGATAAGGCGTGCGGCGAATATTTCGTTCGGTGCGGTCACCGTAGATGGCTCAAGTAAGATGGAAGATACGCTTATGGAATCGATCGAGCCATACAATGTAAGCGAAGGCGTCGAATTCAGAACGGCGTATCTTGCGGGTTATATCGCAGACAGGTACGACGTCGAGGCAAATCAGTGCGTCATAAGGGCCAACGAGAGGATAAAGAACAGCGTCGAGTCCATACTGAAAAGCACTGTTTCGGGCTATAGTACGCTTTCGACAGAGCACTGCAATGTAGCCATTCAAAACGGAGTGGCGAGATATGCGCTGTATCCCGTTTGGCTGATGAATACGACGTGGAAGGGCAAGCAGTACACGTTTGCCATGAACGGTCAGACAGGTAAGATGGTAGGCGACCTGCCTATGGACGTCGGTGCATTCTGGGCGTGGTTTGGAGGCTTGACTGTCGGCATCGGAGCCGTCGTCTACGGCATCGCTCAACTGCTGACTTTGATTTAATGGAGGTGCGATATGAATAGAAAAGCATTTTTGGTGATTATCGCATTTTTACTCTGCTTCGTTCTGTGTGTTCCTGCGCTGGCGGAAGGTTATTCGAGATTGGAGGACTTTGCAGGTCTGCTTTCCGAGGATGAACGCGCGGTCATATTGGCACAGCTCGACGATATAAGCGAGCGTCAGGGCATGGATGTAGTAATAGTGACAGTCGCGTCGCTCGATGGCAAGACCGCAACCGAGTACGCTGACGACTACTTTGACTATAACGGTTTCGGTCAAGGCGCAGACAGAAACGGCATACTGTTTTTAATCAGCATGGAAGATAGGGATTGGGCCATATCGACGAGGGGAGACGCGATAGCGGCCTTCACCGATGCGGGACAAGCGCACATAACCGACGAGATGGTACCCATGCTCAGTGAAGGCGAATATGCCGATGCATTCGTATGCTTTGCCAACTACTGTGACGACTACATCACACAAGCCAACGCCGGTGAGCCCTACGACGTGGACAATATGCCCAAAGAGAAGCTTGACACAATCTGGATACCGTTATCGCTCGCGATAGGAATGGCTGTAGCGCTTATCGTATGCCTGATTATGAAGAGCCAGCTCAAGAGCGTAAGGAGCCAACCTGAAGCAATGAGCTATGTCATAAATGACAGCGTGAGTTTTACCGAGCAGTCTGATGTTTTCCTCTATAAGACATTGACGAAGACAAAGATTCAGAAGGCGGAGAGCGGTTCCGGCGGAAGCAGCACCCACACGAGTTCGTCGGGTGCAACTCACGGAGGCTCGAGCGGTAAGTTCTGATGAACCTCAACAGTGTTTATTCAATCGTTCTCGGCGGCTTAGCCCGCCGATTTTTTGTTCTGTTTCACTATGAGCATAACAACTATAGTCGAAAATCCCCGAGACGTAATTCACGGTCAAAAAAGGCCTATGCGAAGCAACACATAAGCCCTTGAGCATAGCTGATATCCGATTTTGCGAATTATTCGATCTTCTGCGATTTCGATTGATGGGCAGCGAGCCTTTGCTGCTTTCTTCTTGCCACTGCACGCTTTATAGCAGGTGTGTTTGACACTATTGTGAATATCGTCAGTATGAGCAGTATCAACGTAATGGGGCGTCCGAAGAGCGCAGCTATAGGCGACTCTGCGGTCGAGGCCAGCGACACGGCGCGTCTGAAGTTAGAGTCCATCATTCCTCCGAGAACCAGACCGAGCGTGACAGGCGCGACACTGAATCCGTACTTTCTTAGGAGAAAGCCCAAAACGCCAAAGAAGAACATAACTCCGACGTCAAACATACGGTTATTGCACGCAAATGCGCCTATAACGCAGAGCACGGCTACGATTGGCAGGAGTATACGCTTGGGGACATTGAGCAGCTTGCCTATCCTTGGAGCTATGAACAGTCCGAGAAGGAGTAGGAATATGCACGCAATAAGTCCGCCTGCCAGTATTGCATAGAAGCTGGGAGCACTAGTCTTGAGAAATGTAGGGCCAGGTTGGAGACCGTGAACGTAGAACACCGAGAGTATTATGGCGGTAACTGCATCGCCGGGTATTGCAAGCGTAAGCATGGGTATGAGTGCGCCGCCGATACAGGCGTTGTTGGCACTTTCTGAGGCGACTACGCCCTCTATTGCACCCTCACCGAATGGACGACTGGGTTTCTTTACTATGCGCTTTGCCTCGCCATATGCGAGAAACGATGCGACGGGCCCGCCCGCGCCGGGGAGCGCACCTACAAATGTGCCTACTGTGCAGTAGTAGAGTGAGCGCCAAAACTCCTTGAGTATGTCTTTAAGCTTGACTGCCTGTTTTGTGACGTTTGATACGCTTCCGTCGACGGAGCCGCCCGAAATCACCGTGAGAACCTCCGCAAAGCCAAACAGGCCTACGAGTGCGGGGACTGTAGAAATGCCTGCCTTGAGCTCCTGTATGCCAAATGTAAGACGGGGCGTACCTACCACAGAGTCAAGCCCTATGAGCGACAGGAATATGCCCAAAACAGCACTTAAAAGCCCCTTAGAGAAACTCTTTGACGTGAGAACTCCTGCCGTCGCAAGTCCGAAGATAGCGAGCAGGAAGTAGTCCATCGGCTGAAACTTGAGCGCAACACTCGTCACGGGGTATGCAAGCAATCCCAATACTGCGAGCCCGAAAACGCTGCCCACAAACGAGTAAATCGTCGCATACTTTAGCGCCCTATACGATTCACCGTGTTTTGACAGAGGATAGCCGTCAAGCGTTGTAACTACATTTGCGGGTGTGCCTGGTATGTTTATGAGTATGGCGGAGAGCGCGCCCGAAAAAACGCCGACTACGTATACGCCCATAATGGTTGCAAGCGCGTCTGTAGTTACCCATGTGTATGTGATTGAGACGAGCAGAGCTGTAGCCATCGATACCGAAAGACCGGGAATTGCACCCACGAAGAGACCTGCAAGCGCGCCTGCAAAACACAGCAGTATGAAGCGAATATCCGTAAAGTAAGCAAATACGCCCTGAAGCATTTCTGACATAATCGCACCTCCTTACGGCAGTCTGACGTTGAGCAGAATAGAGAACAACACGTAGAGCACACCGGGCGTTACAATTGATACGAGTACAATGACGTGGATTCTCCTTTCGCCCATGAGCCAAATCAAAAATGCGAGGAGTAAAATCGTTGCAGGTATGAACGTAATCAACTGCATGAGAAACAGGTATGCAATACAAGAGCAGATGACCCCAATAACCATGAACGTGGGATTTGCCTCGAGCTTATCGAATTTGGAACGCTGTTTGGAATCCGCGCGGGCTTCGGAAACGGCATTCGTTTGAGTTTCTTCCTCCGTCTGCAATGATTCTTTTGATGCAACGTCTGCAACGTCTGCAGAATCGGTCTTAGTTTCGGACGGCTTTTTTTTTGATTCGAAAAACAGCGACACAGAGAGCAATACGGTGAAAACGCTTAGGAGAAGTGGAAACAGATATGGCGACATTATCCACTCTGTCTTTACCCTTGCCGTATAGAAACTTATAAGGCTGTATGCACCGAGGGCGACGCCGAGGGCAAGCACGCCTATGCTCGGCAGTACACCCTTGTTTTTTATGTGTTCTCGCATTTTGAACTCCTTTTATCGTAAAAAACACCGGGGAATAATCAAATATCCTCCGGTGGATGATTTGAGTTGTTTAGCCCTTCGGTCTTTCTATACCAAAGTCAGAAGGACTGTATGTCGTGGCTCCCGCATCATGGAGCAACCATGAAACTGTGGATTCCCACTGCTTAAAGAAGGATTCCATTTCAGCTACCGTGGTGTACTTTTCATAGAGCTTTTCAATGCTGTTGTTATCCATAAAACTGACAAAATCAGTGTTTTTAACGGCCTCTGCGCAAGCCTTGCGCAGTGATTCCTGAACCTCCGCAGGGACGTCCTTAGGAACTACGAGGCTCAACGGAGTGTAAGGAATCGACAACAGCGCTTTACTGTCGGGAAGAACCTCAGACAGTGCGGGTATATCGGGGTGCTGAGCCATACGCTCTGTTGCACATACGGCAAGCAGTTTAAGGTCGCCGCTTTCGATGTATGAGGCGACTGTTGAGTAGTTGGAGTTTGTGAATGCAACCTGATTGCCCATTACGGCGACTATACAGTCAGAGCCCGACGTATATGCCGTGAGTGCGGGCTCGTAACCGAACTCATTCATAACGAGTGCCTGAACGTGCCCCGAACCTCCGGGGCCTGTGTATGCCATTTGAATCTTGTTGGGGTTGTTCTTTATATCGGCGAGAAGATCGTAGATCGTTGCGTAGGGGGAATTTGAGGGTACGACTATAACCTTGATGTCGTTTGCGGTGACAAGTATCGGGCTGTAGTCATCGTAGCTCAGTTCACTTAAGCCCATGACTCGCTGTGTACCGAGGCTGTCTGCCGTGAAGAGTATTGTAGAACCGTCCGCATCTGCATCGAGTGCCGCTTGACAGCCTATCGAACCGGAAGCACCCGGCTGATTCTCTACTACGATAGAAACGCCAAGTTCAGTGCTGAGGGCGGCCGCAAGCTGACGACCTACCAAGTCCGTAGTTCCGCCTGCGCCGTATGGGACGATCATTGTGATCGAATTGACGGGATAGTTATACTCGCCATAGCCGGCGTTGTTCTGAGTGCAGCCGACGACGGCGAGAAGCATGACCAGTACAATAACAGAAGCAATAAATTTCCTCATTTTGTGTTCCGAGGTCCTTTCGTGTTGTTTATTGTTGCTGAAAACATGGGAAAACATGGTATTCTCCCTGTCATTTCATTATAAGATACGCTATTGTAAAGTATCTGTCAATATTTAGGAGGTAAGTCTGTAGGTTTGTCCACATGACTGGTGAGCCGCTATGAATGTTGGCGCACTCGGAGGTGTACCCATAATAAAAATGAAGCAAATAAACAAAAGGGCGGTCTGCGACCGCCCGCCTTTTGTGTCTTGTTTTATTTACATCTTACGGCTTCCGGGCTTTAACGGCGCTCCTGCGCCTGCGGCGCACAACGGGCAAGCCTCGGCATCGTAGGATTCTATGTTCAGCTTTGCCGCGGCATACACGGGGAGTGCGAATGCGCAGTCCTCACTGCGCCTGTCGGCAACACACGCGACGCCTACAACCTCTGCGCCGAATTCCTCGAGTACACGGACGGTCTCCATTGTGGATTTTCCTGTTGTAACGACGTCCTCCGCAATCAGCACCCTGTCGCCATTAGATACGGCGAAGCCGCGCCTTAATTGCATCTGATTGTCTACACGCTCGGTAAATATGCTCGTTACGCCGAGTTGACGCGCAAGCTCGTAGGACACGATTATACCACCCATTGCAGGGCCGCAGACTGCCGTGATGTTAAGGTCGCGAACCTGATCGGCAACCCCGGAGAGCACCTCGTTTGCCATTTCGGGATGCATCAGCAGTCTTGCGCACTGGCAATAACATCCGCTATGTCTTCCGCTTGACAGCAGGAAATGCCCCTCAAGTAGCGCTTCACTCTTCTTCAAAAGTTCTACAACTCTTTCTTGTGACATATTGTCTCCTTATACTATTCCTATCAGTTCAGTGATCGATTTTATATCGTTGTCAATACAGTAACGTTCGAGCCCTTCGATGCACCTGCCCATAGTACGATAATCCGAGAATGTTGCCGCACCTATCTGTACTGCAGTCGCACCGGCCATTATGAATTCGAGCGCATCGTTTGCGGATGCTATTCCGCCCATGCCTATTACGGGAATATTTACTGCATGGGCAACGCTGTGTACCATCCTGAGCGCAATGGGCTTGATAGCAGGGCCGCTCAGCCCCGCATACACGTTGTTAAATACGGGTTTGCGCTGAGCTGTATCTATTGCCATGCCTAAAAATGTGTTTACGAGCGACAACCCGTCCGCACCTGCCTGTTCGCACGCCTTGGCGACCGCTACGATGTCGGGAGCGTTTGGCGTAAGCTTTACAATGAGGGGGAAGCGAGTTATCGCCTTTACCTTTGCGGTAATGTCTGCGGCAAATTCGGGCTGCATACCGTATGCCATGCCTCCCGTCTTAACATTTGGACATGATATGTTGAGCTCGAGCATATCTATATCGGCATCGTTGAGCCTGCGCGCGCCATCGATATAGTCCTCTTCGCTGTGACCGCCGAGGTTAGCTATCGCACAACAGCCGAAGCTGCGCATAATCTTGCTCTCATGCGCTACAAAGCTGTCTACGCCGGGGTTTTGCAGACCTATACTGTTGAGCATGCCCGAGGGGGTCTCCCAAACTCTTATGCCCTTGTTTCCATAACTGCCGTTAAGCGTAAGCCCTTTGCTCGATATGCCGCCGAGAATACCTACATCGAACAGTCCCGCATACTCTTCGCCGAAGCCGAACGTACCCGACGCGGCGATTACGGGATTCTTAAGCTGTATGCCGCAGAGCGTCGTCTCTAAAATATCACTCATAGTACACCTCCGAGGAAAGAAACACGGGGCCGTCCTTGCAGGAACGCTTTGGACCGCTCTTGGTATGGCACACACAGCAAAGGCAAGCGCCCACTCCACAGGCCATTCGTTCATCCATAGATACATAGAGCGTAGCACTGCACTTGCTTGCGCACGCGTGACAGTCCCTCATCATGGGGTCGGGACCGCAGGCAAAATACGTTGCAACAAGTGAGTAGTCGACGTCTCGTGTTACGAATCCGCCATAGTTCATATGGACCTCGTCACATACCTCTCTCATGGCGTCGTGTATGAATTCGGAAGGCTCACACTTACCGTTAAACCCCACAAAGCCGAGTATGCGGCGGTTTGGGTCTATAGCCCTCAGCTCTTTTGCAAGGTAATATAGCGGAGCTGCACCTGCCGCGCCGCCTACGAGAACTATGTCGCCTTCCGCGTGGGGAAAGCCGTTGCCATGAGGACCCGTGATATCGATTTGGGAGCCCGGAGTGCAGGCGCACAGCATCGCCGTGCCTTCTCCGAAAACTTCGATCAGGAGCTTCACATTGCCGTCTTGCGCATCATATATGCTTATCGGACGGGGAAGGAAGGGTGCGCTCGAATGACCCGGCTTAAGCATATAGAATTGCCCGGCGTGTCCTGCTTCGACTCCGGTGAGAGTAAGCAGAAACGTCTTTTCCCCTAAGGGGCGATTCTCGATTATCAGAGCCATTTCTCAATATCCTCTTTCATCGCAATGCAAGCTGCACGGACATACTCGGAGAAGTCGTCGCTCTCTGTCTTTCCTTTGTGGGCTGTTATGAGACCTCTCGATGAATTTACGACTCCGCAGATTCCGTCGTGGAAGAACTGACCTATCTCCTTGCCTGTGCCACCCTGTGCGCCGTAGCCGGGAATGAGGAAGAATGTATTTTTCATGAGCGAATGTATGCGCGTAAGCTCCGAAGGATATGTACAGCCGACTACCGCACCGATTGCGGAAAAGCCCGTCTCGCCTATAAAGCGTTCACCCCATTTTGATACTTCTGAAGCGACTTTCTCATACAGTGCGGCGCCTCCTACATCTATGTCCTGAAAATCTCCGCTCGAGGGGTTAGACGTCTTTATGAGCACAAACATGCCCTTTTCTTTTTCAAGATAGGGATAGTACGGCGAGACCGCATCTTCACCCATGTATGCGTTGACCGTTATCAAATCGGTCTCAAAGTCGCCCGTGAAATGTCCCTGTGCATACTGAGTCGCTGTCGATGAAATGTCTCCGCGCTTGACGTCGGATATAACTATAGATTGCTTTGACCTTGCGTACTGCACGGTTTTGGCAAATGCGGCGAGTCCCTCAAGACCGAGCGCTTCATAGCAGGCAATCTGTACTTTGAAGCAAGCCGAAACGTCATGTGTCGCGTCGATTATGGCCTTATTGAATTCAAACAGCCTGTCGCAGAGACTTTTTGAGCTGTCCTTTATGTAAGCGGGCAGATAATCGTAGCGCGTGTCGAGTCCTACGCAGACGGGACCCTTAGATTGAGCCGCTCTGCTGAGTTTGTCCATAATCATAGAGTATTTTCCCTCCTACTACAGTCATATAAACTCTGCCCAAGACCTCCCTGCCGATAAACGGCGTGTTATGAGAGCGGGACAGCATTTTTTTGTCATCTATCATCCAAATGCATTTGGGGTCAAAGAGTACCACATCTGCGAGCTTGCCGCATTCTATGCTTCCTCCGTTGAGCCCAAGCCTCTTGTTGGTATTATAAGAACAAAGCTTGCTCATAAGCGACAGCGGCAATCCGTTGTCGGAAAACACCTTGTAGTAGATTGCAAGTGCGTGCTCAATGCAGGATATACCTGCCATGCCCTTGTGCTTATCCTCGACGGTATGCGGAGCGTGGTCAGTTGAGAGACAATCTACCGTGCCTTCGGCTATACCTGCGATGAGTGCCTCCGTGTCCGCCTTGCTTCTAATCGGAGGATTCACCTTGTAATCCATGTCGTAGCCGAATAGGTGGTGGGGAGTGACCTCACAGGTCACGCGCAGTCCGCGGGCTTTTGCGTCCCTCAACATATCGACCGTCTCCCTGTGGCTTATGTGACCGACGTGCAAATTGCCACCGACTTTCTCGAGAAGTGCGAGGTCGCGCTTGATCATCTTCCTCTCGGGTTGACAATGTGTGCTCACGACAAAACCGTATTTGGTCGAATCTATAAGCAGATTCTCCATGAAATCATCATTGAATATGGTTTTGCCGTCGTTTGAGAGCACACAGGTCACGCTTGAGAGGGCTTTTCTGTCTGTCGGCACGGCATCTTCTAGCCCAACACCTGCGGCAGCCGCCTGTACGAGCCTGCACAGGCCGAGCGACTTTGCTCTGTGGTGATTTGCCATAACCTGCTCGGGCGTCTCTATCACGGGAGCTGTGTTTGCCATAGCGGTGAGTGTAGAATAGCCCCCTGCAAGTGCCGCACGCATACCCGTTTCCATAGTCTCCTTCTGCGGATAGCCCGGGTCTCTCAAATGACAGTGCAAATCGCACGCCGCCGGCATAAGCACAAGTCCGTGCGCATCTATGACTTCGTAAAAGCCTGCAGGCTCTATCGACTCCTCTACAGCGCTTATAAGTCCATTGCACATTGCGACGTCCTTGAACCTCTCGCCGCTGTAGTCGACTACTCTTGCATTCTTAATAAGCAGGCTCACAGTTTCGTCCTTGCCTCGCAGTATTCACAGGCGTATTCCTTCTTTTCAGCGTCTACAAGATAGAACGTAATGTTCTCGAGGCGCTCTACGTTTGAGATACAACGGGGATTCTTACAGGTGAGTATCCCGTCAACCTTTTCCGGAAGCCTGAGCTTGAGCTTGCGGGTACATTCGCCGTTCTCAATGTAGGAGATGGTGATGCCGGGCTCGATAAGTCCGATAACCGTAAGATCAAGGGGCATGTCTGTCTCGATTTTGATAAGGTCCTTCTTGCCGAGCTTTCCGCTGTCGACGTTCTTCATGAGCACAACTACATCCTCAAGTTCGTCGAGGTGAAGCTGTTTGAAAAGCTTATAGCCGTGTCCTGCGGTAATATGGTCGAGAACGATCCCCTTTTTGAGCTTTGATACATTAATCATACCGTTTCTCCTTTACAGATTAAGAAGCTTTTTGATGAGTGCCATTCTGATGAACATTCCGTAGCGAACCTGTTCAAAATACTTGGCTCTCGGGTCGGAGTCGACCTCTGTCGCGATCTCGTTTACCCTGGGCAGGGGATGCATAACTATCATGTCGGGCTTTGCAAGCTTCATTTTGTCAGCTGTAAGTATGAATACGTCCTTTAGGCGCAGATACTCTTCCTCACTTACAAAGCGTTCGCGTTGGACTCTTGACATATAAAGAATATCGAGTTTCGGAATAGACGATTCAAGATCGGAGGTTTCCGTAAACTCGATATTTCTCTTTGCGATAGTTTCTTTTACGTATCCGGGCATTGACAATTCCTCAGGTGAGATAAATACGAACTTGATATTCTCGAAACGGGAAAGACATGTCACCAATGAGTGGATAGTGCGTCCGAACTTCAAATCGCCGCAAACGCCGACTGTGAGATTGTCGAGTCTGCCCTTGCAGTTCATTATTGTGAGAAGGTCTGTGAGCGTCTGTGTGGGATGCTGATGTCCGCCGTCTCCCGCGTTTATAACGGGGCAGTCGGCGTATTTGCTCATGAGCTTCGCCGTACCCTCTTTGGGATGGCGCACTACTATAATATCTGCATATTGCGAGACAGTCTTTGCGCTGTCTGCGATGGTTTCGCCCTTTGCGGTGCTGGATGTGGTGGGGTCGGAAAAGCCTATAACCTGTCCGCCGAGCCTGAGCATGGCGGCGTCAAATGAGAACTTTGTGCGCGTCGACGGCTCATAAAATAAGCTGGCGAGTATTTTACCGTCAGCTGTGTGTTTGAAATCGTCAGGGGATGAAATAATAGCTTGTGCATCGGCAATCAGCCCATACAATTCATCGACAGAAAAGTCGCTGGGATCGATTAGATTTCTGAATTCTGACACTCAATTTGCCTCCTGGTTTATTTGACTGAGGGGTTCGGTTTTTGCTTGGTCCCCTCAGACCTTAACGGATATTAGAACATATAAGCGTATGTTTGTCAAACTAAAAAACATATAACGACACATAAAGTTTTTTTGCTGTTTATCGGACTGTGAGAGGTTATAGTTTTTTGTATTGCGTACTGTCTGCGTGTCGATTCGGGCGCATGGACATTTATAGTGTGAAGCGGTAAAATCAGACAAACGCAAGTCGAAAGGAGTTTTGTATGGACAATTACGGTTGGCTGGATGGGTATCTGCAAAGCCTCGATTGCTGCGAAAAGGATTACAAGGCAGAGTGGGGTTGGTTTCGCTACATGATAGGTGGCAAGATGTTTGCCGCATTGTGCGAGATATCCGAGAAGTATTCGAAATTTCGCCCGGGCAAAATACTGACGCTCAAGTGCGACCCGCTCATGGGCGAGGCGATGAGAAATCAGTATGAGTCGATAGTACCCGGCTTTTACTGCAACAAGCAGCACTTTATTTCGATCTACCTCGATTCGACAGTGCCCGACGATGTGATGAAGCTCCTGTGCCGTGAGGCACATAGGCTGATGGCGGCGACCTTGACAAAGAAAAAGTGCGCGGAGATGGGTATTACGATGTGCTCTCGGTGAGGGAATACTCATATAATCAACCTAGGGTTTATAAATAAAAAAGTATTGACTTTGATGCCTTGGCGAACCATAATATGGGTAAAGGGAGTAGTTGGCGCATAAGCGTGACAGGTCAACATTCCGGGATTGCATCCCTGGCTCTGTCGTAACAACAAGACTTATCTGCGTATGCAGGCAAAGCGGCTTCCTTTGAGTCTCTGTATGCGCAGGCAGCAGAGTTTTTTTATGTAGGAATTGAAAGGATGGACTATGAAAGAATATTTGGTAGGAGCTCAAAAGGTTTTGGAAGAAAACAACACATCCCAAACAGGTTTGAGTGTAGCCGAAGCAGAGCAGCGACTGAAAAAATTCGGTCGCAACAAGCTCAAGGAGGGCAAGCACGTTACCGTGCTCGAAATGTTCCTCAAAGAGCTTGCGGACCCAATGATTATCATACTGATAGTTGCGGCGGCGATTTCGGGCATAACGGCCATATATGCAAATGAGTCGTTTGCCGACGTGATAATCATTATGTCGGTGGTGCTTATTAACGCCGTTCTTGGTGTCGTTCAGGAGAGCAAGGCCGAGAAGGCTATAAAAGCGCTTCAGGAGATGGCGGCGGCAACCTCTAAGGTCATACGCGGGGGCAAGCAGATAACCATAAAGAGTGACGAACTCGTACCCGGTGACATAATCGTGCTTGAGGCCGGCGACGCCGTACCTGCGGATGCGAGGATAATCGAGTGCGCAAGCATGAAGGTCGAGGAAGCGGCGCTTACGGGTGAATCCGTGCCCGTAAACAAGATTACCGATGCGCTGCAGCTTGGCGACGCAAAGGACATACCGTTAGGCGACAGAAGGAATATGGTCTACATGGGCAGTACCGTCGTTTACGGTAGAGGAAAGGCTGTCGTAGTAGGCACGGGTATGGACACCGAGATGGGCAAAATCGCCAATGCTATAGCAAACGCCAAGGAAGAGGTAACACCTCTGCAGAGAAAGCTCAACACTTTGAGCAAGATACTCAGCTTTCTCGTGATTGGAATATGTCTCGTGATATTTGCGGTCGACCTACTTCGAATCTACCCCAACTTCTCCGCAGAATCGATCATCGATACGTTTATGATAGCGGTAAGCCTCGCGGTTGCGGCTATTCCCGAGGGGCTTGCGGCGGTAGTTACTATAGTGCTTTCGATAGGCGTCACGAAGATGTCAAAGCGCAATGCGGTAATAAGAAAGCTCACTGCGGTCGAAACATTGGGTTGTACGCAGGTTATATGCTCGGATAAGACGGGCACGCTTACACAGAACAGGATGACTGTGGTAGAGCACAGCACAGATGATAAAGACCTGCTCGTGCTTGCAATGGCGCTCAGCTCCGATGCAAAGCTCGATGAAAACGGTCAGGCGATAGGCGAGCCTACGGAATGCGCACTCGTAAACGACGCTGCGAGATTCGGCGTATACGAGAGACTGTCGTACAGGCGAATAGGCGAAGCGCCCTTCGACTCGCTCAGAAAGATGATGTCGACGGTCTGCATGATGAACGACGGCAGAATAATACAGTTCACAAAGGGCGCTCCCGACGAGGTGCTTAAGGTTTGTACGCACGCCTACATAGGCGGTGAAAGGGTCGAGCTTACCCCTGATTTAAGGGATGAAATACTGACGGCCAACAAAAACATGGCGGATAAGGCTCTCAGGGTGCTTTGCGCGGCAAGTAGGGATTACGACAGCGAGCCTGATTCCTACGAAGCCGCAGACCTTGAGCAGGGACTTACCTATATCGGTCTGTCGGGCATGATAGACCCGATTCGCCCTGAGGTAAAGGACGCGATAGAAGAATGCCGCACGGCGGGTATAAGACCGATTATGATAACTGGCGACCACAGGGATACGGCAGTTGCAATCGCAATGGAGCTCGGCATAATAACCGACAAGTCACAGGCAATAGCTGGCTCTGCACTCGACTCGATGAGCGACGACGAGTTGCTTGAAAACATCGAGAAATACTCCGTTTATGCGAGAGTTCAGCCCGAACACAAGGTAAGGATAGTTCGTGCATGGAAGGCAAAGCAGATGATTACCGCGATGACGGGCGACGGCGTAAACGACGCTCCGTCGATAAAGATTGCGGACATAGGCGTTGGCATGGGCATTACGGGCACTGATGTCACGAAGAACGTTGCGGACATGGTGCTTGCGGACGATAACTTTGCAACGATAGTGTCGGCAGTTGAAGAGGGCAGGAGAATCTACGCCAACATCAGAAAGGCGATTCAGTTCCTGCTGTCATCGAATTTGGCTGAGGTTCTCTCGATATTTGCCTCGACACTGATGGGCTTTGTAATACTCAAGCCCGCGCACCTGCTTTGGATAAATCTCATAACCGACTGTTTCCCCGCGCTTGCACTGGGAATGGACCCGAGTGAGCCTAACTCGATGAGTATACCGCCGAGAAATTCGCGCGAGGGCATATTTGCGGGCGGAATGGGACTCGATATAGCGATACAGGGCATAATCATCACTATTTTGACACTTGGCTCGTACTTTATCGGACACTACATTGAATCGGGCGTATGGGAAATAGTTGACAGCGCGGACGGCATGACGATGGCGTTCTTGACGCTCTCGCTTGTGGAGGTTGCTCACTCATTCAATATGAGATCACCCGTTCAGTCGATATTCAAGCTGGGTCACAGCAATAAATGGCTGATAGCTTCGGCGTTTGCGTCTATAGCTTGCACCGTTTTGGTCGTGTATGTGCCTTTCCTGTCGAATGCATTCGGATTTGAATCTATTTCACTGCCGGAGTTCGCTGTTGCAGTCGGCCTGGCAGTACTTATAATACCGATAATGGAACTGTATAAGCTCATTAAAAGAGCAGTTGTAAGGTCAATGGCAAGGCGAGCATAGCGAATATAATTAAAGGAGCCGATAA
>SAMEA3663246__coassemble_132_pt1 | contig 29945 bp, 24 predicted proteins | sample SAMEA3663246__metabat2_low_PE_033 | metagenome-assembled genome bin SAMEA3663246 (sample SAMEA3663246) | pig gut metagenome | biome: pig gut; feature: pig-associated habitat; material: faeces | place: China | collected 2013
TACTTTGAGTTGCACTGTGTAAAATATTGCTCCCTCACGAGAAAGCTGGGGTGGTGGAAAGTTATAAAAGAAACGCAAGAGCTTCTTATATGACTTCTAAACAACCTGCAACCGTAGCAATGGATGATTAGAAAAATTAAAGCCCCAAGAGGGGCTTCTAATTGTTTTATGGACGTTTGAGACATGCGGGTCGCTACATGACTACTCGATGTGATTGATTACCAACACATCGTTCAATTTAAGTACGGTGTCTCCGGAGGGAATAATCAGCTTGCGTCCTCGCTGTATCATTATAATAAGTAGATTATCCGGTTTATCAATCTTGCTGATCGATTTATCTATCCACGGGTCGTTCTTTATGAGCCTTTTCTCGGTTAGTGATACTTCATCGAAGTTTACAGGCGCTCGGGCACTTAAAACAACTTGGTCTCCCTCTTTGACTACTGTATTACCTTTTGGTACGATAGTCTCTCCGTCCCTCTTAATTACGACAAGTATAGTATCGGGGGGAAGCATAAGGTCCCTGACGCGCTTGTTTACCCAATGATTTCCGGGAGGAATAACAAGTTGTACATACTTAATGGGAAGTTCATCAGAATAGTCTGAGAATGTTCTCATAACGTCTATATTGTTGTCAATGAGCCCAAGTTTCTTCGAGATGAAAGGTATCAGAGAGCCTTGGACGGGTATGGACAACAGCACCACGACGAATACAATGTGGAATATGTCATTAGCAAGGTGTGGTGCACCGATATATGCGAAGACAGCAAAAACGATCGAAGAAGCACCTCTGAGACCGGCCCATGAGACCAAAGCACTTTGTCTGATAGATGTCTTAAGGGGAGTAAGAAGCAGGAATACCGTTATAGGGCGGGCAACGAGTGTGATGAACACAAATACTAATAAAGCAGGGAGCAGAACTGTCGGCATCTGAGAGGGAAAGGAAAGCAATCCCAACAGGAAGAATATAACCATCTGCATAAGTCCGGTAATACCATCAAAGAAACTTACAAGGTCGCGCTTGCCGTAAATATCGATGTTGCCGAGGTAAATGCCAACGATATATGCGCTCAGATAGCCGTTGCCACCTATCATCTGCGGTATGGAATAGGAAAGTATTGCAATAGCGAGCACAAACACCTGTGCAAAGCCTGCGGTCGAAAACTTGTATTTCTTGAGCAGCAATCCCGATAGAAATGCTATAATTATGCCGCAGCCTCCGCCGTATACAATCTGGGAGAAGGCCATATACAGTATGTTGCCCACATCTGAGGAGCCTTTCATAAGTGACAGCACAATTATTGTAAGCATATATGCGCATGGGTCGTTACTGCCGCTCTCAATCTCCAATAACGAAGCAGTATTCTCTCTAAGGTTGAGCCTACGTAGACGCAATATTGAGAAAACTGAAGCCGCATCGGTACACCCGAGAATCGAGCCGAGTAGGAGCGCCTCGAGCAAAGGCAGACCCATGACAAAGTGGCAGAATAAACCAACAAGTATGGCTGTCACAACTACGCCGACCGTTGAAAGCAGAATCGCGCGTCCGGCAACCGGCGTACCCTCACTCCACTTTGTACCAAAGCCTCCGTAGAACATGATAAATATCAATGCCGTTGAGCATACCTTCTCTACAAAACTATAGTCGGAGAGCGGTATCTTAAGCAGACCGTCGGATCCAAACACCATGCCGAGAAGTATAAAACCAATGAGCATTGGTATTCCGAGCTTATTTGATAACTTGTTAAGCAGAATACAAGCGATTATAACAACCGCAGCTATAAATAGATAAAACTGCAAAACATCCTCCTTTCAAGATGGCATTTATAAATAATATTGTAACAGTACAGGAATGATGTGTAAAGACGATAACCCGAGATGTAAGAAATGTAAGGATATTGAACATTATCTTGTATATTAGTAAAAATATCTGGCGTCAAGGGTCGGTGACGCAACGATAGTTTGAAAAAATAAGAAACACCTAAGAAAAAGGTCGTATACTGAAGTGATATTGACTTATTCAAACACATAGTGTATAATCATCTGAAACATCATGAAGGAGAGTGAATTTCTGTGGACGATGTCCCACTGCCTAACAGTAATAAATCAGATTTCCTGTTTTCTCTTTTTGTTCCTCTGTTAACTTTACGCATACGTTTATAGCGGCGCTAAATGGTAGCGTTTGTTTTTTGTGTTTATAAATGTTTTAGGAGGAACTAATGGGAATATTTTGGCAGATTGTTCTGCAACTTGTTTTGATAGCCTTGAACGCAGTATTTGCATGCGCAGAGATTGCTGTTATTTCGATAAATGATGCCAAACTCGCAAAACTGGCACAGGAAGGCGATAAGCGCGCTATACGTCTTGCTAAACTGACGAGTCAGCCGGCGAGATTTTTGGCAACTATACAGGTCGCAATCACATTGGCGGGATTCTTGGGAAGTGCCTTTGCGGCTGACTATTTTGCCGAATTGTTGACAGAAGTCATCGTATCGTGGAACATTGGACTTTCGCCTGCCACCATCGACACTATAGCTCTGATTCTTATTACGTTGATACTTTCGTATTTAACACTTGTTTTTGGCGAGTTGGTACCTAAACGTGTCGCAATGAAGAAGGCGGAGACACTTGCTCTGGGTATGTCCGGACTGATTTCTTTCATATCAAAGGTTTTTGCACCGTTGGTGTGGCTCTTAACCGCCTCTACGAATTGCATATTGAAGCTGTTTGGAATTGATCCCAATGAGGCATCGGATAATGTCACCGAAGAAGAAATTCGAATGATGATAGACGTTGGCAGCGAAAACGGCACGATTGAAGAGATGGAGAAGGAGATGCTCCAGAATGTGTTCGAGTTTTATGACGTTACAGTCGGCGAGATCGCAACCCATAGAACTCAGGTAGATATGCTGTGGATGGACGACAGTGAAGCTACATGGGAGCATATAATACACGAATCGAGACACTCGTTCTATCCGGTTTGTCAAGACTCTGCAGATGATATCGTGGCTATTCTGGATGCAAAGGATTACTTTAGAAACGCAGGCGCGTCTAAGGAGACGATACTTCAGGTTGCTACAGAGCCGCCCCACTTTGTACCCGAGACGCTAAAGGCGGAGATACTATTCTCGAACATGAAAAAAACGAGAAACCACTTTGCGGTAGTGCTCGATGAGTACGGCGGAGTTGTCGGTATTGTCACGATGAACGACCTCATCGAGGAAATAGTGGGCGACTTTGCGGAAGAGGACGACAAGAACGAGCCCATATTTGAAAAGATCGACGAAAAGACGTGGAGAATGTCCGGGTCGATACCGCTCGACGTGATAACAGACGAGCTCGGTATAGAATTGCCTAATGACGAGTTTGATACGCTTGGCGGCCTTATAATGAGCACACAGACATCGGTACCTGATGACGGTACACAGTTCGAGTGTGAGGCATATGGTCTGCATATAGATGTCATTAAGGTCAATGACCACCTTATAGAGGAGGCCATAGTCACGCTGAAGCAGGTGAAGGATAACACACAGGTTGACGTGAGTGAGACCGATAAAGACTAAGCAGTCTTATACGATTAAAGGCGGTGATTATTACCGCCTCTTTTGTTTATCTTCTTAATTGTTTGAGCATTTCTCGGCATCGATTGCAAGCACTATCATAAGTGTAGGTAGTGCGTTATAAGGGCTGTCTACGTCTATCGAATAAGTGTCGCTCCAATTCATCAACCGTTTGCTTATAGAGGCAACGCGCACGCCGTTTATATCGAATATCGAATAATCCCAGCCCATTATATCGCCTTTTACGCTCCAACCGTTGTAATCCACGACATAGTTGTTCTTAAAGAGAGCCAGTTCTTTTCGCACACATCCGCCGTAGGAGCCTCCAAAGTATAGCTCAAACTTGGGCATAAACGCAAATACCTTTTGAACAACAGCACCTATATTGTAGCCATTTCTATCGTATATGTTGAGGTGATGTCCGAAACTGAGCTGACCCTTGACTGTAAACAACGTATTCATGCTTTCGTCGTAGATGTCATAGCTGTCGAACCAAGAAAACACCCTCTGTTTAAATAGCATTCTCATGGATTATACCTCCAAAACTGATAATCGATTATACACTATCGAATCCTGATACAAAAGAAGTTGTTTTCTTTATTCGGGTATAAGCGTAATAAAGACTATTTCGGGTGAATTAAACAGCCTCATGGGGATCGGGTAGTTGCCCAACCCGCTTGATATAAACACTTTTGAGTTGCCACACTCGGCAATGCCCTTGAGTGGTCTGCCGTCTAGCTCCGGAAACAAACACTCCTTGTTGTATATGGCGCCTAGTAAGGGAAAACGGATCATTCCGCCGTGAGTGTCGCCGCAGATTGTTAAGTCGGTTCCGAACCTAAAATAAGCATCTATGTTGGGTATATGGGCTAACAGTATGGTGTAGTGATTATCGTCAAGAAGAAAGGCATTCCTTAGGTCAAATGTATCGGAGAAGTAGACGTTAGTTATCCCGTAGAGTCTGATTACCGTTCTGTCTACGGTTATCAGCTTTGATTCGTAATCGAGAAACTCAATATGGGAGCTCTCCATGAGACGATATGTATCGGGGTCGTCATGCTCACCGTTGACGATGAATACAGCACATATACCGCTCAGCCGCTCTATAAGCCTTATCACCCTGCATTCTGCGGCTTCATCGCCTTTGGTGTACATATCGCCCGTAATCACGATAAAATCGGGGTCGAGCGACTCTATGTGGCTATAAAGAACGTCGTTGTCCTTGTAAAACGAAGCACCGTGTAGGTCTGTAAGCTGCACTATATTAACCTCGTTGTTGACTTTGACAGAGCGTATTTTTACTCGTTTGATAGTGATTCCATATGTGCCTATTAGATAGAAGAGCAGGAGTGACAGTATTGCCGTTAGCTTTACAACTGGTAAAAAGGGTGCAAGCTTATGCAACCGGATAGCTTCCATTTTTCTCATATTCCCCCCTAGATGGCAGATTCTCTGTGAGCCCGTCTGCCGATTGTGTAGATAACGCTATTGCTTGGTTCTATTATAAATATGCAGGTATATTGATTTGATTTATGCAATGCTATTTATAAGCACAAAGACTTATGATATCGGGCAACAAAGTTGTAAATAATAAAGACGTGTATATTTATGTCGAATATGCATAAAAATGACATAAAATACGGCATATCGTGATACAAAATAAAATATATCAAAGTTAAAATGTGTGAGAATATAAAGCAAATCGGCGGTAAAACCCGACATGCATAAGCTGAAACGGGCAAAACTCGTATTGACACATATATAGTTTATGAATATAATATAATTGATAATGAAAAATTAAATAATATCGACACAGCAAATATCTGTAATAGATTTCATACGGGAAATAGAGTTACAGATAAGCTACCGTGAGTAGCTCTATTATTAACGAACGTAATCTAGTGACGGAAATTTGTTAAGGGAGTGAAGAAATGGCATCATATCTTGTTAAGAGAGTCCTCATGGCATTATTGGCTTTGCTGATTATTACTTGTGTGACTTTCATCATCATGAACCTTGTGCCTGGTGGCCCTTTTATGAGTGAAAAGGCTCCGTCACCTGAGGTTCTTGCGGCGCTTGAGGCAAAGTATGGGCTCAATAAGCCGATTGGGGAGCAATTGATAAACTATTTAAAGGATGTGCTCAGAGGCGATTTTGGGGTCTCATTCAGAATGCAGAAGAACCGACCGGTAATCGAGATCATCCAGGATCTCTTCCCTGTGTCGGCGCGCGTCGGCCTCTTTGCGGTGATAAACGCTGTTTTGATTGGTATTCCTATCGGTTGCCTTGCGGCATATAATCGAGGAAAGGTACTCGACAGTGCACTTCGAGTGGTAATGACGATAGGCATTTCAATTCCAAGTTTTGTAGTAGCTACTCTATTATTGATTCTTCTAAGCGTAAATCTGAAGATACTGCCCGGCATGGGCCTAACGGACTGGCGTAATTACATTATGCCATGTTTTGCTCTATCTTTCTATCCGATGTGTTACATAGGAAGAATGACGCGCTCGAGCATGCTTGATGCAATAAACGCAGACTACATCCGTACCGCAAGGGCCAAGGGACTTTCGAGTGGAAGGATCATATTCAAACATGCCCTCAGAAACTCACTCATACCCGTAGTTACATATATCGGACCGATGATCGCGTATCTGCTCACAGGTGGCTTTGTAGTAGAGACCGTTTTCTCCATACCAGGACTGGGACGCTATTTCATACAGAGCATTCTAAATCGTGACTATCCGATAATAATGGGCACCACGGTTTTCCTTGCTGCATTTGTAATCATGATGAACCTTGTTGTTGATATTTTATACAAGGTAATTGATCCCAGAATCAATCTTTCAAACGGGGGTGAGGCTTAAATGAAAAAGAAGAATATTATGACACTTCATCCGGACGTAGATACGATTCTGAAAATGAATGAGCCTTATATTCCGAGGCCCGAGGACTACGAGAGGGCCGATGAGCATGAGAAGGAAGGCTTTATAACGAAGGCAAAATCGGTATCCTACTGGGCGGATGCATGGCGCAGACTTAAGAAGAACAAGGTAGCAATGATAGCGCTTTGCGTCATCATATTTCTGGTGTTGTTCGCATTTGTCGGGCCTACATTTACAGGTTACAGCTACTCGATGCAGATGCGCGGAGAGGAGAACTGGCCGCCAGTATGGGAGAAGCCGCAGGAATCAGTGCTTAGGAAGGCCGAGACTGACGGGGTGACGTTCGATCCCTGGAAGCACGTGCTTGGCACGGATAACCTTGGCAGAGATAACCTGACAAGGCTTATGTACGGAACGCGTATATCGCTCTGCATAGGCATTGCGGCAACACTTATCGTAGTCGTAATAGGCAGTATAGTGGGAAGTATAGCGGGTTATGCCGGAGGCGCCGTCGATGTCATAATCATGCGTGTGACAGAGATAATCTACTCTATCCCGGATGTTTTGATAATACTTCTGCTGAGCACGGCAATTAAGGCGAATCTGACGGAGTATATTAACTCGCATACGGGCTGGTGGCCGGAATTCCTCAATACCATGGGCGGAAATCTGGTGGGTATATTTATTACTTTCGGCTTGATTTACTGGGTAAGTATGTCGAGGATCATCCGTGGACAGGTACTGATGCTTAAACAGCAGGAATACGTCACTGCGGCAAGGGCGCTCGGCGCATCAAGTAGCAGAATCATTCGCAGGCATCTTTTGCCCAACTGTATAGGTCAGCTCGTTGTAACAGCCTGCTTACAGATTCCATCAGCTATATTCCTCGAGTCTTTCCTTTCGTTCTTGGGAATGGGCGTTTCCGCGCCGCTGACGAGCCTCGGTTCAATGGCGTCTGACGGATTATCGGGCATATACACATATCCATACAGACTGATCGTTCCTGCCATCGTCTTGAGCGTATTGATACTTTCGTTTAACCTGTTCGGCGATGGACTGCGCGATGCGCTCGATCCGAGACTGAAGAAGTAGGGGGTGTAAAGGATGGAAGAGATGGCCAACAAAAAGCTCCTTAAGGTGAATGACCTGCGCGTGTCATTTTTCACTCCCGCAGGTGAAGTAAAGGCTGTCGGAGGAATATCCTACGACTTGAATTACGGCGAAGTTATGGGAATCGTAGGAGAGTCCGGCAGTGGTAAAAGCGTAGAAGCCTATTCGATAATAGGACTGCTCCAGAGCCCGGGAAAGGTTGTAGGCGGAAGCATCGAATTCGAAGGCGAAAATGTGCTTGAATTCTCAGACCAGAGGATGAGAAGCTTCAGAGGCAATGAAGTCAGCATGATTTTCCAGAATCCGATGACATGCCTTAATCCCGTATACACAATAGGTAACCAGTTGATGGAGGCGCTGACATGCCATGACAAGGCGGTAACAAAGCGTGACGCATACAACAGGGCAAGGGAAATGCTTGAGCTTGTCGGCATACACGATGGTGACAGACGCATGAAGCAGTATCCGCACGAGCTCTCCGGCGGAATGCGGCAACGCGTAATGATTGCCATGGGACTTATATGCAGTCCGAAGCTGTTGATAGCGGATGAACCGACTACCGCGCTCGACGTAACGATTCAAGCTCAGATACTTGAGCTGATGAAGGACATTCGCAAAAAGACACACATGGCGATAATATTCATCACGCATAACCTCGGTGTGGTTGCAGATATATGTGACAGGATTTCCGTCATGTATGCAGGCAAGATAGTCGAACAGGGTACCGCCGACGAGATATTCTATAACCCATCGCACCCATATACGAGGGGATTGCTCAAGTCAATGCCGAGAGTAGACGCTGATGAGCATGAGCGCTTGATACCCATAGAAGGTACGCCGGTCGACATGCTGAATCCGCCAGATGGATGTCCTTTCGGTCCGCGCTGTGAGTACTGCATGAAGATATGCTTAAAACACAACCCGCCGAAAGCGGAGCTGTCAGCTACACATAACGCCGCTTGTTGGCTTTTGACCATGCCAAACAAGGAGGAAACAGAGAATGACTGAGTCCAATGTACTTACGCAGGAAGAGAACCTGAGAGAAAACCGTGCCGTTGAAGCGGGCACATACGAGGAAAAAGTACTCGTACGGGTAGAGAACCTGAGAAAGTACTTTCCCATAAAAGCAGGTTTTAAGAAAAACTACGTACAAGCGGTCGATAACGTATCGCTCACGATTCGCAAGGGAGAGACATTGGGTCTCGTAGGTGAGTCGGGTTGCGGCAAAACGACGCTTGGAAGAACGATACTGCGCCTTTATGAACCGACGTCCGGAAAGATACTCTATGACGGCGTAGATATCACCAAAGCAAAGATGCTCCCCTACAGAAGAAAGATGCAGATCATATTCCAAGATCCGTCTGCATCGCTCGATCCAAGAATGACGGTTGGCGAGATAGTAGGAGAAGCAATTGACATCCACAAATTGGCGGCAAGCAAGGCAGAGCGCACTGAGATGATAGAGTCACTGCTTGCGAAGGTAGGACTGAATACGGAGCACTCGAACAGATATCCGCACGAGTTTTCCGGCGGTCAGCAACAGCGAATAGGAATTGCACGAGCCTTAGCAGTCAAGCCTGAGTTTATAGTGTGCGACGAGCCCATTTCGGCACTTGACGTATCAATTCAAAGCCAAATCGTAAATATGCTTGAAGATATGCAAAAGGAGGAGACTCTGACATATCTGTTCATAGCACATGATCTGTCCGTAGTAAGACATATAAGCAATAGGATCGGAGTAATGTACCTGGGAAGCCTTGTTGAACTTGCGACGAGCCGCGAGCTAAATAGAAACCCGTTGCATCCCTACACTCAGATACTTCTTTCTGCGGTACCCGTACCCGATCCGAAGGTAAGCAGATCCCGTAAACGAATCGTCATGCAGGGCGATGTACCGAGCCCCATCAATCCGCCTTCAGGGTGCAGATTCCATACGAGATGTCCTTACGCCAAAGCAGAATGCTCCGCGGAAGTACCGCCGATGCGCGAAGTCCAACCCGGACACTTCTGTGCTTGCCATATAGTGTGACTCACACATATGGATTGAAACTGTTAGTTTTACCTGCACGGTAAAAAATATAAACTATCATAGGAGGAAGAACCATGAAAAAGGTACTGGCATTACTTTTTGCGGCGTTGATGGTGTTCTCATGCTTTGCTTGCAATACGCAAGGACCTGCAGAGGAATTTGAACTCAATGTCAACATCGCGTCAGAACCGGAATCGATTGACCCTGCTCTCAACACGGCGGTTGACGGAGCTGTCATGATTAACCACATGTTTGAAGGACTGTACAAGTGGATAGATGATGGCAACGGGGTAGCGAAGCTCGTATTAGGTCAGGCGGAATCGGTTGATGTCAATGCAGAAAAGACCGTTTACACATTCAAAATCCGTGAGAATGCGAAGTGGAGCGACGGCCAGGCAGTAACTGCAAGCGACTTCGTTTACTCATGGCAGCGACTGGTTGACCCCGCAACAGCGGCAGACTATTGCTACATGGCAGACATACTGCTGAATGCTAATGAGATCATGGCTGGTGAAAAAGACAAGAGTGAGCTGGGCGTTAAGGCGATCGATGAGCACACTCTTGAGGTAACACTGCATACACCGTGCCCCTATTTCGAAGAAATAATGGCATTCCCGTCCCTCATGCCTGTGCGTCAGGACATGATTGAAAAGGGCGGCGACCAGTGGACATTCGATCTTAGTACTTATGTAGGTAATGGTCCGTACAAGATGGAGAGCTGGGAGCATAACTCTAAGATCCGTCTCGTAAAATCCGAGAATTATTATGATTACGCGAAGCTTGGACCGAACGCAATCAACTTTGCTCTGATGGATGACGCAAACGCAATCTATGCGGCATTTAACTCCGGCCAACTGAACTTCATCGAGGAAGTTCCGGTAGCCGAAATCCCTACACTTGTCGAACAGGGCAAGCTCAATATCGATAAGTACATCGGAACCTACTATGTATGCTTCCAGACTCAGAAAGCACCGTTTGACGATGTCCGTGTACGTAAAGCGTTCAGCCTTGCAATTGACCGTAACTACATCGTAGAGCAGATAACGAGAACAGGACAGGTCCCCGCATCAGGATTCGTTCCCTATGGTGTAAATGATGCATTGGGCATTGAGGGCGATGACTTCAGAACTGTTGGTGGAAATTACATGGATGTCAGCAAGGAAGCTTACGAGGCCAACTGCGAAGAAGCCCGTCGTCTCCTTGCAGAAGCAGGCTATGAGGGCGGCGCAGGTTTCCCTGTGGTTGAATACCTGTACAACACAAGCGACAACCATAAGGCGATAGGCGAGGCCCTCCAGCAGATGTGGCAGGATGAGTTGGGTGTAACCGTCAATCTGGTAAACCAGGAGTGGAACACATTCCTCCAGACCAGAAAAGAAGGTAATTACTCCATCGCTCGTAACGGCTGGATTGCCGACTACAATGATCCTATGTCTTTCCTCGATATGTGGCTGACAGGCGGCGGCAATAATGACGCTCATTACAGCAATGCCGAGTATGATGCACTGATTATGCAGGCTAAGTCAACATCCGATGCAGCAGAGCGTATGAGGCTCATGCACCAGGCTGAGGATATCTTGATGGGAGAGGATGTTGTACACGCAGCTATCTATTTCTATACCAATAAGTATATGGCACAGGGCTTCACAGGCATGTACTACACACCGCTTGGCTACTACTTCTTCGGCTACACCAAGCAGGCATAACCAAAACGGATAATTACAAACTAAATCGCAAATGGGGTCTCCTACGGGGGACTCCTTTTTGCAAAGCAGCTACCGACTGTGCTGCTGGTTGTTTTTGCTGTGCACATATGCAAAAGGTTCGGAATATAATAATCAACGTCCCGAACAAGGAATCAAACCGGGTAAGCGGAGGTTTAGGTGCTGGGTACTGAGGCTTTGGATAGTTTCAATACAATCTCTATATTGGTGCGCTTTGTTATAGCCGTAATTTTTGGCGGAGTGATAGGCATAGAAAGGACGAGAAAGGGGAGAGCGGCAGGCTTCAGGACACACATACTTGTGTGCATAGGAGCGGCCTCTGTCATGATGACTTCTCTGTTTTTAATGGAGTTCATCGATGCAGATACCGATCTTTCGAGGATGGGCGCTCAGGTCATAAGCGGAATAGGTTTTCTTGGCGCAGGTACGATTATAGTCACGGGAAAAAGGGAAGTGCGCGGATTGACAACCGCCGCAGACCTTTGGACTGATGCATGTATGGGACTTGCCATAGGCGCAGGCTTTTACAGTGCGGCAATACTGATGCTCGTGCTTGTTTTGGCAGTTATGACAGTTTTGGATATGCTGGAGGGGACCATACTAATCCGAACGACGCATAAAGAAATATTCATAGTGATTCGTACCCCAGAGGATATAAGGCATGTGCTTCAGGAAATCAAGAGACAGAATATTGAGTTGCTTCAAACCATGATATGCGAGGTGGGCGATGCGTATAAAACGCATATATGTCTCAGGTGCAGTGTCAGAATCCCACGGGATATTAATATCGGCAGAATCGAAGATTTACTCCAAAACATAGAGGGGGTTCTATACATTGAGGAAAGTCAGTAATATCGTGAATACATATGGATGATTACCGAACGAGCAAACTGCCAAAGCAAGATAAATCTTTCTGTCAAGATGGATTGGGTTTTATAGGTGGATTAGACGCTCAGAACATCATTGTGAAGTTTCTGTTTACACGGAAAGCAAAACAACATTCCTAAGCACTGCAGGCGCATTTCACATGACGCAGCTATATTTTACGCACGAAGTGCTTTTTACAAATCCGACAGGACTCATTTCGTTGAGATGAAAAAACACTTTCTATGGCTAAGAAAAGCAAACAGTGTAGCATTAGTATAAAAAGGACTAAAAACAAACCAAGGCAGCATTGCGAACAATTCTGAAGTGAAATATCTACGGATGTGAAATAATGTCATTTGCCCATTGCGTCATTTGATGCTGACGCATCAAATGACGTGAAATAAATCCCACACCGTCGCAACGACCTCACCCGAACAAAGCGAGGATTTCATACGCGAAGCGTATTTCGCAAATCCAAACGGGATTTATTTCACTGAAAAAAGCACGCTTGCGCGTGTTTTTTCTGGTGGGGATGGAGGGGCTCGAACCCCCGACCTCCTCGATGTGAGCGAGGCGCTCTGACCAGCTGGGCTACATCCCCATGGACTGTATTGTATAGCAAAACATGCTTATTTGCAACACCAAGTTTTGTCGGTATGAGTCGAGCGGTAGCGCAAACGTGTGATAATTAGGCAAGAAGTAAACTCGCTAAAATCAAACCGTCGCTGTGGAATGAGTTTGCGTTTTAAGCTTCACGCAATCAGTCGATGTCTATAATCACAAGTTCAGGTGGGTTGAATATGCGCGGTATCACGTTTCTGCATAAGCCGCGGCTTACAACCATGCTTGTCTGCGCCGTAAGCACGTACATACCGCCGGCATAATTAGGGAACAGCCCCTGATTTGGTGCGTAAACACCGTTTATCAATCCCGGTAACCGCGCCTGACCACCGTGCGCGTGTCCTGCGACTATGAGGTCAAAGCCCGATGCCGCATAGGATTCGACACGCTCAGGTCTGTGAGTCACAAGTATAGAGTATGAATCGATTTCTCTGTTCTGCTTGATACATCTGTCGAGCACACTTTGCCATGAGAAAGTACTTTCGTCGGGGGAGATCGATGCACCAAGGTAGGCTATAGGGTCGGAGATACCGCAGATGTTTATTCTCTGTCCGTTAACTTTTATTAAACGTGAATCCCCGTCGAGTACAGTAAAACCGCATTGCCTGAAATAATCGAGCATCTCATCAAACTCGATGCAGCTATACTCGTGGTTTCCAGTAACATAAAAACATTGATACGCTTTTCCGATTGCGTTTGAGAGTTGTTTTGCTCCGTCGTGTTCCCTATAAACATCGAACAAATCGCCTGCAAGCAGTATGACGTCGGGTTGGGCTTTGTTTATGGCCCCTATGAGCTCAGCCTGATCGGTGCCGTACATTGTCGAATGCAAATCGGATATAAGCACGATTCTTACATGAGAGGTCAGTTTATCACTATTGAGCTGATAGGTTTGAGTCTTGAGCTCGCTCCAGTCGGCAACGACAAAAAAGAGCACAGATACTACGCAACACAATATTATAATGAGCACTTTCGCCTTATCGTTCATTACCAAGTCCCTTTCGTAGTTATTGTTTATGAATGCACAGATAATAGCATAACGGCAGATTTGCGTCAAAGAACGAGATGGGGAGAGGAGGATATGAAAAAGAACCCATGCAGGGTTCTTTGGCAGCGGAACCAGGATTCGAACCTAGACAATGCGAGTCAGAGTCGCAGGTGCTACCGTTACACAATTCCGCTATATATTAAACTTGAAAAATCCCAAGATGCCGTCCGCCCCATTATAACACCCGCCTTTAAGCAGGTGGGTGCGGCGTGATAGATCCTCGGCTTACCGTCGGCGCAGAAAGCACGTTACCCGGTGGCATCCATCTACCAACTTCCGCTCCCTTTGTAGTTGCGTCGGTTTATAACAGAAACGCAACGCACACCGCAGGATTATCTGGTGGGATTAGTTGGAATCGAACCAACGACCTCTACGATGTCAACGTAGCGCTCTAACCAGCTGAGCTATAACCCCGATGCACTAAGCAAATACTATTATACACATCAATTGTGATTTTGCAACCCCATTTTTCAATGTTGTGTCAAACTTTTTTGTTGTGCTCGATGTAATCTCGTGTAATACTAACTCTAAACTCGATTTTTGTACTAAAAACGCATAAAACGATGATGCATCGTGAATACACGTATTGTTTTGGCGTATCGGATGTGGTAGAATCTTGTAGCTTTAGGAGGGCGTGAGATGAGACATATACCTAATATCCTTTCGGGTTTGAGAATACTGATGGTAGGCGTGTTTGTCTACTTCTTTTTGACAGAGTCGTATACCGCCGCGCTGATTACTTTTTTGGTGGCTTTTGGCACTGACTTATTGGACGGATACCTTGCAAGGCGATACAATTGGATATCGAATCTCGGCAAAATACTCGACCCATTTGCGGACAAGTTGCTCATGGTAGTTGCATTGATATGTTTCTGCATCGCCGGTTGGATTCCGCTCTATGTGGTCATATTGACTGCGGTTAAGGAGTTACTGATGATAGTAGGCGGCCTATTCCTTTTAAATCGCAAGGTCGTTGTGTATGCCGACTGGTTCGGCAAAATAAGCGCGGGAGCGTTTAGCGCAGGTGTAGTGCTCACATTCGGGCGATACTATTTCCCTCAGATTACACCTTGGCACGTTGTGATGTTCATTATTGCCATCGTGTTGGCTTACATTGCACTCATACACTATTTTGTCAAGTCCATGCTCCCGTCACTCGTCGGGAAAAAGGACGAGGAGGAAGAAAAACAATAACTGAGTTTTGGCAGCACCGAGGACGCAAGGGCGTCCCTTTTTTATGCGATTCATGTCATAGTGAGATGATTAGAGAGGCATTATGTCGGTACGGATGCATAGGATTTATACACGGAGGTGGTTCCATGTTTATATCGATGCTGCAAATCATTAAAGACATGTTTCTTTTTACGGGCTATTTGTCATCAAAGACGTCATTTCCCGAGGCTCTCTCGGCGGAGGACGAGGCAAAATACATAGCACTGTATGAGAAAGGCGATATGGAGGCGAGACAGGAGCTTATCGTCCACAACCTTCGCTTGGTCGCTCATATCGCAAAGAAATACGGGCAGGGCAATGAAATAGAGGACTTGATATCCATTGGCTCGATAGGCTTAATCAAAGCCGTTAACACGTTTAACAGGGGAAAGGGGACTGCACTTGCAGCTTATGCTGCCAAATGTATAGAAAACGAAATCAGAATGTCTATTAGGACGAAAAAGAAGTCAGCAAACGATGTATCGATAAGCAATCCGGTCATTGCCGATATGGATGGGAACGAGATATCGATAGGAGAACTCGTAGGAACGGATGCTGATGAAGTATTCAACAGAGTATCCGAGAATCTCGAAGCGTCAAGACTCAGGGAGTTGCTTGGCGAGGTGTTGACTAAGCAGGAAAGGACCGTTATCGAGCTGAGATATGGTTTGTTGGGAGGATGTCCTATGCCTCAGCGCGAGGTTGCGGCAATAATGGGCATTTCGAGGAGCTATGTGAGTAGGATAGAAACAAAGGCGATAAAAAAACTGCAGAAACATACTATGGATTTCTGATGGAAACGCAATCGCCTGTTGCAGAATGAATCAAAAAAGCTTGTGTATTGTAAGCCCATGTGGTACAATTTTCTGTAATATGCAAAGTGAGGTGTGTTATATGCTTGACAGATGCAATAGATTGATGACTGAGGCGCAAAAACAGGGTTTGGATGCCGTGTTGGTGATGTCTCAGATAAACTGGAGGTATTTCTCGGGATTCACCGGTTCAAATGCAATCTTGTTGATAACCCCTGAAAGAAGGATTTTGCTTACGGATTTTAGGTATACTATTCAGGCGAATCAGCAGACAAATGGCGTTTTTGAGGTCGTTGAGGTTTCAAGATCGATAGGAATGGATTTCATATCGAATGAGCTCAAGAGAATCGGAGCAAAGCGTGTCGGCTTTGAGGATGCATCTATTACGGTAAGACAGTTTAAGGAGCTCGAGACTCTTGGTGTTGAGCTGTGCCCCATATCAGATGCTATGGCAAACACAAGGGCGATCAAGTCCAAGTATGAGATTGAGCAGATTATCGCGGCACAGAATGCGTCTGACGCGGCGTTTACGCAGTTACTTGGACGCATCAGAGTTGGCATGAAGGAGACTGAAGTTGCAACCGAGCTTGAGTATCTGCTCAAGAAGAACGGTGCCGAGGATAAATCCTTTGATACGATTGTCGGGTCCGGAGAAAACGGCGCTCTGTGTCATGCAATACCCGGAGATCGCACATTGTGTCACGGAGACATGGTGGTAATTGACTTCGGAAGCAAGGTGAACGGTTACTGTTCGGATATGACGAGAACGATTGCAATCGGTGAGCCGTGTGATGAACTGAAAAAGATATACAACATAGTTCTTCAGGCTCAGTTGAATGCACTTGCGGCGTTGAAACCCGGCATTACAGGCGGTGAACTCGATAGGATTGCCCGCGACTACATTACAGAGCACGGCTACGGTGAAAACTTCGGGCATAGCTTGGGTCACGGATTCGGTCTGGAAGTACATGAAGCACCTGCGGCTTCAAAAACATCAGAGACGGTTCTCACTCCGGGCATGACGGTAACGGTAGAGCCCGGCATATATGTAGAAGGTCTTGGCGGTGTAAGAATCGAGGACTGCTGCATACTAACGGAAGACGGTTACATTAACCCCGTAAACAGCACAAAAGAATTAATTATAATAGAATAAACGTAGGCACTGATTTGGGAGGTAAATACTTATGATTATGGCAGGAGATTTCAGAAAAGGCGTTACTGTAGAGATTGATGGACAGGTCTGGTCCATAACAGACTTCCAGCACGTTAAGCCCGGTAAGGGTGCAGCATTCGTGCGTACAAAGCTTAAGAACGTCATGACGGGCGCCGTTCTTGAAAGAACATTCAACCCCACAGACAAGTATCCTAAGGCACATATCGAAACCAAGGAAATGCAGTATCTGTATGCCGATGGTGAGTTATACTACTTTATGGACACCGAGTCGTATGAGCAGCTCGCACTTAACGCAGACCAGGTAGAAGAAGCACTCAACTTCATAGTTGAGAATGAGACGGTTACCGTTCGTTTCTACAAGGGCACACCGTTCTCGGTAGCAGCTCCCAACTTTGTTGAGCTTACCGTAACAGCCACAGAACCCGGCGTAAGAGGCGATACCGCAACGAATACCACTAAGCCGGCAACGCTCGAGACCGGATACCAGTTGAATGTACCGCTGTTTGTCAACGAGGGAGACAGAATTCGCGTTGATACGAGAACAGGCGAGTATATGTCACGCGTTTAATCAAAATAACAAAAGAACCGGAGGCAGAAAAATGAGCAATGTAACAAATAAGGTTGCATACCTCAAGGGATTACTGGATGGTCTTAACCCCGAGGGTGCCGAGGCAAAGCTTTTTGCCGCAATAGTAGACGCGCTTCAGGAGATTGCAGAGACAGTTGAGGAAAACACCGAAGCTATAGAAGGACTGGACGAAGCAATAGACGAGATTGCCGATGAATTTGATGAAGTTGAGGATTGCATGGACGAGCTTTGCGATAACTATGACGAAATGCGCGAAGAAATGGACTACATGAGCGACGATGTTGAAGAGCTCCATGATGTTCTCGATGAGCTCCTCGACGTAGACGAAGACGACGAGGATGATGACGATTATTGTGATTGCTGTGGCGATTGCGAAGATGACGATGACGAAGAAGATGATGGCTTCTTTGAGGTCGTATGCCCTCATTGTGAAGAGAATATCTGCTTGGATTTCGCAATGCTCGACACGGAGGATGATATCCTTTGCCCGTGCTGCGGCGAAATCCTGATTCCCGCCGGTGATGCGGAAATCGAGTGCGAGTGCGATGGAAATTGCCATTGCTCAGATGACTGCTGCGGCGAGGATGAGTAATTTTATTGACACCCGAAACGTACAGAAGGGCGGCGCTTCGGCGCCGCTTTGTTGATATACGCGAAATATTTGGTATAATACTAAAGTGGAGAAGTAATGAAGCACAGAATCAGCGGAATTGACAGCGGATCTATTGCCGAAGAAATAGGGGTACCCGTAGGAAGCGAGTTAGTCAGCATAAACGGGGAGGACATAGTCGATGTAATCGACTATGAACAGTTGTGCGCAAATGAGACGCTCATCCTTAGACTGATAGCACCCGACGGCGAGGAGTTTGAGGCGGAGATTGAAAAGGACGAGGACGAGCCCCTCGGCTTGAACTTTTCCGATGACTTGATCGGCGGCATCAGAAGCTGTAAGAATCATTGCATTTTTTGCTTTATTGACCAGATGGCACGCGGCGGAAGGTCAACTCTCCATGTCAAGGATGACGATTGGCGTATGTCGCTTATAATGGGCAATTACGTCACTCTGACAAATGTGTCGGACGCAGAGTTTGAGCGAATCTTGAAACGCAAAGCGAGTCCGCTGTATATTTCGGTACATACGCTAAATCCCGAGCTCAGACGGAAGATGATGGGCAATCCCACAGCCGTGCTTATTAATGAAAGGCTGAAAAAGCTAAGCGAAGCAGGCATTACTGTGCATTGCCAAATCGTACTGTGCCCGGGTATAAACGACGGTCAGGAACTGACTGATACGCTTAACGGACTGTGCGAAATGTATCCCTGTGTGAGAAGTGTTGCCGTGGTACCAGTTGGACTTACAAAATTCAGGGACAAGCTTTTCCCGCTTCGCACGCTTACAAAGGATGAAGCGGAAAAGGCAATAGAGCAAACCGAACGTGTGGCGGAGAAAATGCTCAAACTGCATGGGATCTCTATAGTGTATTGTGCCGATGAACTGTATCTGTTGGCGGATAAGGAACTTCCGGAGTATGAGTATTATGAGGATTTTCCGCAGATAGAAAATGGCGTAGGTTTGTTCAGAAAGCTGGAGCGCGAGTGTATTGAGGAGATATCCTCATTTGAGCCACGAAAGGAGCCGATAGTGCTCGACTGCATAACCGGTGTATCTATCGCTGCGAAGCTACAGGAGCTTTTTGACAAGCTTAACGTCCTGAATTTGTTCATAAAAGTCCATTTCGTGATAAACCATTATTTTGGCGAGACGGTTACTGTCGCGGGGCTCGTGTGTGCGACAGATATTATAGAACAGTTGAGTTCTAAATTCGAAAGCGACACGATAATAATACCCGATAACATGCTGAGAGACGGAGACGATGTTTTCTTAGATTCGGTTTCGCTAAAGGAACTGAGCGGTATACTGGGGAAGCGCATAGTCCCTGTATGTCATGCAGATGGGGCTATTATGTTGTCTGAACTTATGAACATCAAAAAATAGTTGAGGTGCTGATAGATGGCGAAACCATTAGTTGCGGTCGTTGGCAGACCTAATGTAGGTAAATCCACCCTGTTTAACAAGCTTGTTGGAAGGAGAGTGGCAATAGTTGAGGATACGCCCGGTGTTACAAGAGACAGGCTTTACTGTGATGCCGAATGGCTCAAGTATAGCTTTACGTTGATCGATACGGGTGGAATTGAACCCGTAAAGGACGATGTAATCAGCACACAGATGAGACGACAGGCGGAGCTTGCGATAGAGACCGCTGATGTTATCATATTCCTTTGTGACGGCAGAGAGGGTATAACCGCAGCGGACGAAGAGGTAGCAGAGATGCTTAGGCGCAGTAAAAAGCCCGTTGTACTGGCGGTCAATAAGGTCGACAATCCGGGTCTTGAGGATTCCGTTTACGATTTCTATTCGTTGGGCATAGGTAACCCCATTACAATATCCGCAGAGCAGGGCTTGGGCCTTGGCGATATGCTCGACGAGGTAGTATCGTATTTTTACGATACGGGAGAAGACGAAGAGGGAGAGGCTACGAGAATCGCTGTAGCAGGCAAGCCAAATGTAGGTAAGTCGAGCCTTGTAAATGCCCTGTTAGGCCATGAAAGAACGATAGTAAGCAATATACCCGGGACAACGCGTGATGCAATAGACTCGCCGTTTGAGTACGACGGAGAACAGTTTGTTCTTGTGGATACCGCAGGTATCAGGAGAAAGAGAGCAATCGAGGATGAGAGCATAGAGCGTTATAGCGTCATTAGGTCTCTTGCCGCAATACGCCGTGCAGACGTTGTGTTGATAGTTATAGACGCGAGCGAGGGGCTTTCAGAGCAGGACGTTAAGATTGCCGGATATGTACATGAAGAGGGCAAGGCGTGTGTACTGCTTATAAATAAGTGGGATTTGATTAAAAAGGACACTCATACAGTCGAGGTGTTCAAGAAGAACATATTGATCGATCTCGCGTTTATGAGTTACATACCAATGCTGTTTATTTCGGCAAAAACAGGCCAGCGCGTGAATAGAATAATGGATATGGTTAAGACTGTGTTTGAACAGAATAGCCGCAGAATATCCACGGGTATTCTCAACGACATAGTGTCCGAAGCGGTTTTGGCCAACGATCCGCCGTCCGACAAGGGCAGAAGATTAAAAATCTACTACGTAACTCAGGTTTCGACAAGACCTCCGACGTTTGTGCTGTTTGTAAATGACTCTACGCTTATGCATTTTTCATATAAGAGGTATTTGGAGAACTATTTGCGTAAATCATTCGGTTTAGATGCCACGCCCGTAAGACTTATAATAAGGACAAGGGAAAAGCAAGAAGCCCCCTCGAACGGACCCAGAAAAAACAAGGAGGAGACCGATGAGTGATATTGTTCTGTTCATTATTGTTGCCCTAGCAGGGTATTTTATCGGAAATATAGAGTTTGCGGTAATAATTAGTCGGTTGACATACAAGGACGACATCAGAAAACACGGCAGCGGAAATGCCGGCACGACGAACATGATGCGCGTCTACGGGATGAAGCCCGGACTCGCGACATTTCTGGGTGACTTCCTTAAGGGATTACTGGGGACGCTATTACTCTCGTTTATCGGCAGCATATTTTCTTCAGACACAGTATACTTTGGCGCTAAGGCTTCCGATATATGCAAATACACGGGCGCAATGTGCATTGTAATCGGGCACGACTATCCTATTTTGTTCGGATTGCGTGGAGGAAAGGGAGCGGCATCCTCGTTAGGTATCGCATTTGTGCTTGCACCTATTATAGCTTTGGTCGTTACCGTGCTGTGCTTTATACTGATATATGCTACACAGATAGTATCGCTCGGTTCGTTGCTTGGCATGACGATATTCTCGGCAAGCCTGATAATACACGGCATCAACATAGGCGATTACGCAATGGTCACACTCGCAGTATTGTTATGTGTCATATTGGTGATAAGACATAGCGACAATATTTCGAGGCTACTGCAAGGAAAGGAAAACAAACTGTTCAAGAGACCTCATAAACATGAAAACAATATAGAGTGAATTATCGGGGCGTACGCTCCTTTCTTATAATAAAGTCATCTTGCTGTGTCCTCTTACTGATGGTTTTTATCATAAGCTAATACAAATCCTCATAGTATTCAACATAATGTATGCATGGGAGGCAATAGGATGAACGCAAGCGAGCTATATCGTGACATTGCGCAGAGAACGCAGGGCGACATATATATAGGAGTAGTCGGGCCGGTGAGGACCGGTAAGTCTACATTTATAAAGAGGTTTATGGATTTGCTTGTTATTCCGGGGATCGGGAATGAGCACATAAAGGAGAGATTGGTCGACGAGCTTCCTCAGAGCGGTTCGGGAAAAACTATAATGACGACACAGCCGAAGTTTGTACCGAACGAAGCTGTCCAAGTCAACCTCGACGATAAGATAGGTGTGCGTGTTCGTATGGTGGATTGCGTAGGTTATATGATCGACGGCGCAATAGGACACACGGAAAACGATGTTCCTAGGATGGTAAGGACACCTTGGTTTGACCACGAGATTCCGTTTGAAGATGCGGCTGAAATCGGCACGAGAAAGGTAACGACAGATCACTCTACAATCTGCATAGTCATGACCACCGATGGAAGTATTACAGGAATACCGCGAGAAGCTTACACTCCATCAGAGGAACGCGCCATAAATGAGCTGAAGGAGCTAAATAAGCCTTTTGCGCTTGTGCTGAATTCGACAAAGCCGCATTCCGATGAAACGGAAGCACTTCGCATGTCACTAAGCGAAAAATACGATGTACCCGTGATATCAATGGATGTACTCAACATGAGCATTGAGCAGATCAATACACTGCTTGAAAGCGTACTGCTTGAGTTCCCGATAAATATGGTTCGCATAGAACTTCCTTCGTGGATAAGAGCCTTGGGAAGCGAGCATTGGCTTACAAAGAGGGCGCTTGAAGCGGTCCGTGCGTGTTCCGCATCGCTATGCAAGATGAGAGACTATGGTTCGCTCATCGAAGCGCTCGAAGCAATCGAAGACTATATGCCGCTCAGGGTTATATCGCTCGATATGGGAACCGGTACTGTGGTCATGGATTTACCGCCTAAGGACGGACTGTTCTACAGAGTGCTATCGGAGGAATGTGGAGTAGAAATCGATGACGACTATGCGCTTATGTCTATGCTGCGCGAGTTTTCCAAGGCGAGCAAGGAGTTTGCAAAGATATCGCAGGCTCTTGATGAGGCGCAGAGGACGGGTTACGGCATGGTACCGCCGGCAATGGATGAGATGCAGCTACTTGAACCCGAAATCGTACAGCAGGGCAACAGGTTTGGGGTAAGACTATGCGCTAAGGCGTCAGGACTGCATATAATCAGAGTGGATATCGACGCTGAGGTATCGCCGCTTGTGGGCACGGAAAGGCAATCTGAGGAATTCATGCATTATCTCGTCGATACATTTGAGAAGGACCCCACAAAAATATGGAACACAAATATTTTCGGCAAGCCGCTCTATGACCTAATAAGAGACAGCGTTGCGCAGAAGGTAGACAGGATACCGGATAACGTTAAGCAGAAGATGCAGGGGACACTTGAGAAGATGGTCAACAAAGGCTGCAATAACGTGATATGCATTATGCTATGACGCATACAGATAGAAAATAAAGCCCTCTTAATAAGGGCTTTTTCAGTGCTGTTGGAGTTTTAACGGTATTCGCTGAATCAATCCAATTATTTGCCCGGAAAGCACCACGGTGAGAAGCGAATACAGTATCTTTGAGATAGGGATATATGTCAGCGAGAGTGCAAGCACAACTATGTCGCATATCAAGTATACCCATTGTATGTGTATTCTGCTTATATGTGAAATGCTCATGGCAAGCGCGTCGTCGCCGCTTGGAGCGCCTCCTATGCGCACGCAGACGCCAACGCCTATTCCTACAAAGCCCGCACCTAAAATTGCGGCAAGCAAGGGATAATCGGCAATCTGAGGCCATACAGGTCCGACTAACTCGAACAGCCTATAGCAAATCGAAAAGCTCAACGCTGATATGATAGAGTAACCGATAAAGCTTTTGTCGAGCACCTTAAAGCCGATTATGTAGCAGAGCAAATTCAGTATAAGGCCGGATAATGACGGGGAAATGTTAAACCATCGTTCGAGCAACAACGTCATTCCGAGCACACCGCCCTCAGTGATATCTGCGACAGAATGAATATTAAAAAGACCAAATGCGAGTAAAGCGCTCGCAAAAACCGCTATTATGCAGTGGCTTAGTTTGAGATTGCGAAACATATAGATCCTTTCAGAATACATTTCGTTATTTATGCAGGCACCAAGAGTGGCGCATTGGCGAAAGCATAAGTATTATAGCATATCCCAAATAGGATTATGGTATATAGAAGCAGATCCAAAGCTGACAAAAAAGGATGGGAACACCCCCATCCTTTTCAATCAACTTGTTATCCGAGCTTTACACCGTATATCTTGCTCGCCCTCGTGCCGATTACAATCATGTCGTTGAATGCGGCAGGAGAAGCCTCAAAGTTGCCTTCAAGCTCGAGCTTGTCCAATGTTTTGCCTGTGCGTGCATCGAACAGGTACATATATCCGGCGGAGTCGCATGTTACGATATAACCGTTGCCATCGTCGTCGTACATAACGATGGGCGATGAGTAGGAATAACCGTGCAGATTCTTTACCCATACCTTTTCGTGGGTGTATTTATCATACGCCACCAGAGTGCCCCTTGTGTCTGTGTCAACAGTCAGCGCATACGAGACAAATACGAGGTCGGAGACGTTGTTCTTGCCGAGTGCGGGGGAAGCCTGTACGCCGCCGGAAACATTTGTCCTCGTACATCTGTAGCCTTCATCCTTCCAAACGATTTCACCCGTGAGTGCGTTTATCTTCCAGAAAGGAATGCGTGCGATTTCATTGGAGTCTGCCGTCCAGTGCGCGGATGTACCTGTGTAGATATAAGCCTCACCTGTGCTCTCGTCGATTTCAAATATCGGCGTGCAGTTGGTATCGTCGAGTATATCCTGCATCCACACAACTTCCATAGTGTCTGAGTTCATACAGAACAGGTTTCCGGCGTTATCTGCAAAATACATGAAGTTACGCCACATAATAAGACTGGTTTCAGTGCCAAGCCAATATGCCGCATTGCCGCCCTGACGGGTTCTTTCTGTAGTATAGCGCCATTTGAGCATGTCCGAGGGGGATACCGATATCGTTCCCGCATCTATGTCAAATTCCGTGTTGAGTTTAAATCTGTATATGATGCCGGTCTCTGACGGATAGGTTACAGAGTCGCTCTCAGCGTGAACGAGTGTCGCTCCGTCAAAGCCTTTGAATCTCCTTAATGAGTAACTGTCGTTTGTGCCGTACTCGTAGAGTTTTGTACCGTCAATAAGGCTGAATATGTAGTTGCCTGCGGCACCGTTAGGACCTGCATCTCCGGCACCGACGTACAGGAGGGGATAGCCTCTTGGGTCGATTGAACCTGCGCCCTTAAACGTGAACTTGCCATCGATGTTGTCGCGTGTGAAATTGCCGGTATAGAGGTCAAGGAAGTATATGCGGCTGTTCTCCGTGGCGTATACGACCTCGGTAAAGTCCTCGGTTGCCTTAGCCGAATCGTAGAGGTTCATTATCTGCTTGACCCTTTCTTCCCAACGGACTATAAGGGGCTGGCCTGTCCATCCGCACCCAAACCAGCTTCCGATTCCGCCGCTCTTTGCGATACTTCCGGGAATCTCTGTCGTCCACATGAGTTGAAGCTTTTTATTTTCAACTTTACCTGCCGAACCGTATGTTGCATCGTCTCTGAAGTTGTTGCCCCGGAATGTAGTTACGCCCTCTATTGCCGAGAAGTTCCTGGGGTCTCCGAAATAGGACCTGTAGGAAGACGTGTAGTCTGTTATGCTGACTCCATCGAGTTCTAAATCATATCTTAAGCCAAACTTGTCAGGGTCCGTATCCGCCACGTTTGAGGGGTCGGGCAGGGGTACGGGAGTCGGTGTAGGCTGTGGTGTGGGCGAGCTTTCAGGTGTATTGTCAATTACATCACTCGGCGCGGGACTGCCATCCATATTTATAGGTGAATTAGGTCTGCTAAGGCTTGTTACTATCAGAACTATCGCTACGACCAAAACCACCATAAGGATTAAAAAGACCGCGATGAGTGAACTATTGCCTGAACGTCGTCTTTTGTTTGCCATTTTTTAGTATCACACTCCTATTACCAAAGTTGACTTCATATTATACACCAATGGGGACCCTTTAACAACTTATATACGAGGAGGAGTCAATTGATAGATGTTGCGACCATAGCCGTTACACTCCTGTTGCTGTTTACGGGATGCTTTTTTACCGTGTCGACAGGCTTTGTTCAGCTCTTTGGAGTATTCGGAAAAAAATATAAAAGTAAAAGCCGTACAGCCAATGGTTCCAAGGTTTCGCCGTTTATGGCGCTTGCAACTGCGCTTGGTGGGTCTATAGGTACCGCAAACATAGCGGGTGTTGCGGGTGCTTTAGCAATAGGCGGAGCGGGTTCTATATTCTGGATGTGGATAAGCGGATTGCTCGGAATGGCTACCAAGTATGCGGAGATCAAGTTAGCCATGAAATATCGGCAACGCAACAGTAATGGTGAACTCAGGGGCGGAGCTATGTACTATATGGAAAGAGGCGTCGGTTCGCGCAAAATGGCGATTGCATTCTCTATATTTTGCGTCTCGGGCGCGCTATTCGGAGGAGGTATGGTGCAGAGCAATACGATTGCGGAATCGGTTGCGGGAGCTTTTTCCGCAATGTCGGGGCAGGAGCATCTGACGACTGTTGCAATATCGGGTGTATTAACAGCGGTTTTGTGCGGCGTGGTAATCATAGGTGGAGTAAACAGCATAACAAAGGTCGCTACGTTATTTGTTCCTCTTGCGTCGGTACTCTATGTAGGGGCTTCGCTTGCTGTCATTGTTGCCAACCTTGATATGCTTCCTAATGTTCTTAGGAACATAGTAGCACAGGCATTTGGTTTTGAGAGTGTACTCGGAGGAACTGCGGGCTATGGTATAGTGCTCGCGATGAAAACAGGAATAACGAGGGGCACTTTTTCGAACGAGGCGGGTATAGGCTCAGCACCGATGGCACACGCCTCGTCTTCGGAGACTGACCCACACAGACAGGCAATGCTCGGAGTTATAGAGGTGTTCGTCGATACGATAGTAATCTGTACACTTACCGCCCTTGTGATACTCTGCTCAGGTATAGAGATACCGTATGGTAACGAAAACGCATCGGGAATGCTGATTGCCGCTGAGGCATTTGCAACGCTCTTAGGACAGAGTTTTTCGGGGATATTCCTCTGTATAAGCGTGATACTATTTGCGGTCACGTCGATAATCGGGTGGTCGCTTTACGGCTCGCAAAGCGTGGAATACATGCTCGGAGACAAATGGGTAAAGAGGTACAGGCTTATGCTCGTGGTTTTCATTGCATTCGGAGCGGTCGTACCCGTAGGTACTGTATGGTTATTTGGGGAATTCAGCAATTTGCTAATGGCATCTGTGAACGTGATTGCCATACTTGTGCTTTCAAAGCAGGTGGGAACCGGCAAGGATATAAGCAGGATATAGCGACGCAACGAGTCGAGAACAAGGTGTCGCTCAAGTACAATGGATACTATATCAGACAACACCGTTCACAAACCGCTGAAGAGTTTACGAACAAGTCAGGCGTATTGTAAAAGGCTTTTTTAAGTAATATAATATCAAAAACAAACGGCAAGGGGACAGAATGAAAAACACTGTAAACGGGAACACATCGGGCATAAAGCAGAATACGCTGGACCGAATAGCAGATATTTATGAGCTTACCTGTGCGCCACACGAATTTATAAGTGAAGAGCTTATAGACGCATTGTGTCAATTCACACGGCTTATTCAGCGCGAGATTTCTATTTATATTTCGCGCGATGGTCGCGTTGTGGACGTATCGATAGGTGACGCACAAAAGGTTTCGATGCCCGGCATGAGGCTTGTGCGAAACGAGGACAGGCTTTGCGGTGTGCGCTGCATACATACACATCCGAGCGGAGACGGAAGGCTTTCAGGCGTGGATTTGGGTACGCTTCGGAGTATGAGACTCGATGCTATGGTAGCCATAGGTGTAAAGAATTCAAATCCCGTAAGCATATATGCCTCTTTTGTGGGTGAAATAAAGGATGACGAGCGCACAGTCGTGACATATGGGCCTTTGAACGCAAAAAGAATTCCTCATGTCGCACTGCTTGAGGAGATAACTGCGGCCGACGAAAGGCTTAAAAGCACTACAAAGGACGTTGTCGAGGCAAAGCCTGAGAGGGTCGTACTTGTAGGAATAGAGAACAATGAATCTTATGATACGCTTGAGGAGCTTAAAGAGCTTGCCATAACCGCAGGAGCGCAGGTGGTGGGCAAAAGCCTACAGCGCAAGCGCTCTATAGACAATGCGACGTACATAGGCAGCGGCAAGGCGAACGAATTGACGCTCTACGGAAGCGAGCAGGAAGCCGATTTGTTCATATTCGATGACGAGCTTACGGCAATACAACAGCGAAATCTTGAACAGATACTCGGAGTATCTGTTATAGACCGCACCACGTTGATACTCGACATATTTGCGTCAAGAGCACAGTCGAGAGAGGGCAAGCTGCAGGTTGAGCTTGCACAACTCAAATACAGATTGCCGAGACTGTTGGGGCAGGGAGAGGCACTTTCAAGGCTCGGAGGCGGTATCGGTACCAGAGGCCCGGGTGAAAAAAAGCTCGAGATTGACAGGCGAAGAATCAGAAGACGCATATTCGAGCTTGAGGAGGAGCTTTCCAAAATCGAGAAGCAGCGCGGCTTAAGGAGAGAGTCTAGGGACAAGAATGCAACACCTATCGTCGCACTCGTAGGGTACACAAATGCCGGCAAGAGTACATTACTCAATGCGCTTACAGGCGCGGATGTACTTGCGGAGAATATGCTTTTTGCTACGCTCGATACAGTCGTCAGAAAGGTCACTCTCCCCAAGGGAATGAATATAATGCTGTCAGATACTGTCGGCTTCATAAATAAGCTGCCGCACGACCTGGTCAATGCATTCCGCTCCACGCTCGAGGAGGCGGCAAACGCTGATTTGATACTTCACGTCATAGATGCGACATCATCCTATTATGAGCGACAGATGGATGTTGTCGATGAGGTGCTGTGCGGTTTGGGTGCTGGCGACATTCCGAGGATAAACGTGTACAATAAAACCGATATACTTGAGGACGGTCAGGTATTGCCAAGTGACGGCGTAAAAATAAGCGCGCTTACAGGCAAGGGTATCGATGGCTTGCTCGCGGAAATAGAGAATAAGCTCAATTCGGACAGGGTAGAATTGGACCTTGTAATACCGTATTCCAAGTACGATTGTCTGCACTGGTTGAGAAGAGAAGCGACTATTCTCGAAGAAGAGCATGAAGCGGAGGGCACGAGGGTTAAATTGCTTCTTGACCGCGATTCTGTTTGGAAAGTAAAGAAGACGCTTAGTACAGAAAGTGACACGTAGCGCAAAAATAATAAATTATGTTGGCAAACATATTGACAAACGGAAAAGCTTCTGCTAAAATCTACTACTGTCGGCGGAGCGGGTTAGACACTGATGTCTTTGCCGTTATATGCCTGACACGTGGGATGCGCTTGTAGCTCAGCAGGATAGAGCAACGGCCTTCTAAGCCGTGGGTCCGGGGTTCGAATCCCTGCAGGCGCGCCAATATTGTGGTGGGTATAGTTCAGTTGGCTAGAGCGCCAGATTGTGGCTCTGGAGGTCGTGGGTTCGAGCCCCACTACCCACCCCATTAAACTTACGGAGTCGGGATAGGGGTGTAGCCAAGTGGTCAAGGCACGGGACTTTGACTCCCGCACCGTAGGTTCAAATCCTGCCACCCCTGCCATCAAATGACCCGTTAGCTCAGCCGGTAGAGCATTTGACTTTTAATCAAAGGGTCCGGAGTTCGAATCTCCGACGGGTCACCATCGGCGATTGAATGCGGGCGTGGCGGAATTGGCAGACGCGTTGGATTTAGGTTCCAGTGCCGTTAGGCGTATGAGTTCGAGTCTCTTCGCCCGCACCATCATATATGCGGGAGTAGCTCATTCGGTAGAGCGCCGCCTTGCCAAGGCGGAGGTGGCGGGTTCGAGCCCCGTCTCCCGCTCCAGAAGTTTAATAATCATGCACCCTTAGCTCAGTTGGTAGAGCACCTGACTCTTAATCAGGGTGTCCAGGGTT
>SAMEA3663246__coassemble_238_pt1 | contig 18856 bp, 12 predicted proteins | sample SAMEA3663246__metabat2_low_PE_033 | metagenome-assembled genome bin SAMEA3663246 (sample SAMEA3663246) | pig gut metagenome | biome: pig gut; feature: pig-associated habitat; material: faeces | place: China | collected 2013
CGCATACTCGACAAAGTGCGGCATATCGTACATATCCGATGTCTGCGAATGCTCCACTATCTTTACGGTATCGTGCAGAGCCGTTTCACGCTGCTCAGCCGTTATAAAGCCCGCGTCGTACATCGCCCAAATGACCGTATCAGTACGCGAATTGGTTCTATCCATCTTATTTTTGCCATCTTCATAGAACCTTGAATAGGTATTTGCCCTGGGATTTGTATAGGAAGGCTGCTGAATAACACCTGCCAACATGGCACACTCGCGTATCGTAAGCTCGCTGAGTTCCTTGCCGAAATAGTCGTTGGCGGCTGATTTTACTCCGTAATTTGCTTCACCGAGATATACGTCATTTAGGTATGCTTCGAGTATCTGGTCTTTACTGAGAATCGTCTCAAGCTCGAGCGCCAAATATGCCTCTTGGATTTTGCGCTTATATGACTGGATATTTGTCAGTACATTGTTCTTTATAATCTGCTGAGTTATCGTGCTTGCTCCGTGAGTATTCGAATTTCTCAGCGTATTTACAACCGCAGAGATAAGGCGCTTGAAGTCTATACCATCATGTTTCATAAAGCGAACGTCCTCAACTGCGATTACGGCATTCTTGAGCATGTCGGGTATTTCGTCAATGGGCGCCCAGTCCCTGTATTCCATGTCGGCAAACGAGGTTATTACATTGCCGTCCTTATCGTAAATATAAGATGTAAGATTGGTGTCTGACTTGCTGAAAACCGCAACATCCATCTCCGGCGTTGTGTCGATATATGCCTTAGCCACTCCAAGCACAAGTCCGCACACGGCAAAACCGGCTACGACAGCTATCAGTGCCAATACTTTTAGTGTCGTAAACAGAACCTCAAGCGGGAATGGCCCCCTGTTATCGCGCTTCAAATACATAGGCGTTTTGGCGTGCTCATCCTGCTTATTGACAAACGAGTCATGCTTAAGCTTCATACTTTCAACCACTCTATTAAAGAACAGTTTTGTTTTATCCCAAAGGGATTTAAAAAAAACTCGGATTCTCGCTATCAAATCAATACCTCTTTTGTGATACATTCTCACGAGCGTATTATAACATATTACATATTTGCAGGCAACGCAGTTAACAGAATGTTCAAAACTGCGTTCAAAGAGATACAAACCTATTTACAATGGCTCGAGTTGCTACTATAATATACCGAATAAAAAATTAACCAGTCGGAGGTAATGCATGGAAAAGAAAAATGTACTAAGCGGTATACAACCATCAGGCATAATCACGCTCGGCAACTATGTCGGCGCACTCCGTAACTGGGCAAAGCTGCAAACGGACGATAGGTTTTGTTTTTATTGTGTGGCGAATCTACACGCTATGACGGTCAGGCAGGATCCCGAGGTGCTCAGACAGCGCACCATAGAAGCTGCCGCCTTGCTACTTGCGTGTGGAATAGACCCCAAACGCTCTGCCCTGTTTATACAGTCGTCGGTACATGAACACGCAGAGCTTTCTTGGGTGCTTAACTGCAGTACGTATATGGGCGAGCTGAACAGAATGACCCAGTTCAAAGATAAGAGTGCCAAGCACGCGGACAATATCAACGCAGGATTGTTCACGTATCCCGTGTTGATGGCCGCAGATATTCTGCTGTATCAGGCCTCATATGTGCCAGTGGGACACGACCAAAAACAGCACGTTGAGATAGCTAGGGACATAGCGGAACGTTTTAACAAGCTGTACGGTGAAACATTTGTCATACCCGAACCCTTTATACCCAAGGTCGGCGGCAGAATAATGAGCCTGCAGGACCCGACAAAGAAGATGAGCAAATCCGATCCAAACCCGTCTTCTTTTATCGCCATTACAGATGAACCCAATGTGATACTCAAAAAGTTCAAGAGAGCAGTCACCGACAGTGAAGCTCGAATAGCCTATAACGAGAATCAGCCCGGAATTGCAAACCTTCTGTCTATCTACTCAATATTTACCGGAAAGACCATAGAAGAGGCGCTTGAGATATTTGACGGGATGGGTTACGGTCAGCTCAAGGTAGCGACCGCAGAGGCAGTTATCGAGGAGCTCACGCCCATACGCGAAGAATACAACCGCATACTCGCCGACCGCGTATACCTTGAGGGTGTTCTAAACGAAGGAGCACGTCAAGCAGCGGCGGTTGCAGAAAAGACGCTTCACAACGTGTATGCAAAAACGGGTCTCGGTTCATTCTTTGCTTGACGATTCGGTTTGCACTTCGCATGCTTCGTGAACCCAGCCGTACAACGGGATAATTCCAATATTAAAAGGTGCTCCCATCGGAAGCACCTTCATTTTGCTTACTTCGCCGTCAATTTGCCATCAACGCAATCTACAGTCACCGTGTCGCCCTCATGCAATTCACCACGGAGTACCGTTCTCGCTATAAGCGTCTCGACATTGGATTGCAGATACCTCTTTATCGGCCTTGCACCGAACATCGGGTCGTAACTATGCTCGATTATGAACTCCTTTGCTGCGTCGGTCACTACGAGTTTAAGCGACTTCTCCTCGAGTCTGTTCTCAAGTCCCTTAATTAGCAGGTCGATTATGCCGCGTATGCTCTCCTTTGTGAGAGGCTTATAGAACACTATTTCATCTATCCTGTTGAGGAATTCGGGCCTAAATGTCCTATGTAGGAGGGCATCTATATCTTGCCTTGCCTGTTCGGATATCTCGCCGTCACTGTCCATACCGTCGAGTAGTATCTGAGAACCCAGATTTGATGTCAGTATGATAATCGTGTTCTTGCAATCTACCGTCCTGCCCTGAGAGTCTGTTATCCTACCGTCATCCAATATCTGTAATAGAATATTGAACACATCTGGATGTGCCTTCTCTATCTCATCGAAAAGCACTACCGAGTAAGGCCTCCTGCGGACAGCCTCAGTCAACTGACCGCCCTCGTCATAACCGACATATCCCGGAGGCGCACCTATGAGCCTGGATACACTGAACTTCTCCATGTACTCCGACATATCAATTCTGACCATGTTGTGTTCATCGTCGAACAACGCCTCGGCCAGTGCCTTTGCAAGCTCCGTCTTACCTACACCCGTAGGTCCGAGAAAAATAAACGAGCCTATTGGTCTGTTGGGGTCGGCAATACCCGCACGCGAACGAAGTATTGCATCGCATACGGCTCTCACAGCCTCGTCCTGACCGACAACTCTCTTATGAAGTATTGAATCGAGATTAAGTATCTTCTCCCTCTCGCCCTCCATGAGCTTCGCTACGGGAATTCCTGTCCAACGTGCGACTATTTCGGCTATCTCCTCCTCAGTAACGGTGTCGTTAACCATCGGGTTTTCGTTCCTGAGTTTAGCTGCTTCCTGTGCGTCTGCAAGTTTCTTCTGAAGCTCAGGCAATGTGGAATATCTAAGCAGAGATGCCCTCTCATACTCGTAGTTTCGACTTGCCTCCTCGATCTCGGCATTTGTCTTCTCGATTTGCTCCTTTATGCGCTTTGTATCCTCCGCCGCGTGCTTCTCGATTTCCCAACGTGACTTCATTTCGTTGAAAGCATCGCGTTCGTTGGCAAGCTCCTCTTGAAGTTTGCCGAGTCTCTCACGAGATAGGTTATCGGTTTCCTTCTTAAGAGCGACCTCCTCGATTTCAAGCTGCATTATGCGCCTTCTGACGTCATCCATCTCAGCAGGCATGGAGTCCATCTCTGTCCTCAGCGATGCACAGGCCTCATCGACCAAGTCGATAGCCTTATCCGGCAGGAACCTATCGGTTATGTACCTATGTGACAGTGTTGCCGCCGCAATCAGTGCCCTGTCGTGTATGGTGACGCCGTGGAATATCTCGTAGCGCTCCTTAAGACCTCTCAGTATTGAGATGGTGTCTTCTACCGTAGGCTCATCCACCATAACCGGCTGGAATCTTCTTTCGAGCGCAGCATCGGTCTCGATATACTTTCTGTATTCGTCGAGCGTCGTAGCACCTATACAGTGCAATTCACCTCGTGCAAGCATCGGCTTAAGCAGGTTACCCGCATCCATAGAACCTTCTGTCTTGCCTGCGCCGACTATCGTATGCAGTTCGTCTATAAACAGTATTATCCTACCCTCGGACTTCTTTATGTCATTGAGAACAGCCTTAAGCCTTTCTTCAAACTCGCCTCTGAATTTGGCACCGGCAATAAGCGCGCCCATATCAAGCGAGAATACCGTCTTATTCTTCAGTCCATCCGGCACGTCTCCACGCATTATACGCTGTGCAAGTCCCTCCGCTATCGCCGTTTTACCTACGCCCGGTTCACCGATTAGCACAGGATTGTTCTTTGTTTTTCTCGAAAGAATTCTTATGACCGAACGAATCTCTGCGTCCCTGCCTATGACAGGATCCATTTTTTTGGTTCTTGCACACTCCACAAGGTCAGTGCCGTATTTCTTCAATGCGTCATATGTGTCCTCTGGGTTATCCGATGTCACTCGCGTATTCTTGACCTCGGCGAGTGCTTTCATGAACAGCTCTTTTGTGAGCGAGAAATCCCTGTAGATGCGCTTTAACTGCTCCGTGCCTTCCTCAAAGCTCGCGAGCATTATGTGTTCGACCGAGATGTACTCATCCTTCATCTGAGAGGCGATTTTCTCGGCAAGGTTCAACATTCTGTCGGTCTCGGGCGCAACGTAAATCTTGTCGAGTTCACGTCCGCTGCCCGTCACTCCCGGTATTCTATCTATAGCTGCATCGAGCGCACGAGTAAATCTCTCTGCATCTATGTTCATCTTTGACAGCAAAGATACTATCAAACCTCCCTGCTGCGAAGCAAGCGCATACACTATGTGCTCGGGAGTTATCTGCATATTATTGTGATCGATCGCTACCGTCTGAGCGTTTCTTATCGCTTCAATCGATTTCTGTGTTAATTTATCGGCATTCATCACTCTATTCCTCCTTCACAGATTAAATCATATTATTCCCATTCCGTTTTTCAGTCCCTTTGTGTATTCTCTCTCTACATCATTCTCGTCATACTCTCCGTAGATATATCCCTTAATGAGCTTATCTATCAGACGAATATAGTCCGAAAGCGACGTGGCAAGACTTTCACTGGTATACTCCCTGCCCTCGCGCAATGCGAGCATACGCACGTATCTGCCGCTTTCTATTCTGCATTGAATCTCTACAGGATAGATATCGGCCAGATACTTGTTCTCAAGCATCGACCAAAGCCTGAAGAACATGTCCGTTACCGCAAGCAACTTATGAGACTGTGTCCTAAACGTTATCGCAAGCTCTCCTATATAAGCGTCCACGGGACGACAATACAGCCTAACATCGTACTTTACCGTCGGTCTGTATCTGTACTCAAGTGAGGACTTCATCGACATAATCGACTGATTGGGCGCAACTGCCGTGACAAATTCCTCGTAGTCGTCAAAAATTCTTGCCACCGACTCGAATACGCCTTCTATCCTCTTTTCTGGCGTCAGAATCGAACAGTATTCCGCCAATACCTGATTTATCATGTTAGATCTGTTTGTGTTGTTTCTCGTGGCGAGCTTGTCAATTCTATTTACGACCTCGTCTGAGAGTATCAAACTGTACAGACTCTTTTTCAACGTCATCACCTCTTTGTTCACGTAATATGATACATCTATTATTTATTTTGTCAACACTTTTATATAAATATTAAATCATTTTTTATAATTTCTTATTGTATCAAAAACGGGACGCATATAACGTCCCGCTCAGTATTGCTTATAAGCTTGGTGTGGTTTAGTATAGTCTGTCACACTATTTTTTAATTACACCTAATGCGGCATCCACAACGCAGTCGACTGTCATTCCGAGTTTCTCGAATACGGTCTTTGCAGGAGCGGAAGCGCCGAATCTGTCTATAGATACGACCGCACCGTCGAGTCCCGTGTACTTATGCCAACCATAGCCCGACAACGCTTCGACAGCTACCCTAGCGCGCACCACTGAGGGCAATACAGATTCCTTATACTCCGCAGTCTGCTTATCGAAAAGCTCGATGCATGGCATGCTTACGACCTGTGCCGTATAGCCTCTTACCGCAAGTACATCCGCCGCCTTAATAGCAAGCTCAAGCTCTGAACCCGTTGCCATGAGTATGCAATCCGGCGTTCCCTTCGGCTTTCTTATTATATAGCCGCCCTTCATTGCGTCCATACCCGTAGCTTCATATGTTGGGAGGTTCTGTCTCGACAATGCAAGTACGGTCGGGCACTGTGCATTCAAAGCACTCAAATACGCCGCCGCAGTTTCCTTGCCGTCTGCCGGTCTGAACACCTGTGCATTCGGTATAGATCTCAGCATTGCAAGTTGCTCAATGGGCTGATGTGTAGGTCCATCTTCGCCCACACCTATGCTGTCATGCGTCATTATATACATAACAGGAAGCCCCATGAGTGCACTCAGACGCAGAGCAGGCTTGAGATAGTCTACAAAAACGAGGAACGTGGAGCAGAATGCACGCAAGCCGCCGTAAAGTGCTATGCCGTTTGATATAGCCGCCATTGCGAACTCCCTAACGCCGAAGTGAATGTTCCTGCCCGCGCGGTTTTCCACTGAGTAATCCTCAAAATCTGCCAAGCGGGTGAGGTTAGAAGGTGCCAAATCTGCAGAACCACCGATAAGTCCTGGAATATGCTTCGCCAGCACATTGAGCAGCTTTGAGGATGCGCTTCTTGTGGAAACGCTTCCGCTGAAGTTAATGAGCTCGGGGTCATTTGCGATCGCTTCGGGGATTTTTCCGTCCAAGTCACTCATAAGCTGTGCATAAAGCTCGGGCTGTACCTGCTTGTACGCATTCATCATTTCGTCGTACTCGGCATTTTTACTTGCGCAGTTTTCAGCCAGCGTGCGGAAGTGTGCGTAGACTTCCTCGGGAACGGTAAACGGCGCTTCGTACTCCCAGCCGTAGTTTGCCTTTGTTACCGCGATATTCTCATCGCCCAAAGGTGAGCCGTGTACACTGCTCTTACCTTCTTTGGGTGTTCCGTAACCTATCTTTGTCTCTACAATTATTGCTGTCGGCTTATCGGAGAGCTTTGTAACTGCAAGCGCCTTGCTTATGGCATCGATGTTATTTCCGTCCGGGACCGATATAACTTGCCATCCGCATGCGGCAAATCTCGCGGCTATGTTCTCGTTGAACGCAAGCTCTGTGCTTCCTTCGATCGTTATCTGATTTCTGTCGTAAATCAATGTGAGTTTATTGAGCTTGAGCGTGCCTGCAAGAGATATGGCTTCATAAGCTACACCCTCCATAAGGCATCCGTCTCCGCACAACACGTAGGTACGATTGTCGAACACATTGAAACCGTCAACGTTATACTTTGCAGCCATATGGGTCTCGGCAATCGCCATGCCTACTGCCATTGCAATTCCCTGCCCGAGGGGGCCTGTTGTGGCTTCGACGCCGGCTGTATGCTTGTATTCGGGATGTCCCGGTGTCTTGCTTCCCCACTGACGGAACTGCTTAATGTCGTCTATGCTGATACCGTAGCCGTAAAGATGGAGCATTGCATATTCCAGCATTGAAGCATGGCCCGCAGACAATACGAACCTATCTCTTCCCAACCATTTTGTGTTGGCGGGATTGTGTTTCATGTTCTTCCAAATGGCATAAGCGATCGGCGCAGAGCCTATTGCCATACCAGGATGTCCGCTGTTGGCCTTCTGAATAGCCTCGGCCACAAGTATTCTGATTGTGTCTACGGATAACTGCTCTATAGTCTTCATAGGTCCTCCAAGATTAATACTTCGGTCAGTATACCACAACGCTGTTAGGATTGCAAAAATTGCCTAAATAAATGCATTTTTGCTTTGTGGAAATTATATTATTAAAAGATATTGACAACATAATTTGTAGAGTAATAAGATAGCCTTAGTAGCAATGTTTACCCATACAGGGTGTTGCTTATTTTAAATTTTGTGGAGGTATTTCATGAACGCTTACATTCAAGAAGTTCTTGATCGTATCAAGAAGCGTGATGCAAACGAGCCCGAGTTTCTTCAGACGGTAGAAGAAGTTTATAAGTCCCTCGAAGTAGTCGTAGATCAGCATCCCGAATACCAGAAGATGGCACTTCTGGAGCGCATGGCTGAGCCCGAAAGAGTTATCGAATTCCGTGTAACTTGGGTAGACGACAATGGTCAGACACAGGTCAACCGCGGTTTCCGCGTACAGTTCAACAGCGCTATCGGTCCATACAAGGGCGGCCTGCGTTTTGCTTCCCACGTTAACCTCAGCGTTATGAAGTTCCTCGGTTTCGAGCAGACTTTCAAGAACAGCCTTACATCCCTCCCCATCGGCGGCGGTAAGGGTGGTTCAGACTTCGATCCCAACGGCAAGAGCGATGGCGAAATCATGCGTTTCTGCCAGGCCTTTATGACAGAGCTCCAGCGTCATATCGGTCCGTCAATCGACGTACCCGCCGGTGACATCGGTGTTGGCGGTCGTGAGATTGGTTACCTGTTTGGTCAGTATAAGCGCATTCGCGGTGCTTATGAGAACGGCGTTCTCACAGGTAAGGGTCTGTCCTACGGCGGTAGCTTGATTCGTCCCGAAGCAACCGGTTACGGTGCTGTTTATTACCTCGAAGAAGTCCTCAAGCATGAGCATGACTCCATCAAGGGTAAGATCATCGGTATCTCCGGTTTCGGTAATGTTTCTTGGGGTGTTGCCAAGAAGGTTGCTCAGCTCGGCGGCAAGGTCGTTACACTCGCAGGTCCCGATGGTTACATCTACGATCCCGACGGCGTTGTAACAGATGAGAAGATCGAATACATGCTCGAGATGCGTGCATCCGGCCGTAATAAGGTCCAGGATTATGCCGACAAGTTTGGCGTAGAATTCTTCCCCGGCCAGAAGCCCTGGAGCCGCAAGTTCGACATCTGTATGCCCTGCGCATACCAGAACGAAATCGGCATGACAGAAGCCAAGCAGATTCTCGAGAACGGTACAAAGTACTACATCGAAGTTGCTAACATGCCCACAACAAACGAAGCTCTCGCATTCCTGATGGACAATGGCGTAATCGTTGCTCCTTCCAAGGCTGTTAACGCCGGTGGTGTTGCAACAAGCGCACTTGAGATGAGCCAGAACGCAGAGCGCCTCAGCTGGACAGAAGAAGAGGTCGACAGCCAGCTCAAGACAATCATGATCAACATCCATAAGGCTTCCGCAGAAGCGGCTGCTGAGTACGGTCTTGGCTACAACCTCGTTGCCGGCGGTAACATCGCAGGCTTCAAGAAGGTTGCAGATGCTATGATTGCTCAGGGTTTAGTCTAATAACTTACAAAAAAAGAGGGGCCTCAAGCCCCTCTTTTTTCTGTCTGAATTGTGAAATTATAAACAAAATCTCGCCAGATAATTCCTTAGATTGTAGTATGTTATTTTTGCGACTTCATCCTCTGTGAAGCCGTTCTTTATGAGTGCCGCCGCAAGGTTCTGAAGCTCCGAAGAATCCCTAAGGTCAACAGGGGTAACGCCCATGCCGTCATAGTCACTGCCTATGCACACGCAATCAATTCCGCCGACTTCCGCTATATGCGCTATATGCCTCACAACATCCGCAGTCGAAACATTTATCGTTCCTGCAAGATGGGCGTAGTAGAAATTCGTGCCTATAACACCGCCTCTTTTGGCTATTTCACGAATATGTTCATCGTTTAGGCTTCTTGGATGATTGTACACAGCCCTTGCGTTTGAGTGTGAAGCATACACTGGAACGCTCGTAATGCCAAGCACGTCATCTATGCACACATCGGAAAGATGCGCCAGGTCTATCGCCATGCCCAAATCTCCCATCTCCTCCACGACGTATTTGCCGAATTCGGTAAGCCCCTTTTTTGATTGCTTTGTAGCCGGATAAGCGAGCTGATTAGGGTAATTCCACGTAAGTGCCATCGCTCTTACGCCCAGCCTATAGAAATTGTGCAGGTTGGCGATCTCGTAACCTATCGGTTCTCCACCCTCCATCGTTAGCACAGTGGCTATTCTTCCGCTATTCTCGTCGAAATCTGCATCGAACTCGCATATGTCGTCGTAGGTTTCGAGTATACAGTGATATACGTCAATCATATTCATCGCCTGCTGTAGAGACGTCATCCTGAGCTTTTTATCCGTCCATACGGCAAAGCACTGCAATTTTACGTTGCCCTCAAGCATTCTATCTATACTCATCATCTGTCCCTGAATAGGGTTTACTATATCGTATTCTCTAAAACAATCACAGTAAAGATAGTCGCAATGCGCATCTGCAAAAGGAAACCTCATAATACACCTCCTCCAAAGACTTAACAACACTCTATTGTATTGTATCAAAAAAACAGCCCCGGAGAACAAACCCCGAGGCCATAAACAACTATTTTATTTTGCGTATTCAATCGCACGAGTCTCACGCATAACATGAATCTTTATCTGTCCGGGATAATCGAGCTCGGATTCTATCCTCCTCGCTATATCCCTTGCCATCACGATAGTATCCGCATCGCTGACAACCTCGGGCTTTACGATTATTCTGACTTCGCGTCCCGCCTGGAATACGAATGTCTTTTCAACGCCCTCGAAAGAATTCGAGATGTCCTCGAGCTTCTCAAGCCGCTTGATATAGTTTTCAAGTGACTCACGCCTTGCACCCGGTCTTGCCGCTGAAATAGCGTCCGCCGCCTGTACAAGTACGGCCTCAACCGTAGTCGCCTCTATGTCGCCGTGATGCGCCGCTATAGCATGAATTACCTGATTGTTTTCACGGTACTTCTTAGCAGCATCCGCACCGATCTGAATGTGTGTGCCCTCGTATTCGTGGTCAAGCGCCTTACCTATATCGTGGAGCAGTCCGGCGCGCTTTGCTATAGCTACGTTTGCACCTATCTCTGCGGCCATCATTCCTGCAAGATGCGCGACCTCTATTGAATGTTTGAGTACATTCTGGCCGTAGCTTGTGCGGTAACGCAGTCTGCCCAGTATCTTTACAAGCTCATGATGTAGTCCGTGTACACCCACCTGGAAAACAGCCTGCTCACCGGCTTCTCTGATCTTGACATCGACTTCCTTGCGGGCTTTCTCGACCATTTCTTCGATTCTTGCCGGATGGATTCTTCCGTCAAGCACCAGTTTTTCTAATGCGATTCGCGCAACCTCTCTTCTAACAGGGTCAAACCCTGAGAGGATTACGGCTTCGGGTGTGTCATCGATTATGAGATCGATTCCCGTTGTGGTCTCGAACGTGCGGATATTTCTACCCTCACGACCGATTATTCTGCCCTTCATTTCATCGTTTGGCAACGGCACGACTGATACCGTCGTTTCTGCGACGTGGTCGGCCGCGCAACGCTGTATGGCGAGCGAAACAATGTTTCTTGCACGCTTATCAGCCTCGTCCTTGGTCTTTGATTCTATTTCACGAAGCATCACGGCGGCCTCATGTCTTGCTTCTCTTTCAATGGACGACATGAGTACATCCTTTGCCTCTTCGCGCGTCATAGATGCGACACGCTCCAACTCCTTCTGTTGCTGTCCGAGCAACGCCTTTGCCTCGCTCTCAAGAACATCGGCTTCTTGCAGTTTCTTTGTAACAGCACTCTCTCTTTGCTCAAGACTTACGGATTTGTTGTCGAGAAGCTCTTCACGCTGTTGAAGTCTTCTCTCCGAACGCTGTATCTCGTTTCTTCTTTCTCTAAGTTCCCTCTCGTTATCGGATTTAAGACGATATACTTCTTCTTTTGCTTCCAGTATTTTTTCTTTCTTTATTGTTTCAGCTCTCTTCTGAGCATCGTCAATCATACGACGCACCGCGTCTTCGGCTCTTGCAACCTTAGCTTCGGCTATATCTTTTCTGTATCTATATCCACCGACAGCACCTACGGTCAGAGCAACAAGCGCGGAGGCGACAGGGATTGCTACATCAACCCACGACAAGTGTAATATCCTCCATATTAAATTGATATAAGTAACGGAATGAACATTCCTGTATGCATTTCATGATATTCAGCATGCTTGCGTACACACTTATTCAAACTTAATTATAAAGCAAGCGTGTTACATAAGTCAAGGGTATGCGTAAACGCATACCCAAGTAAGTTTTTATATACTGTTTTGATTACTCGTCTTCGCCCTTTTGAGCCTCTCTCGCCTCAAAAAGTTCCCTGACCTTGTGGTCGATTTCCGCACAGAACTCTGGATTTTCACGGAGGAATGTCCTCGCATTGTCTCTACCCTGTCCTATCCTCATATCTCCGTAGGAGTACCATGCGCCGGCCTTGACAATTATCTTCTCGTTAACCGCAATGTCGAGCAAGGAGCCCTCTCTCGAAATACCTTCACCGTAGATAATGTCAAACTCTGCGATTTTGAAAGGCGGAGCGACCTTATTCTTTACGACCTTGATTCTAGTTCTGTTTCCGACAAGCTCGTTGCCGCTCTTTATTGTGTCGACCTTTCTGACATCAAGACGGATTGATGCGTAATACTTAAGCGCGCGGCCGCCTGTCGTCGTTTCGGGATTGCCGTACATAACGCCGACCTTTTCACGCAACTGGTTGATAAACACCACAATTGTATTCGTCTTGCCTATTACGCCTGCAAGCTTGCGCAAAGCCTGTGACATAAGTCTCGCCTGCAAACCGACATGAGAATCCCCCATGTCACCCTCAATTTCCGACTTAGGAACGAGAGCCGCAACAGAGTCGACGACCACTACGTCTACCGCTCCGCTTCTTACGAGAGTCTCGCAGATTTCAAGTGCCTGTTCACCCGTATCCGGCTGTGAAACAAATAGTTCGTCCACATTAACGCCCAAGTTTCGCGCATAAACAGGGTCCAATGCGTGCTCTGCATCGATAAATGCCGCAGTGCCACCCTGTTTTTGAGCCTCTGCAACTATATGCAATGCAATTGTTGTCTTACCTGATGACTCCGGTCCGTAAATCTCTACTATTCTGCCGCGCGGAACTCCACCTACGCCTAACGCATAGTCAAGTTCTATACAGCCGGTCGAAATAGTTGAAACCGAGATTTTTGAAGCCGCATCACCCAGTTTCATAATTGCGCCCTTGCCGAACTGCTTCTCGATCTGTGCCAACGCAGCCTCTAACGCTTTTTCCTTTTCTACCGTAGCCATCTAATTCCCAACCTTTCCATTACTGTTGATGTATTATAGCACACTTGTTCGCATCTGTCATCACCACATTGCGCAAATGCACCGAAATTGTCGCAATTTATCGGGCAAAAACCTGCTTATTTTTAGCTGTGTATTCTACACCCGAAGTCACTGTCAGTCCCACCGAGATATAGAAAACTATCATGTCCATTGGCACATCGATAATGCTGAATACAGGGTTTCCCATCATCACCAAGCTTAACGCAATCGCCTGTGATATTGTCTTGAGCTTGCCTAGCTTACCTGCGGCGATAACCCTACCCTTTGCGGCAGCTACCATTCTGATACCACTTACCAAGAACTCCCTTGCTATAATGACGATCGTCATTATCGAACCTAAAGGCCCAAGCATTCCCTCACTTACAAGCATAATCAGTGCGCTTGCGGTCAACAGCTTATCGGCAATAGGATCCATGAGTTTTCCGAAGTCGCTTACGATGTTTTGCTTTCTTGCGATAGCTCCGTCAAGTATGTCGGTTATAAACGCGACGATAAACACTCCCGCAGCGATGTAGTTCCAGTATGGCACGATATCCCTAGGGATAAAGAAACACGCAGTCATAATCGGTACCATCACAATCCTTCCAACGGTGAGCTTGTTCGGTAGATTCATGCCAATTCTCCAATCATATCGTATTCTTTTGCTTCAACGAGCTTAACGGTAATATAGTCGCCCTCGTTTATGTCCTCGGGTGCATCGTTGACTACAATGAAACCATCGATTTCCGGTGCCTCTGCATACGACCTGCAATACAGCGTATCGCCATCTCTCATCTCCACAAGCACCGTCCCCATACTGCCTACGCGCTTTTTGTTGAACTCCAATGATATCGGTTGCTGCATACTATAAAGCCTATCGTATCTCGATTGCTTTACATCCTCATCGATTTGACCGTCGAATTCGCTCGCCGGAGTCCCGTCCTCCTGAGAGTAGGTGAAAGCGCCCAACCTGTCAAACGGATTCTCCTCCATAAACCTCACAAGCTCGTCAAACTGCTCATCGGTCTCACCCGGGAAGCCCACAATGGCGGTAGTGCGCAGAACAAAGTCCGGTGCCGCCTTTCTGATGTACTTAACTATATCCTCGATATGCTCGCGCGTGCCGTGTCTGTTCATACGCTTGAGCATTTCCGAGTCTATATGCTGAATGGGCATATCTATGTAATTCAAGAGCTTTTCTTCGGATACGATAGTATCTATGAGTTTCTCATCTACGGTGTTCGGATATGTATACAGCAATCTAATCCACTTTAGCTTCGCGATTTTTGCGAGTTCACGCAAAAGCTCACAAATCCTTGACTCCCCGTAAATATCCGTTCCATAGCTCGTCGTATCCTGTGCAATTACCGTAAGCTCTGTGACACCGTTTTCTGCCAAGCGTGTTGCCTCTTCGATAAGATTCTCCATGGGTACGCTCTTTCTGCCGCCTCTGATAAGTGGTATTGCGCAGTACGTGCAACGGTTGTCACAGCCGTCCGCTATGCGCAGATATGCCCTGAAATTAGGCGTGGTCAGCAGTCTTCCGCCGCAGTTTATCGTGTTTTTATCAAGTCCGCATAAGCTCGCCAATCTCTTTGCGAGCTCCTCGTATTCGGACACACCGTAAAACATATCGACCTCGGGCAATTCGGTTTCGAGGTCTTCCTTGTAGCGCTGGCTAAGACAACCGGTCACAACGAGATACTTGCAGTTTCCGTTTTCTTTAAACTTCGCCATCTCCAGTATGTTCACAATAGAGTCTTCCTTGGCGGCATCTATGAATCCGCACGTGTTGACTATTATGACATCTGCCAAAGACGGGTCGCTCACCGTTGCAAAGCCACAGGATGTCAACATTCCGAGCAACTGTTCCGAATCAACGCGGTTTTTTGAACATCCAAGTGAAACCATTCCTACTTTATTCAGCATCTTCCTGTTCTCCTCCGCTGTTCTCAAATATCTGTCTGAATTCAGACTGGGTAATGAGCACCTTTCTGGCCTTGCTCCCCTCAAAACCGCTCACATATTTCTTTTCTTCCATTATGTCTATGAGTCTCGCCGCTCTCGCATAGCCCACCCTCAACTTTCTCTGTATGAGCGATATACTTGCAACCCCCGTCTCTATGCAGACCCTTACCGCATCGGGTAAAAGCTCGTCTTCCTGTTTACCTTTTCCGAATGCCGGGTCTGCTGATTCGTCTATGCTGTCGACCTCCTCGATATTCTTCTCGACAGAGGGCACAATCTGTGCAGAGTTTGCAAAGTAATCAGTGACCCCTTCGACCTCTTCATCGGACACATACGCCGCCTGACAGCGCGTAGGCTGTGGACTTCCGTTGGGATGGAACAGCAAGTCGCCGTATCCTAACAGCTTTTCCGCTCCCTGCGAATCGAGTATGACCCTGGAATCCACTTGGCTTGCAACCTTGAGTGCTATCCTCGAAGGTATGTTGGCTTTTATTGTACCTGTTATAACGTCGACTCTCGGGCTCTGCGTCGAAACAATAAGATGGATTCCGCAGGCACGACCGAGCGCAGCTATTCTGTTTATCGAGTCCTCGACGTCCTTTGCCGCAACGAGCATCAAGTCGGCAAGCTCATCTATGATTATTACCAGTCTCGGTATAACATCTTCAGGGTTTTCCTGCATTGCATTATACCGATTGAGGTCTCTTGCATTATGCTTTGCAAATTTCTGATAGCGCTTGTCCATCTCATGTGTTGCCCACTTCAATGCACTTGAAGCCCGCTTTGGGTCCGTAATCACAGGCATCATGAGATGAGGCAGTGTTGAGAATATGCTAAGCTCAACCACCTTTGGATCTATGAGTATAAGTCTTAAATCGTTCGGTGAAGATTTATAGACAAAACTCAGTATAATGTCGTTGATGCATACACTCTTGCCCGAGCCCGTCGAGCCTGCAATCAGAAGGTGTGGCATACGCTCAAGGTCGCCTATCATAGGCGCACCCGCGATATCCTTACCAATGGCAAACGCAATAGGAGACTTGGACTTCTGGAAAGGTTCGCTCTCGATTATATCGCGCAACAAAACGGTAGCTGTGTTCTTGTTTGGTATCTCGATGCCTACAGCTGACTTGCCAGGTATGGGTGCCTCTATATGTACCGCTTTTGCGGCAAGCGCGAGTGCTATGTTGTCTGCAAGATTGGTTATCCTGTTTATCCTTATGCCCGGCCCCGGCTGCAACTCGAATCGGGTAATGACCGGACCTACGGATATGTTGACTATTTTCGTCTCAATACCAAAATTAGCAAGCGTATCGACGAGAAGTTTCCCCTGCTCTGCAACGGACTCACCCGAGCGCATATATCCGGGCTCTGTAGCCTTCAACAGAGACAACGGAGGTCTGTTATACTGCGGCACGGCACTTGCTTCCGGCTCTGACGTCACATTTGTTTCTTGGGTCACCGCACTTTGCTGAAGTTTTGCCCCATCATTGCTTGTTCCAGCAGTTGCCGCTTGAGTCGGCTGTGTTTGCTCCTGCTGTATGGTGGGCGTGTGCATGTTCTTTGGCGGTATGTATGTTATAACCGGTTCCTCGGAGGCCTCCTGCTTTGGTTTTTTCTTAGAGACTATACCATCGTCCGTCTCCGCGCGCTCGACAGCATATCCCTCCGGATATAACGAACCGCTGTGGGTTTCGTCTATCATAGCAGCAGACAGTTTTGGCAGTCTGCCCTTGCTAAGCGGCGCTGAGCTCTTCTTTGCGCCTGAATCCCTCCTGCTTTCTCTGTAGTCAAGCAGGTTATTAAGCGTAGTGCCGGATTCTTCTTTCTCATCGTCATAGTTATCTGCATCAAAATCGGCACCGAGCACCCTCTCTCTACGTTTCTGGCGTGAGCTCTCAATCGCATTCTGAGCCGCTTCACCTATCGAGAATCTTGAGATGAGTATTATAAATATCAAGATGCATGAGCAGACAAATATGTATGCACCGATTTTTCCTATAAGCGTAAGAAGCAAGTATGGCAGCAAAGCTCCCACAAAGCCCCCACCGAGATGCTGGCCTGCACCTATGCTGTAAGCCCGAACATAAAACTCCCACGCATTCACCCCCGTTATAGAGGAATCCGTCAAGAGCGATATAAGGTTGAGCAGCGAGAAAACCAATAGAAGCGCAAATATTATCGCCTTTGAATCTCCCGACGTTTTTTTTGCCGTTATAAGCATATATAAGCCTATACCGAACAAAACAAACGGGAATGCATAACCGCCGAGTCCGAATACACCAAATATAACTGACATGAAAGCCTTAATCGCTATGCCGCTGTCTTCCACAAAGAGACCAACGCCAATAATCAGTCCAAGTGCGATAAGTACAACCGCAGTTATATCTCGCTTGATTCTCGAATTTGACTTGCGCCTTTTTCTCTTCGTTCCGGACTTTGTTTCTAAAGCCGAAGTCTTATTCTTAGTTTGAGTTTTATTACCGGGCATTTTATCACCTCATACATTTATGTAAGTATACCCTATGCTACTTATAAAATCAAATGCAGCTTGCTACACCGGCCTGTTTAGACAGAAGAAAAGGGCCGTCTGACCGACCCATTTGCTATACATTAGTTCACAGGCAAGACTATGTCATGCTCAAACGGAAAGCTCGTAACTTCTTTCTTCGTGAAATTGATACTGTAGCCGCGGCCGCCTGTTTGTATGAATCCCGTGGATGGCGTAATCTTTATAATGCACATATCCGCATCCTTCTCATCGTTGTGCAAAAAATACCACGCCGCAAACGCCGCAACGAGCTTGCTCCTTATCTCTGCGTTTTCGGGTCTAAGCGGATGCCCGATATTCTCAGCTATACCCGAGAACGAATGAATATCACTGCTTGCAATCGAGACATTCGGGTTCTTGGCTATCTCCTTTACCTTTCTCGAAGTCACATATGTAACGACATAAAAACTGCCATCACAGTAATACGTATCGACAAACCTTACCGATGGTACGTTTCCCGACGCAGTCGCCAACGCAAACACGCAGTCCTTTGCAAATAGTTCATTCATTAACCTTTTTACAGAATTAAATCCCGCGGACATAGCCCCTCCAAAACCCCTGTTTGGCAATACATCTCCTTATAATAGTATCACCTAACGGTTATTTGTAAATAGGAAAAACTTTAATAAACGCGATAAGCCGTCCGAGCTTACGACAGCCAAGTGCCAAAACGATTCTGCGCGCATATCGACGACACTCAAAGCACGTCAAAGACTGCTCAAATTGCTTCAGCACCTCTGCGAATTATGCATACACCCGAACAATACGAACACTTGATAAACTGCACATCCATGTCACAGTCGTTCATCAACTCATCGACTACAATATAAACCTCTTCATCATCCCATTCGTCGCCCGATGAAGCGATACAGCTATCCATATCGGCCTGTGATTGGAAGATGACATCACCAATCAATATCTCGCCATTGGCATTCAGAACGCCTTTCAAGAGCGAAAGCAAGTTTATCTTGTGTTGCCTATCGATGTGATGGATAGCATAGGTACATATGACGTAGTCGAACTTCTCTGTCAGCAATTCATCAGGAAGCCCTTTTGTAAAGTCAAACTCATAAAACCGTGCATTTGGCATTTTCTCTTGGGCAATCTGTATCATTTTAGGCGAAAAATCGATACCTGTCACCGCTATTCCGTCCTTATACAGCTCCGTCGTGAGAGTTCCTGTACCTAATCCAATATCCAGAA
>SAMEA3663246__coassemble_270_pt1 | contig 17812 bp, 17 predicted proteins | sample SAMEA3663246__metabat2_low_PE_033 | metagenome-assembled genome bin SAMEA3663246 (sample SAMEA3663246) | pig gut metagenome | biome: pig gut; feature: pig-associated habitat; material: faeces | place: China | collected 2013
AACAGCTTGTTCAGACCATTCGCTTCCAAAAGATGGCGGAATTTGCACAGTGTTGTTTCATCTGGCACAGCTTCCGTCATGAAATCAATGCCCGTGAATTTCCGCACGGCATAGCTGTCGTAGATGGCGTCCTCGGTAGCCGGATCAGACAGATTGAACCAGATTTGCAGCAGATACATCCGCAGCATTTTTTTCAATCCCCACGGGCGGACGGCCACGCTTTCCCGTGGGATAGTAGGGCTTGATGACACCAACCCACTCGTCCCATGGAATGATCTCGTCCATAATTACCAGAAATTCCTCCCGCTTGGTTTTCTTCTTGCGGAAGCTGTATTCGATATCCGCAAATGTTTCCTGTTTCATTGTCTGCACCATCATCTCTTTGTTGGTGCTATTTTACCATATCTCAATCTGCTATGGTAGGGCTGATTAAATCAGAGGTTCCCTAAATTTTCATTGTTGCATGCTTCTTACTCTACTCGCGAGGGGCATTAACACTTCTGCGAATGCAGTTTCCCTTTTTCAAAATACGTTCCTGTGCATCCAGAAGCCGTGCATATTGCATGCCTTCCGAGGCTTTTTCCGCAAGTTCTTGTTCAAGACTGTCAATATTTTTGTTGAGCAGAGAATGAATCACCTCATTTCGGTATTTACACCATGCTGCAATGCCATCAAGCGCAGCCAACAAGCCGTCGATATCCATTCCCTCAAATTGTTTTTTGAGCACGCGTAGAAATTTGTTCTGCGCATAATCATCTGTGGTGGTTGCAACCCATTTGAGTGAACAGCGGATAATCTTCATTTTGCTGGTAATACTTTTGAGTCCTAAGGATGTGTTCTCGTCATATGCTTTATATGTCTCAACGATCTGAAGATAATAAGACTTTGTTGTTTTTAAAGGATCTAATGTTTTGCGGTTTTTGCGGAACGCCATATGATACAACATCGAAAGAAGTCTGTCTTCAATCGTAGCATAACTGATGAGCATTGCTTCAAAGTTTAACCCTTCTTGCATCGCACGCTTATATCGTCCCATCTGCTCACGATAGGTGCGTTGTTTATCAATATTGTCTGTTACGGGAGAGATGAGTCTTGTGTTCATGCGGATTGCTCCTTATTTGTGTGATTCTTCTTATTATAAATTATTATATCTCCAATGCCCGTCTTAACATATCTGCATGAATTGCTGAAATCAATCACTGAGAAAGATGATCTTTGCGCAGAATTGGAAACCCTCGAAAAAACATTGGATAAACAGGAAAATGAAGAAGTTGACATTCTTCGATGGGTTGATATTACGCTTGCTTTTGTTGATATCAAAGAGCTCGATCGAGATACGGTTCTTACTCTTATAGACGATATCGAAATACACGAAGCTGAACGCATTAACGGCAAAAAGCAGTTCCACATTTCGGTGTTCTATAAGTTTGTGGGTAATCTCAACTGTAAAACGCTTGAAGCCGCATAAACAAAAAACACACCGTTGTGCCTAGGAAACATTACGGTGTGTCTTTAATTGGATTGATAATCTGCAAAAAGTGCAAATTACCAGTGGCGGAGAAGGAGGGATTCGAACCCTCGCGCCAGTCACCCCAGCCTACTCCCTTAGCAGGGGAGCCCCTTACAGCCACTTGGGTACTTCTCCACGGTATTCGATTTTACGCCTTTACTAATTTGGCGGAGAGAGAGGGATTCGCTCCGGCGGCTCCGCCGCCTATCACGCCTGGTCGCTTAAAGCGTGCCACCGGCACCCTTTACCGCCGAAGGCGGACGCTTCCGTTCGAATCCCACCATAGCTTTCTCTTAATTTGGCGGAGAGAGAGGGATTCGAACCCCCGGTGCCTTGCGACATCACTGGTTTTCAAGACCAGCTCCATAAACCACTCGGACATCTCTCCACAAGCTGTCATGCGCAATAATGATTATAGCAAAACAGCATTTTACTGTCAAGTGTATTGCACCGCGCTTTTTAATTTAATCGTTCTTGCCCATGCGCCTCCGCAGATAATGTGTCAGCGGTCGGCGTTTAACAGGCTCTCGATTATCGTTTCGAGCTGTTCACGCGAGAAATACTCCAAAGTTAGTGTACCTCTGTTGAGACTGCCCTTTATTGTCGCCTTTGCGCCCGTCTTTTCAAAAAGCTGATTCTCGACATACACAACGTCGGCATCGCCCTCTATATCCTTCTTGGGCTTAGACTTCTTCTTTGCGGGCGTACCCTCGGTTTTTGCCTGAAGCTCGGCAACTCTGCGCTCGACTTCTCTGGCCGACCAGCCGTTTTCTTTTATTTTACTTGCAAGCTCAATCGCCTGTGCCTCGCTGAGCGAAACGAGCGGCCTCGCATGACCCATCTGCAATCTGCCGGCCTTTATATCCTCCTTTACACTCCGGGGGAGCTGGAGAAGTCTTAACGTATTTGTTATGCCCGTCCTGCTCTTGCCGAGCCTTGCCGCTACCTCTTCTTGCGTGAGGTCGTGCTGCTTTATGAGGAAGTTTATCGCCTCTGCGACCTCTATGGGATTTAAGCCCTCGCGCTGTATGTTCTCGATGAGCGCAACCTCCATTATCTCGGAGTCGGTAAAGTCCCTTATGATAGCGGGGACGGTGGTAAGCCCTGCGAGCCTTGCCGCCCTGTAGCGCCTCTCTCCCGCGACTATCATGTATCTGTCGTTTGTGCGCTTTACAATTATTGGCTGAACTATGCCGTGAAGCTTGATGGATTCGCTCAACTCAGCAAGCCTCTCGTCGTCAAACTGCTTTCTCGGCTGTTCCCTGTTTATATCGATAAGTGCGATGTCAACGTCGTGTACGCCCTCCGAAGGCGCCGCGGTGTACTCGCCCAAAAGTGCATCGAGACCCTTGCCCAAGCCGAGCCCCCTACCCCTCTTCTGTGTCGCCATTTCAATTATCCTTTCCGACTATCTCTCTTGCAAGCTCGCCATACGCCTTTGCACCCGTGGATTTCGGGTCATAGAGCGATATCGGCAGTCCGAAGCTTGGCGCCTCGCTGAGCCTGACCGAGCGCGGTATTATGGTGTTATAGACCTTATTCTTGAAGAATTTCTTTACTTCAGTGACCACCTGCGAGCTGAGATTTGTGCGCGAATCGAACATCGTGAGCACAACGCCCTCAACATCAAGCTCGGGATTTAAATGCATCCTGACAAGCTTAACAGTGTTCATGAGCTGAGAAAGCCCCTCAAGCGCATAGTATTCGCACTGAATAGGCACTATGAGCGTATTCGCGGCGGTAAGCGCATTGAGCGTAAGCAATCCCAAAGACGGCGGGCAGTCTATAAACACATAGTCATAGTCGTTGGCGACTTTATAGAGCGCACGTTTTAATACCTGCTCGCGTGCCATCATGCCTACAAGCTCCACCTCCGCACCTGCAAGCTCGATATTCGCCGGGAGCAGAGACAGGTTTTCTACCTGAGTCGGCACTATTGCATCCCTTACGTCCAGCTTGTTTATAAGCACGTCGTAGACGCTCGAAGTGACGGTATTTTTGTCCACTCCAAGGCCACTCGTCATATTGCCCTGTGGATCTATATCTATTGCAAGCACGCGCCGTGACTGCTGCGCCACACACGCGGACAGATTAACCGCGGATGTCGTCTTACCGACGCCGCCCTTCTGGTTGGCTATAGCTATTATCTTTGCCATGATGCCTCCGAAAATAGTTTTACATGCTTTTTTTCTTTACAGTATAAGCCATTTTTCTTCCCATTACAAGCTTTGTTACTCCGTCTGCGGCATATGCGGCGCAATACCGGCATACTATGGTATGAATGTTTTTTGTGTCAATGCCGCACAATCTTTCATAGTATACAGAGCATTCACAACGGAGGTAATATGGCAGTGGAATACATAACCCTTACCGACGGGAAAAAGCACATAAGCATGAGCATAACGACAGGTGCAGGCACGACAAAGTTCGCGTGCGGCCGCAGTCAAGTCGAATACCCCTGTACCGCCTACGTTTTCTTTGACGACGGTCGAAACAGCTCCGTGCGCATGCAAAACGGCGCCGCAGAGCTCGCCACGCAAGAACCGTTCCACGCCATAGTGCTTGTCGATGACTGCGACGAGGGCGCGCTCTCCCCATTTGTCGGCCGGAAAAAGGGCTGTAAGCTGACAGCAAACGTTCTCCTGACAAAAGTGAGGCTTCTGCACAAACCCACAGCTTGTCGCAGTGCTGAGCCGCCGCGCGATACAGACAAACACCCCTGCCATACGACAGTCGGCCTCACGCAAACTCAGGAAGGAACAAAAGCCACCTGTGAAACGTGTAACGATACTGTTTGCGATAAAGAAGTCACGGAGCCTTGCAAAAACTCCGCAGAGCATTGTTCAAGCCCATCGTGCCATGACTGCCATACAGCCGACGCGACACGAGTACCCTATGCTCCCAACTGCGCACCGACCCCCTCGGCGTTTGATAACACCACGCGAGTTGAGGCTAACTGCGCCTGTATGGGCAGCTGCGCCACGGTAACGGGCAAGACTGCTAACCCTCTGTGCGAAAAAACTCCGCAACCGATGGCAACACAAAGTACAGCGGCGCCCAACTGTGATGCACTACCGCAAAAGCGCACCTCCGGAGCCGTGCACACCGTCTCCGCAAAGGAAATGCCGACACAGCCCGTCCCAAAGTCCGCCGTTCTTAGCGAGATATTGAAAAAGGCTGATGAACTTTACGGAGACGGTCACTTTTTCGCGAGTTGCCCGACCGCAGACAGTTGCGAGTGCAGCCGCATTTCAAGCCCTCAAAGCTCGGCGAGCGGTATTCGTGGGTGCTCCACAGACGGAAGCCCCCGCACAGCAGCCTCGGGAGAACCGCATACCCATGTCGCAGAGAGTACGAATTACGCAGATTACACTGTGATGTTTCGGAGCGATAAAAAGCAGAAACAAGCAATGCGAGAGAGCAAAACCCCATACAGGACCGAGCAAAAAATCTACAACCCGTTTATATCGGTATTCCCATTCTCATCGTGGAAACGTGTGGCGTACGGTCACGGCATGTACTACCTCGAAGGCAGGGTCAAGGAGAATAACAGCACTTACACGGTGTTTGCCGTACCTGCGGATTCGCAAAGGCACAGGCGGGGAAACGGCTTTGCTCGGGTAATACAAGCAAGTGACGGCACGAGTTACGTTATAAAGAAGGTCAAACGATAAAAAAAGGAGACTAATGCCTCCCTCTGTCTTGCAAATCTAGTTAAGCTAAAAAACCCGATACCTCGAGCATCGCAGGCTATGGCTTTTTCAGCCTGGCCAAAGCTTTTTCAGCGCGGCCTGCTCTTCTTGCGCGCGACTCTTCTTATTGAACAGCCTTTGCATAGTGGGCTCTGACTGCTGCTGTCTGCCCTGCATCCGTAGCATTCTATCATTTTGACAGTGCTGTCCAGATATATGCCTCTGTTATTGATACACATTCTGACCTTTTCATCCGTGTCCCCGATCGATGTAGCAACATAGACAGGACACTTTGAACAATCGATGCCGCAATACGACATTGTATTTTCCATTTAGAGCTCCCTTCCGGCAATATGGCAAATAATCACGTTAAAAGCTCGTCAACAATTCGTCGGATTACTACAACTCAGCGAAATGCAAACTCCCACAGGTTCATCATGGACCAAAATCAGTTTACACCCCACCTGGCACTTATGCAACCGTCAACGCAAATTTAGCTGAATTTCTTTTTATAAACCTGCTTTTTTTTGTGCGGAATACTCTCACCTATTGTATATACAGTATAATCCATGATATGCTTAATCAGCATATCCCGGAGGTGTTCAGTGAAAAAGACTAAACAGAAGATGTTCACCAAGCAGGAATGGAGCTGGATCTTCTACGATTGGGCCAATTCCGCGTACTCCATTTTTATTGCAACTGTTTTACCTATATTTGCATCGTCCGTGGCTAGAGTTTCGGCAATCGACAGCGTGACGCATACCGCAAACTGGGGCTACACGAGCGCCATAGCGTGTGTATTGGTCGCTCTGTCCTCCCCCATACTGGGAACACTTGCCGATTACAAGGGCGTCAGAAAACGCTTCTTCATCGCATTCTTCCTGCTGGGCGTGCTTTCTACCGGAATCATACCGATTGCCAACAGCTATATCGCCGTGCTCATAATCTACGGCATAACCAACTTCGGCTTTGCAGGCGCGAACGTATTCTACGATGCATTCCTCCTCGACGTAACGACCAACGACAGAATGGACAAAGTAAGCTCTTGGGGCTTTGGAATGGGCTATATCGGCGGCAGTACGATACCCTTCCTCGTGACGATTGCTCTCAACCTCTTCGGTGAAAGAATCGGCGTCGACGGCACTATGACAATGCAGATATCCTGCTTCCTGACGGCTATCTGGTGGGCGCTATTCACTTTGCCGCTCATATTTAACGTTAAGCAGATTTCAGGCATAGAGCGCGAGCCACACATGGTGGCAAACAGCTTTAAGCGACTCGGTCACACGCTCAAAAACATCAAAAAGCATAAATTTCTGTTCATTTTCCTCATCGCCTACTTCTTCTACATCGACGGCGTCGGCACGATAATCAAGATGGCGACTACATATGGAGATGCCCTCGGCATAGACAGCACGGCGCTCATGGTAGGCTTGCTTATTACGCAGGTCGTCGCATTCCCCTGCGCGATTATCTACGGCAAGCTGGCAAGCCGCTTTTCCTCAAAGAAGATGATATTGGTTGGCATAGTCACCTACTTTGCGGTATGCGTAGTCGGCTACTTTATGAAATCCGCCACGGAGTTCTACATACTCGCCGGTCTCGTCGGTACTGCTCAGGGCGGCATACAGGCGCTTTCGCGCTCTTATTTCGGCAAGGCGATACCCGATAAGCGGCAGGCGGGCGAATTCTTCGGCTTCTTCAGCATTTTCAGCAAATTCGAGTCGGTGCTCGGCACTTTCCTTATGAGTACTGTCATAACGCTCACAAACAACATTAATCTCGGCGTAGTAAGCATACTGCTTACGTTCATAATCGGCGGTACGCTCATGTTGTTTGTCCCCGACGACAAAAATCTCGAACAGGCCAAGGCAATCACAGAGTAATTTAGATTATTAACGTCGAAATATTTTTTTAGCTACAAAATATATCATGGTGTCGAGTGTTTATTCCATACAACAGTATTGAAAATGCTCGACACTATTGTTATACTGTGCTTGCAATCTGATTCGTCAGCAATTTGACAGTATTGCATTTTGGAGGACTAAATGAAACAATTAAACACAAAAAAAATAGTTGGTATCGCACTGTTTACAGCGATAGTAGCATTGCTGCAGCTTCTGGGCAGCTTTATAAAGCTCGGTCCGTTTTCGATATCGTTGGTTTTGGTACCCATAGTGGTAGGCGCGGCGCTCTACGGGCTTGTTGCCGCGGCGTGGCTCGGCCTTGTTTTCGGTGTCACAGTGCTTCTTTCAGGAGATGCGGCGGTTTTTCTCGCTATCAATCCTGCCGCGACTATTCTCATAGTTTTAGTGAAGGGCATTGCCGCAGGTCTCGTATCTGCGTTTGCATATAAATTAATAGAACAGAAGAATCCCACTCTTGCTGTTTTTACATCCGCCGTGACTTGCCCCATAGTCAACACAGGCATATTCCTGCTCGGCTGTCTGCTTTTCTTTATCGACACTATGCGCGAATGGGCTGTCGGCCTCGGGTTTGGCAGCGATGTAGGCGCTTACATGATAGTAGGGCTCGTCGGCCTCAACTTCGTGGCTGAATTCGTGGTAAACCTCATTTTAAGCCCCGTCATAGTAAGGCTGATTCGCGTTGCAGACAAGGCGTAAGCGCGCCGTCAGCAAAACTTGCTAAAAACTGAACAAAGCAGAATCCGTGACGCACATTGCCACGGATTATTTTTATTCTGCTCACAATGCATTCAGCGCTGCTTCACGCAGCTTCACGCTATTCTGTCCGCCTCTGTCGATTGAACGAAATTCAACACCTCGTGGGCATTCTCGGCGCGCTCCGGCCCGTAAGTTATGCCATGAGGCGAATTGTCAAAATACTGTATCTTGACGCTCCGCGCGTGGACAAGCCCCCTTACCAATATGTCGACGCTGTTAAGCTTGACCCTGTTGTCCTTTCTCGGCTGGATTATGAACACCGGGCAAGTTACCTTATCCATGTCTTTCCTAAGCATAGCGGAAAGGCGGCGTATATCTCCCAGTCTTCTCGCCGGAATTCCCTGGTACCCCTGCCTTTCTTCGTCTTTCAGCTCCTTATGCGGCAGTATTATGTACGGGAACAACGGGCTGATGCTATACGCAAAATTCAGATATCCCTGCATACGCACGGGCGCACTCATCAAAACAACACCGGCGCAGTCACGTCTCTCTGCCACCAGACCGCTCAGTATTGCGCCCATGCTCAACCCGCAGACGTATATCCGCGTACATCCCTCTTCCCTCAGCTTTTGATAGCCTGCAAGCGCGTCGCTAAGCCAATCGGAAGCTCTGTATTCGTTCATATCGGCAAGCGTCGTGCCATGACCCGACAGCAGAGGGGCATGTACCGTATAACCTGCCTTCTCAAGCGGCGCATACACCGAGCGCATATTGGCAGGCGTACCTGTAAAGCCGTGCAGCACGAGGCATCCGACCTCATTCCCTCTATGGAAATAAGGTTTACGCAAATCGGTGAACTCGTATATCACGCCCTTATCGCTCGACTTAAATCCGTAACCGAACATACCCAAAACTCCCTTTTTGCTTACATTATACCACAGCGGTGCAAGCAGCATGGGACTTTTCGGGGTTTCGCGGTTGTACGGTGTGGAGCTCTGCCCTACACCCCGCAAGGGTCGTTGACCCTTGACACCTCCTACAGTGACACTTGGCCGAACTACCGCTCTGCACCGAACGGTCAGGACGTGGCAGCATCACGCAACATCCACTGCACCGCGCAAGCCATAGGTCGTGGGCGAAGTCCCCACGGCCCTCTCTCCCCCTTCCCTTGATGGAAGTGGGTTGGGGGTTGGGTGGGTTGAGAGAGTGAGCGGTGGATGGGAGCAGAAACTTCACTAAACCTTGCTCCACCCAACAACATCGCAGAACCAAATCCTACCGGTCAACTACCCATCACCTGAAAGAGATGGGCTTGCAACTATCCGGTAGTGCGAACGGAGTTCTCCTCCTACCTTTGGGACGCGCAAACTTGCGTGCTGATGTTCATCTCGGGGTGGTTGACAACACCCCTTACAATAGAGATTTACTACGCTGTAACTGTACCGGTTACTTAACTTCCCATCGGTACAGACATATTCCCAAGCATATTTTACGGCACACGGGACTTTTGTGTAGCAACCTCATATATGCTTTTCAAGGTTCGTAAGGGTGCCTTCAGTGCCGAAGTACCCAACGGTTTTCTCTTGGTAAAACCATACCACAATGAAACAGCACCAAACGGCAAAACCTAAAACAAATCCGCAACGATCTCTCGTCACGGATTGTCGTTATCGTTATTTAAGTGATGAAAAAGTCGCTTATCAGCCTTAGCAAACCGGCTTTATCCAGTTGAACCTATCCTCGACCTTGCCCCACTGTATACCCGTCAGAGTGTCATAGAAATGCTGTGTGAGCTTGCCTATGCCGCCGTCATTGACCTGTACCATGTGGTCGCGATAGCACAAATGTCCAACGGGCGATACTACCGCTGCCGTACCTGTGCCGAATGCCTCGCGCAGATGGCCGTTGTCTGCCGCCGTCATAAGTTCATCGACGGAGAGCCTGCGCTCCTCGACCGTAATGCCCTCGCTGCGTGCGAGCGTGAGTATGCTGTCACGCGTGATTCCCGGGAGTATCGCGCCGTCGAGAGGTGCGGTGACGAGCTTGTCGTCGATCAAGAACATCATGTTCATTGCACCGACCTCCTGGACGTACTTGAGCTCCTGACCGTCGAGCCAGAGCACCTGTGAGAAGCCCTCTTTGCCTGCGTCTGCGCCGGCCTTTATCGAACAAGCGTAGTTGCCGCCGGTCTTAGCAAAGCCCATGCCGCCTCTGACTGCGCGGACGTACTTATCCTCAACCTTGATTTTGATGGGAGCCAGCCCTGTGGGGTAGTAGGCGCCTGACGGTGCGCAGATTATGTAGTAAATGTAGCGCTTTGCGGCGTGTACTCCGAGAGCCTCGTCGTTGGCTATCATGGTAGGGCGCAGATAGAGCGATGTACCCTCGGTATGGGGTACCCAGTCCTTTTCGACTTCGACGAGCTTGCGCATTGCCTCGACGTTAAAATCGACGTCGATTTCGGGCATACACATGCGCTCTGCGGACTTGTTGAGACGCTTGCAGTTGTCCCACGGGCGGAACATGACTATACTGCCGTCCGCACGCCTGTACGCCTTCAGGCCCTCAAAAATTTCCTGTGCGTAGTGGAGCACGCTGCTCGCAGGGTCGAGAGAAAGCCTGTGATACGGCTCGATACGAGGATTCATCCAACCCTTTCCCTCTTCGTACTCCATAATAAACATATGGTCTGAGAAGAATTTGCCAAAGCCGAGTGAGCTTTCGTCTGCGGGCTTTTGCTTTGGTGTGTTTGTAAGCGTTACGCTGATTTCCATTACAATGTCCCCCAAAAAAACTTATTTTTAAGCCGCCAAAGTGCGGATTAGGTACTGCTTTTTACCTCACGGCAAAGATATCCGCTTCCCGTAGGTGTTATCCTGACTCTTCCGTCCGTCTTTTCTGTCAACTGAGCGCGAAACTCGTCTGCCTTGGACTCTTCAAGAGATACACTCATGGTTACGCTGTCCGTAAAATTCACGGCGTCCACCTGTGCCGTACTGCGCACAAAGCCCTCTATAGCTCCGTAATGCGAGTAGTCTATATTGACGTCAAACGACACGGCGCATATGTACTCTATAAGTCCCGCCGCACTGCAGGCGTCCGCCGCACTGCGCGCATAGGCACGTACGAGACCGCCCGCTCCGAGCAATATTCCGCCGAAATACCTCGTGGCTATACAGAGTACGTTTGTTATGCCCTTTGCCTTTAATACCTCGAGCATGGGCTGACCTGCCGTACCCTGCGGCTCACCGTCGTCCGAATACCTCGCCGTGAGACCGTCCTCGCCCACTATGTAGGCATAACAGTTATGTGTCGCGTCATAGTGCTTTTTGCGAATAGCGGCGAGTATCTCCTGCGCCTCCGCCTCGCTCTGCACGGGGAAGCATCTGCCGATAAAACGCGAGCGCTTCTCGGTAAACTCCGCCTCCGATGCGTGCCCTATTGTCCTGTACGGACGCATCACGCCCTCACTACCCTGACGAAGCCTTTCTTGCCCTTCTTGAGTATGAAGCCTTCATCTAAGCTCGCTTCGTCTGCGCAGCCGAATACATCTGTTATCTTTTCGTCTCCGCAGAATACCGCGCCGCTCTCTATCATGCGCCTTGCGTCGCCCTTGCTCTTGCAGAGCTTGCCCATTACGAGCAGTTCGGTGTAACGGAGCTTTGTTGCGGCTATGTCCTCGGCAGTCAGCGCCACCGTAGGCATAGAGGCGATGTCGCCCACTCCCGAAAAAAGCGCGGAAGCGGCGGCCTGCGCCTTATTGGCTTCCTCTGTGCCGTGTACCTGCTCCGTGAGCGTGAATGCGAGTACTTCCTTTGCGTGGTTTAGCGCTGCGCCTCCCTCTGCACACAGCGCATCGACCTCCTCCATCGGTATGAAAGTAAGCATTGACATGCACTTTTTCACATCCGAATCGGGTACGTTGCGCCAATACTGGTAGAAGTCGTATACAGGACACTTATCCGGGTCGAGCCAAACTGCGCCCTTTTCGGTCTTGCCCATCTTCTTGCCCTCGGAGTTTGTAAGCAGACCCGTAGTAAGGCAATATGCGGGCTTTCTCTCTTTCTTTCTGATGAGGTCAACACCGCCGAGCATATTGCTCCACTGGTCGTCGCCGCCCATCTCGAGCACGCAGTTGTACTTTCTGTTGAGCATGAGAAAGTCATAGCTCTGCATGAGCATGTAGCTCATCTCAAAGAACGTCAGTCCCGTCTCCATGCGGAGCTTGTAGCACTCTGCGGCCAGCATTCTGTTTACAGAGAATTCCGTACCTATCTCCCTCATAAAGTCGAGGAAGTTGAGTCCGCGAATCCAGTCGCCGTTATTTACCATGATAGCGGCGTTTTCGCCCTCGAAGCTCACAAGTCTCTCCATCTGCTTGCGGAAGCACGAGGCGTTGTGGTCTATGTCCTCCTGCGTGAGCATCTTTCTCATGTCACTCTTGCCCGACGGGTCGCCTATCATAGCAGTGCCGCCGCCCAAAAGCGCAATGGGCCTATGACCTGCGCGCTGCATATGCGCCATAGTCATAAGTGCGACATAGTGGCCTACGTGCAAACTGTCTGCAGTCGGGTCAAAGCCGATGTAAAATGTAACCTTTTCGGTTTCAAGGAGCTTTCGCGTCTCCTCGAGATGCGAGGCCTGTTTGATTAGACCTCTTTCCGTCAAAATATCGAGTATGTTTCTTTCTTCCATAATGTTAGATTACTAAAGGCTCTCCTTCAGAAGCCCTCCGAGCATCTCAATTCCCTTGCAAATCCTGTCTATCGGCTCTGCAGAGAAGTTGAGTCGCAATGTGCTCCTGCCTATCGCCGGATCGCAGAAGAAATGTTCACCGGGCACAAAGGCAACTTTATATTCCTTAACAGCTCTTTCAAACAGCGGCAGTGTCAGAACGCCGTCGGGCATCTTTCCCCATATAAACAGTCCGCCGTCGGGTCTCGTGCATTGGCACTCTTTCGGGAAGAACTCGTCTATCGCATCGAGCATGGCATTCATCTTGCTATTATATCCGGGGAGTATGGACTCGATATGCGGCTTCATAAGTCCCCTTGCCATGAATTCTGCGGCTATTGCCTGGGTAATATTGGCCGTATGCGTGTCGGCACTCTGCTTGCATATCGTCAGCTTTCTGATTTTTTCGGGTGCGCCGAGCGCTGCGCCCACGCGGATACCCGGAGAAAGTGTCTTTGAAAAGCTGTTTAGCAATATAACCTGTCCCGCATCGTCAAATGTCTTTATGCAGGGCAGAGGTTCGTTTCTGTAGCGCAGTTCGCAGTACGGGTCGTCCTCTATGACGACCATGTCGTACTTCGCCGCCAGTTCGGCCACTCGCCTCCTTCTTTCGAGGCTGAGCGTGCGCCCCGTGGGGTTTTGGAAAGTGGGTATGCAGTAGTAGAGCTTGGGACGGTGGAGCTTTATCTTCTCCTCAAGCTCCTCAATAATAACGCCTTCCTCATCCATAGACACCGGCACGAGCTTTGCCTGCGCGAGATTGAACGTCTGCAACGCTCCGAGGAATGTCGGCGATTCGACCATTATTGCGTCTCCCGGATTGATAAACGCCCTGCAAATGAGGTCAATGCCCTGCATCGAGCCTGTTATTGCAAGCACATTGCTCCTGTCCGCTTTTATTCCCTTTTCCTTGCCTACGTAGTCTATATATGCGTCGAGATAAGGCCCGTAGCCCTCCGTAGCTCCGTACTGAAGCAGTACCGTGCCCTTTTGGGTCAGCAGGTCGTCACAAATTCCCATTACCATGTCGACGGGAAATGTTTCCTTGGCAGGATTTCCGCCGCCGAATGAAATTATCTCGGGATCCCCAAGCAGTTTGAACAGCTCTCTTATGGCACTTCCCGAAACATGTTCCATTCTATCCGCAAACTTAGTCATGGTGACATACCTCCTGAACTTATACTTATAGTTATCCTTATGTCAGTTTACCGCAGCAAACATTGGTAAGCAAGTATATAATAGGCTCTATTCATATTCCGCACCCCACTCGCTTTCTTTCTCTCCTCCTCTCCGGAGGCTTTGCCCCTCGAACCTCTCTTTTCCAATGAGTGCCACCCCTTGACCCCGGCAGGAACTCTTGACCGAACTACGCCCTGCACCCGTATGCACAGACATGACGAATAGCAGAGAAATGTGGCGTTAGAGATGATAGCGTTCGCGCAGCGTGGAACACACTTATTTAACACGCCCCTCACTTTGCAACACTTTCGCACACATACAGCAACATCCTTGGTGTTTAATAGGTTCAAACCTACAACAAAGGAGGAATTAAAAGACACAAATGAAAGTACGCATCAAACTTAAGACCGGCGACATAATCGAACTCGACATGGAGGAATACCTCAGAGGCGTCGTGCCCGCAGAAATGCCGCCATACTACCCCATTGAGGCGCTGAAAGCTCAAGCTATCGCCGCACGGACCTATGCAATGCACAGAATAAACCCCGACAGGCCCTACGACCTCGCAGCCACAGTCGCAAATCAGGTTTACGACCCCGAAAAAACTCACCCCCGTACCGATTTTGCAATCAAGCTCACAGAGGGTATGTACCTCTCCTACGGCGGAAAAGCCATCGATGCGGTATTCAGCGCGACAAACGGCGGCACGATCCGCTCGGCAAAGGAGCGTTGGGGAAATGACGTCCCCTATCTCATAGAGAAGCCAGACCCCTATTGCAATTTACCTCTGGGCAACAGTCACGGCGTAGGCTTATGTCAGAGGGGCGCAGGCGCAATGGCAGAGCAAGGTTTCTCGGCAAAAGAAATACTGTGCCACTACTACCATGGCATCGAAATCGAGGGTGCGCCTGCTATGGAGCGCTTTGCGGCTACTGCGATGCAATTCGTCGGCAAGTCTGTCTACGTCTTGGGAGGTAACGGTGAAACTCTCACGGACATGGCGGACCCTGTGGCGTGGATAAAATCCAAAGAGACCGACTCAGCCGACGCCGACCGAGCCATAGCCTATTACAAAGGGCTTCTCGCAAGCGGACTGACCGAAATCCACGCATTCGACTGCTCCGGCTTCGTTTACCACACGCTCAAACAGTTATTCCCCACCGCGATGGACATGACCGCAGACGGCTACCTCGCGATGTGCGAACAAATATCGTCCTCTGCACTAACAGACGGTGATCTGCTCTTTAGGACACAAAACGGTCACGCATATCACGTCGGCATTTACGCAGGCGGCAACGTCATCCACTCAAAGGGGCGCGACTGCGGCGTAGTCTGCGAGCAAATCACCGATTTGGGCGACACGCACTGGAACACATTCGGCAGATTAAAAATGATTTGGGAAGAGGACGTCATACCCATAATACTAACCGTACAGAAGCCCATGCTTCAGGGCGAAGCTATACGCGCATTCCAAAAAGGCCTCGAATCGCTCGGCTATGACATCGGCAAGACCGGCGCAGACGGCAAGTGGGGCAAGAACTCACATTCAGCGCTCGAGCAGTTTATTGCAAACCAGCACAACTCAACATCCCCTGCCAACGCCTATGTACAGCTAAAGCTCGGCGATGAGCTATACACCGGCACGGTCAGCAGGAAACGCGGGTTTTGACGGGAGTTTAGGGGAGGGTGATTACGGGCGCTCTGCGTCCGACCCCCCTTTAAGGAGTTCCACTCCTTTTACATCGGCAGGGACCCTTTGCCGAACTGCGCTCTGCACCCGTATGGGCGTGAAACAGCTTCTTTAAACCCACCCCACCCCTGCTCAAGCAAGCGACTGTGAGTTATAAAACAGTAAACGTCGCGCCCTCGCCGTACTGACCTCACCACCCATGCGCAAGCAAACGGGGCGCGGGGCGAAGCCCCACTACCTACTCTCCCCCTTCCCTTGAGGGAAGGGGGCAGGGGGATGGGTGTGTCGAAGAAGTGAGCGGTCGGTTTTAGGCGTAAAGAGCCCTACCGACATGCCTTCCTTTTCCATTATTTGCAGAAGGCTGGGTGGGTCGGCAGAGCGAACGGGTAGTGCTCGGAGCAACAACATAATCCCTCACTCGCCCTACATTATAATAGAAGCCTGAATGCTGGAATCCTTGTTCCTGTACCCATGCGCTAACCGACCGCGCCATGATGAGAACTCCAACCAACCTACGGCCCGCGCAGGAAGCAGGATGAGCCGTACCGCGCAACAGCTCCGCTTACTTAAAAAGCGGTACTTAAATGCGTGCGTTCCCTTGCCGTCCGAGTATCCGTAAGCCTTCGTGAAACTATTTGCCGATTTACCGTATCTTTGCCGATTTCAAACGTGTTTCCTCTATGTTGTTTTGCATATCCGGCATATGTTATGTCGTAATTTGTATAGAAATGTATTTATTTGTATTGTTCTTCAATTTAATATATTAAACGGGAAAATATTACATTATAACCTTATATAATTGAAAATTAACTCTGTAATTTCACTGTTTATTTTTTCGCTGCGCACTTTCCTTTCCCCGGTGCTCATGTAGCGTATTTATTATTTCGTGGTAAAGAAACGGTAAATATTTATTACGCCATCTTTTAGAAACAGATTCGTCCAAATACCACATTTCGTCAGATAAATGCCTTAAACTCCCGTATTTTGTGCGTTTTAGTGTGGTATATGCCCTAAGCAAAATAATGTCTAATCTATTTTGTTTTGTTTTTATCGACATTATATTTAATTAAATTTCTATTTAATTATATTAAAAGACAAAAATAAGTATAGACGGGCGAAATTTGTGGTGATATAATTTAACCATCAAATAAACAGAAATTTACATTATTACACAAATACCCCAAGAGGGTTTAGATACAAAGGAGGATACAATGACAAAAAGCAAGATTCTTGTAGCAGACGGCAATGTCCAGTTTCGCTCAGCAGTCCGTGACTACCTGATAACGCGTGAGAATGTCGGTAAAGTAGATGTTGCCACAGACGGCATGGAAGCGCTCGCAATGCTCAGGCGCGATCGCTATGATGTTCTTATTCTCGATCTGATTCTCCCAAAGGCTGACGGTCTGTATGTGTTGGAGCAGCTTGCAACAAGTGAAGCTTCCCCCTCCGTAATAGTCGTCAGTGCTATGAGGCACGAGGACATGGTGCGTCAAGCGTGCTCGTTCGGCGCAAAGTACTACATGGTAAAGCCCGTGGACCCCGAGGCGCTCTACAGACGCATATGCGACATAACCGATTCCAACGTCATAATAGCGTCGCAGACTGTAGGCATAAGCAATACACCTCGCACTCTCGACGAAAAGATAGCATCTGTTTTTCTCACCATAGGAATACCGGCTCATATAAAGGGGTATCATTACCTCAGGGACGCAATTAGGATGGTCTACAACCGGCCCGATACGATCAACCGCATCACAAAGGAGCTGTATCCGACCATCGCCACCCACTTCCAGACATCACCCTCAAAGGTTGAGCGCGCAATACGCCATGCCATAGAGGTCGCCTGGACGCGCGGAAGAATCGAGAACATCAATCAGCTTTTCGGTTACAACATCTACAGCAAGAACGACAAGCCCACAAACGGCGAGTTTATAGCTCTCGTGGCGGACAAGTTCGTCATGGAAGATGCACGCGAGCGCGGACGCAGCATAGATATGAAAGCCGCTCAATAATCCGCCCCCAAAAAACACCCGTTTAATCTCGGTTCACCCTTTTCACCAACGGTTCACCCATACCATTCCCTCCACATATTTTCCCGAAGAACCCCTCATTTGAGGGGTTCTTTGGGTTACGGGTGGGCTCGGGGGATCCCTCGGGGAAGGCCGTCCCATCGCCCCTCTCTTATGGGCGCTGCCCCTTTTACCCAGGTAGGCAGCCTTGGCCGAACTGCGCCCTGCATCCGTACATATATGTGACAATCTCTCCACCACTGCGCAATCAAACGAGGCGTGGGCGAAGGCCCACTACCTACTCTCCCCTCTTCCCTTGAGGGAAGGGGGCAGGGGGTTGGGTGGGTCGGAGAAATGAGCAGTCTTGGGTGAGT
>SAMEA3663246__coassemble_282_pt1 | contig 17309 bp, 15 predicted proteins | sample SAMEA3663246__metabat2_low_PE_033 | metagenome-assembled genome bin SAMEA3663246 (sample SAMEA3663246) | pig gut metagenome | biome: pig gut; feature: pig-associated habitat; material: faeces | place: China | collected 2013
GGCTTATAAGCTTGTATCCTGCATCACTATGTCGAACTCTATGTCGGGCAGTCTGTGCTGTAATCTCGCGACGACAGAGTCCCCGGAATCCGGCGAAGCGCCCATAATAATGAGATTTATGGAATTGTTCTTGGCGTAGTTTACGAGCGCATCCTCGACCTTATCTTCGCGAAGCATGGTCATATCGGCGCCGGCAACTTGTGCGGCGGTAAACAGATACTCTATAGCATCTGACTCGTCGATACTGTTCATGAACTTTCTGCCCGTCTGTACGCAATGCACCACGTGTATGGTGCTCGGACTGTGCCGGTCGTATGCGATTGCGCGCTGAATCAATCTATCACAGGACTTCTGACCTGTTACGCAAACCATTATGTTAGCCATTTTTTTCTGACAGTGCCTCCGCAATTTTGTCTGGGAGCTCCTCCGAAGCATAGTTATTTAGCAGCTTCAAGGCATCCTGAGCGCATGAAGCGACCGAGAACAAACGCAGATAGCGCTTGTGAGCAAAGCCGTCACTTATAATCCGATTTATGTGAGCAAGCAGATTATCGTAGAAGCCGTTAGTGTTTATTATTACTATAGGGGCATCTATATATCCGAGCTGTTTGAGCGTCAGCACCTCGAAAAGTTCGTCGAGAGTGCCGAGCCCGCCGGCAAGTACCACATAGCCGCATGACATGCTTACCATGAGCTGTTTGCGCTCCGACATGTCTTCGACCTCGATGAGATTTGTACAGCGTTCGTAGGGTATGCCCGGCTGATTGAGCTTTTTGGGAATTATGCCCGTTATGCGACCGCCCTGGGCGGTTGCGCCCGCTGCTACCGCACCCATAAGCCCGACAGCGCCGCCGCCGAATACGAGCTCCATGTTGTTTTCGGCCAATAGTGCGCCCAACTCGAATGCCTCTTCTGTATACTTATGGTCGATGTTGCTGCTTGATGCACCGAATACGCATATACCCGACATCTCATCACCCCCTGCATAAGTATTATAACATAGCAGCAAATTAAGCAAAGGTTAATTATTGTAACATTCTTTGGAAAATTGCGAACAAACCGTAACCGCAAGGTTGAAAAAGCGATTCCTTGGCGGTAGTATTTTAAAAACGGAGGTGGCCTGTGAACTGTGACGCGCTTATAGAATTTGTAAAGTCCGATATGAAGCCGAGCTTGGGAGTGACCGAGCCGGGCGCTATCAGCTACGCCTGTGCGGCGGCAAGTGCGCTTCTTCCCGCTGTGCCGACACACGTTGAGATTGAGCTGAGCTCGGGGATACTTAAAAACTCGTACACCTGCGCCATCGCGGGGACGGATAAACTGGGCTGCGCGTATGCGGCGGCTCTGGGTGCGGTGATTGCAGACCCGTCACTTGGATTAATGACGCTTCAACTGGCTACGGACGAGAAGCGCCTAATTGCAACCGGACTCACTGAGAGGGGCGAGGTAGTCGTTCATCTCGGCGGAATATCCTCTCGGGTGTACATAAAGGCGAGGGTGAGCGCAGGTGACGTCACTGCGACCGCTCTTATAACCGACCGCCACGACAACCTGGTTTACGCAAGGCTCGAAACGGAGGGCGATCGTTCCGATGCGGCCGATGACCCCTGCCGCGAGGAGACGGAAGAGCCTTCGCCTATACTTACCTATACGCTCAAGGAGCTTTACGAATGCGCAAGCACGGTCGATGCGTTAAAGCTCGACTTCATTGCGGAGGCGATAGATGTAAATCGCGCGCTGTACGAGAGCGGCGAGGGTGACGGTTACACCGTTGTATCAGCGTGCATCGCCCCCACGGACTCAAAGAGCATCGCCAAGCGTGCTGCCTGCGGAGCTATAGAGGCGAGGGTAAGAGGAGCGGCGTTACCTGCAATGAGCATAACGGGGAGCGGAAGCCACGGCATACTCTGCACACTGCCTGTTGCGTATTACGGCGCCATAGAGGGCGCACCCACGGCGTATATACTGAGGGCGGTATTTTTGTCGTGCCTCGTCACGGAGTACATAAAGGCGTGCTCAGGGAGATTAAGCCCCGCCTGCGGCTGTGTGCTTGCAGGTGGTAGCGGCTCTGCGCTCGGGCTTACGATGCTAATGGGTGCAGATTACGAGGGGCTTTGCTGTGCGCTTGAGGCCATGGCGGCGTCCGTCACAGGTATGATATGCCACGGCGGCAACCCGGGCTGCGTAATGAAGGCCGCAACGGGAATAGATACGGCATTCCTCGCCGCAGATATGGGCGTTGCACATGTGCGAGTGGGCGCGCGCCACGGAATACTCGCAAGTACTCCCGAAAAGGTTATGGCGAATATGGGTAAGATAGCGTCTGAGGGAATGAGGGGTGCAGAGCACACAATATTGGACATAATGACGGACGAGTGAGGGGGTTGTTTCGCCCATACACATATCGACCTAAGAATTTGTTAATATTCTGTAAAGAATGCGCTTGTCGGCTCGGCAGGCGCATTTTGATTGTTGCGAAATAACGTGCTAGAGTCTATAATTATTTGTATTCATTGACTTTTCAGGCCTGAACGGAGATAAAAAATGAAGCTTAAAAAGGTATCCGTTTTTGTTCTGGCTATGTTCATGTTGCTTGTGTCGGGCTGTAACTTTGCTCCCATTGTAAATACGCCTGTCGACATCGAGCCCCTGGACACACCGGAACCAATAATTATGCCGACAGAGACGCCGACAATAGAGCCGACGCTCGAGCCCGCGCCCGAGCCTACGCCGACCCCAAAGGTCGACCCTAATCCCGATTTTCCCTACTATCTCTATGTCGAGAAGGGATCATTCACGCTCACGATATACGAGAAGGACGAGAACTTTGAGTACACAAAGATATACAAGCAGTACAGGATTGCCCACGGCGGCAACAAAACCCCCAACGGCAAGTTCGAGCTTACCGACAGGCGTGAGCGCTGGCACCACTTCCCCAAGGGAGGCGACGTTCAGTTTGCGGTGGCGTACAAGGGAAATCTCTATACCCACAGTCCGCTCTATGCCGCGGATCAGAACCCGAGGAATATGTGGCCGAAGTATTATGACGGCGAAAAGGGCATAGGAACCGCTTCTACAGGCGGATGTTTGAGGATGGTCACGGAGGCGGCGAGGTTCATATACGAGAACTGCCCACCCGGAACGATACTGGAGATAGTCAACGGAAACCCGAGGGGAACTACATCGCCAGATGTACCGAGCAGGAAAGGCCTCAGGCAAGACCCGACCGATATCACGGTAGGCTAAGCAAAGTAACAGAAAGAGGAACACAGAATTGAAGAGATTCACAGCGGCGGCGTTGGTTTTAATGACGCTGCTGACTATCGGATGCAATGTCAAGGAGCCGCAGAATACACCAACAGCTACTCCGACCGATACGGTGCAGACTACGACACCCTCGCCAGATATAGAGCCGACAGAAGAACCCACGCCGACTATCGAGCCGACACCGAATTACGAGGTGTACCATGTCAAGGCGCACAACCTCAATGTAAGGAGCAAACCGGACGCATCTGACAACACAAACATAATAGGCGAGCTCCATGCCTATGACGAGGTGTGTGTTACCGGCATGGAGGGAGAGTTTGCGCGCATGCTGCTTACATCGGGCGAGGAGGCATACTGTGCGAGCAAATATCTCGTACCCATTGACGAGAAGATTTACGCCTATATCGCTCCGTTTGAGGATCAAAAGATAGATATAAAAACCGGAGAACCCGTTTTTGACCCCGAGGGGAATCCCGTTATGGTCAAGTGCGAGCTTGTCGACCTCCGTTACTTGTTACCCGATGCGGAATTTGAGCTCTTGTTCGCAACGGAGCGCAATGTTACGGGCTCGCCGCTGTACCCCTACGCCATACCAATGATACAGAAGGATACGGGCAAAAAGCTCGTAAAGGCGTTTGAAAAGTTTCGCGAGGACGGCTACACAATGAAGTTTTACGACGCCTACAGACCTTTGAGCGTTCAGAGGGTGCTCTATGACATAGTACAGGTGCCGAAGTGGATAGCCGACCCCTCCACGACCGCGTCAAATCACAACAGGGGCTGTGCGGTAGATATGTCGCTCATAGGGCCGGACGGTGTGGAATTAGAATTTCCCACGCCTATGCACACGTTTGCAGAGGAATCCGGCAGGGAGAGCACCGCGTGGACGGAAGCACAGCGCGCCAATGTCGACTACATGACCGACATTATGCTAAACAGCGGCTTTGACCTCATAAAGGGTGAATGGTGGCATTTTGCGGATAAAGTGCGAAAAGAATTCATGACGATGGACATACCGTTTACAAGGTTTACACTCTGTACAGAATCTGAGTTAAAGGAGTTATTGGGATGAAAAAGCTTATCACTGTGTTTATTATAGCGGCAATGCTGCTTCTCGCAGTCGCCTGCACAGGCGGAAATGCCGCACCGCAGGGTGACTTCACCAAGGCGGATATGGGGATAAAAATCGGTGACACGACGTACTCAATCAGGACGGACAGCGCACCTCTTATCGAGGCGTTGGGACCCGACTACGAGTATTCGTATGTCGTTTCATGTGTGTATGACGGCGACGACAAGACGTATGAGTACGACGGCATAGTTGTCTCGACAGTCCCCGTAGACGGCAAGGACATAATCGAGATGATAACTATCACATCGGACAACTACACCACGCTCAGGGGTATAACCGTTGGTGCGACGCTGGACGATATCGTTGCGGCATACGGCGACAAGTACTTTGACGATGGCTACATTACCTACACCTACGATAACGACCCGGAAAACTACAATACCGAGAGGCTACAGTTTGAGCTGGACGATTCGGGCAAGGTGGCAACAATCTACATATACTCACCCAGCTATTGACAGAATCGCCGTTGCGGGGCAGTGCCGTATGGTTCTTGCCCCGTTATGCGGCTTTTGGAGGACATTTTGGTATTCAGTTCAGCTACGTTCCTTTTCATATTTTTGCCGGCGGTATATCTGCTTAATTTGTTGTTCGCCGGACTAAAGCTCATTAAAGTACAGAACATACTGTTAATGCTCGCAAGCATACTGTTTTATGCGTGGGGTGAGCCCGTCTATGTAATTTTGATGCTCGTGTCAACTGCCGCAAACTATGCGCTCGCGCTTATTTATAAGCCGGACGGCACATTGACGAGAAGACGCGTGCTTACGGTCGCAGCGGTCGCGCTGAACATAGGAATGCTGGCGTTTTTCAAGTACGCCGACTTTGTTATATGCAATGTCAACTCACTGCTGTCGCTGAATATCCCTCAGCCGAATATACCCCTGCCCATAGGAATCAGCTTTTTTATATTCCAGGCATTGAGCTATGTGCTCGATGTATTCCGCGGAGAGGCAAAGGCGAGGAAGAACTATTTCGATGTACTGCTCTACATAAGCTTCTTCCCACAGCTTATCGCAGGACCCATTGTACGCTATAACGACATAGCCGAGCAGATTGAACACAGGGAGCTTACGCTCGATAAGACCGTGTACGGCTTTAAGCGCTTCTGTTTCGGACTTGCAAAGAAGATTCTGCTTGCAAACATACTTGGCAGCATCACCGACTCGCTGTACGGCTTCGACGTGCTCAATATGCCGGGGGCGTGGCTGGCTGCGCTGTGCTACATACTCCAGATATACTTCGACTTCTCGGGGTATTCCGACATGGCGATAGGTCTGGGTGCGGCGTTTGGATTTGAATTTAAGGAGAACTTCAACTACCCCTACATATCGACGAGCATTCAGGAGTTTTGGAGAAGATGGCACATATCGCTCTCCACATGGTTCAGAGAATACCTATACATACCGCTCGGAGGAAACCGCAATGGCAAGCTCCGCACGGGAATAAACAAAGTGATCGTGTTTTTCTTTACGGGGCTTTGGCACGGCGCAAGCTGGAATTTCGTAATATGGGGACTTTTCCACGGCCTTTTCATAATGCTCGAAAGCTACGGTGTGATTAAACCGAACAAGCTCCCCAAGTTTTTAAGCTACTGTTATGCAATGCTCGTTGTGACAGTGGGCTTCGTGTTCTTCAGGGCAGAGACGCTCCCTCAGGCGGTGCGAGTTTTGGGAGAGATGGCGAGCTTTAACTTCGACTCGATGATATGCGCACGGATATCCGCGCTCGTGACGCCTATGGCGGCTATAGTGTTTATAGTGGGCTGTATTGCGGCCACTCCGTTTGTTGGAATATGGGCAAAGCGCATAATAAAGAACGAAGCGATTCTCGAGGTCGCAAAGGGAGTGTGCGCACTTGTGCTTTTGGTGCTGTCGGTGCTTGCGCTTTCTACCAGCGCATACAACCCGTTCATTTACTTTAGGTTCTAAGGAGGCATACGCATGAGAAAAGCACTGAAATATGCATTCGTTGCGGCTATGGTCGCGCTTTGTTTACTGCCGCTTGCCTCCATGCTCTGCGGCTATCAGGGTAAAAACCTCGAAAACAGACCGCTTGCGCAGGAACCCTCGTTATTCAATGGGGATAAACTCAACACACAGTTTCCGATAGAGTTCGACGACTACTTTGACGATCATTTCGGGCTTCGCGAGGAGATGGTGACGCTCATAAACGCGCTTACGGAGGCAATATTCGGCGACACGCTCAACGACAAGGTAGTAATAGGCAAGGACGATATGTATTTCTACTCCGAGACAATGGGTGATTACACGGGCACGGCGCTTTTAAGTGACGGTGAGCTGATGCGCGCGGCAAAGATAATAAAGCTGCTTTCAGACAGCGCAGAAACAAGCGGAGCGACGTTTGCGTTTACCATAGCGCCCAACAAAAACTCTATTTACCCCGAGTATATGCCGGATTACATACTTAAGGCGACAGACGAGACAAATAGGGAAAGGTTGGCCGGCTATCTGCGTGAGCTGGGTGTCGACTACATAGACCTCTACGGCGAGCTGACTGCGCTTAAAGCCCAAGCGGACGAAAAGGGCGAGTTGATTTACTACGTTCACGACACCCATTGGAATATGCGCGGGGCGATACTCTTCTACAGGGACATAATGGACAGGCTCGGCGGCGAGTACGAGCCGTATGACGACTCGAGGCTCTCGGTAAGCTACGATTATTCGGGCGATTTGCACTGCTTCGTATCGCCTGCGGCAGAGGGTCAATTTGAGGACGTGAGCTATTTACCCGCGGGCGGATACGAAATTGCGGATAAAAAGAATCCCGAGCGCGACAGCGTGTTTGAGACCTACAACGACAAGAATTCGCTCTCGCTCATGCTCTACAGGGACTCGTTTGTAAAGGTACTCGTACCATACATAAGCTCTGAGGTAGGTCGCGTACGCTACAGTACTGTGTTTCCATACGACTTCACGGATATAGGTGACGGCTTTGATGCGGTTATAATCGAGCTCGTAGAGAGGAACATACCAAATTTGACTAAGCATCTGCCTACCGTATATGCAAACAGGCTTGAGGGCATAGGGGATATAACGGGAGATGTCGAGGCATACGGACGCTGTGATAAAAAGAAAGGCCGGATATTCGGCTGTTTCGATGCATACGATTACAATCCACTGACGGATACGCTCGCCGTCATGCTGAATTGCGGCGGCAGAACCTATGTGTACGAGGCATTCCCGATGCTCGACAGCTCAATGGAGGTGCTTGCACGGGAACACTTCGGGGATGCATACGCACAGAGCGGTTTTGCGCTCACGCTTCCCGAGGACATGACGCAAGGCGAATACAGTTTCTCGTTTATATTATTGAGGAGCGACACTGCAGTAGGCTCGGGAGAGCTAGGCACTATAACGATAGAATGACAAGGGGGATTACCCCCTTTTTGTTAGATAAGTTTATATGTTTATATAATGACAACGCTCTATTGACAAAGCATATTTGCGGGTGTAGATTTGCATGGACAATAACAGCCGCTTATGGACAGCGCATATAAACGGCACATTTAGAACAGGAGAGTTGGTTTATGCAGTTATTTGTACACATAACAAACAGGGTAGATACCATTGGACCGCTCATGAAAAAGCTTATGGAAGCGGGAATAAAGGGGGCGACCACTGTAGATTGCAAGGGGATGCTCTCGGCAATAAGTGAGTCAAACGTCGAACCGCCACCCATATTCGGCTCGTTGAGAGAATTCCTCAATCCCACGCAGGAGAGTGGTAAAATGCTCTTTATTGCGCTGAAGGATGAGGACGTCCCCGTCGTCAAGGATATAATTCATGAGGTAAACGGGAGTCTGAAGCTTCCCAACACGGGTGTTCTTTTCACACTGCCTATAATGGGATGGGAAGGAGTTTCACACAAGTAATATGCAGACGATTTTATACTTGGCAGTCGCAATGCTTGCGGGTCTGCTTCTTACTCGCGTCGTTAAACCGATTCACCTCCCTAATGTCACGGGATATCTTATAGCAGGTCTCTTGATAGGACCGCATGTATTTAAACTCTTGCCCGAAAATGCGGTAGAATCGCTCAGCCTTATCACGACTCTTGCTCTGGGCTTCATAGCCTTCTCGATAGGCGGCGAATTTAAGCTTTCCGGCATAAAGCAGATAGGCTCAAAGGCCATAATCATAACATTGTTTCAGGCGTTTGGAGCTGTAATACTTGTAGACGCTGTGCTTTTGATTTGCGGCTTTGACGCTCCGCTTGCGCTGACGCTCGGCGCAATAGCGACGGCAACGGCTCCGGCGGCAACTCTTCTCGTTGTGCGTCAGTACAGGGCGAGGGGCGAGGTTACGAGCACGCTTCTACCCGTAGTCGCAATGGACGACGCCATAGGACTTATGGTGTTCTCGATATCGCTTGCCGTTTCGTCCGCACTTGCAAGCGGCGTTGAATTGAGCTTTTCCAGCATGGTACTGATGCCTCTGCTTGAGATATTGCTTTCACTGCTCGTGGGCGGCGCTATAGGCGCATTATTGGCACTTAGTATGAGGATATTTCATTCAAAGGGCAACAGGCTCGGACTCAGTATCGCCGCTGTTATGTTCGGCGTGTACATTGCAAAGCAATTCGGTCTGAGCGACTTGCTCCTGTGCATGTCAATAGGCGCGGTGCTTGTAAACCTCAGGCGGGACTCTGAAGAGATACTCACTGTCACAGACAGTTGGACGCCGCCGCTTTTCCTGCTTTTCTTCGTGATTTCGGGTGCGGAGCTCAACATAACGGTGCTGCCCACTGTCGGTATTCTCGGCGTACTGTACATTGTCGCCCGTTCCATAGGCAAGTATGCCGGTGCGTATCTCGGAGCGGCAGTCGTTAAGTCTTCGCCAAACATTCGCAAATACCTCGGCATTACGCTTCTGCCCCAGGCGGGCGTTGCCATAGGTATGGCGCAGATAGTGCTTACGGAGCTGCCCCGGTACGGCTCGCAGATACAGGCAGTAGTCCTCGCAGCGACGCTCATATATGAGCTCGTAGGCCCCGTGCTCACAAAGATAGTGCTCACAAAGGCGGGCGAGATAACCATAGAGCCCAGGGCTATAAAGCCGAAGCACAACAAGGCGTAATAAAAAAACCTTATATTTGCACGGCGGTTAGGGCTGCACGATTTAAAAACAGCTTTCCGATGGGGAAGCTGTTTTGTCATGTTTGTGGCACAAAAAGGGCATTTCTCTCCCCTGATCGTTGTGTTGGGTCAGCCGCGGGCGTTGTAGTCTCCGTTAATCAGGTTGGAAGCCTTGGGCAGCTTGGTCCGGTAGATAGACGGTTCGACAATGATGAAGGAGCCGAGCATGTTCCAGAGCCATAATGTCGAAGCGATGAAATGGTAGTCGATGCCGCATATTAGTAAAGAATTGCAGTTTAGCATGAGGAATCGTGTCAATCGGGGGAATTTGAAAAACGCAGGTTGCGCTGTTTTATGCCATGTTTCCCGAGGCGATGCCTGCGGAGAGGTATGTCGTGACTAATTTGAGTTATCCGATCAAGTTTAAGAATCAGCGGTAATCGGAAGTTTTTTAAATTCTTTTTTCCTCAATTGCTTTGTGATATAATAAACTATTATATATTGTGCTTTTGAAAGCAATGGATGTATAACCGTTATGTGTGGAAAACCGGATTATGAGGAGGATGACAATGGCTTCAAAGAATAAGCGCTTTGCCGACGATGGTTGGGCGGTTTGGGTCAACGGTGACGATATCAGTACGGTTTATATAAATGATTGGCTGAACCCAAATGGTAAAAGCTATGTTGACTTTGCGGTGCGTATACGCGGTATAAAAGACTCTAAGGCTCTGCATGTCTATGTTCCTTTTAGCGTGACAAAGGAGGAAATCCTGGATACTTCTCTTTGCTTTAAGGATGAGGGGGTCTTACGTGCGACATTTAGCACAGCAGGTATTATCGACTATAAAAAGAACGAGTGCACCTCGGAAATCGCTTACAATGGCCGTACAATTGACCTTGTACATATTTCTTGCTTGGACTATGAGCTAACCCCCCTGGCGAGCGGAACGCTTATGAGTATTAACCTCGAGGAATTGCAGAAATACTTAGCCAACGACGAGGCATATTTTCTGTGGCGTATGCCGCATAAGTCTTTGGATAAGATTTTTGAACCGCATATTGACATGGGCGGACTGCTTACGAGGGTTCGCGATTTGATTACAAGCCCTGTTGTGTCGGAAAAGTACGGGTATTCTATTCGTATCAATGAGGCAAGACTGTTGCCGAGCGAGATTAACCGTATAGGCGCTTTTCACCGTCAAAAGCTTAAAAAGGCGGTTATCTCGATTTCTGTTGACGAAAGCTACAGCGTGAATGATTCGAATTGTTATCGTATTCGGCGCGTGGAGAAGGAACTGTATCAGGATTATGTTCCCGATGGGTTTAATTGTGACGACGCTATTACTTACCAATGGAATCAAAACAGAGATACCGATATGCAGGGTCGTTTCAATTTCTATTTTGACATTGCAAGAGACTATATCAGTAAAATGAGTATGTTACTCTATATGATAATACTGATGATTGTCGGGATTGCCGGTGGTTTTCTCTGGGACTTCATAAAAGTAGTATTATTTGGGCTCAATTGGTGACAGGGGGACGAAGATGAAGCTTCTAATTCCTATTCTGCTGAATACGGTGCTGGTGATAGCGGTTTATCTTCTTGATAAACACACATCATGGAAAAAACTGCCGTACATGGTAAAGCAGGTCATCATCGGTGTGCTGTTTGGCGGAATGGCGGCGTTTGCGTCCGGCTTTGGTGTGGAAGTGCTGGGGACGGTTATCAATGTGCGGGATGCGGCACCCATTTCTGCGGGCCTCATATTTGGAGCTCCTGCCGGAATAATTTCAGGTCTTATCGGCGGCGTCTATCGCTGGTTTTCAGTGCTTTGGGGGGCAGGGACCTACACAAGATTGGCCTGCTCGCTTGCAGCGATTACCTCGGGATTTTTAGCGGCAGGATTGCGCAAGCTGATGTTTGATAATAAAAAACCGACATGGGGCTACGGCATCGCTATTACGGTCGTGTGCGAAGTAATTCATATGCTGTTGATATTCCTGACAAACATGCAGGATACCGTTACGGCATTTACGTTTGTAAAGGGTTGTACACTGCCGATGTTCTGCGGCAATGCCGGTGCTGTGGGACTGGCGATAATCGCTGTATCGCTTTTAAGTCACGAAAGGCTGACGAGGATCAAAGGCAGTGAGCATATTGCCCAGACATTCCAGAGGTGGCTGCTGATCTGCATTGTGATGGCGTATTTTGTCACAAACCTGTTTACACTTGTTTTGCAGCAGGGCATGTCGCAAATCGAAACAAATGCGGTTATTACGCTTTCTCTCGAGGATGTACATAAGGATATTACCGACGCTTCGGATAAAAACCTGCTCGAAATAGCAAAGAAGGTGAAAGACGAATATAAGACAAATCCAGATCTGGATGCCATAGCTCGGAAATACGGCATCAGCGAGGTCAATATCATTGATGAAAACTTTATAATCGTCGCGTCTTCTGTAGCTGAATATGTGGGCTACGACATGGCAAGCGGCGAACAGTCCGCCGAATTTGAGGTCTTGCTAAGTGGTGAAACCGAGTTTGTTCAGGAGTATCGGCAGACGTCTTACGACGAAGGCTTTTTAAGAAAATACTGCGGCGTCGTTCTCGGTGAGGGCGGATTTATTCAGGTGGGCTACGATTCAAAGCAGTTCCACAGTGATATCGGTTCTAATATCGTCGACGCTACGAAAAACCGTCACATAGGGAAAAACGGCTTTATAGCAATCTGCGATGAAAAGTTCAATATCGTTTCGGATAATGAGGAATATAACGGCACAAGCCTCGCTGAAATCGGAATCTCGCTAGATTTGCAGAACATGAGTGAAAAAACCGTGTACCAATGTGAGGTTTTAGGTAAGCCCTATTTGTTCGGTTTTACGGTTGCGGAAGGCTTCTGTATAATCGGCGCAATGCCGACAGACGAGGCAATGTTTATGCGCGATGCCTCGCTCTATACAAGTACGTTTATGCAGATCCTGATTTTCGCGACGCTGTTTGTGTTTATTTATTTCCTTGTTAAGTGTGTTGTTATCAACAATCTGCAAAAGGTGAACAGTTCCTTAGAGAAAATTACTAATGGCAACCTCAATGTCACGGTTGACGTCCGTTCCAATGCGGAGTTTGCCTCTCTCTCGGATGATATTAACTTGACTGTCAAAACACTCAAACAGTATATCACCGAAGCGGCGGCACGGATTGACAAAGAATTAGAATATGCAAAACAGATTCAGCTTTCAGTTTTGCCGACAAACTTTCCCAAGAATGAGGATTATGGCATTTTCGCTCAGATGATAGCGGCTAAAGAGGTCGGCGGCGACTTTTATGATTTCTATAAGCTGAACGACACGATAGTTGCATTTCTCGTTGCCGACGTTTCCGGCAAAGGAATCCCTGCCGCTATGTTCATGATGACAGCTAAAACCATACTCAAGGATTTAGCAGAAAGCGGTATGGCGGTCAATGACATATTCGTAAAGGCAAATGGAAAGCTTTGCGAGAATAACGAGTCGGGCATGTTTGTTACCGTGTGGATGGGCATGCTTGACTTAGCAACCGGTAATCTAAAATATGCCAATGCCGGACACAACCCTCCGCTTGTAATTCATAAAAACGGCGAGGGCGAATATTTAAGAACACGCGCGGGATTCGTATTGGGCGGAATGGAAGGTGTCCGTTATCGGATCAATGAGATGACGCTCGACCCGGGAGACCGAATTTTCCTCTACACAGACGGTGTCACCGAGGCAACCAATGCGGAAGAAGAGCTGTACGGCGAAGAAAGGCTTATTGCATTTATGAATCAAAACCGCACGGTAGAGGCGAAAAAACTGCTCGTGGCGCTTAAGGCCGATATAGATGAATTTGTAGGTGAAGCGCCCCAGTTTGATGACATCACAATGCTGATGCTCGATTACAAAAAAGATGACGTCGGCGGCAATGTGTGCGAAAGGGTATTCCCGGCTGAAGATACCGCTCTCAGGGACGTGCTCGGATTTGTGGAAGAAACATTAGAGAGCGCAGGTTGTCCTATGAAAGTGACGATGGCGTTGTGCGTGGCTATTGAGGAAGTGTTTGTTAATGTAGCCCATTATGCCTACGGAGACGGAAAGGGCGATGTTAAGCTTGCAATTAGCCTTTCCGAAAACGACAGTACCGTTATATTCCGTATGTCTGACAAGGGCACGCCTTTTGATCCGCTTAAAAGGCCGGATCCGGATATTACGCTTCCGGTAGAAGAAAAAGAAATCGGGGGACTTGGAATATTTATCACCAAGAAAACCATGGATACCGTTTCTTATGCTTATAAGAACGGCGAGAACATTCTGACTATGACAAAAAAGTTTTAAAGGAGGAAGTTATGATGACCGTCCAAATTGAAAAAAACAGTAAAACCGTTACTATGAGGCTGGAGGGCAGGCTGGATACTACTACTGCCCCCGCGCTTGAAAAGGCAATAAACGAGGAGTGTAAAACATCCGAGGAGCTGGTACTAGACTTGAAGAATCTTAACTATATTTCCAGTGCCGGACTTCGCGTACTGCTTGGCACTCAAAAGAAAATGAATAAGCAGGGTTCCATGAAACTGACAAACGTATGCGAAGTTGTTATGGATGTGCTGGAAATGACAGGGTTTGCCGATATACTGGTGATAGAATGACATATCTGATAAGCAACGCTATGCAAAGTTTGCCGTGAAGGCTCACTGTGGGGTACGTCGAAAGAGGGGAATAATTCTTATATTTTGTATCCGTTGGGTGGGTAGCTGTTATCGTCGGTACAACGGCCAATGATCGGCATATGATTTCCATCGCCGTTCTCCATGATACGGTAGAGGATGCCGGTATCACGCTTCGGGAAATAAGAGAAAAACTCGGCTATCGTGTGGCGGAGCTGGTAGCTTGTGAGACCGAGTATAAGTGATACGATTTGCCGCCGGAGTCCACTTGGCGTATTTCGCAAGGAAGAGTCTCTGAAAGAGCTTCGCGATATCGAGGACAGCCGTGCTGATGATATAGCTCGGAGATGCGCTCGCAAATATACGTTCTATCTACCGCCTATGGAAGCAAAACGGTGATGCTGTGTGGCAGGAATACAAAATGCTTACTGAAATTGTGTTTAAGAGAGGGAGCTGAATAATGGAACAGATCACATACCATGTTGATAAAGATATTCTGTACATCGCAATAGCCGGCAGGGTAGATGCCTCAAATGCCCCTGCCGTAGAACAAGAGATCTCCTGTATCAAGAGCGAAAACACAGGCAGACACACGGTTATTGATGCCGACAATTTGGAGTATATTTCCAGCGCCGGACTCCGTGTCATTTTAAAGCTTCGTAAGGAAGAACCAAAGCTGGTGATCATCAACGTATCTCCCGAAGTATATGAGATTTTTGATATGACGGGATTTACCGATATGATAACCATTGAAAAGGCATACCGCCGCATTAGCGTTGAGGGCTGTGAGTTTATTGCCAAGGGTGCTAACGGTGCGATATATCGCTACGATGCGGAAACGATAGTGAAGACTTATTATAATAAGGACGCTCTGCCTGAGATTCAGCAGGAGAGAGAAAATGCGCGAAAAGCACTTGCTCTCGGAGTAAACACCGCAATTCCCTATGGCATTGTCCGCGTGGGAGATGGGTACGGTACGGTAACTGAATTGCTTAACGCTACATCTATTTCTAAGCTTATCAAAGCCAATCCCGAAGACCTCACTCAAGCGGTGGCTTACTATGCTGACACGATTAAGCATATCCATTCCATCGAGGTTCCAAAGGGCGAGCTTCCCGATTTCAAGGTCTGGGTGCTGGCGTGGGCGGATTTCTTAAATGACCATTTGCCTGACGATAAGGCGAAAAAGCTCCATGACCTTATCAATGCTCTGCCCGAAAGCAAACATATGATGCATGGTGATTATCACACAAATAACATTGTGGAGCAGAACGGTGAAACACTTCTCATTGATATGGATACGCTTTCTGTTGGCTGCCCTGTGCTGGAATTCGGTTCGATGTATAACGCATTCGTCGGTTTCTATGAATTGGACCATGAAATCGCAAAAGATTTCCTCGGCTTTGATTTTGAAACAGCGGGGAAATTCTGGAGGCTCTCCCTTGCCCGTTATCTTGAAACAGAGGACGAAGCGGTGCTAAGTGATGTTGAGGAAAAGGCAAAGGTGATTGGTTATACTCGGATTCTGCGTCGATGCATTCGCAAGAACGATACGCAGACCAACATCAACTATTACAAAAAGCAGCTGCTTGACCAGATCGATAAAGTTGATACGCTGAATTTCTGATGCGGTAATCAGTTTAATAACCGTAATTTAACATAGCGGTGTTGTTTTGCTCGTTGCATTGAAACCAGGCTCTTCTATTATTGCGATTACGGCATCGAATAATAACAGGACTTGCAGTGCGAATGAAAACAACACTTTTTCTTTGCGGTAAGCGCAAATGAAAGCAAAAACAAAAAAACCATTGCATCCAAACTACAGGGTTCAAATCGCAATGGTATCTTTCTGGCGCGCCCAGCAGGATTTGAACCTGCGACCTACCGGTTCGTAGCCGGGCACTCTATCCGCTGAGCTATGGGCGCACACAAAATGCTTATAAATATTAGTACAGGACATGATTTTTGTCAAGGGGTTTTAAATAAAAAAAGGTTTTTGGATTGCAGGGTTACGATTCATATTGGACAGAGCAGAGCAAAAGGCGATGGATTCGCAATGGGCTGTGGGTTTGTGAGTTGCAAATCCCTCATGCTCATTCATTTTTTATCTGTCATAGCGGCCTCGCCTCAACGGCAGGAATATCGGTTGACGTCTGCCAAACGCGTGATTGCGGGTAGCAACCATCGAAAGAGGGGAATGTTTCACAGTCTCTGTAACCGAGATCGCGTACATCCAGATGAGTAAAACGTCGTGAATACAGCGATTTCTATCAACGATAACAGGATAATGGTGATCCATAAGGGTGTTTGGATGTCCCACGGTGATGTCTACCGCACTGTCATACATGCAGAGGGTCGCCAGGTCACGAATCTGCGAAAAACCGCTGAAATAAATATGTTCGTCTTTCAATACGAGAACATTCGGAGAGCCATTCAAAAAGCTTTTTCGCGAAATCTCAATTTAATCTTTGCCTTTTAACAGCATTGTGTCCGGAGAATTCCTTTCCTTTTGTTATCAGTTTTTACCTCCGAAAATTTAAAGTGTACAGAAAGTGGTTGCCGCTGAACCTTATCCAATACACCTACAGTATGTCAGATTTGCGCTGTGTATAAGGTAAATTGTATTTGCTATAATGATGTTTTCTGCATACAACGTTAACTGTATTAGATGCACGCGATTGTACCTTGCTATTAATACAGGATTCGGTTATAATGATGCTATTAAAAATATGGAGGTAGCTCTTATGGCATTCTGTACTTCATGTGGTAAGCCCGTTGATGATAGCGCGTCCTTCTGCCCATCGTGCGGCGCACCTACCGGGGGAGCCTCACAGCCCGTATGCAGCAGACCTGCGCCTGCGCCCGATGAGCCCAGTACGGGACTTAAGGTGTTGAGCTTCTTGATCCCGTTGGTAGGTCTGATACTGTTCCTCGTCTACATGGACGAAAAGCCCATATCCGCCAAAGCATACGGCAAGATGGCGCTCATAGCGGTTTGCGTAGCCACGGGCCTTGCGATCGTCATAGCAATACTCGCGTCGATATTTGCCGCAAGCATTTTCGGTGGCATACTTTCGTCAGTAATGAGCATTCTGAGTACGGTTGTGTAATTGAGTATTTGCATAGAGGACCCTTA
>SAMEA3663246__coassemble_285_pt1 | contig 17218 bp, 15 predicted proteins | sample SAMEA3663246__metabat2_low_PE_033 | metagenome-assembled genome bin SAMEA3663246 (sample SAMEA3663246) | pig gut metagenome | biome: pig gut; feature: pig-associated habitat; material: faeces | place: China | collected 2013
CGCGCTTTTTCATGCCATCATCGGTACATTTTTGCCGTATGCAGTCTCCGAAGCGGTAATTTCTATTGTGATATCACACACATTCACGGCATACGGCGGTATGCAAGTTGTTGACCGTTGCATAAAACGGCATCTATTTGCATTGAGTTTCACTACAAAAATACAATTGCATTTCCATGGCTACAGGTATAGAATTATCTTGTAATTTTTTGAAAATTTGCCATGTATGGTATAACAATACGGAGGTAAGAAAACGATGAGCAAAATCACAACGGCAGCAGAAGCCCTCTCCCACATCAAAGATGGCGATACCGTTATGGTAGGCGGTTTTTTGCAGGGAGGAAGCCCCGAGTACATTCTTGACGCTATGGTGGAAAATACCGCCCGTCATCTGACTATTGTCAACAATGACATGGGAACGCCCAACACCAACATGGTTCGCGTGCTTGAAAACGGACGCGCCGACAAGCTTATCTGCACGTACATAGGACAGAATCGCACCGCACAGGTGATGTACAACGAAAACCCCGAGAGCATAGAGCTCAATCCCCAGGGTACTCTCGTTGAGAGGATTCGCTGCGGTGGATACGGCATACCCGCATTCTACACTCCCACAGGCATAGGCACACTTATTGCCGAGGGCAAGGAAATCAGAGAGTTTGACGGCAAAGAGTATCTGCTTGAGCCGGCACTTCGCGGCAATGTCGGTATTGTAAGGGCGTCTGTAGTTGACGAATTCGGCAACTGTTACATGAAGGGTTCCACAAAGAACTATAACGCTATCATACCTCAAGCCTGCGACTACTGCGTAGTTGAGGCAGAGGAGCTCGTCCCCATCGGTTCTATCGACCCGGAGCTCATCACCGTTTCCGGAATATTCATCGACGCTATCGTAGTAGTACCTAAGGAGGCATAATCATGGATAACAAGAATTTTATCGCAAAGCGCGTTGCAATGATGCTCCACGACGGAGACGTCGTTAACCTCGGCATAGGACTTCCCACATTGGTTGCAAACCACATCCCCGAGGGAATAAGCGTTACCGTTCATGCTGAAAACGGTGTAATAGGCGCAGGTTCACACGCAGAGGAGCATAACACCGACGTAAACATATTCGATGCGGGCGGAATGTATATCACAACAGCACCCGGCGCGAGCGTAATCCACAGCGCAGATTCATTCGGAATCATCCGCGGCGGCCATATAAACGCCACCATACTCGGAGCACTCCAGGTAGATGAAAAGGGCAACCTAGCAAACTGGACAGTCCCCGGCAAGAAGGTCACCGGCATGGGCGGAGCAATGGACCTCGTTGCAAGTGCGAAACTGGTAATCTGTGCTATGGAGCATACAGCTAAGGGCAACCCCAAAATACTCAAGAGATGCACATTCCCGCTTACGGGTGCTGGCGTTGTAGACCTCATCGTCACAGAGATGGGCGTTATCCGCGTCACAGATGACGGACTGCTTCTCGAGGAGATCGCCGACGGTTACACAGTCGAGCAGGTACAGGCGGCAACAGAAGCAGAGCTCAAGATAGCCCCCGACCTCAAGGTAATCAAGTTCGAAGACTGATCGCAAGAATATGGAACGAAATAAACTTTAATATAGGAGGCACATAATGAAGGATATCGTATTGGTAGGCGCCTGCAGAACAGCTATCGGTTCGTTTGGCGGCACACTCAAGGACACCCCCGCCGCAGATCTCGGAGCAATCGTCATAAAGGAATCCGTAAGGCGCGCAGGCATCAAGCCCGAGGATATTGACGAAGTCGTGATGGGCTGTGTACTTCAGGCAGGTCTCGGTCAGAACGTAGCACGTCAGGCTGCAATTAAGGCCGGACTCCCCATCGAAACACCTGCAATGACAATCAACAATGTCTGCGGGAGCGGTTTAAAGTCGGTCAACGTCGCAGCGGCATTGATAAACGCGGGTGAAGCGGATGTAGTGCTCGTAGGCGGCATGGAAAACATGAGCCTTGCACCCTATGCTCTCCCCAAGGCTCGTTTCGGATATCGCATGAGCATGTGCGAGGATAAGATAGTCGATACAATGGTAAAAGACGGTCTGTGGGAAGCATTCAACGGCTATCACATGGGCGTTACGGCAGAGAATGTCGCAGAACAGTACGGCATTACAAGGCAGATGCAGGACGAGTTTGCCGCGCAGAGCCAGCAGAAGTGCGAAGTTGCACAGAACAACGGCTACTTTGACGAGGAGATAGTACCCGTACCCGTAAAGATCAAGAGAGAAACCGTAGAGTTCAGACGCGACGAATTCCCCCGTCAGGGCGTAACCGCAGACGGTCTTGCAAAGCTTAAGCCCGTATTTAAGGCAGACGGCACAGTTACAGCCGCAAACGCATCGGGTATAAACGACGGCGCGGCGGCAGTCATAGTCATGTCGGCAGAGAAGGCAGCAGAGCTCGGCGTAAAGCCCATGGCAAGGATAGTCGCATCCGCATCGGCAGGCGTTGAGCCCAGCATAATGGGTATCGGTCCGGTAGCCGCATGCAGAAAAGCACTTGCAAAGGCAAAGCTCACTGTTGACGATATCGACCTCATCGAAGCCAACGAAGCATTCGCAGCACAGTCGCTCGCAGTAACAAAGGACCTCGGTTGGGACACATCTAAGGTCAACGTGTCCGGCGGCGCTATAGCGCTCGGCCATCCCATAGGTGCAAGCGGATGCCGTATACTTGTCACACTGCTCTACGGCATGAAGCGGCTCGGCAAAAAGACAGGTCTTGCGACACTTTGCGTAGGCGGCGGCATGGGCGTCTGCACAATCGTCGAAATGCTGTAAGCCATCAACGAGACAGAATTTAGTAAGCGACCGCCCTTAACGGGCGGTTTATTCTATACATTGTATGAATTTTGCAAAATGGCTATTGATTTTTGACAATAGGTAATCTATAATATTCAAGTCGCATTTGCTGGTGTAGCTCAGTAGGTAGAGCACGTCATTGGTAATGACGAGGTAGTCAGTTCGAATCTGATCACCAGCTCCAAATTATACAGACTCGAGAGGGTCTGTTTTTTTATGTTTGCTTGCCCCGTTTTTCGACTTTTTTATCTAAGCTCCGTGCCCTGTTCTTATCCTTCCGATATCCAAAATATGCTATACTGTGAGAGTATGCTTACAGCTTAACGTTCAAACTCAGACGTTATTCGGAATGAGGTAATTATGGAGATTGCAAGGATAGCACCACACGGTACTATGTTTCATTTTAAAACGGGTGAGTCGTGGGACCTCAACTGTTTTCTCATAGAGCGTGAGAACAGATTGTATCTCATAGACACGGGGAGAGGCTGTGCTGATGCGCAGGAAATGCGCCACTATATCATCTCCAAGTACTCCGGTAAACAGCTCATCGTAATAAACACTCACTATCATTGGGACCATACTTGGGGAAACGGTGTGTTCTCCGACTGCATGATAATAGCAAACAGCCTGTGCCCCGAACTCTACAAAGCCGAATTTTCAAGTCTCGCCGGCTCCGTGCGCTCCGCAGGAGAACCCACGCTCTGCCTGCCGAGTGTCACCATAGATTCGCGCCTGCATATAGCCTTCGACAAACTTTTGCTGTTTACCGCAAAGGGACACACGCCCGACGGGCTTTGCGTGCTTGACGAGATTGACGGCACACTCTATGTGGGCGACTGCATAGGGGATAAGGTTGATATGCCTCTGCCCGAGCTCGACGACACCGTGCAAGATTACGCGCATACACTTGAAGTCCTCGAAAGGTTGCAGTTTGATAAGCTTCTTTCGGGGCACAACGTACCGCTTACCAAAAGCTTTTTAAGTACGATAAAGGCGGAGCTGAAAAAAGGGCTGTAAACTCTCGCAAGCGGAGCTTTGTACCTTTTTGAGACGCAAACGTAAACAAACGGGGTACAAACCGCTCTATACTGACCAATCTTGCCTTTATAGTGATATAATTGTAAATAAAACGGAATCCGACCACGAAATTGACCGATTTTATTCGTACTATATAACAGAGGTATTTTAATGAAAAGAGAGCACGAGCTCATAAACCGTATATACGTTGCAAAGACAGACCCCGATGCCGCAGACGCGCTTATACGCAACAATATGGGCTTTATAAGGGCAGAAACCGCAAAGTTTCTAAAGAGGATACCCATAGAGGGCAAGGACGACGAATTAAGCATCGCAATGCTCGCGTTCCACGAGGCGGTCCAAAGCTATGACAGGATAAGAGGTGCGTTCCTGTCTTATGCCGCGACCGCGATACGCAACAGGCTCATAGACTATTATCGCAAGGAGAGCCGGCACAAGGCGGATATCTCCACCGAAACCGTCATAGACGATTCCGGCAGGACTTTACTCGATATGCTTGACACGGGGCACGATGAGATAGCGGAGCTCTCGCAAAGAAACGCAGCGAAAGAGGAAATCTACGAATATGCCGCTGAACTCAAGAAATTCGGAATATCTCTCACCGATGTCGCTGACAACAGCCCCAAGCAAAAGCGCACAATGCTCGCCTGCCATGAGGCGCTCGGGTACATGAGAAGCAATCAAGCGCTTATAGACAAGATGCTCGACACGCTGAGGCTTCCGCTTGCAGAGCTCACACTCGGCTCGGGCATTGAGCGCAAAACACTCGAAAGACACAGAAAATACATGGTAGCGATAATTCTCGCCTTTACCAACGGTTTTGAGATAATAAGAGGCCATCTCTGCCGCATTGCTCCCCACAAGGAGGTAAGCAAATTATGAAGTTCATGATACTCGAATGTCATCCAGGCTACGCTGTAGCAATTGACGAAAATGGGCGCTATGTAAAAATCGCCAACCTTTCCTATGAGGTTGGTCAGGTAGTTGAAAATCCCGTATTCATGAAGACATTTCCCGCAAAGGCATCGTCGCTTGCCAAGCGCATAAGCGCACTTTGTGTCGCGGCGGCATGCTTCGTATTCCTGTACTTTACGATGATAAAGACGAACTTCATAGTTGCGGGACAGGTAAACATAAAGATAAATCCCGAAGTCAGTATGTCTGTGAGCAGCTCGGGCAATGTATTGAAGCTCGCCGCACTCAACGCAGACGGAAGACTTCTCATTGCAGATTACTCATACATAGGTAAGAAGGCGTCAACAGTATCTGACGAACTTATACAGCGCGCCGTTTTGATGAACTTTCTCAACGAAGGCGGTGCGGTCAAGATAACGTTCACGGACGGGACGAATATCACAGCACTTGTAGAAGACCTTGAAGAGCTTCTTAAGAGCAATCACATAACGCTGATAATACTTCCTGAGGGTAACACAAACGCAGCGGTGCCGTCGGCGACAAATACGCCTGCGCCTCAGGTATCGCCGGTTACGGGAGCGCCGTCACAGACGCCGACCCCCTCGCCCGAAGCTTCGCCGGTGCAAGCACCCACATCTGCCCCGTCCGCCACGCAGGCGCCACAGTCCACCCCGAGACAGATAATTTCAAGTGACGAGGCGATACGCATTGCACTCAATACGATGCACTCTTCAAACCTCACAGTATTGTCATGTGAGTACGATGCGGACTCATACGAGTACGAGGTAGTTATAAGGTCAAACGGCATGGAGTTTGAGTACGAAATCGACGCCGTAACGGGAACCATATTGTCGTGCGAATCGGAGGCGCTGAACGACGACGATGACGATGATGACGATGATGACGATGATGATTGATAGGAGCGGCGAGTTTTCGAGCGCTCGATATACTTCGGCTAAATGATAGGTAAATCCGCGGCACACGAGCAGTCGCGGATTCGTTTTTAAAGCTTGTCCAGCCACAGCCTCGCCACGCCGCTTTTTGCCTTGGTATTACTTAAAACTCTCTGTAAACAAAGCGCAGTTTATCAACCGTGTAGCGCAACAAAGAAGCATCAAAATGTTTTTTTGGAAGATTTTCCCGACTACCCCGATTCCATGTAAACACACACCGTATCCTTATAATATGACAAACGTCAATAATGCGAAAGGAATTAATGATATGAAGACAACAAGAACGATACTCGCCCTTGCAATCGCACTGATGTCGCTTGCATTGGTCATCATCGGATGCGGCACAGCTAAAAGCGCAGTTGCGGGCACAATGATACTCAGCATCAACCCCGAGATTGAGATCGATTATGACAGCGACGGCATAGTAGTCGGCCTCGAAGGCAATAACGACGACGGCAAAGCCGTAATAGAAGGCTACTCATACGAAGGCAAGATTTGCCACGTAGTCGCAGGCGAGCTCGTATCGAAGATATACGAGATGGGCTACTTCGCAAATAACATCGAGGAGATAAGGCTCGACATCACACAGGGTTCAAAGCTCCCCAGCGAACAGTTTGTTGCAGACGTCAGGAATGCCATTAAGTCCGCCACGGAAGGCTACGGCTTCACAAAGCCCGTCACCACACTCAATCAGGGTTCAGGCACAGAGAGCATTATCACACTCGACGAGGCTAAGGCTATCGCAGTCGCTCACGCCAATGTCACAGACCCCATTTTCAAGGATTGCGAGCTCGATGACGGCATCAAGTACGATATCGAGTTTATCGCAGGTGACCGCGAGTACGATTATGAGATAGACGCAGCCACAGGCGCTGTTATCGAGTATTCCTCCGAGCCGGTCCACACCGACCCCTCACAGCCTGCACCCGAACCCGCACCCGAGAACATTATCACTCTCGACGAAGCTAAGGCAATAGCCGTCGCTCACGCCAATGTCACAGACCCCATTTTCGGAGAATGCGAACTTGAGCTCCCCGAAAACGAGTATGATATCGAGTTCTTCGCAGATGGACGCGAGTACGACTACGAAATCGACGCGACTACGGGCGCAATAAAGTGGTATCATTCCAAGCCCGTATACGGCAACGATGACCCCGCACAGCCCTCTCCCACACCTGCTCCCGAAGGCATTATCACTCTCGACGAGGCAAAGGCCATAGCAGTTGCTCACGCCAACGTAACAGACCCGGTATTCGGTCACTGTGAGCTCGATATTCGTGAGAACGAGTACGACATTGAGTTCTTTGCAAACGGCCGCGAGTACGACTACGAGATACACGCCGTAACGGGTGCGATACTCGACTACGACTCCGAGCCCATCGACGACGATGATCACCCCGTAACCCCCTCTCCCACACCTGCTCCCGAAGGCATTATCACTCTCGACGAGGCAAAGGCCATAGCAGTTGCTCACGCCAACGTAACAGACCCCGTATTCGGCGATTGCGAGTTTGATGACGATGAGGGCGTATACGAGATAGAGTTCGCTGCAAACGGCATCGAATACGAGTGCGAGATTAACGCTTTGACAGGAGAAATCATCCGCTTTGAAAGCGAGGTTGACGACTGATAAGTCGCTAATCTCTGAGCGGTATAAATAGCTTACAAGAGGGAAAACACAAGATTTACACGACGGCGGCATCAAATGAGGCAGGCAATCGCTTCAGACGTTGCCGCTGTTGTCATCTGTTAATTAAAGCCCGAAACAGCAGAAGTGACACGATACATTTCTTTGACACTCCGATATACGCTATGATAAAATATAATATAAAAATAGGCGTTTTGGGAGCTTAGCGCAATTATTCCCTTCGCCAAAAGGAGAGTACATGAGCAACGCATACTTTACAATTCCAAAGCCGTACAATGAGCCCGTATTGGGATATATGCCGGGTTCAAGCGAGCGCTCAGCTCTTAAGGCCGAGCTCGCCCGTCAGTCAGAAACGGTCGTCACGATTCCGCTTATCATAGGCGGCAAAGAGGTTTATACCGACAGATGGGGCGAGGTTGTAATGCCTCACGACCACGGTCACGTTTTGGCGAAATACTGCATAGCCACCGAGAAAGAACTCAGGATGGCTATAGACGCCGCACTTGAAGCAAAATCCGAGTGGGCGGCAATGCCTTTTGAACACAGGGCATCGGTTTTCCTCAAGGCCGCAGATATGCTTGCAGGCCCCTATCGTGCAAAGATAAACGCAGCTACAATGCTTGGTCAGAGCAAGACGGTATTCCAGGCGGAAATCGACTCCGCTTGCGAGCTTTGTGACTTCTTCAGATACAATGCCTACTTTGCCTCAAAGATATACGCAGAACAGCCCGAAAATTCAAAGGGCGTTTGGAACAGGCTCGAGTACAGACCTCTCGACGGCTTTGTTGTGGCTATCTCGCCCTTCAACTTCACATCTATAGGCGGTAACCTCCCCTGCTCGCCCGCTCTCATGGGCAACACCGTGCTGTGGAAGCCCTCATCCACTGCAGTGCTCTCAAATTACTTCGTAATGAGAATGCTTATGGATGCAGGTCTGCCGGCAGGCGTTATCAACTTCATTCCCAGCCGCGGATCAGAAGTCTCACAACACGTGCTTACACATCCCATGCTTGCAGGCTTCCACTTCACAGGCTCAACAGAAGTCTTCTCAGGCGTATTCACAACAATAGGCAACAACATCAAGACCTACTGCTCATATCCCCGTCTCGTAGGCGAGACGGGCGGCAAGGACTTCATATTTGCTCATCCTACCGCAGACGTTGAGGCGTTGAGCGCAGCAATGGTAAGGGGCGCTTACGAGTATCAGGGACAGAAGTGTTCCGCCGCATCGAGAGCGTTCATACCTGCATCTATTTGGGAAAACGTCAAGAAGAGAGTTACAGAGATGGTAGACAGCATAAAGATCGGCGACGTATGTGATTTCACGACATTTATGGGCGCTGTCATCGATCAGAATTCGTTTGAGCTCATAAAGAGCCATATCGACCTTGCAAACGAGTCCAATGATGCCGAAGTTATATTCGGCGGCTATGACGGCTCAAAGGGCTACTTTATTAAGCCCACTCTCATCCGTGCACTCGACCCCGACTTTGCAACCATGAAGACAGAGCTGTTCGGGCCGGTGCTGACCGTATATGTATACGACGACGAAAAGCTCGACGAGACGCTCGCACTCTGCGACAGCGCAACAGCGTATGCGCTCACGGGCGCTATATTCGCAAAGGACCGCAATGCTATAATCCACATGGAGAAGGCATTGTCAAACTCCGCCGGCAACTTCTACATCAACGACAAGCCCACGGGCGCGGTCGTAGGTCAGCAGCCTTTTGGCGGCGCAAGGGCTTCGGGTACAAACGACAAGGCAGGCAGTGCGCTTAACCTCTATCGCTGGGTCAGCCCCAGAACAATAAAGGAGACTTTCGTATCGCCCACGGCTATCGAATATCCATATATGTGCGAGGAATAAGCCAATTCAATCGGCCATGTTTTAGAAGCTGATTATAAGTCTTGAAACGATGGCTGAACAAACTACAAGCGGCATTCGGCTATCAACTCGGATGCCGTTTTATTGTGCATACTGCTAAAACCCTCCGGCAATTCCGCTCATCACAGTGTACAAAAATCCGCAACGCACTTGTCGTCACGGACTGTTTTTTTGATAGTGATTTATTGCCTTCGCTCCGTAATCTTCTCGGCATGCCCATTACTGACAGGAATCCCTTCAGCCTACGTACTCAACGGGCTTACAGATTACAAACACCCTCTCGCCGCTCGTTCCGTACTGGCTGTTCCATTCGCCCGTACAGGTGATTAGCGTGAGTCTCGTCTCCCCTCCCGCGCGGAGATATTCCTGGGGATAGTCGAATATGGAGTATATCTCGACCTTCTCGACTTCAAAGTATCTGTACGTGCCGTCATAGAGCTTGACAACGACAGAGTCACCCGCGACCATATCCTTCAGCACGGAGAAGTGACCCGCCTTGCCCTTATAACGCACGTGGCCGTTTATAATGCTGTTGCCCTCCTCGCCGGGAACGGGGCTCTTGTCGTACCATGCGGCTATATCTGCGGCGTCAATCGTACCTATCGAGCCGTCATCCGCAAGGCCAACGGGCTTTACGAGCGATTGAATCTCGAATCTCGGGAAGTATATGTACATAGGCGCGGCGGCAGGCGTGGGTTCAGGTGTAACCGTCGGCTCAGGCGCAGTGCTCGGTAACGCAGTCTCACTCGTGTCGGGAGTAATATGCGGCGTCTGCGCAGGCATAGTTGGCGGAGGCGAATAGTCCGAAAACACTACATTCTCGGATATCAAAAGTCCAGCCCCTAACAATATCAGCAATCCGGCAAACGAGTACACGATTATATCCCATATGCGCTTTTTATTCGATTTTTTCTGTTGCTTTTCCATACTCAGATTTTATCATATATATTTTCTCGTGGCAACAGAAGTTGATTTCTTCTATATCTAAGCTTAAGTACATAATATGTTTACAGATGATTTTGGCGGTAAATGATATATATATCTTCATTTATCGCTGAAATAGTGTATAATAGACAGGATAACTTATTAAGGAGACCTATATGAACAAGGTAATGTTCTACTCGAGAAAACCGCTTCCTCTTGAGATGCACAAGGTTTGCATAGTGCAGAAAACGAATCTCAAGCCCGTTGAGCGCAGAGTAGAGGCTATTAGAGAAGCGGGATTTAACTCCTACCGTCTCTTCTCGGACGATGTTTATCTTGATATGCTTACAGACAGCGGCGTAAACGCAATGACAAACGGTCAGCTCGGCGCAATGATGCTTGCCGACGAAGCTTATGCCGGTTCTATGACATATAAAAAGCTTTCTGCCAAACTTGAAGAGCTTTTCGGTAAAAAGCTGTTTCTTCCCGCCCATCAGGGCAGGGCGTGCGAGCACGTAATCGCCAAGGCATTCGTAAAGGCAGGCACCCTGGTACCCATGAATTTCATATTCGGTACGTCCGCCGCACAGATAGAGCTCATGGGTGGCAAGGCTATAGCGCTTTTGGACACCAAGGGTCTGCAGAAGCAGAGCGATGAACCCTTCAAGGGCGATTTTGACGAGGCAAGGCTCGAGGAAATGCTTAAAAACGAGGCCTCGCGCATAGCATACGTAAGAATTGAGGCGGGAACGAACCTCATAGGCGGTCAGCCCATATCGATGAGAAGTATGCTCAGAGCCGCAGAGCTTTGCAAGCAGTACGGCGTGATATCGGTATTTGATGCGAGCCTTTTCCAGGACAACCTGCACTTTATAAAAACGCGCGAGCATCCCGAGCTTTCGATTCGCGAGATAACACGCAAAGTTGCCGACGCAATGGACATAATCTACTTCTCCGCAAGAAAGCTCGGTTTCGGACGCGGTGGCGTTATAATAACCAATTCTCAGGAAATGTTCGTCGAGATGGAACAGTATGTCGCCCGTTACGAGGGCTTCCCCACATACGGCGGAATGAGCATACGCGAGATGGAGGCAATAGTCGTTGGTCTCGAAGAGACTATGGACGAGGACATAGTATCGCAGGGTCCGCAGTTCATAGAATACCTGTGCAATGAACTGCAAAAGAACGGAATAGACGTCATAACGCCCGCGGGTGGTCTCGGCTGTCACCTCGATGCGCGCAAATTCGTACCCCACATACCGCTCTCGCAGTATCCCGCAGGCAGTCTTGCGGCGGCCGTCTATATTGCAAGCGGCGCAAGGGGCATGGAGCGCGGAGGCATCGATGAGCCGTGGCCAGACCCCGATAAAGAGCCTTTCGGCGCGATGGAGCTTGTAAGACTCGCCGTACCGAGGCGCGTTTACACCGTGTCACAGCTCAACTATCTCGTGGACAGACTCATATGGCTAAAGCAGAATGCCTCACTGATTGGCGGTATCCGTTTCCCCGAAAGTTCAAATAGACACTTCTATGACCGCCTCGAATCAATAGGCGATTGGCCCGAAAAGCTCGCCGCGAAGTTCAGAGAGGACTTCCACGATTCGCTGTAACCAAATAAAAAAGAATTGAACCTGAGGAGAGAACATTAAGAAACGAGACTTCCTGTCGTAGGATAGATACGGCAGGAGGTTTTTTATATGGGGGTAACTATAGCAGAAATAAATACTGCCTAATGTATTGGAACTGACAGAGCAGGAATTTACCATGGTGGCATGGGCGCGACCCCTACCAGAGAAGACGCTGATGCGACGCTAAATATTTCAATCCACGCTCCCGCGTGGGGAGCGACAGGATCACCCCCGCTTACGCGGGGAAAAGAACACCATGTCACTCAACAGTCCCCTGCTGATAGGATCACCCCCGCTTACGCGGGGAAAAGGGAGCGCAGGAATCCGAAAGCTCGTTTTTGGGGATCACCCCCGCTTACGCGGGGAAAAGCCAAATTTAATTTGTGTTGTCTAAAACCAAATATTCCATTAGATACTCCTTATCGTCTATGTGGTCTGTAATAATAATGAGAGATACCCTCGGTATTTAACCGGTAATATGACCTTTTTTGCCGCGAAAGCTTCATCTGAAAGCTCTTTTGTGCGTCAGGTGGAGAGGTTCACAGATTACGCTTGAAAAAATGGCCACAGAAGAAAGGACTCACCGCAAAAATATGTTTTTGCGATGCAAACTGTCATACTACTGATGTAGGGCGGCGCACTTCGTGCATCGCACTGCAGGTTTTTTTCATCGCATCCACTGTTTCGACAGATAGGGAGCGGCCTTGTGGGAGGAGCAGAAAGGATGAGTTAAGGAGTGTTGTTACAATGACTACAGGTAAGAAAATCAAAAGAATACGACTACTACGAGGACTCACGCAGAAAGAACTGGGCATCGCGGCAGGACTCCATCCATACATAGCCGACACGCGCATATCCCAGTATGAGATTGATGACCGTGTTCCGAAAAAAGAGCTTCTCGAAAAAATCGCTATTGCGCTTGGAGTTAGCGTGTTGTCGCTGCAGCCTTTCGTCGCGGGCACGTCTGACGCGGATATAATGCTATGTCTGATGGACATAGAGGACGAGTGGGGTTCTCGTATGCTCCTGGATTCTTCAAAGCAGGGAAAGAGCGGGATTTTTTTTGAAAGTCCCCCGAATCAGCAAAATTCTGGACGAATGGCTCTCAAAACGGAAGTCTGTGGAAGAAGGAACTCTCTCTCCCGACGATTACCTCGCATGGAAGCTCGATGTTATCCGTGATATGGTAGAAAATCCATAGACATGACACCTCAAAAAAGCGCCCTCCCGGTTTGTTCCGTGGAGGGTGTTGTTTTGAGCAAAAAAAAAGACCGAAGGCTCTCTGCTGGTAAGACAGTAAAATCAAATTTCTTGGAACAGGCATGATTTCGGTCATGCCTGTTCCGCTTTTAGCAGCTCGTCCACGGGGATGTAGCCCACGAGATCATATTCGATATGTACCTTCTGTCTGCGTTTGCCGCTGGACTTGTCGGGCGCTTCTACATAGACTGCCTTGACAAGCCTCTGAGGGCATAGGGGGTCAGCTCCGCGAGGGTGCTTTTCCTCTTTACCCGCTGAACAAACTGCTCGATATTCTCTGCCTGTTGTTCCTGTTCATGTATTTGCTGTTGCAGACCTTTGACCTCAGCCTTGAGGTTTTTCTGTTCCTCGGTGTAGTTTTTGCTCATCATGGCGAAGCGTTCATCATCCAGTTTTCCGGCAACATTGTCCTCATAAATGCGGATGAAAAGACGGTCAAGCTCTCCGATTCGCTTCTCAGCCTGTGCCAGCCGCTTCTGATATAGTCGCAGCGATTCCTCGCTCTGCATACGGAGCTTTTGCTCCATTTCAGAACGAAAATATGCCTCGTAGCGAGTGACTACCGATATGACCTCCTGAATGTGCTTCCAGACGATCTGTTCCAGCACAACGGCACGGATAAAATGTCCGCTGCACTTGTCCTTGTTGTCACGATGGGTAGAGCAGATGAAGAAGTCCTGCCGCTTTTCAAAATAGCTGGTGGTGGAGTAGTAGAGCTTCTGCTTGCAGTCATTGCAGAACACCAAGCCGGAAAACATATTGCTCTTTCCCGTCGCTGTTCTGCGTAGCCGCTGACTGCCTTAACGGGTGGAGGAGTGTGCCTGTCAGATATCTAAAGCAGATATACTCTCCGATGGCGGACGGGAGGCGTTTTGAAAGCCTCAATGTCGATTACGTGGACGCTGCGGACCACAATCCGAGATACCTGCGGGATGCGTGATGTTGAGAACGGATGTCCCCTTCAAGAAATTGAGGTTTTTTTTCGTGCCTCGGAGACTTGCAAGAAAAGAAAAGACCCCGCTTGAGCGGGGTTTTGCGTATGATGCGGTTTAGAACTGGAGCTGATAGGGATAAGCATACACCACAAAATCAGCAACCGAATCGGCAGTTATGCCATCAGGCATAGAAAACTCTGACATCTCAAAACCGATTTTAGCTCCGGCAGCGAGGTCCTCCATAATCATAGTATATATCCCTCCGATGCACGCGCCGTTAGCATCGTACAAGAATGCAACAACATATACCATGTTCTCATCTTCGTCGCTCGTGTTCTCAACTCTGCCCTTTACTTTAATGCCGCCGTATTCGCGGTCGACTATTTCGACATCCGTGACGGGGAATCGAATCAGTTCGACAGTCGCTTCTTGGACATCCACTCGCGGTAAAACGGTAAGCTCGCTATCGACAGCTTCATCGAGAGTTGTCTCATCGTACATGTAACCCTTTTCTCCCGGTGCAAGAACATTTGGATATTCGGAGACCAGTGTCTCGCTTGCCACAAGGCGTCCCTCGGTATCCTCAAGATCGTATGCGCCTGACGACAGGTAGAGGTTCGTTGTGCCGGTATTTGTTATCTCCACGATAGTCTGCACCCAAGTATTGCCTATGCTGTCCGTCCACGTTATTGCGCGGCTATCGGTAATTTCATAACTTGTCGTTACTTCTGTTTCCGGTTTAGTCGTGGGATTATCATTGGTTGTTCCTTGATCGGTATTGGTGGGCGTTGTCACATCAGGAGTTGCTACGTCGGGAGTAGTGTCATTGGGTAGGTCTGGACCTCTACCGCAAGCACAAAGAGACAACATAAGTGTCAATGCCAAAGCCAACGCTAATACTTTTTTCATAACTATATCCTCCGTAAAATAAAATTATTGTTTTAAGCTCTCTTTTCGAGTGCGTACTGTAGCAATTGTGCTTCCGAGTGTTACCAGCGCGGCAGATGCTATCATGATGCTGGCGCTGCCGGTGTGCGGAACGGTTGCTGTGTATGTGTTGGTGAAATCAAGTTCAATCGTGCAGCCGTCTTCATCGATTAACATGGGTTCTCCGACCTGCTCGCCGTTATCAAAATCATCGTCGGCGAAAATCTCATCCAGTTCCTCGTCGGTCAGTTCGATGATCTCATTGTCATTTTCTTTCGGATTCACTTCGTCAAGCCTCCTTCGCTTCGATTCATTTCATTCAAAATTATAGTCGGAGTAGCAAAACGGACGAACGCCGTCAATGGTCAAGATGAACGGCTGCGCCGCCATTGACTTCCGTCCGTCTGTTTCGCTTTTTGGCAGACAAGGCGGCGGTTGCCGCCGATTTCCATTTGGGAAATGGCGCTTGCTAACATGGGAAACGGAGAATAGCAAGCACAGCAAGTGTAGCTACACTTGCGAAAACCGGCGTGGCACGACCGGGATTTCCTTGCAGAATAGCAAGCAATGCTCGTGTTTATACACCCGTGCAATCTTGTTGGGGAAATCCCCCAAACCCCTGAACGATTTCAGAGAAATCGGCTGCGCTCCTGCGGAGCTGAACATCAATCTATCTTCGGAAAGTGAGTCAGGGATTTGGGGGTTCACGGCGTTCAGGCAAATCTGGTTTTGACGCATATCCGTCGATTGCCATTTTGCGAAGGTAGGCGCTCATATTCTCTATACCAAGCTGCGCCATCCTCACCTTTATCAAGCTGAGTTCTTTTTCATCTACGAAGAATTTGACCTGTATCGGTCGCTTGCGATTCCTGTTGTCTGGCATACAATGATCACCACTTTTTACAGAGGGTTTTTGATGACATAATGCTCATCGTTGATATATTTACGATATTGGAGTCAAAACATAATCCGCTCCATACACATTGAAAAGGTGCTCACCCTCACCAACTTCGATTTCGATGGTTTCACCATAGTTCCAAGTATAGGTTGCAACATTCTGCATTTCAACATATCCACTGGAATTACGAGTAATCTCGTCTTTATCAACATACACAGTACAAGTTTTTACGTTACTGACTGCCTCGTATTTTCCCGCAGGAACCATATACCACACATACTCATAACTATCTAACTGAACCTTCTTGCCATAATCTCCAAGTTGACCATCAACAATATGAATAGTACCGCTTTCTGAGGGCTGAACTGGAACTTCCACTTCTTTTCGCTCGGGAAGCGGGTAGTCCCCTCGATCATCACGAACGATTTCCGAGTTTACTTCAAGATAAATCGGTCTTATAGAATTGCCTTCTACCCAAAAGATTGCTACAAATGGAATTTCACTTTCAACGCCAAATGCGTTTTTAGCAGTCACTCGACTGCTAACTGAATACCAGTTAAAACTTCTGCCCACCGACCAATCTAACCATGGAAAATCAGCCGTTGACGGATAATTTAGACATGCCTTAACCAAGTCTTGTGTTTTTTCAATCGCTGCATTTTTGACATCAGAGTTAACAATAAAGTTATCTATTGTCCACGGCTCATATCCCAACTTGTACAAGTCAACATCTAATCCAATGGTCAATGACTGAATTGTTCCATCGGGAGTACAATTCACTTTTACCGTAGTACCATGTGTTGAGAAGCTGTATCTAGGACCGAGCCACCAATCTTCAATCTTTGTAACCTCGCCAATATCGCTTTCGTTAATTCCTACCTCTGCAAGAATGTCGTAAAATCCCAAAATAGTCTCTTCATCAACCACAAGATTTGGAGATTGCTCAACATCTCTTCCTTGTGACGATTGGGAAGTAGAGCCACAAGCGCAAAGTGAGAGAAACACAAGAATTACCGAAGCTAAGGATAACCATTTTTTCATTTTTGACCCGCCTTTCTTACTTGACAAGATGTACTTGCCAGCACCTTGTGTATCTATTTTGATCTAACATGACCAACTCATAGTGAAATACAGTCGTTGACTAAACTTCTTGCAGTAACCCATTTCTAATATCCATACACGCATGGCTATAGTCACGCAAAATGTGTACATATATATTATATCATATCTTCAAGTATTGGTCAATCGAGACTTTCAGATAGAACCTCGTTTTGCGACAGGAAACCTCATTGTTTGAGCAGTACGAGGAGGTGAAAACTCCATTTGCCTTTACTTTTATATAAAAGCACCTGCCATCGATACATCGGATCAAATACGAGA
>SAMEA3663246__coassemble_291_pt1 | contig 17074 bp, 14 predicted proteins | sample SAMEA3663246__metabat2_low_PE_033 | metagenome-assembled genome bin SAMEA3663246 (sample SAMEA3663246) | pig gut metagenome | biome: pig gut; feature: pig-associated habitat; material: faeces | place: China | collected 2013
AAATTTATGCGTTGCCGAAGTGATGGAATTGGCAGACGTGACGGACTCAAAATCCGTTGGTAGCGATACCGTGTGGGTTCGAGTCCCACCTTCGGCACCAGCAAAAAACTCACTGCGAAAGTAGTGAGTTTTTTCAATGATATCCGTTTCCTGTGGCCACGGGCGATATACCTGACGGTATGATATCTGCTTCGCAGGTTATATATGCTTTGCATATGAGGAAACGAGTATTACATCGTACTTGCGTAGCAAGTATATCATTGGAAATGCAACATATACTCCGAATGATTTATCCTAATTCTACTTTGATTTACTCTTACTTCAATTCCACTCCGTTTGGTTACTCTCTGACATCAATATGCCGCTAGCTTTAGCGGTTTTCTTTTACCATGTTTAGTACCACATTAGTAGGGCGATTATGTTATTTGAAGTCATTTCATTGTCTGTTATGCAGATGTGATTAAACAGTATTTATTTTAGGCTATTATACTATATTGTGTTTATAAAGACGAATGCAAACTCTTTCAGCAATCAAAAACGACGGCATAAGAATCTCCGTTAGGCGTTTGTTACGACATATGTACCGATAGTAGTAGTAGTCGATAACGCGGTTAGCTTGATATAAGGACAGAATTGCGCTATAATATTCGCTAGCGAGGTGTTTATGAAGAAAGAATTTAAAGTATCTCAGGCGGATATTTTGTTGCAGAAGGACATTGCAGATCAATTGTCCGGGCTTATATGCGGTACCAAAAAGTATTATATTCAGACTTACGGCTGTCAGATGAATAGTCATGATTCTGAGAAAATTGCAGGTATATTTGAACAATGTGGATTTGTTAAGGCATCGGACAAAACATCTGCTGATTTAATAGTTTTTAATACGTGTTGTGTGCGTGAACATGCGGAACTGAGAGTATTTGGCAATGTAGGCGCTCTAAGGACACAAAAGGAAGAAAACCACGAGCTGATTATTGGCGTTTGCGGCTGTATGATGCAGCAGGAAGATGTGGCAAAAAAGCTTTATAAACGCTATCCGTTTGTGGATTTGATTTTCGGCACTCACGAAATGTATAAATTACCGGAGATGCTCTCTAATGTCATTAACGGTCAGAGGGTTATTAACCTTGCAAAGAACGATGACGATATAGCAGAGGGAATCCCCGTAATAAGGAATGGTAGCTTTTCAACGAACGTGAACATAATGTATGGGTGTAACAATTTCTGTTCATACTGCATTGTTCCGTATGTAAGAGGTAGGGAACGCTCGCGCTCTCATAAGGACATAATAGACGAGATTAGGCAGCTGTCAGCTTTGGGGTACACAGAAATTACACTTCTCGGACAAAACGTAAACTCATATCGTTCCCCTGATGCGGGTGAATCGATCGATTTTCCGGGCCTACTTAAGCTTATAAACGAAATCGACGGGATTGAGCGCATCCGATTTTTGACGTCACACCCGAAGGATCTTTCGCATAGGTTAATCGAAGCTATGGCGACTCTTGACAAGGTGTGTAAGCACATTCATTTGCCTGTGCAGTCCGGAAGCACGCGGATTCTTGATGAGATGAACAGAAAGTATACCCGAGAAGGCTATTTGGCTTTGGTCGATGAACTGAAGAAAAACGTGCCGGGGATTGAAATAACTACGGATATTATAGTTGGGTTCCCGGGTGAAACTGACGAAGATTTTAACGATACTTTAACCCTCGTTGAAGCGGTCGGTTATTCTGCGGCATACACGTTTAAGTATTCCAAACGTAAAGGCACAAAAGCCGCTGTTATGCAGAATCAAGTTTCCGAAGAAGTCAAGAAACAGAGACTAAGGCGTCTGAACGATTGCGTTGTAATGACTCTGAAGATGTTGAATGAAAAGTATATAGGTACAAGAGGCGTGGTACTTGTGGAGGGGTGCGACGACACCAGATCAGGAAAAATGGCTTTCGGTAAATTGTCCAATTTCAAGACTGTTTACTTCCCCGGTGACGAGAGTCTCATAGGACAATACTTGGTTGTTAGCATCGATGAAGTGATGAATAATTCTCTTAAAGGGACGTTGGTTAGCAAATAATGGCAGTACCCAAGCTTTCACCGTTAATGCAGCAATATCTGCGGATAAAAGACGAACATAAGGATTGTATACTTATGTTCAGACTTGGTGACTTCTATGAGATGTTTTTTGACGACGCAAAAGAAGCCTCAAATGTGCTTGGCCTTGTATTGACGGGTCGCGACTGCGGGCTCCATGAAAGAGCACCGATGTGCGGTGTGCCATATCATTCGGTCGACACGTACATAAGTAAGCTGATTAACTCGGGTTATAAAGTGGCTGTATGCGAACAATTGACCGACCCCAAACTTTCAAAGGGACTGGTAGAAAGGGCTGTAATCAGGATTATCACCCCCGGCACTGTTATTGAAGAGAGTATGCTGGACGATAAAACAAATAATTACATCGCATCAGTTTACATACAAAATGGGAGTATAGGCTTGGCGTATGCGGATGTTTCGACAGGTGACTTCTTTACATCCGAATTCATAGGTTCAAAATCAGGTGCTGATTTGCTCAACGAATTGACACGAATCGAACCCAGAGAGGTGGTGGTGAATAACTCCTCGGATTTAATTGTTGATAGGCTGAAGACGATGTATTTTGTGCAAGAGACTTCCGAGAAGAATTTTTCGCGCAATAGTGCAGTCAATTCGCTCTTGAAGCATTTTAATGTTATGAATCTGAGCAGCTTCGGATATGAAACCAGCGGTGATTTTGGCATAAATGCAGCAGGCGCACTTATCACTTATCTCGAAGATACTCAGAAGAATGCTTTGTCCCATATAAAGCGCATGAAAAGAGTCAGCATCTCGAATTATATGCAGCTTGATTCTACCACCAGGGCAAGCCTCGAGATAGTGAAGCCCATAAGGTTCGATGGTAAGCGCAGCGCTACGCTCCTGCATCTCATGGACAAGACTAAGACGGCCATGGGTGCCCGTCTACTTAGAAGCTGGGTAGATCAGCCTTTGATAGATAAGAACGACATAGAATCCAGACTGGATGCGGTTGAAATGCTTAAGAACAACCCTATCTTACTTGAAAGTATTTCCGAGGCACTATCCTCAGTATTCGACATCGAGCGACTTTGCAGTAAAATTGCATACTCTGCAATAAACCCAAAGGAATGCTTGGCAATGGCTCGTTCCCTTAAGGTTTTGCCGCGGATACACGTGCTTTTGGCTCAAGCAGACTGCGCATTTTTGCGCAAAATAACAAACGATTTTGACCCACTTGACGATATATATGCGCTTTTGAGCAATGCACTGTGTGACGATCCGCCAATTGGTATAAAAGACGGTGGAATACTCAGAGACGGATTCAACGAGGAAGTAGATAAGTACAAGAATGCGGCATCTGGCAGTAAGGCTTGGCTTGCTAAGCTCGAAGCCGACGAGCGTGAAAAGACGGGGATTAAGACGCTTAAGATAAAGTATAACCGCGTGTTTGGGTATTACTTCGAGGTTACTAATTCTTTTAAGCACCTTGTTCCCGAGTATTTTGAACGTAGGCAGACGATTTCAAATGCCGAGAGATATACATCAAAAGAATTAAAAGAACTTGAAGACGTCATCCTCAGTGCGGACGTGAAACGCGTCGCGCTAGAATATGACCTTTTCTTGGAAATTCGTAAACAACTTTATGAGTGCCTTGAGCGCATAAAGCTCACCGCTAACTGCGTTGCTCAGATAGATGCAATATACTCACTTGCAAAGTTGGCACTTAATAACAACTATTGCCGCCCATCGATCAACAGCGAAGGCAGGATAGAGATTCTCGACGGCAGGCATCCTGTTGTGGAAGAGAACTCTGACGAGCTGTTTGTTCCGAACAATGCGACAATGAACAACGATGCGGATAGAGTTTTGATTATAACAGGACCTAATATGGCCGGTAAAAGCACATATATGCGGCAGATAGCTTTGTGCGTGATTATGGCTCATATCGGTTCGTTTGTACCGGCAAGAACGGCCGATATATGTATTGTCGACAAGATATTCGCTCGAATAGGAGCATCTGACAGCCTTGCGACCGGCCAAAGCACATTTATGGTAGAGATGACCGAGGTTGCGAGTATACTCAACAACGCTACCGAAAATAGCTTGTTGATTTTCGATGAAATAGGTCGTGGTACCAGTACATATGACGGTTTGAGCATCGCCTGGTCTGTATTGGAGTATGTAGTCGACAAGACCATGTGTGGAGCGAAGGCTCTGTTTGCAACGCATTATCACGAGCTTTCCGAGCTCGAAGGTAGACTCGACGGGGTTGTCAACTATAGAGTTGCTGTAAAAGAATATGGGGATACAATAGTATTCTTGAGAAAGATAGTCCGTGGCAGTGCGGATAAGAGCTTCGGCATTCAAGTGGCAAAGCTTGCAGGCCTGCCTCAGCAAGTGCTCGACAGGGCCAAGGAGGTATTGTCCGGCCTCGAAGATGCCGACGTGAACACAAGGGATGACATAGTTTTGCCCGTGGCAGAGAATCGTCAAGGCAATTCAGATCCCTTAAGTGCTGTGATTGCCAGATTGCGAAAGGTTTCTCCGGAGACATTAACACCTATAGAGTCGATGATTCTTTTGGACGAGCTTTGCAGAATAGTTAACGGGGAGGCAAAATGTGATGAAGATTAAGGTGTTGTCGGAACTCGTGGCAAATCAGATTGCCGCAGGAGAGGTCATAGAGGGACCCGCCTCTGTTATAAAGGAGTTCGTCGAAAACTCAATAGACGCCGGCAGTACCGTGATTACAGTAGAGATAGGCGAGAATGCTTCCGACTTTATGCGTGTTTCGGATAATGGTTGCGGGATGAGCAGAGAGGACGCCGTTTCTGCTTTTTATCGTCATGCGACGAGTAAAATAACGTCATCAGAGGATCTCGATAACATCCGTACGTTGGGATTCAGAGGCGAGGCGCTTGCATCCATAGCGGCCGTCTCTAAAGTTACTATGAAAACATGTGAACAAGCAAATAATGGCGTGTCGGGGTCTAAGGTTTGTATCAGTGGCGGCGATGTTATAAGCGTAGAGGATTGCGAAAGCATACAGGGCACAAGCTTTGAAGTAAGAGATCTCTTTTACAATGTTCCCGCAAGAAGAAAGTTCCTGAGATCAGCAAGAAGCGAGAATGCGCAGATATCGGATTATACTGCAAGGCTCATAATGGCACGACCGGATATTTCGATAAAGCTCATTGTAAATGGTAAGACCATATACCATAGTTTAGGCGACGGCAAGCTTCTGAACGCCATTTTTACAGTGTACGGATCGTCTGTAGTAAACCAGCTAAAGCCGATCAATTTTGATAACGCGTATCTGAAGATTACAGGATTTGTCGGAAATGAGAGTATCGCTCAGGGAAACAGAAACAGACAATCGTTCTATTGCAACGGACGCTATATAAAGTCTCAAAGGCTGTCGATATCTACGCAGAGAGCGTTTGAAACGCGTCTTATACGCGGCAGATATCCTTTCATAGTGGCGATGTTAACCATAGCACCAGGTGAGGTAGATGTTAATGTTCACCCAAATAAGCTCGATGTTAAGTTTAGATCGGAGGATAGAGTTTTCGGTGGGCTATATAGAGCTGTGTCAGATGCATTGGCAGAAGTAAATTCAGAGGTTTCAGAAAGCCAAATTCCAGGTGAAACATCTGATGCTATCGAGGTAATTGTAGATACGACTAATATCGTACCGTCACAAGAAACATTCGGACGATTGTACGAGAAAAGCACAGGTGTGACCAACGAATACCCGTACTCGTTGCCAAAGCAGAATCAAAGCGCCTGTGTGATGAGAGAAGCTTATGCCGATACAGCTTATCGCTTTGAATGCAGAATGAGCGGGTATCCAGTGGACGAATCATCAAGCAGGCATGAAGTTCAGGCATCACTTAGGACAAGCGATTATTCTGCTAAGACTGATGATGAGTTGCCTTACATAGGTATTGAATCTGTCGATTATAGAGCAAAGAATTCCGGCACGCCAAATAAAAGTGAACAGCAAGAGTTACGGATAGATGCCTTTTCTTATATTGGACAGCTTTTTAGCACTTATTTGATGGTTGAGCAGGGGGATAGGCTGTTTCTGATAGATCAGCATGCGGCACATGAGCGTATGCTGTACGACGATTTTATTCAAGGTAAAGCGTCGGTTTCAAAACAATTACTCCTCGTCCCGAATGTAATCAAACTCGACGGGCCGGAGTTTCAGATCGTTATTGACAATACTGATGTTTTCGACTCGCTTGGATGTGAGATCGAGGAATACGGGCCGTTATCCATTCTTGTAAGGTCTGTGCCCTCTAATGTAGAAAAATCGGTGTGTGAAAGGTTTATACACGATGCCATAGACCTAATACAAAAGAATGGCAAGGCAAACACGGAAGATTTGAAGCGTGAGTGTATAATTCAAGCTGCATGTAAGCATGCGATTAAAGGCGGAGATATACTGGATGAGAGACAGGTCATGTTGTTGCTCAACCACTATGCTACTCAAGGTGTGCCAAAGACCTGCCCCCACGGACGACCGGTTTTGATAAGCTTGTCCAGAAGAGAACTCGAAAAGATGTTCAAGAGGATTATTTAATGGATAAAACCAAGCCCACGATACTCTTTATAATAGGACCCACTGCAAGCGGAAAGACGGCGTTGTCGTTGGATGTTGCCGAACACATGAACTGTGAGATTATATCCGCAGATTCGATACAGGTTTACAGAAAGCTTGATATAGGATCGGCTAAGCCTAGCCTTATCGAGACGAAGAGAGTCAAACACTATATGATTGACGAGACAGATATAGATGACAGAGGTTTTACGGTTGCAGAATATGCGCACAGAGCGTTGAATTATGCTGATTTGATTACAAATAGCGGCAAAACTCCATTGGTCGTGGGTGGCACCGGCTTATATGTCAATTCGCTAACCTATCCTTTGAACTTTTCTTCCGCAAAGCCCGACTTTGAGCTCAGAGAAAAGCTGGCCTCTGAAGAATTAGAATCGCCGGGCATACTTCATAAGAAACTTTCGGAGATTGATTCGATAACGGCGCAAAGACTGCATCCGAATGATACAAAAAGATTGGTAAGAGCCCTTGAGGTTTATTACACAACAGGATGCACAATGTCCGACCACGGTAACGACTTTATAAACGCTAAAAACGCAGAATGCGCCTGTGTTCCGATAATGGCTGGTCTTACGATGCCACGTAAAGTACTTTACGAAAGGATTAACCTCAGGGTCGATGATATGTTGTCCCACGGACTGCTTGCTGAGGTGGAGAGCATAGTCAAACAGGGATATGACCGAACTCTTCCGGCTTTACAGGGATTGGGCTATAAGCAGCTTATAGCATACCTTAACGGCGAGTGTAGCTATGATGCTGCAGTCGAGGAAATAAAGAGGGACACCAGAAGGTTTGCAAAACGGCAAATAACTTGGTTTAAGCGGGACGAGCGAATACGCTGGTTTGATGTGAGTCAAATTTTCGGACAAGCTCTTACAGATGAAGTAGTTAAATACTTTAGCCAGGGGATGGGGGATAAGACCATATGAAGCAGAAGCTTTCACTGCAAGATTTCGTGTTCGATGCTTTGATAACAAACGGGATATCTGCTAACATAATCGTCACTAACGGGTATCAGATAAATAATGCAAAGATTATTGCCTTTGATAACTTCGTGATACTAGTGGAAGCCAATAACAAACAGACGATGATTTATAAGCACGCTGTTTCAAGCATCATACCGATTGGTAAATTGGATATATCGCCCTTTTTATCTGAATAAGGAGTACCGCTTATGAATAACGAAAATACAGCAATGGAGCACGCCAAGGAGATTATTCTGGCCGCAGAGGCAGAAGCAAATGATGTCTATGCTCGAATTGAGAATACCGAGCACATTAATCAGGAGCGTGTTTTAAATGCGTTTCAAAACAACAATGTCAGCGCAAGACACTTTACTCCGTCTTACGGATATGGCTATGACGATATTTCGCGGGATAAACTCGACAGTGTATTCGCAGAGGTTTTCGGAGCCGAGGATGCTCTTGTAAGGCCGCAGATAGTTTCCGGTACACATGCGCTGTTTTTAGCACTTTCCGGCATACTAAAACCGGGAGAAACTCTGCTTTCTGTAACGGGCAAACCATATGATACATTGGAGAAGGCAATTGGTATAGGCACAAACGAATTTGGTTCGCTATTGTCATATGGAATAAACTACAAAGCAGTTGAGCTCACTTCGGAGTTCAAAATTGATTTGGCGTCATTACAAAGCGAACTGGATTCAGATAACACCATAAAGGTGGTTTACATTCAGCGTTCGCGAGGCTATGCGTGGCGTGATTCGATCAACTCGGAGCAAATTAAGGACGTATGTCGCATTACTCATGCAAAAAAGAACTGCATTGTTATGCTCGATAACTGCTACGGCGAGTTTACAGATTCCTGCGAACCGACATCATACGGTGTCGATATTGCCGCAGGCTCACTGATAAAGAACCCGGGTGGCGGAATTGCTCCGACGGGGGGCTACATATGTGGCAAACATGAGCTCATTGAGCAAACAGCAAATAAGCTAACCGTGCCTGGGATGGGTAGGGAAGTAGGATCGTATGCTGATTCGTACCAGCCCTTCTATCAAGGTCTGTTTATGGCGCCTCATGTCACTGCAAACGCACTAAAAACATCGGTATTATTTGCTCGGGCTTTTGAAATCATGGGGATGGAAACTTTGCCTGCATTTGATGCGCAAAGAAATGATATCGTGCAATCGATAAGGTTTAAGGATGCCGAGTCGTTGATTGCATTCTGCAAGACTATCCAAGCGGCTTCGCCCATCGACAGCAATGTGGTGCCTGAGCCGTGGGATATGCCCGGATACTCCAATCAGGTAATAATGGCGGCAGGGTCATTTGTACAGGGATCATCAATAGAATTAAGCGCCGACGCACCTATTTGCGAGCCGTATACGGCATATATACAAGGAAGCCTCACATATTCTCACGGCAGGATAGCAGCAACGCGCGCAATAGCGGCGCTTCTTAATAACGCCTGATTAGACCTATTACCTTGCCGACGATTTCGACGCGATCCTTTGTAATTATAATAGGTTGCATGCTTGTGTTCTCGGGTTGAAGCCTTACGTGATCATTTTCGGAGAAAAAACGCTTAACAGTCGCATTTTCACCGTCGACACGGACTACTGCGATATCACCGTTGTTTACACCGAGGGAACTGCTTACTATAACGAGGTCTCCGTCAAGTATACCGATATCTATCATGCTTGTGCCGGTTATAGTGAGAATAAAGGTTTCAGATGATTTGCCGCCCTTAAGGAGCGCATTTGGCAGCAGGAACGTCTCCTGGATATTGTCGTAGGCATACAAGGGCTGACCTGCGGCAACGGTACCTATGATGGATACCGGCGTAGTGGTTTTGACATCGGTTGAGCACAAAGTTATAGAACGTTGCTTGTTGTTTGGCATCTCGATATAGCCGAGCCTTTGCAGAGCCTTGAGGTGTGCGTGTACTGTTGAAGTGGATTTGAGCTTCACAGCTGAACAAATCTCCCGGACAGTAGGAGGGAATCCATTTTGATGTGAGTATTCAGCTATATAATTGAGTATTTCGGTCTGCTTTTGTCCTAGTTTCTCCATGACACACCTCATTCCATTGATTGTATGGTATTATAACATACGTAAATACACGAACGCAAACATTCGTTTGCAGATCGGAGGGAACAATGCAAAAAGATGAAGAATCAAAGCTTGAAGCAATAGGTAGCGATATTGATGAGGACGATGACGAAAGATGCGACTTAGATCTGTCGAAAAAGTGCGACAACTGTTGTAAATGCATAGGACTTAATAACGATGGTTCAACCGAGGACTATGCGGAATTTGACCTCGTGCAATTGATGAAGCATGATAACTCAAACGAGACCATTGTGTTTTCAAAGAGACGCAGAAAGCCATTAAAATAAATGGGAATATAATATATGAAACTGATTACAATCTATACAGACGGCGCTTGTTCGGGCAATCCTGGTCCGGGCGGTTTTGGAGCCATATTGATGTACAATGAAAAGTCAAAGGAGATTTCCGGAGGCGAACCCAATACGACAAATAATAGAATGGAATTAATGGCGGCGATTGTGGCATTGAACTGTCTTAAGGAACCGTGTGAAGTAAATTTATACACGGATAGCGCATATATGTGCAATGCATTCTTACAAGGTTGGATTACACGGTGGCAAGCAAACGGCTGGCTCACAGCAAAAAAGAAGCCCGTTGAAAATCAAGACTTGTGGCAACAATTAGTTGCGCTTACGGAGAAACATAAAGTGAGATTCTCTAAAGTAAAAGGACACAGTGATAACGAATACAACAATAGATGCGATGAATTGGCCAGATTGGCAATTGAACAGATTAAGTAGTGGCTTATGGTAGTATAATATCTTCTATAGATATATTTATTCGTAAAACTTGCCTTTTACGAATAAATATGTTAGACTAAAACTATACCCTTACTACTTACGCGGAGTTTATAAACCTATGGACGGCACTGCATACACCCAACAGCAATATGAGCAAACGATGATAAAGATACGCGATTTAATTAAGACCTCACCATCTTTTATCGGTGAGTTTGTTCGTGGTATCGAAAACACGACCTCCATTTTGACGAGGCTTAATTACGTGCTTGATCTGCGATTGTTTTTGACATTCCTATGCGAAGAACGATTGCCCGATAAATCCGACATAAAAGATATAACAATTGACGACATAGACTTGCTTACTTCGACAGATATCGAGTTATACCTCGAATACCTATCGCTCTACAGTAAAAATGATAAGAACCTAAGAAATAACGAGTGCGCAAAGGCGAGAAAACTATCCGCAATACGGTCAATGTACAAATACTTCTTTAAGAAGCAGAAAATAACGCATAATCCTTCTGCATTAATTGATACGCCGAAGATTCATAAGAAGGCGATAATCAGGCTTGAAGCGGATGAAGTCGAGCGCATATTACAGATTGCTGAGAGCGGTGAAAACCTCTCCACCCGTCAAAAAAAGTTCCATGAGCTTACAAAGACAAGAGATGTAGCGTTGCTTACCTTACTGCTCGGCACGGGTATTCGTGTCAGCGAATTGGTTGGTCTTGACGTCGACGATATAGACTTTATGACAAACGATTTTCTCGTCACCAGAAAGGGCGGAAACCAGGAAATTCTGGCATTCGGAGATGAGGTGAGGATGACTCTGCTCAACTATATGCTGATACGCGAGACCATACTTCCGGCACAAGGCCATGAAGGAGCGTTATTCTTGTCATTGCAGAATAAACGAATAAATGTTCGGACGGTGGAAAAGCTTGTCAAGAAATACGCAGCCATAGCTGCACCGCTTAAGAAGATATCGCCTCATAAGCTGAGAAGCACATACGGAACAATGCTGTATCAGGAAACCGGTGACATATACCTCGTTGCAGAAGTGCTTGGCCACAAGGACGTAAATACCACAAAGAAACATTACGCAGCAATGTCTATGGACAGAAAGCGCATGGCGGCAGAGGTTATAAAGCTTAGCTCGAAATCGCAGGATTATTTGCTTGATGATGAAGATATATCTATCCCCTATCCTACGCATGAAACAGAACAAACTACAGACGAGCGGTCTTCTTGACATATTAAGTCATTATGCTAAAATTATTGCTAGAAAAATTAGGAGAAATCATATGACACAGAAGATTACAATGGATAAAATAGTTGCATTATGCAAAAACAGAGGTTTTATATTCCCGGGTTCCGAAATATACGGTGGTTTGGCTAATGCATGGGATTACGGCCCTCTCGGTGCTGAGCTTCTGAACAATGTCAAAAGGGCATGGTGGCAGAAGTTCGTTCAGGAGAGCCCCTATAATGTCGGCATGGATGCCGCAATACTTATGAACCCCGAAACGTGGGTAGCATCAGGTCATGTGGTTAATTTTAACGATCCGCTCATGGACTGCAAGGCCTGCAAGGCGAGATTCAGAGCAGACAAACTTATAGAGGATTACGCCGCAGAGAACAGTATTGAAGACATCCATCCCGATGGCTGGTCAAACGAAGCCATGTACGAGTATATAGTAGAGCACGGAATCGAGTGCCCCGAGTGCGGAAAGACTGACTTTACCACAATCCGCAAGTTCAATATGATGTTTAAGACTTTCCAGGGTGTAAACGAAGATACAGCATCTGAGATATACTTAAGACCGGAGACTTGTCAGGGCATTTTCGTTAACTTCAAGAATGTTCAGAGGTCTATGCGCAAGAAGATACCGTTCGGCATCGCTCAGATAGGCAAATCCTTTAGAAATGAGATCACGCCTGGTAACTTTACATTCAGGACCAGAGAGTTCGAGCAGATGGAGCTGGAGTTCTTCTGTGAGCCTGGTACAGATATAGAATGGTACAATTTCTGGAAGGAATACTGTAAGAAATTCCTGCTCTCTTTGGGTATGAAAGAAGACAACATGAGGCTTCGTGAGCACTCAAAGGATGAGCTCTGCCATTACTCCAACGGCACGACTGATATTGAATACTTGTTCCCCTTCGGTTGGGGTGAACTTTGGGGTATTGCCGATCGTACAGACTACGACCTAAAGGCACACGCGGAGCATTCCGGAGAAAAAATGGAGTACCTCGACCCGTTTACCAATCAGAAGTATGTGCCGTATTGCATTGAACCTTCTCTGGGCGCAGGACGTGTTACACTTGCTTTTCTCTGTGATGCATATGATGAGGAAGTTATCGACAATGGTGATACGAGAAATGTTCTCCACCTCCACCCAGCTCTTGCTCCTTATAAGGTGGCTATATTGCCGCTCCAGAAGAAGCTTGGCGACAAAGCAAAGGAGATTTACGCATCTCTGGCTAAGTCTTTCATGGTAGATTACGATGACACAGGCGCTATCGGAAAGAGATATCGCAGACAGGACGAAATAGGTACTCCGTTCTGCGTTACTGTTGACTTTGATACACTGGAAGACGATTCGGTAACAGTTCGTTATAGGGACACCATGGAACAAATCAGGCTACACATAAGCGAGCTTGAAGAATTCATACGCAAGAGCATTCAGTTCTAAACAATAAGAGATAGCGAATTTAACAGCAAAGCGGAGACGTAACAGTCTCCGCAAATGCTTTAGTTTAGATGCGTTTTTGGAAGAGAATTCTCCGTAGAAATTATTTATCGAGCAACTTAATGGCAACATCGGGGTAATTTGTTATGATACCATCTACACCCAACTGCACCAGTCCTGCGATATGCTCTGGCTCGTTTGCTGTCCACGCATTAATGGCAATGCCGTTCTCGTGACACTGTTCAACAAGCCCCGGGGTATTCAGTGGTATCATAAAGTGAGGATGAATTGCCGTTGCTTCTGCATACTCTGCGTATACCCAAGGATCGAGTATAGCACAACTATACAAAAGTCCCGTAGGCGCCTGAGGTTTGATTTTCTTAAGTTCTCTAAGAACATAGTGGTTAAATGAAGAGTAGATTATTCTGTCATCCATTCCGAATTCCCTTGACAGCTTTACAAGTTCGTCCCAAATTCCATAATAGATGACTCTATCACATTTAATCTCTATATTTAGCATAATAGACGATGCCCTTATTAACCCAAATACTTCCCTCAATGTTGGAATTCGGGTGTTTTTGAACTCACTCATAGAGTTTGAGAAGTCAAGTTTCTTGAGTTCTTGGCATGTGTAATCCTTTATATAGCCCGTCGCATTTGACGTTCTGTTGACAGTCTCATCATGGATGACGACGAGCTTTCCGTCTTTTGTCCTGTGAACATCAAGCTCTATTCCATACGCACCCATCCTCATGGCCAGTTCAAATGCTTCCAAAGTATTCTCGGGGGCGTATCCGCTTGCACCTCTATGTGCCCATACTTTTGTTTCCATCGTCAAATTCCTCCGCTAGGTATGTATAGCTAAAATGGTGTGTGCGTGAGTGGTTATACGAGAGAAGACCTATTGATAGGCATGCTCATGCAACGGGGGCCTCCCCTGCCCTTGCAAAGTTCTGTGCCTGCTATTGTGAGTACTTCTATGCCATTCTTTACAAGCAAATCGTTTGTAACCACATTGCGTTCATATGTTATTACCTTGCCAGGAGCTATAGTGAGCGAATTCGAGCCCATGTTATAATGCTCTCTTGCCGAAATCATCCTATCTCCTCCGCCCACCTGTATAAACTTGACTGCAGGTACTTTGAGCGCACGCTTAAGAACAGACTCTAACGATTCGACCTTGCACTGAGCATCGATTGAACCATCAGCTTTCAGCGTAAGTTCGTACAGATCGAACTTGCCTGCGTACACTTCGGGGTTAACTATGAACTTATCATAGTCGACCATCGTGCAGAGAACGTCCAGATGCATGTACTTTCTGGATTTTGGAAGATTGAAAACGATAATCTTCTTATATCCGTTTGTTAAAAGCTTCTTAGCTTCGTACTCTATGGCACCCAAGCTTGTACGCTCGCTGTATCCTACAGCAATCACCTCGTCGGATAGGATAAGATGGTCGCCGCCTTCACAACCATAACCCAGGCTATAGTCATACCATAACGGAGAACCAGCAAAGTCGGGATGATAATCGTGTATATAGCGCATAAGCAACGTCTCTCTTCTTCTGAAGGGCTTGCTCATCGAGCTTACGATCATTCCGTTGGCAATACAAATGCTTATGTCACGTGTGAAATACATCGATGACACGGGATCTGTAAAGAAAGGATAATCGTCCTTTACTAAAAGCGGCAAAGGCTTGGGTTCATAATCGGCGAGGTCTACCCTGCGAACGCCTTTACAAACCTCAAAAAACAGCTCACGCACCGTCTTGTGACTGAGGTAATCCCTAATAACGTTTTTCAGAGATTCAGCCTGTATATCCGCAATTCTAATATAGTCATCGATAAACTGCAGCCTTACGGCGTCATCGGATAATGCTTTAACAAATAAGTCTTCAAGATATAATACCGTTACACCGTTCTCGATCAGAATACGCGCGAAACCATCGTGCTCTGCTTGAGCTGTAGGTAAAAACGGGATATCTTCTGAGAGCATACGCTCGAGATAGTCAGGTATCAACTGATCGATTTCGGTACCGGGCCTATGTAGCATAACTGTATTAAGCTTTCCGATTTCAGACTTAAGATTGATATAATTACTCATTGCTTACCCCTGTTATCCAGTTTAATATAAAGATTATATAACCTAACAGGTAAAATTTCCATATATTAATCACGTCAAATTATATATTAAACTATTCTTTAAATAACCGTTGTTCGGGTGTTGATATATACGATTTCACAGGGTATAATTCGCTTAAAAGGTGTGCTTGCACACAAATATATCTAAGGAGAAAAGATATGGCATACGACAGAATTTTTAACTTCTCCGCAGGCCCTGCAACGATGCCCGTTGAAGTCCTCGAAGAGATCGCAGCGGAAGTCCTCAACTACAGAGGCAGCGGTATGAGCGTTATGGAGATGTCCCACCGCAGCAAGGTTTTCCAGCAGATTGTTGACGAAGCCGAAGCAGATCTCCGCGAACTGATGCATATCCCAGAGAATTACAAGGTTCTGTTTATTCAGGGCGGTGCAACTCTTCAGTTTTCGGCAATCCCGCTTAACCTCATGAAGAATGGTGTTGCAGACTATATCGTAACTGGCGCATGGTCAAAGAAGGCCGCTACCGAAGCGAAGAAGTACGGCAAGGTAAACGTTATCGCCACAAGCGAAGATAGAAATTACAGCTACATTCCCGATTGCTCGGATTTGCCCATCGATGAGGATGCGGACTATGTCTACATCTGTGAGAACGAGACCATTCACGGCACGACCTACCCCGTCTTGCCGAACACAAAGGGACATGTGCTCGTTTCAGACCAGTCCTCTATGTTCCTTTCAAAGCCCTGCAACGTTGCAGATTACGGCGTAATCTATGGCGGCGTACAGAAGAACATCGGTCCTGCAGGTCTGGCTATCGTAATCATTCGTGAGGATTTGATTCGCGAAGACCTCGACCCCAAGACACCTGTTTATCTGCGTTATGATACACACGCCAGCAACGGCTCAATGTACAACACACCTAACTGTTGGGCAATTTATGTATGCGGCAAGGTATTCAAGCACCTGCTGAAGAACGGCGGACTTGAGAGCATGGCTAAGATTAACGAAGCTAAAGCAAAGGTTATGTACGATTTCCTCGACAGCTCCAAGCTGTTCCACGGCACAGTTGACAGGAGAGATCGTTCTCTCATGAATATCCCATTCGTAACAGGAGATAAGGATAAGGATGTGGCAGTTATTGCAGCAACAAAGGCGGCCGGATTTGACAACCTTAAGGGTCACAAGAGCGTCGGCGGTCTGAGGGCTTCCATCTACAATGCAATGCCCCAGGAAGGCGTAGAAGCACTCGTTGCATTCCTTAAGAAGTACGAAGAAGAAAACGCCTAATTAGGAAACAGTTGTAAAGGAGAAATATATGCGTATTTTAGCTTCAGACGGAATGGAAAAGAATGCTGTAGCAGCATTGACAGCAGCAGGTCATGAGGTTGTGGAACAGTTCTATGAGCCGGCAGAGCTTGCAGAGCAGGTAAAGAACTTCGACGTACTAGTTGTTCGTTCAGCTACAAAGGTAAGAAAGCCCATTATTGATGCTGCTTGTGAGACAGGCAAGCTCAAGTTGATTATTCGCGGCGGCGTTGGTATCGACAATATCGACCACGAATATGCTGAATCAAAGGGCATCAAGGTTCGCAATACCCCCCGTGCCAGTTCCGACAGCGTTGCTGAATTGGCATTGGCACATATGCTCTCAGTATCTCGCTTTATCAACATCGCAGGTCATACAATGCGTGAAGGCAAATGGGAGAAGAAGGCTTATAAAGGAATCGAGATTGCCGGCAAGACACTCGGTATCATTGGATACGGCAGAATCGGTCAGGCATTGGGT
>SAMEA3663246__coassemble_671_pt1 | contig 9764 bp, 11 predicted proteins | sample SAMEA3663246__metabat2_low_PE_033 | metagenome-assembled genome bin SAMEA3663246 (sample SAMEA3663246) | pig gut metagenome | biome: pig gut; feature: pig-associated habitat; material: faeces | place: China | collected 2013
GAGCGCCGCCTTGCCAAGGCGGAGGTGGCGGGTTCGAGCCCCGTCTCCCGCTCCATTTTTTTCTAAGGCACCATAGCCAAGCGGTAAGGCAGCGGTCTGCAAAATCGCCATCCCCAGTTCGATTCTGGGTGGTGCCTCCACGAAGTTATAGCACTCTTTGAGTGCTTTTTTTTTGTACCTCAACAAATGCATAATGTAGTGTTTATGCGTGTTATATGCAGTCTGACAGTTGATTACAGAACAAAAAACAGGGGAGTTGCCCCTGTCAGTTTGAAGCAAGACTTCGCTCGATAGTGCCATAGAACTTAATCGTAAGCGGCCCTCCATCGGGCGAATAGAAGCACATGACGACGTTCTTATTGTTGTACACGCTTATTGTGTACGGTATTGAAGCGGAAACAGAGTAGTCGTACGTATGGTAGCTGTCGAGAATCGGTCGCACGACATTGAACTGACTCGGCGTTCCTTGCCCCTTATTTGCATAGGTCTCTATAGCGCCCCTTGCAAGACTGCTTAGACTGAAGAAATCCTGCATATCGCCTTCTGTGGAGGGTATTGTCCAGTCCCACCAGAAGTGGGTAGGAACCTGATTCTCGTATTCCAACGTTTTGGGGTTGTAATTGCCGAAACGGGTGATTGCCTTGTCAAATATAGCTTTTTCCCTGTCGGACATGGGCGTGCCGAATGAATTGACAAATGCATTGAGGTCGTTATTATAAGACTCTTCATCGGTGCTAAGCACGTGAAACTTAAGCTGATTCGTTTTCATAAATCCGTCGAGATCGTATGTCACAGAGCCTATATACTGTTCAAGTATAAGTTCCATTATGCCAAGGTTGCAGTCGTATTCGATATCGAAACTTCCCGCGTATTCACCGTCAAGTGAAGGCCCTATATGTGTAGCGCTGACATTGACTGCGTAATTAGTCGTGACGCCTGCTATATCGAGCACCTTGGCTTCTTGTATGGTACACGTCCAAAGATATTCAGTATCCGCTGGATTTGTCTGCACGGGCGTTTCGGGGGGATTAGAGGGACTTGGAAATACTGGCGTAGACTCTATTCCAAAAAACTTATCGAGCATCGCAGAAAGTATGCTATGGAGTTCCTCACGCGTTTCCTGACTTGCAAGTGTACACCCGGTGAACATTACAAGCACGGCAACCGCAATAATTAAAGAAAGGGTCTTTTTCATGTTTAACCTCCTGTAGTGGCGGTAGCAAATCTTGACTTCTCACTTTCATACCGTAGTGGTATAATGCCTACAGAATGATGCGAGGAGTCTGTGTATTATTATGAAGCTTGAGGCGATGGATACTTTTTTCAGCGTTAGGCTACCTACTTACGATGAGCATATGCTTGAGAATGTTATGGGATGCAGACGCGGTTATGAGCTGATGCCAGATCAGCTCCCCAAGCATATTGAGAGCATACTTGACCTCGGTTGTGGTACGGGACTGGAGCTTAAGAACATTTTTGAACGCTTTTCCCGAGTCACCGTGACCTGTGTCGACCTGTGCGAAGAGATGCTTTCACGCTTATTGGCAAAGTACCCCGATAAAAGCATTATTCCCATAAAAGGCAGCTATATAGCACGGGATTTCGGAAATGAAGTATTTGACTCAGCCATATCATTTCAGACGATGCATCATATGACAATGGATGTAAAGCTTTCCGTGTATAAAAACATTTTTAAGTCGATTAAACCGGGTGGAAGATACGTCGAGTGCGATTATATGGTGACCGAGCAGGCACTGCAGGATGAGTTGCTTGAAAGCTATGTAAAGCTCAAGGATGAAAACGGAATAACCGATGACGGCATTTATCACTACGATATTCCCTGCACGATAGACAACCAAATAAAGCTGATGGAGCAAGCGGGATTCAAAAATGTAGAGATGGTTTGGCGCGAAGGAAATACTACGATGATGGTGGCGTATAAAGAATAGAGGACGACTAAACAAGACAGACTATTGCTTGAAACGAGAAAAGGATGATACCGTAAAAGCTATAGAGTTTCTATGGCAAAACAAAAGGCGATGCAGATAATTTGCACCGCCCTAGTTTTTAATCGGTTAGCTCTTTAACTTGTTGAGCTCATTGAGTCTATTGTTGAGCTTTTCGAACATCTCGATTGCCGCAGCAAGCTTTTTGCGCTCCTCTTCAATGACATGTTGAGGGGCTTTTGCTACGAAGCCGGCGTTGTTAAGCTTGCCCTGAGCCCTTGCGACCTCGCCCTGCATCCTTGCACATTCCTTGCTTATACGCTCTATCTCTTTAGCTATGTCGATCAACTGACTGAGGGGCATGAACGATTCCGCAAACTTGCTTACTGTAGAAACGGAATCAGCAGGTATGCCGTCCTTGCTTGTCTGAACATGGACCTCGCTTGCTCCGGCAAGCTTCATGAAGTAATCGATTGCCTGCGTCGCATAGGACAGATGCTTCTCGTCGGTCACAATGAACATCTCGACACGCTTTGCGGCGGGCACGTTCATCTCGACACGGAGATTCCTTATGGAGCGAATCAGCTCCATAAGCGATTCTGCGGCTTTTTCCTCTGCGGGGAAATCGTATTCTGCATTTGCAACAGGCCAAGCCGAGAGCATTATCGTCTCTTCGTGACCGGGCAGATTGAGGTAGAGTTCCTCAGTGATGAATGGCATGAACGGGTGCAGAAGCTTCATGCTCATCGTCAATACATAAATCAATATGGCGAGCACATTCTGTTTTGCCTTCAAGTCATCGCCGTACAGGCGCGGCTTTGCCATCTCGATATACCAGTCGCAGAACTCAGTCCAGATAAAGTCGTAGATCTTCTGAGCCGCAAGATTCAAGTCAAATGTATCGAGGTTTGATGTTATCTCGCGAATGACTTTGTTTGTGCGCGACAGTATCCACTTATCGGCGATATCGAGCATTCCCGTGTCTACGCCGCCTATATCGATGCCATCGGCATTCATCAGCACGAAACGCGAGGCGTTGTAGATCTTGTTGCAGAAGTTGCTCGCAGCTTCGACCTTCTTTATGTGGAAGCGCATATCCGTTCCGGCGGCTGTGCCCGTTGTGAGGCTGAAGCGCAGAGAGTCGGCGCCGTAATCCCTTATTATCTCGAGGGGATCGATACCGTTGCCGAGTGACTTCGACATCTTTCTGCCCTGCTCGTCGCGTACCATACCGTGTATATACACGTTCCTGAAAGGTACTTCGTCCATCGCATAAAGACCGAACATAATCATTCTGGCAATCCAGAAGAATATCAGGTCATAACCTGTGGCAAGCGTGGATGTGGGATAGAAGTACTCAAGCTCGGGCGTCTTTTTGGGCCAACCTAGCGTAGAGAAGGGCCACATACCAGAGGAGAACCAGGTGTCAAGCACGTCGGCGTCCTGACGAAGTTTTCCGCCGCAGTGAGGACAACATTCGGGTGCGGTCTCTTCAACTATTGTTGTGCCGCAGGAATCGCAGTAATATGCCGGAATCCTATGCCCCCACCAAAGCTGACGTGAAACACACCAGTCACGGATATTCTCCATCCAGTGATAGTAGGTCTTGTCGTACCTCTCGGGAATTATCTTTATTTTACCCGACTTTACTGCTTCGAGTGCCGGTTCGGCAAGTTCCTTTATAGCTACAAACCACTGCTTGGACACCATAGGTTCGATTGTAGAATGGCATCTGTAGCAAGTGCCCACATTGTGGGTGTACGGCTCTATCTTTACGAGTGCGCCACATTCTTTGAGGTCATCAACGAAAACCTTGCGGCATTCTTTGGTAGTGAGGCCGCAGTACTTGCCGCCTAGTTCATTTATATAACCGTCAGGCGTAAACACGCACATTCCCGGCAGACCCGTCCTTGCGCCTACCTCGAAGTCATTCGGGTCATGGGAGGGAGTAATCTTTACCGCACCTGTACCGAACTCGATTTCGACATACTCGTCCCCAACGATGGGTATTTCTCTGCCCACGATAGGCACAACTACTGTCTTTCCGATGAGGTGAGTGTAGCGCTCGTCATTGGGGTTAACTGCGATACCCGTATCGCCAAGTATAGTCTCGGGGCGGGTTGTCGCGCATGTTATAGAGTATGAGCCGTCGGGAGCGTCGTATCTTACATGCCAGAGATTGCTCTGCTGTTCTTCAAACTCAACCTCTGCGTCTGAAATCGCGGTTTTACAAACGGGACACCAGTTAACTATTCTGTCTCCGCGGTAAATAAGACCCTTCTTGTACAGGTCGACAAACACCTTTATAACTGCGCGGTTACAGCCTTCATCCATTGTAAAGCGTTCACGTTCCCAGTCGCATGATGAGCCGAGCTTTTTAAGCTGTTCAACTATGCGTCCTCCGTAGACGCGCTTCCAATCCCATGCGCGCTCCATGAAGCCGTCACGCCCCACGGATTCCTTTGTAAGACCTTCAGCCGCCATTTTCTCGACGATTTTAACCTCGGTTGCTATGGATGCGTGGTCGGTACCGGGGAGCCAAAGCGTCTCATATCCGCTCATGCGCTTATAACGGATGAGTATATCTTGCAATGTCTCATCCAGTGCATGACCCATATGCAGTTGGCCTGTAATGTTGGGTGGCGGGATAACGATGCAGTAGGGCGGCTTTTCGGGGTTTACCTTTGCGTGAAAGTAACCCTTTTTGAGCCACTGTGTGTAGAGCTTGTCTTCTACTGTGTTGTGGTCATAGCTTTTGGGCATATCAATTGCCATAGTGTGCACCTCCGAAAATAAATAAAGACCCTACTCATCAAAGGACGAGAGGGTCTGCCCGTGGTACCACCTTTGTTGAATGCTTACGCATTCCACTCAAACGCTGTAACGCTGCGTTGCGCTCAAAGCTACATATCGCAATGAGTGGCTCGAAAGCGACATTCCGCCGTTGACAACATGATAAATCTTCCAGCCGATGGATTCATCTCTCTGTCGGTGTCAAAAGGCGTACTCCTCTTTGTCATAGCCGATTACGGTGTATTTTAGCATACGAAAAAGTGGTGTGCAACAGTTATTTGCCCATCATGGACAGAATTTGGCCGAGTTTTTGTTTCATTTCGTCGTTAAGCATGGGGGAGACGGCATTGGCGAATTGATAAAGCTGTGCATCGGTTATATCACCGCGGCTGCGCATAGAAAGCAATTCGTTTACAAGTTGTCCCTCAGACATTGATGAATATTGAGAAAGAGCGCTCTGTATATCCTCTGTACTGATACCGGGAATTCCCTGTATGGGCTGGTTTGGATTCTGTGTTCCTTCGGGTTCTTTATTCCCCGTTATATCGCGAAGACTGCGTTTCATGTACATCACCTCGGTTTATTCTATGTGTGTGATTATAGAATTGTGACGAAAACATGATAACTTGCATATTAATGCTATAGAGAAATTCTGAAGGAGGCACACATGCAAAGAACAATGCAACAGGGGACACCGGCACAAAGGCAGCAACCTTATGTTGAACAAGGTTCTTCGGAACCCTCACCCGCCTTGCTCATGGCGAGGCGTATTCGTGCGGAGCAGGGAATAGATCAGTTAAAGAGGTTCCTTATGGCGATAGAACCATTTGTAGCACCTGCGGAAAGGGAGGGCATAGCGAACAGCATGGGTATACACATCGAACCGTTACCGCCTCCCAATCAGGAGAGACCGCAGCCAAACATGAACAACGGCATGCCTTTTGGCCAAGGTACATTCAATCAAGGCGGAATGAACCCGATGTATCTTTTGCAGAACCTGATGGGACGCGGAAATGGTATGGGTGGAATGGGAAACATGGGGAATATGGGCGGTATGGGTGGAATGGGCGGCAATGCGCAGGGGCTCGATCCGATGATGCTCGCTCAGCTTATGAATATGATGGGTGGTACAAAAAAACAGTAAGGGAAATTGTTGCCAGGCAACTGATCTATCGTTTATAATAAAAAGCTAGATTATCACGTGAGGTGAGACGATGACACAGCATGATATAGAGCTTGCATTGAAACTCCTTGAGGAAGCTTATCCGGATGCAAAGCCGGAGCTTCACCATTCGAGCCCTTTTGAGCTACTCATCGCTACTATATTGAGCGCGCAGTGTACGGATAAACGTGTTAATCTTTGTACGGAAGTGTTGTTTCGTGACCATAACACTGCAGAGAGCATCGCCTCGATGACGGAAGCTGAATTGACGCCTTATATCAAGCCATGTGGTCTGTATAAGACTAAGTGTGCCAACATACTCGCTACTTGCAGAATACTGGTAGATGAGTACGGAGGAAACGTTCCCGATTCCGTGGACAAGCTGACGAAGCTCCCCGGAGTGGGGAGGAAAACCGCAAACGTGGTGGTATCCAATGCATTTAATATACCCGCAATAGCGGTGGACACCCATGTGGCGCGCCTGTCGCAGCGGATAGGTTTTGCGGATACATCTGACGTTGCAAAAATCGAAAAACGACTGAATGATATCATACCCCGGGAGAATTGGTCAAAGGCGCATCATTGGCTTATATTCCACGGCAGAAGAGTATGCTTTGCGAGAAATCCTGCTTGCGATGTATGTACGCTGACGGGGGTCTGTAAATACTACAAAGAAACGAAAGAGAAGGTTAATTGATGCAGTTTGTAGATAAAGCTAAAATATTCATAAAAGCGGGAGACGGCGGTGACGGTTGTTCGTCGTTCCACAGAGAGAAATTCGTTCAGCGCGGGGGACCCGATGGCGGAGACGGAGGCAAGGGCGGAAGCGTTATCGTATATGCCGACCCGAATATGAGCACACTGCTCGATTTCAAGTACTCTAAGCACTTCAGAGCTCAGAGAGGTGACAACGGCAGGGCTCAGCTTCAGCGCGGAAAAAATGGCGAAGACCTCATAATTAAGGTTCCCGTGGGTACTTTGATTCGGGATATCGAGACGGGCAGGATTGTTGCAGATATGAATAAGCCCGGAAGACAGAGGGTGCTTCTGCATGGTGGCAAGGGAGGCAAGGGCAATGCGCGTTTTGCTACACCAACACGACAGGCACCGAGGTTTTCTCAGCCGGGTCAGAAGACGACAGAGCACGAGGTTGAGCTTGAATTGAAGACCATTGCGGATGTCGGTCTTATTGGGCTTCCGAATGTTGGAAAATCGACGATACTTTCGGTGCTCACGAGCGCAAAACCCAAGATTGCCAATTACCATTTTACAACGCTTACGCCGAATCTGGGCGTTGTAAAGCGCTATGACACGACATTTGTGCTCGCAGACATCCCCGGACTTATCGAGGGTGCCGCAGACGGCGCAGGTCTGGGACATGATTTCCTTAGACATATCGAGCGTACAAGAATGCTCGTGCACGTTGTCGATATATCTGGATGTGAGGGAAGAAATCCGATAGAGGATTACTATAAGATAAACAACGAGCTTGCAAAATACAGCGAGAGACTGGCCGCTCTGCCTCAGCTAATTGCAGCAAACAAAATGGATATAACGGGAGCCGATGAATACCTGTACTTCCTGCGAGAGGAACTAAAGGATAAGAATGTGATGATATTCCCGGTATCCGCCGCCACTGTAAAGGGCTTCGACGCATTACTCGATGAGATAGTAAAGGTGCTTGCGACGCTCCCTAAGACATTCGAGTACGACGAAGAGGACTTCGACGCTGAGGTTCCGTATGAAAAGGGCTTCAAAATCGAAAAGGATGGCGATGTGTTCGTTGTTATAGGCGGATCAGTCGATTATATACTCGATACCACATACGCAGAGGATGAGCAGTCGATGCGCCGCTTTCAGCAGTACCTCATAAACGAGGGTATCATTCGAGCGCTCAGAGATGCAGGCGCTACAGAGGACAGCGTTGTACGTATGGGCGAGTGGGAGTTTGACTTCATAGAGTAGATGAAAGGAATATACACGAGATGATCACAGGCAAGCAGAGAGCCACGCTTAGGAGCATGGCAAATACTATACAGCCTATCTTTCAGATAGGAAAGGGTGGGCTTACACCTGCATTGACACAGCAGCTTGACGATGCGCTTGAAGCGAGGGAGCTTATAAAAGTAAGCGTTCTCGAAACGTGCGAGATTACTCCGAAGGAAGCAGGAGAGACCGCCGCGCAGCGCACAAAGTCTGAGCTCGTTCAGACCATAGGTCGTAAGTTCGTGCTTTACAGAGCCTCAAAGGATAATAAGCGCATAGAGTTATAATTATGTTCAATGTGGTAATTGTAGAGCCTGAGATTCCGCAGAACACAGGTAATATTTCACGCACCTGTGTCGTAACGAATACCACTTTGCACCTTGTAAGGCCGTTTGGTTTTGAGATTTCCGACAGAACGCTCAAGCGTGCGGGTCTCGACTATTGGAAGGACCTCAATGTATTCTATTACGACAGCTTTGAACAGGTAGTAGAGCTGAATAAGGGTGCAAGGTTTTTTATGGCATCGACGCATGCGAAGAAAAACTATGCCGATGTGATGTATAAAGACGGTGATTTCTTGGTATTTGGCAAGGAAACGGCAGGGCTGGGCGAGAGACTGCTTTCAATGTTTCCCGAGAACGATATACGCATACCTATGATGCCCGATCAAAGGTCGCTCAATCTGTCCAATTCCGTGGCAATCGTACTTTACGAAGCACTGAGACAAACACAGTTTCGAGGACTTGAGTAATATATTCTTTTTATGCGAAAAAAAGCGTAAATATACTTGACAGTCAAGGCTTGATTTTATAGAATAAGGGCTGTGCTTTGGATAATGGACGTGTAGTGCCCACGTGCCCCGGAAAGCAGTGCTGCATACATAGCCAGGCAACAAAGATTACAACAAAAACGGAGGAAGTGCCATGAAGACATATATGGCAAAGGGCGAAACCGTCGAGCGCAAGTGGTATGTAGTTGACGCAGAAGGCATGGTTCTTGGTCGTCTCGCATCACAGGTAGCCGCTATACTTCGCGGTAAGCATAAGCCCATTTTTACCCCTCATGTGGACACAGGGGATTACGTTATCATTATCAATGCAGACAAGGTTGTTCTTACAGGAAAGAAGCTTGAGCAGAAGAAGTACTACCATCACAGTGGTTATGTCGGAGGTCTTAAGGAGATTTCTTACAAGACACTGCTCCAGAAGAAGCCTGAGTTCGCTGTATATGAGGCAATTCGTCTGATGATGCCCAAGGGACCGCTCGGCAGGCAAATGCTCAAGAAGGTTAAGATTTATCGCGGTAGCGAACATAACCATGTAGCTCAGCAGCCCGAAGTTCTCGAACTCAAGAAATAGGGGGAACATGACCATGAAGAAAAAGATTGACAATTTGTTTCTCGGTACAGGAAGACGTAAGAGCTCATGCGCCCGCGTTCGTCTGATCCCCGGTACAGGTAATATCACAATCAACAAGCGCGATATAGAAGACTATTTTGGCCTCGAAACGTTGAAGATGATTGTACGCGCACCCTTGAACCTCACCAATACGCTCGGCAAGTTTGACGTTCTTGTCAATGTTCGCGGCGGCGGTACAACAGGTCAAGCCGGTGCGATCCGTCACGGTATTTCAAGGGCTCTTCTGGATTTCGATCCCGAACTTAGAGGTGCTCTGAAGAAGGCCGGTTTCCTCACACGTGACCCGAGAATGAAGGAGAGAAAGAAGTACGGCCTCAAGGCCGCACGGCGCGCGCCGCAGTTCAGCAAGAGATAAATTGCTGTACAAACTGCATCAAAACAGGTCAAAAACCCCGGAAAATCACGGTTTTCCGGGGTTTTACTATATAAAATCCTTTGATTCGGTTTGACATTTTTTGT
>SAMEA3663246__coassemble_1536_pt1 | contig 6077 bp, 4 predicted proteins | sample SAMEA3663246__metabat2_low_PE_033 | metagenome-assembled genome bin SAMEA3663246 (sample SAMEA3663246) | pig gut metagenome | biome: pig gut; feature: pig-associated habitat; material: faeces | place: China | collected 2013
CGTAAACAGAGATATAGCCGCCGAAGGTACGCACCGTGATATTGTCGCTGGACAGGAGCGGAGTGCCGGTGAAACCGATACGGGCCGCTGTCGGGAGCAGCTTCACCATGTTGTCGGCAAAAATGCCGTACTGGCTGCGGTGCGCCTCATCGGACATAATCAGAATGTCATGGTCGGGGTAGATTGGCTCCACATCCGTCTTGTTGAATTTCTGAATCAGCGTGAAGATAAAGCTGGGATTGCCCCGCAGCTTCTGCTCCAGATCGCCGCCGCTGGAAGCAATAAACTGGCTGGCCTTTGTCTTGCCCAGCAACCCGCAGTTTTCAAAGGTATCACTAATTTGGGTGTTCAGCTCATCCCGGTCGGTCAGGATCACGATGGTGGGCGAACCGGAGAACTTGCGGCGAATCTTCTGAGCCAGGAACACCATGGAGTAGCTCTTGCCGCTGCCCTGCGTATGCCAGAACACGCCCAGTTTGCCGTTGTTCAGCTTGCGGGCCTCATAGGCTTTGACCGCCTCATTGACGCCGAGATACTGGTGGTTCCGGGCAAGGATTTTTGCTGTATGCCCACCCGAGTGGTCAAACAGGATGAAGTTTTCCAGCAAATCAAGAAAGTTTTCCTTTTTGCAGATGCCCCGGAGCATGGTTTCCAGCGCCACGCTGCCCTGGTCCTGCTCAGACAGACGCTTCCACTCGTGGAAAAACTCATATTTGCTGCCCAGGGTACCCACCTTGGCCTCCACGCCGTTGGAGAGGATGAGAAAGGCGTTGTAGAAGAACAGGTGAGGAACGGTATCCTGATAGTCGGTGTAGTTATTGGCGTATGCCTCCTGCACATCCACGGTGTTCTTTTTCAGCTCTATGAACAGCAGCGGGATGCCGTTGACAAAGCCCACGATATCCGTGCGGCGGCGATACAGATCGCCGTGGATCTTCAGCTCCTTGATGGCGAGGAAGTGGTTGTTGTCCGGATTCTGAAAATCAATGACAGCGGCGCGCTTTTCTTCCGTTTTTCCGCCGGGCTTTTTGACGGTGACAGGGATGCCGTCCCGGATCAGGAAATACTTTTCCTCGTTGATCTGCAGCAAGGATGCGGTGGACAGACGATGTTCCAGTTTGCGCTGGGCCTCATCGATCTGTGCGGGGGTGATCCACGGATTCAAACGCAGCAGAGCCTCCCGAAAATACCGGGTCAGCAAAATCTCTTTATAGCTTTTGCGGCCAAAGGTGCCGTCCTTGCCCAGCTTCTCCGTGTTGTAGGCAAAGGCCACCTCCCAACCCAGCTCATTCTGGAGCAAGTGACCGGCGGATTCCTGAACGAGGATGTTTTCGGAGTAGTCGTAACTCATGGTGTCAACCTCCAATAATGTTCTGCGGATTATTTATTGATATATCTTATACTCAAATGATAACAGAGCTTTTTTTCCTCGTACTTGGATGTCAATGTTTATGATTTTGACAGCAGCAAACTTATTGTGCCGATTCATAAGGACAAGCACCTCTCCGACAGAAACTTCACGTGCTCTACTTGTAAAATCAAAGCTTGAAAAGTCTGTATCATCGGGGATGACATGTTGCCCATAACGATATCCTATAAGTTTCACTTTGTCTCTATATGCATATATTGTATTAATGCCGCATTCGCTCCAACTTGTGACAAACTCATAATCACCAGTACCAATAGTAAAACACCCACTATTATTTTTGAAATCAAAAGAAGCTGTTCCTTCCATCAGTGGATTTTGATATTTGGATTTTTCTAAAGTTGTCATGATTGTAATAGAATTTGCGTTTTTATCTGAAAAAGGGTTTTCGCCTAATGCAGGCTTTCTTTTCACATCCTCGTCATATATACGCTCCAACAGTTCTTGATATCTTGCGAAATAGTTGTCATCGTCATTGAAGTCAATGTAACTCTTGGAGCCAAAGGCCAATGGCGTTTTTTGAGTACCCAAATTATTACGAATTACTGGGATCACAAAGTCGAGGTGTTGATCACGCAGTAAGCTCTGCGTCATAATCATCGCTTCATAGCCACTCCCACCATGACCGGAATCAGCTTTTTGGACATAGGCTTCGGAACAAATGCACAAAACAAGATTTGAAGTGTTTAAACCTTGTTCCATAAAGAACCGCAGGTCACTACCAAGCCGAAGTTCCCACTGGTCAAGAATTGCATTAACTCCGTGAGAGCGCAAATCTGTAGCAAGCTTTAGCACCCATGCTTTGTGTGCATCGTTATCATGCGAGTAAGAAATAAAAACATTAGGATTTTCCATCTTTACACCTCGATTTCTCCGCTCATCAGCTTGGGAAGCAAACGATCACGGGCTTGAATTAACCTTTCAGAACTAACCGCAAGACAAGAAATACGCTCAATAATCGGTAATACGATGGCTTGAAACGCATCACACTTTTCTTCTGGAGGAATAAGCGTCGGCATATGGATAAAGTCTTTCCATCGAACATAAGGCATAGTAGTACCAACAGAAATCTGAGTAGCATAGTCGACAGTATCTTTTGAAAACAGCAACAGCAGAAGATATGCCCAATATGCTGGCATTTTCGAATTAATGACAAAACAAGTAGTGCGGGTAAGCCCTTTATCGCGAGCTACAACTACCTTATGAAAATATGGACGCATTGCTCCGAAAAGAATATCGTTTGGCATGAAAGCCACAAGAGAGCTTTCGGCAAGTGCAATGTCATTTTTATACGTATATGCAAGCGACCTTTTGGGCAAGCAGTCAATGGGAAGATAGTATTGATACTGCCCTCTATGCTCTTTCTTTTCCTTTTTACCGGAATCGATAGCAATATCTCCCAATTCACCCAAAGCCCATCCTTCCGGCACACCGTCAACGATAGGCGTATCCTCATATCCGGGGAAGCGGAGGTCGACAAACCACTCCTTGTACAGCCGCCGAGCAGCCTCTTCAAGTAGTTTGATTTGCTTCTGGTTGTTTTCGATGAGGTTGTCATATACGGAAAGTTTTGAGGCAATCGCTTCTTGGACTTTTAATGGTGGAAGTTCAATTTCCATGCCACGGAGCGAAGTTAAACTGACTGTCCGCTGCGCTGCCCCTATCGCAGCAGCATCAGCTTTAGCATAGAAATCTCTGCTTAGCATTGTATAGTATAGAAAGGCCGAGTTTATTCTTTCGTTTGGTCTAAGAATAGCTATATGTCTTTGAAAGACAAATGGCCTCTCTTCTTTTATTAGGACAGGTATGCCAAAAGAGCCGACCACAGAATACAGTATGTCTCCGACTTGGGCCTTACGCTTTAAATCCAAACGGTCGTAGTAGTCCTTCGGTACAAACATAGTGTCGCTAAAATCGAATTGATTTGATTTGTTTATATTGGCAATGGTTACAAACGGTACTCCAGAGACAGCTTTAGGAGGCGGTTGATGGTCTCCATCCGAAATCGATAAGCAACAATCTGCAAGTTTTACCTTATCCCAACTCATATCCCCATCTCCTTCATGTTCTGCGATATGGTATCCATCAAATCGTTGGATTCGGCCTGAAGGGACAGGAGTTCTCTGTGGATTTCAGCCATACGCTCGGCAAAATCCACACCGTCATCCTCCACGGGAGCCACACCAACGTATGCGCCGGGCGTGAGAGACCAGCCCTTTTCTTCGATTTCAGAAAGGCTCGCCAGCTTGCAAAGGCCAAGCACGTCGGCATAAACACCGTCACCGAATTTCTCATAGAGCCAGTGCGCTTCCTTTGCAACGGTCAGCATATTCTCGATATAGGCGATTCTGTCATCGTACTGCTGCTGGACGCTCTTTTTGTCGCGTTTCCCAGCGGCGTCCACTTCGGCTTTCGCGGCCTTGCGGAGCGCGGAGAGCTTCTCTTTCAGTGCGGATACTATATCGGCAAAGGAATCCCGATAAACGGCATCTTTTAGATCGTCATTCTCGGCGGCTTCGGCTTCTGTGTGAAGGTAATCGTGATATTCTTGCAGCAGCGCAGTATACTTTTCGGTTTCACCTCGATAGAGCCATACGATAGCGTTCAGATTTTTGAGCTGCCAGTCACTCCATTCGTTGAGTGTGCGGTCAACAACGGTATAGTAATTCCGGGCGTCGATGAAAAGCACCTTGTCGCGGATGGCTTCGCCCTTGGCCTTGTCGAAAAACCACAGTGAGCAAGGCAGAGACTTGGTATAGAAGAAGTTATTGCCAACGGAGATCATCACGTCAACGTGACCAGTGCGGATCAGCGCCTCCCGAATATCCTTATCCTTTCCCTGACTGTCCGTTGCGGAGGACGCCATAACGAAACCTGCGCGGCCATGCTCATTCAAATAGGAATAGAAGTAGGAAATCCAGAGGTAGTTGGCGTTGCCGACCTCTTTGTTTTTGTTCACGGAAGGCAGACCGAACGGAAGACGTCCGGCGTTTTCGCATGATTCGGCTTTGACCTTATCCACGTTGAACGGAGGATTCGCCATGATGTAGTCACAGCAGCCGTTCAGGTTATGTGCGTCATGATAGAAGGTATTTGCCTCGTCTCCGGATTTGATAACACCGGTCAGCCCGTGTACCGCCATGTTCATCAAGCAGAGCTGTGCGTTGTATTCCACCTTCTCCTGTCCGTAGAAGGTCATAGTGCTGTTGGCGTTCATACCGGCGGCATTCACGAAATCTCCGCTCTGCACGAACATACCGCCGCTGCCGCACGCGCAATCGAGAAGAACACCCTGTTTCGGCTCGATGATGTTTACGATCATTTTTACGAGAGATTTCGGCGTAAAGAACACCCCGTCATCAGAGGCGATGTTTTTAGCGAATTTATTAAGGAAGTATTCGTAGATGCGTCCGATTATATCGCCGCCGACATCGTCAAGGGCGCTGTTATTGAAAATACGAAGCAGCTCTGCCAGCAGCTCGTCGGAGAAATCGGTATAGCTTTTCGGCAGAACGCCTGTGAGCTGTTCGCTCTGATCCTCGATCAGCTGCATAGCATTGTTGACCACTTCACCGAGGCTGTTCATCGGATGTCCGTCTTTATTGATAAGATCGGCGGAGGCGATGTTTTCCGGCAGATTGACGAGATATTCGTACTGCGCCTCCTTTGGCAGGAATAGTGCGCTCTTTGCGGAAAAATCGCTGGCCTCAACCGGCATTACGCGACCGCCGCGAGAAGGACGGTCCTTCAATATCTCGGCTTCGACCTTCTTGAAGCGGCTGTACGCATAGCGCAGGAAGATGAGACCCAGCACGGGCATACAGTATTGATTCGACGTCAGCTTTGACCCGGCACGAAGGAGATCGGCGGATTCCCACAGCTCCGCCTCCAGTTTCCGTATGTTAATCATGATCTTCTTCCTCCTTCGGTTGATCGGGTATAAATTCCATCATATCGTTAGGCGTACAGTTCATCGCAGAGCAAATGCTCTCTACCTTATCTAAGGCGATGTACTGCCCGTTTTTGATTTTTGTAATTATGTTTGCGGATATGCTGGCACGGCGCATCAGCTCTGCATTGGAAATATCGCGTTCAATCATCATGTGCATCAGGGGTTTATAACTAACGGCCATATCATCAGCCTCCTTATTAGAACTTAGATAATTTATTATATCACACATCTGTGAAAAAATCAATGAATATATTCTAAACTTAGGATCTCCGGGAATTTCTCGGAGGTTTTTTCATTTTATTTCGTTCAAAACAGCCTGAATTGTCCAGTGGGTACTGGAGAGAAAAAGTTTCAGAACTTTTTGGCCAAACAGTCCGTTTCCCTCCAGTGGGTAGTGGGAGAAAAAAGTTTCCGAAAAAGCGGACCTCTTCACCGGTTTCCGTCAAGGGAGTACTGAACGAAGAAGTTTTCAAAATCTTTCGTTCAAAACCGGCAAAACCCTCCAGTGGGTATTGAAGAGAGAAATTTTTCGGAAACCGTCAGTTTTGACCCTCTGCCGAGGCTACCAGTTGAGGGACAGAATTTTTCTTCAAAAATCTTTGGTCAAAACGGCCTCTCATGACCGGTGGGAAGTGAGAAGAGATTTTTTCTCCGAAAAAGCGGACCACTTGGACGGTTTTCCTCCAGTGGGTATTGAGG
>SAMEA3663246__coassemble_1661_pt1 | contig 5827 bp, 6 predicted proteins | sample SAMEA3663246__metabat2_low_PE_033 | metagenome-assembled genome bin SAMEA3663246 (sample SAMEA3663246) | pig gut metagenome | biome: pig gut; feature: pig-associated habitat; material: faeces | place: China | collected 2013
AAAATGAACGACAAAAAGCCCGTACTGACATCCGATCAGTACGGGCTTAAATGTTAATATGGGATTTTTGTGAGATGATTGAAATTATTCTTTACTCACAAGCCACTCGCAACGCAGAATAATTGCATTGGATGGCATTCTTATCAAAACCTTATCAGAGAGAGTGGGCAAAGTCCGAAAAGCCTTGTAAACACTGGGTTTTTCGGCTTTTTTAAATTATTCCCACTCGACCGTTCCCGGAGGCTTGCTGGTGATATCATAGACTACCCTGTTGACGTGGTCGACCTCCGCTATTATGCAGTCAGAGATACGCTTGAGCACAGAGAACGGTATCTCCGCCCAATCGACGCTCATCGCATCGGAGGAGGTTACCGCCCTCACGCCTATTGCATAATCATACGTGCGCCTGTCTCCCATAACGCCAACGCTCTTGATGCCCGTAAATACGGTAAAGTACTGCCATAGCGCACGCTCAAGCCCTGCGTTTTTAATCTCTCGCCGGAGTATATAGTCGGTCTTTCTGAGTATGTCAAGCTTCTCTTCTGTGATATCTCCAATTACCCTTATGGCAAGTCCGGGGCCGGGGAACGGCTGTCTCCATACCAGATGCGAAGGCATACCGAGGCTTTCGCCCAGCTCCCTTACTTCATCCTTGAACAATGAGCGCAAAGGCTCGATTATTCCCTTGAACGAGATGTCCTTGGGGAGACCGCCTACATTATGGTGGCTCTTAATGACCGCAGACCCGCCAGCACCGCTCTCTATTACGTCGGGATAAATAGTGCCCTGGAGCAGATAATCGTAACCGCTGAGCTTATTTGATTCCTCTTCAAACACGCGAATGAATTCTTCTCCTATTATCTTGCGCTTCTTCTCGGGGTCGCTTACGCCCGCAAGCTTACTGAGGAACCTCTCGCGCGCATCCACCTTTATTATATTGAGTCCCACGGAATCCTTGTAGAATTCCATTACTTCTTCAGCCTCATTGAGCCTAAGCAGACCGTGATCGACGAATATGCATATGAGCCTGTCGCCGATTGCTTTATGCGTCAGCACCGCCGCAACGGACGAGTCTACGCCTCCGGACAGCGCCGCCAGCACCTTTCCGTCCCCAACCTTTTCGCGAATCTCGCGAATCATGCTGTCAGCTATGCTCGCAGGGCTCCAGTCGCACTTTAGGCCGCAAATGTTCTTGAGGAAATTCGAGAATATCCTCTTGCCGTCCTCGGTATGCTCGACCTCGGCGTGGAACTGAATGCCGTAGAGTTTTTCGCTATCGTTTGCAAATGCCGCTATTTTGCAATTTTCGGTGGATGCTATCGCAACAAACCCTTCGGGAAGTTTCGTCACGGAATCGTTGTGGTTCATCCAAACCGTACGCTTGTCCATGCCTTCAAAGAGGGGATGGTCGGCGTATGTAGTCGGCGTCCTGCCGTATTCGCTCACATCGGCAGCCTTTATCTCACCGCCGTTGATCTTTGCGATGTACTGCATTCCGTAGCATATGCCGAGCACGGGTACGCCAAGCTTAAACACCCAGTCTGGGCATGACATCGCATTATCTTCGTACACGCTGTCGGGACCGCCAGTGAGTATGATGCCGGATAAGCATCCACCCAGTATTCTCTCCTTCGAAGCAGTTCTGGGCAAAAGCTCGCTGTATACGCCCGCCTCGCGCACTCTTCGCGCGATAAGCTGGTTATACTGACCTCCAAAGTCCAACACTACAATTCTTTCGTTCATATTTCCTCCCGCTCCTCATCTCTGAAGCGAATCTTTCCGTCGGCAGTATCTTCGATTATCGCAAGCGAACGGACATCATAGCCCATAGCACGGAGCTTGTCTCCTCCGCCCTGGAAACCCTTTTCTACAGCGATGCCTATGCCCACTACCTCTGCGCCGACTGAATGTATCATCTCAGTCAGACCGCGCAGCGCCTCTCCGTTTGCCAAAAAGTCGTCTATTATCAACACTTTGTCGTCTGCGTTTAGCCATTGTGCCGATACAATAAGTGTTACCTTTTTCTTGTAGGTATATGAGAATATCTCGCTTTGAATAAGGCCGCCTTCGATGTTATCCGACTTTGCCTTCTTCGCAAAGAGCATCGGTACGCCGAATTCCTGCGCACAAACCGTCGCCAGCGCAATTCCCGACGCCTCAACGGTCAATATCTTGGTTATTTTCTTGTCTGCAAAAAGTCTGTGGAATTCTTTGGCAAGTTCCCCCATGAGTTTGATATCTACCAAGTGATTCAAAAAACCATCGACTTTAACAATGTTTCCGGGCAGCACCCTGCCTTCCTCGCGTATTCTGTCGCAAAGCAGCTTCATATTGTCCTCCACTCGAATATTATCGAAATTATGCCCTAAACACGATAATATGGCAAGGAGTCACAAAATATATTTGGGCGCAAAAAACTTATCTGTAGAGCATTCTATCTGACGCTTCCGCACGTTTATGTCCCTCTGTTATTATATAGTTCCATAGCATTGAATCGACGTGTCTTGCATCGGGCAAACCCGCCTCTCTCCTTAGTATCCGAACGCTTTCCACCGTCTTTTTGTCGCATACGCCCGTCAATGCAAGTTCGCATCTACCAAGGAGCAAAAGTGCATCCTGAAGTGCAAGCACATGGCAGCCCCTATCCCCCGGGAAAACGCTCTGCAGCTTGTTATGTCCCCATGTTTCCCCACGAAGCTCACAGGCGACCCACTTTGGCGCTATGCTCTTTGGCGCCACGAAGCTGAATAGCCCACTCTGCGTACACAGCTTTCTCAACCTATCCAATTCCGCATCGGCAAGGCCTTTTCCAATGTCCACAGCAAAGCCGCAAAGTTTTAATGACGGGCTTTGAGTCATACCCTCCCCCAATCGTCTGAATGTGAGCTGCGGCATGATTTCAAGTCCCGATAGCTTCTCCATGTATCTGCACGTATCCAAAAGACGGCAGTCGGTCCACACGAGACTTCTGCCCCAAGGTTCTATGTCGAGCGAGCACTCCCAAGTGAACTCGCCCTTTTTATTGTCAAAAAGAAGGCACGGCATGTTGTACCTTATGCTTTTTGAGGGTTTTTGGTGACGAGATATGAATAAAAAGCCGTACCCTAAGGCACGGCGAAAACCCTCGGTTTTATACCAGCAGCGTATAGAGCACAACGAGAATTACACCCGCAACACCCAACACACCGACAATCAATGACGACAATATTGTGATGGGGACCGTGAAGCCTATAAGCCCACCGACAAGGTTCAAGAGTATCAGTATCACCCCACCGATTATGGTGTTGACCAAAAGCTTGAAGAACATCTTGAGCGACCAGCCGAATATCTTAAACAAAAGAAAAATGGCAAGCAGCACGATTGCAATTGTAATGATTGCTGTTAACATATTTACCTCCCGTTATATCATTCGCTATCTAAATAGTAGATACCCTCGGCTACCAAAAGCACGCTTTCGGCATAAGGATGTATTACATCATATTCGAGCTGTGGAGTATTAAGCTCGGTTGAGCCGACCAAAAACCTCGGTGTGTCACCCTCAATCTCCAAAAACGACCACGCCGCACCATCTGTGACAAACGATACATAGCCATCCGCAGTCTTTTTCGCAGATACCGTAAGCTTTGTCGTTTCGCCCGAAATCATCTCAAACGACAGCACATCCGCACCGACTGTGCCCTGTATGACCTCATCTTTGTCCGTGTACTCGAATATGAAGCTGTAGCTGCCATATTCGTTGAGCTCACATTTGCCGTTGCCGTTTGCCACACCTACGGTGCTTCCTCCGAAACTCTCATCCGCGTTGCCTCCCAGCATTCCTACGCTCTGCCTCGGTAAACTCACCGAATACTCGTGATTTGCAAGCTCCAGATACACAAGCAACGCATCGCCCGACGGCTGTTGTTTTCCCAAAATCGCGGTCTTATACGCTTCTATATAGCCCTCAAGAAACTCAATCACCGGGTTATTTATGGGAACCTGCGTAGGTTGTCCCAACTGCGGCGTAGCCATAGGCCCCTGTGTATTTACCGGCTCTGCGTATAGCTTGCACCCGCATACCGCAATCAGTAACGCAAATACCGCCGCTATGGGCCGCATACACTTTTTCATCAATACTCGCCCTCAAGGTATTTCCTTTGCTCCTCTGTAAGCGTGTCGAGCTCCAGACCCATCGCTTTTAGCTTTAGCATTGCGACCTCGTGGTCAATCTCCTCGGGTATGTCATAAAGGCCCGGTTTCATATGTTCCGAATTATCGAGTATGTACTTTGCGCCGAGGAACTGTATTGCAAACGAGAGGTCCATTATCTCCGCAGGATGTCCGTTGCCTGCCACTATATTGACCAATCTGCCGTCAGCAAGGAGATTTATCACTCTGCCGTCTGCGAGCTTATAGCCGTTAATGAAAGGCTTCCTCTCCCATGTCTCCGTCGCCATTTCGGCAAGTTCGACCTTGCTTATCTCGACATCAAAGTGTCCTGCATTGGCTAGCATTGCATTGTTCTTCATTTTTGCAAAATGTCTGCCCGTGATTACATCCTTACAGCCCGTAGCGGTCACAAAAATGTCGCCCAGAGATGCCGCGTTGTCCATCGTCATTACTCTAAAGCCATCCATTGCCGCCTCAAGAGCCCTGTACGGGTTGATTTCTGTGACGATGACGTTTGCGCCGAGTCCCTTTGCCCTCATTGCGATGCCGCTCGAGCAGAAGCCGTAACCTGCGACTACCACCGTCTTTCCGGTTATCATGTTGTTTGTCGAATACATGATTCCGTCCCAAACGGACTGACCCGTACCGTGGCGATTGTCGAAAAGATGCTTGCAGTTTGCGTCATTCACCGCCATCATCGGGAAACGCAAAGTTCCTGCCTTTACCCTTGCCTTAAGCCGTGCGATGCCGGTAGTGGTCTCCTCACAACCCCCGAGCAGATTCTCGGCATACTCGGGATATATGTCCAACAGCTCCATGAAGTCGCCGCCGTCATCAATTATTATGTGGGGCTTAAACTCAAGCGTCTTTCTCTGATGTTCCCTGTATTCCTCGGGCGTTGCCCCGTGCCATGCGTTCACCTCTACGCCAAGCGACGCAAGTGCTGCACAAACATCGTCCTTTGTGGACAAGGGATTTGAGCCTGTGACCGCGACGTGCGCCCCGGCTTCCCTCAAAAGCAGTGCAAGGTAAGCTGTCTTAGCCTCCAGATGAACCGCAACTGAGATGCGTTTGCCCAAAAATGGCTTTGTCTCTCCATAGCGAGCCCTAAGCTCTGCCAAACAAGGCATGAAATCCTCAACCCAGTGAATCCGCTTTAGCCCGAGCGGAGCCAGTGACATATCTCTTACAATAGGCATACAGTCCCTCCATTCTCTGCTTTATTTTACATTATAACCTACCCAAAGACAAGTCGGCTTTACAACTGCCTATTGCAAAACGCCTCAAAAGGCGGTATGCTATATATGTCGTGCTAAACGGGGAGTTAGCGGTGCCCTGAACCTGCAATCCGCTACAGCAGGGTGTAATTCCCATCGTGAGGCATACGTCTGTGAGGTCCGGTGTCGATAAGGAGTGTTGATTGTCGGGTCCCGTGCAATTGACGTCTGTGAACCATGTCAGGCCTTGACGGGAGCAGCATTAAGCAGAAGAGTCAATGTGCCGCGGGTCTGCCTGGCAGGAGCCACCTGCCGGAGTGCCGCTCGGAGGCTTGTGTCGAGCGATGGGTGCACGACATTTTTCATTTGTTTATAATTGTACCCGTAGCTCAGCCGGATAGAGTATCAGACTCCGACTCTGAGGGTCAAGGGTTCGAATCCCTTCGGGTACGCCATGAAAA
>SAMEA3663246__coassemble_2091_pt1 | contig 5095 bp, 1 predicted proteins | sample SAMEA3663246__metabat2_low_PE_033 | metagenome-assembled genome bin SAMEA3663246 (sample SAMEA3663246) | pig gut metagenome | biome: pig gut; feature: pig-associated habitat; material: faeces | place: China | collected 2013
CCCATCACGCCTTCTTCTCCCATGGCAGAAGTAGCAGATGACTGGGCAGCTTCCGGAAGACTCAATCTTTTCGGACAGAAGGTCCACATCGCAGAGATGCAGTCAGAGGGCGGCGCTGCCGGCGCAGTTCACGGCTCACTGGCAGCAGGCGCTTTGACGACGACATTCACGGCTTCACAGGGACTTCTCCTTATGATCCCGAACATGTACAAAATCGCAGGCGAGCTTCTTCCCGGCGTTTTCCATGTATCGGCACGTGCTCTTGCCGCTCATTCGCTGTCGATTTTCGGCGATCATGCGGACGTTATGGGCGCACGTCAGACGGGTTTTGCCATGCTCGCTTCCGCTTCCGTACAGGAAGTTATGGACCTCGCTCTCGTAGCTCATCTGAGCGCGATCAAGTCGAGCGTTCCGTTCATGCACTTCTTTGACGGCTTCCGCACATCGCACGAAGTACAGAAGATAGAGCTCATTGAGTACGAAGACATGGCAAAGCTGTGCGATTTCGAGGCAGTTAAGCGCTTCCGCGACCGCGCACTCAACCCCGAGCATCCCCATCAGGCCGGTACGGCACAGAACCCCGACATCTACTTCCAGGGTCGTGAGGCGGCAAACAAGTATTACAACGCCATCCCCGCTATCGTAGAGGACTACATGAAGAAGGTCGGCGAGCTTACAGGCCGTCACTACAACCTGTTTGACTACGTTGGCGCACCCGATGCAGAGCGCGTCATAATCGTAATGGGTTCAGGTGCAGACTGCGTAGAAGAGACAGTCAACTACATGCTCAAGCAGGGCGAAAAGGTTGGTCTCATAAAGGTTCGTCTGTATCGTCCCTTCGCAGCAGATAAGCTCATTGAGGCACTGCCCAAGACAGCGAAGCGCGTTGCCGTGCTCGACCGTACAAAGGAACCCGGCAGCCTCGGCGAGCCTCTCTACTCCGATGTAGTTGCGGCATTTGCCGAAGCCGGCATGAGCGACGTAGAGGTCGTCGGCGGCAGATACGGTCTGGGCTCCAAGGAGTTCACACCCTCAATGGTCAAGGCAGTATTCGACAACATCGCAGACGACGAGCCCAAGAACCATTTCACAGTCGGTATTAACGACGATGTAACATACACCTCGCTCGAAGTAAAAGAGACGGTTGACGCCGCTCCCGAGGGAACGATCCGCTGCAAGTTCTTTGGTCTCGGCTCCGACGGTACCGTAGGCGCAAACAAGAACTCAATCAAGATCATCGGCGACCATACCGATATGTACGCACAGGGCTACTTCGCATACGACTCCAAGAAGTCAGGTGGCTTTACCGTTTCGCATCTGCGCTTCGGCAAGACACCCATACAGTCCCCGTACCTCATCGACCAGGCCGACTTCATCGCTTGCCATAACCCCTCGTACGTAACGCGTTACGACGTACTCGAGGGAATCAAGCCCGGCGGCGTATTCCTCCTCAACTCCGAGTGGACACTCGAAGACATGGAGCGCGAACTCCCCGCTGAGATGAAGCGCACGATCGCTGCAAAGAAGCTCCGCTTCTACAACATCGACGCTATCAAGATCGCTCGTCAGGTCGGTATGGGCAACCGTATCAACACGATAATGCAGAGCGCATTCTTCAAGCTCGCAGAGGTCATCCCCGTTGAGGACGCTATCGGCTACATGAAGGCCGCCGCTAAGAAGTCCTACGGCAAGAAGGGTGACGCCATCGTTCAGAAGAACTACGACGCTATCGACGCCGGTATCAACGGTCTCGAAGAGGTCAAGTATCCCGAGAGCTGGCTCAATACAACGACAGGCGCGGAGCCCGTAGCCGTTTCCGATGACGAATACTTCACGGATTTCATCAAACCCATTCTCGAGCAGAAGGGTGACAGCCTCCCCGTAAGCGCACTCGCAGCGGACGGCTTCGTACCCACGGGTACGACAAAGTACGAGAAGCGCGGTATCGCAGTAGAGCTTCCCAAGTGGAATCCCGACACCTGCATACAGTGCAACAACTGCGCACTCGTTTGCCCGCACGCCTGTATCCGCCCGATACTGGTCACCGCAGAGGAAAAGGCAAATATGCCCGCCGACTTCATCACAAAGCCCGCAAAGCAGCTTGAAGGTCTCGAGTACCGTATGCAGCTTTCACCGCTGGATTGCACAGGCTGCGGCAACTGCGTCGCTACCTGCCCGATGAACGCCAAGGCAGACACACTGACATTCGTTCCCGCAACAGCCATCGCCGCTACAGAGGCAGGCAACTGGGAAGCAGCGTCACAGCTCCCCGTAAAGGAGACCAACCTCAAGAAGGATACTGTCAAGGGAAGCCAGTTCCTCCAGCCGTTGTTCGAGTTCTCCGGCGCATGTGCAGGCTGCGGCGAGACTCCCTATGTAAAGCTTGTAACACAGCTCTTCGGCGACAGAATGATAGTCGCAAACGCAACAGGCTGTTCCTCCATCTACGGCGGTTCGGCACCTACCTGCCCCTACACGACAAACGCCGCAGGTCACGGACCCGCTTGGGCAAACTCGCTGTTTGAGGACAACGCAGAGTTCGGCTTCGGTATGAACCTCGCTGTAAAGCAGCGCCGTGCAAAGCTCAGCGACACAGTTGAAAAGCTCATTGCTCTCGACTGGTGCGACGCAGACATAAAGGCCGCCGGTCGTGAATGGCTCGACAACCGCGACGACGCTGAGGGCTCGAGGAAAGCCGGCGAAAAGCTCGTTGCTGCCTGCAAGGAAGGCATCGATGTAGATCTGACGGGAACCAAGTGGGAAGCCGAGTGGCTTGCAAACGGCAAGAAGTGCCCCTGCGAGGCTTGCACTCTCGCCCGCGAGGTAATCGAAAACGCCGACCTGCTCACAAAGAAGTCCATCTGGATATTCGGTGGTGACGGCTGGGCATACGACATCGGTTACGGCGGACTCGACCACGTACTGGCAATGGACGAGGATGTAAACGTACTCGTTATGGATACAGAGGTTTACTCCAACACAGGCGGACAGTCAAGTAAGGCCACACCCACAGGTTCAGTCGCCAAGTTTGCCGCCGCCGGTAAGCGTACAAAGAAGAAGGATCTCGGCATGATGGCTATGAGCTACGGCTATGTATACGTTGCTAAGGTCTGCATGGGCGCAAATCCCGCACAGCTCCTCAAGGCTATTACAGAGGCTGAAGCATACAAGGGACCGTCACTCATAATTGCATACGCTCCCTGTATCAACCACGGTATCGCCGCAGGTATGGGCAAGTCCCAGCAGGAAGCCAAGAAGGCAGTCGAAGCCGGTTACTGGCCTCTGTACAGGTACAACCCAGAGAAGGCAGAGCAGGGCAAGAACCCCTTCACTCTCGACAGCGCGGATCCCAAGTCCAGCTATCGCGACTTCCTCATGGGCGAGGTAAGATACACTTCACTGCAGAGGCAGTTCCCCGAGGTTGCAGAACAGCTCTTCGAGCGTTCCGAACAGGAAGCGATGGATAAGATCGCTTACTACAAGAAGCTCAACGACATGGAGTGATCTGACAAGCAATAATAAAGAGCCCCGCACGGGGCTCTTTTTGCAGTCTATGAGTGGTGACGCTTCGATACTGTACTATCTGTTAAGTGACAACACATAAATGGTGCCGCCATTGTTTACAAAGGCTTCAAGCTGTTCGGCAGGTATCAGGCACGGAATACCGTCTATAACATCGAAGTTTTCAGATGTGATCGCTACGGTATTGAGGTAATCGCTGTATGCTGAAAGATCCTTGTTTTCCGGGTTTTTAAGCCAAATCATCAGCGTCTCTACAGTCCCTTCATCGATAATACTCTGAATGTCTTTTATTACGCTATCGTATACTTGAATCGTTTTTACATTGGGAAGACCCGACACGATCGATGAGTCGCCACTCCAGCCGAATATTCCTGATAAGTAGAGGGAGCCGACTTTCGCGCTGCCGATTGTTGCAATTTGTTTCATTGCCGCGTCATCGGCATTTTCCCATGATAGCGAAAGCGTCTTGAGGCCATTGGGGAGCTGGGCTAAGAATGACAAGTCACAAGGAGTGTTAATCGCAATCCGGCTGACCGCATCCATCTCTGAGAGGGGAAGCTTGCTTATGGCGCCGGCATCATGCAGTATGAGCTGGGTTATTTTGGGCAGTGCGATACTGCCGTAATTGCCGCCCAACTCCAAATCGGTAAGCGAAGTACAATTGCCCAAATCGAGCGCATCACAGCTCTCCAATGTGAACGAGGCGGCAGTAATGGGCAGTTTTGAAAGCGCAACGGCACCGACGGCTTCGCCATCTATCGTGAGGCGATTTAGCTGGGTCAAACCGTTCAGAAACTCACAATTGCCGAAATCGAATTTTTCCTTGCCGCTTACGTTGAGATTAATTGCTTGCAGGGTATCCGGGAGAGCCATATATGGCATTGACGCCGTCTTATCCGAATCAATGTAGATTGTTATCTCCTGCAGATTAACGGCCAATTCTAGCATTTCGATATTTTCTTCTGTAAGATTCATCGTTATGCTCTCGGCGTCGACGGGATATACCTGGCGGTCAAACGCCATCATGCCTTCGGGCAAGGGGGAGTAAGTGGGCTCTGGCGATGGAGTTTTCGTCTCGGGGGTGGCGGTGAGTTCGGGCTCGGCTACAGGCGTACAGCCGACCGCGCAGGCGAGTATCATGCCGAGGCACAAGAGCATCGTTATGACGACGCAGAGTTTTCTATGCTTGAGGATATTCATGTTGTATACTCCTTTCGGGGTTAATCATTGTTGTTTTTTAGAAGGTCATGCAACATCATGGAATAAGCGCCTGCCGAGTTATCGACCTTGTCGATGGTGGTACTCGCCTCCAACTCCTGCAATAGTCTGTTAGACACGTTGTTACCGTAGAAATCAAACGCTATGTAACCCCATGTGCCGCTGGATGGGCTTATCGTGGGTGGTGAATATTTATTGAGTATGGCGTTGTAATATTCGTCAGTTACTTTATTGACATTGCTGCTCTGTGGTACATATTTGAATCTCATTATACCGCTTTCCCCTGAGTACTTATGCGTCCAGGGAGAAGTTATGCCGTTTTTAACCCAAAAGTGATATGTCTGCACCTCGAAAT
>SAMEA3663246__coassemble_3034_pt1 | contig 4196 bp, 5 predicted proteins | sample SAMEA3663246__metabat2_low_PE_033 | metagenome-assembled genome bin SAMEA3663246 (sample SAMEA3663246) | pig gut metagenome | biome: pig gut; feature: pig-associated habitat; material: faeces | place: China | collected 2013
TACATCCTCTTTTCGACCAACCAGTTCGTCCAGCGTGACCTTGTAAAAATCTGCAAGAAATATCAGTTTTTCAATTGTTGGTACGCTTTCGCCGCTTTCCCATTTGGCGATAGCCTGTCTCGAAATCTGACACTTTTCAGCCAATTCCTCCTGGGACAACCCCATGCGTCTCCTGTTTATCTGCAAATTACCCGCTAATTTCATAGCTGAACCTCCTACATTTGATACATAAATTGTACCACGAGGACAGGCTTGTTTCTACCAACCAGCCCTTGCACTTACGCACCAGTGGTTACGTAAGTAGTTTAAATCGATTTTATAGCGTTTTCTGCTTCCTGAATCAGCGCAAGCTGTTCATGATTGCAAAAGGGTCTCAATTTCAGCATTTCCTGATAATGTTTGTGGCACAAATCGATGCGGCTCTTTTGGGTGTCCGGATACTTTGTTGATCGAGCAATCTGAACACTCTCCATAATAATCCGGTAATGCTGTTCCAGCATAAAGGTGGTTAGCTTTGACAGTTTTTCATCCGACTCATTTTCCGGGTGTGCGATTTTCTTCTGATATACCGCTTCTGCCCACGCCGCTTTATCCAGTTTCTTTTTCCATCCGAACATCATCATGCCCTCAACAAAATGTTACTTGTCACTGGTTTTTCTTTCATACAGCTCTATCTCGACACTCTCGACCGTGACGAGATAATCCCATATTCCTTTATCGCTGTTCTCTGGCAACTCATCGAGTTCGCTGATGCTGTCGAGTTCTACGATGTATATAACTTTCCCATCATGAACAGAAACATCGCAAATATGCCCGGTCTGCCCAGACGCAACAATGCGGACGCTGTCGCCCAGCTTATAATTCATATACATCGCTCCCTTCGAGGTTTATTTAACGGCTTCAGCGATCCTGCTCACAAGCAACTGAAAGCGCTTCTGTGTATCAGCGTTCTTGCCACAATACTTCCTGTCCATTTCCTCGTTAGGCTCGTATTGGACAGGAATATTGTAGAGATCGAACTGCTCGATGGTTAGGTCGATATAGTGGCCATTGATTTCGTTGAAGTAGTGTGTACCGCCACCGTCCACACGGATTCGGCGGATGCTACCTCCGAACATATCATAGACGAGCATAGCGGTAATGGCACACTGTCCGTAGGAAGGGTCATTGGACACCCATTCTGCCTGGCAGGATGGGTATGCGGTTTCTTTGCACCATGCGCCCCGGAGGATGTTATATAAGTCATCAAGGGTTCGGAGTTTGGGGTTGCCGGGTTTCTTCCGTTCAAGAGTGCCAAACTCCTCACCATAATATCTTCTGTTCATTTTGGATAATCACCTAATTTCCCATACAAAAGTAGCTGTGTCACTGACATCGATATCATCTGGGTCGATGTCGATAGCCTTGCAAGCCATCAAGGGCATTGCGTCCTCGCAGCAATCATAGCGGGTATGGGAATATATATCGAGTTCGCCCCAATTATAATCAATCGCAATGAGGTCACCCATCGTAACATTGGAAGCCTCACACAGAATTTCGGCCTTTCTTTTCGCATTGGCGGTTGCAGAGCGGAGCATCTCCTCATTGATTGCTGTAGCATCCTTTACCGTAAAGGCTACAGAAAGCTGCGGATGGGACAGGCATCCGGCAATAGCGGAGAGCGCCTGGGACAATCTATCCGTGTCAAAATCAAAGCTAAGTTTCAGATTGTGGGTCACTTCGTACCCGTTGAACACGCTCGTGTAATTGCCATTGCGGTCTTTCACACGATCATAATCGGTGCGCACATTGAAGTTGGTGGTCTTGACAGCCCCTTTTTCAAACCCAATGCTGCACAGAGTTTCATTAAGATGCTGGATGTGGGTTGCCGCCATATCCATTGCTTTATCATAATCAATATGCTTGGATTCCAGGGTCATGGAAAGCACCACATAATCAGGTTTTGCGGACACCCTACCGATGCCCTTAACAGTAATTGTTCTGGCCATTATCAATAACACCTCATTTCAGTCTGCACAATCTCATAAATTGTTTTATATGTCAATAAACATGGTCAATCCATGCTGCCGCTACCCTTGTTACCACCAAACTCACAGCCGTGTACATGATCGTGACCATAATACCACCGGCCATAGCGGTATCCGTAGTGAGGTGGACAGTTGGCACAATCGCCGTTACATCTTCCGCTGTGCCGTCTGCCGTGGTGAGAGGAGGCACCAGCACTTGCTCCTGCCAAAATAGCAGCGAGAGTACCAAAGAAGCCTAATTTCGGCGCGGGCGGTTCTGGGGTAGAATCATCGGTGAAAATATCTACTTCCTCAAGCGGTTCGTCCTCTTCTTCTCCCTCATATTCTTCCTCTTCCCGCAAATCCTCCGGTAAGGTCAGATTTGCTTTGGAGCATATTTTAATAATATCCTCGTCTTCGGCAACACCATACAAATCTTCCATATCAGCAGAGGTCAGTCTGCTTACGGAGTTATGAAGAGCAGCGGTTGCTAATGCCTTATCATTGATACACAAAAACTCTATGAGGTCAGAAGCAGAGAATGCCAATTTTGCTTCTACAGCCTTTCTCAGTAGACGGTTGGAGGCAGGAACATTGACCTGTAGTTCGATAATGATTTCACCGACCTCATCTGCTGAACCAAGGGAGGTCAACCCCGACAGATTACGCACCTGGGTGCTTTCTGCCCAATCATAGAATTTTTCGTAATATTCATCCCAAGTATATTGTCTCATGCAATTTGCCTCTCCCTTATGGAACTTCGATCCATTGCATAGTCTCTGGGGGCTGCGGTGCATCAGCCGCAGAATACAGTTCCACAGCTACAACAATAGCACTGGCAGTACCCGTTTCGGTTGGAACACAGACGGTGACACCAACCTGGATTTCCTTTGTTTCCGACAAATAATACTCATTGGCGCCATTATCCATCCGGTGATTACGACTTTGAATTTGCCGTCGCTATACTCGTTTGCCGCGTGTATGGCGTCGAACACCTTGCCGTCCCTGTCGCAGTCCAACGGCTCATGCGGGTCGGCTACATTGGCGTCGAGTGACGGAGTTGACGTACCTTGCGTCGGCGTTGCATCGACATTGGGCTGCTCTGTGACTCCGCAGGCGGCAACCATTGCCAGTACGAGCAACAAGCTTGCAAAATGATAAATCGCTTAACTTTCATTATACTACCTCCTGTATTTATTTTGTGTCTCTATTGTTGAGAATTTCGTCGTTGTATCCCGTACACATAGAACCAACTATAAGCATTACATATGTGGGGCTGTTGAGGGAACACGGTAATGGGTAATAGCAAGTGCTTAGACTGCAAGAGCTATTGAGCTTTGTATGACCTATAAAGACTATTAACCTACTAAGTACATTTTTTATGCACCTAATATATTTTACGTTTTTTTTTTTTGCGATTGTCAATACAGAAAATCAGTCTTTTTCAGAATCACAATTGGGACTGTACGATGCACAGCCCCAATGATTAGCATTAAACAAACGATTGTTATTCTACTTCAAATATCGTAACGCAGTTGTCGATGTATGTCATTACATATACAGTTCCATCCGCCATTATCTGATACCGTTCGGCTGAAATGAACGTCAGCTTATTAACGTCGCTGATCACTTCGACATCATACAGCAGATTGCCCTGCATATCGTATTTGCGAAGCCAGTTGCCGCCTTCCGCCGTTTCAGGGTCAACCTTAGAGTGCATCATATATACGCATCCGTCAGTATCGGCTCCGACCAACCCCATGGTTTCGCCTTGGGGGAAAGCGAGCGTGAATTTTTCGTCGCCGTAGTTAAGAATATAATCGAATGTAGAATCGCGGTCGTTATTCATACTGTATCCGTAAAGCACGGGTATATCGACATCGGATTCAGTCATTTCTCCGTCCTTAAACAAATAAATCGGAGGCCTCTCAGATGGTCTGTCTCCCGCTTGAGTTACGTATGGCATAGCTGTCATGTAGTATACACCGCCGCCCTCGGGAATAACGCTGGTCAACGGGTGGCAGGGGAAGGAATCACTCGTATAAACATTGTACTCGGGCGTGTCTCCGCTGTTGAGCTCATATTTGATAGTTGCTATGCACTCGCGGCTGCTCAGGTAGAAAACTCCGTTTGAATAGATGAGCTCGCCTGCACCTACGTCTATGTCTCTGTCTATGTCGTTTGTCGGGA
>SAMEA3663246__coassemble_3970_pt1 | contig 3605 bp, 4 predicted proteins | sample SAMEA3663246__metabat2_low_PE_033 | metagenome-assembled genome bin SAMEA3663246 (sample SAMEA3663246) | pig gut metagenome | biome: pig gut; feature: pig-associated habitat; material: faeces | place: China | collected 2013
ACGTTTTAGTAATTATAGCGCATGTCGGCGTGTTGTGGAACTGTGACTTATCGCCTACCAGAGTTTAACAACTGCGGCATGGTTTTGCCGAAGGCGAATAATCCGATATGTTTAACGGCACACAGTTTTCCGATTTGCCGTGTGGCTGACAGCACGTTCTTAGCCCAAATCTGCGGTGTGCAATCCCCCACGGTTTCACGCCGCACCGCTACGCCGTTTTCGTGTTGCTATGTACCCTTTATTCACGGGGATGTGTCGAAATTAGTCGGAAGCTCTGTTGACTTTATCACGAGTATAGGGTGTATAATATATTGCAGATATTAATCGCACACTTTAAACCATAAGGAGGGTTTTGTATGGACAGAAAGATTACATTTGCTCAGTATGGCTGCGGTAAGATGGCAAAATATCTGATTCGTTATGCCATAGAAAAAGGAGCGACACTCGTTGCCGCCTTCGATATCGATCCGGCAGTTTGCGGTAAAGACGCCGCAGAGATCGTGGGCGACAATTATCCCGAGACCGGCGTTAAGATTTCCCCCGCTGACAAGGCCGATGAAATCCTGGGCACACTCAAACCTGACGTATGCATCATTGCAACCAGAAGTACGATCGTTGAACTGGAAGATATTTTTACCCTCTGCACAAAATACGGCATCAATGCTATCACGACCTGCGAAGAAGCCCTATATCCCTGGAATTCTTCCCCTGCTCTTACCCACAAGCTGGACGAGCTTGCCAAGCAGGGCAACTGCACTCTCACAGGCGTCGGATACTGCGACCTCGTATGGGGCACTATGGTAACAAACCTTGCAGGTTCTTCATTCAAGATTACGAAGATTCTGGGAAGCAGCTGGTATAACGTTGAGGACTACGGCATCGCTCTGGCAGAGGGCCACGGAGCAGGCTTTACGCAGGAACGTTTTGAAAAGGAGATCGCCAACATAAACGATATGCCGGAAGCCGAACTGAAAGCTCTTATCGAAGGCGGTCAATATGTTCCGTCCTATATGTGGAATCAGAACGGATGGCTCTGCAGTAAGATGAATCTGCATATCACCTCACAGACTCAGAAATGCTATCCGACCACCCATACGCAGGACCTCTTCTCGACGACGCTGAATGCGACAATCAAAGCCGGAGAGCCTACCGGTATGCGCGCTGTCGTTACGACGGAGACTGAAGAAGGCATCACGCTCATAACCGAATGCGTCGGAAAGGTTTTTGCCCCGGATGAATTCGACAGGAATGACTGGACATTCATAGGTGAACCCGAGACAACGGTATCCGTCAACCGCCCGGCGACGGTGGAAATGACATGCGCAACCATCGTCAACCGCATCCCTCAGCTCATCGATGCTCCCGCAGGCTACGTTACCACCGACAAGTATCCCTACAACGAGTATTGTGTGCATGACTTGAACACCTATGTGAGAAGCAAATAAGCCTTTCTCATAAAGAGTAAAAACAGAGATGCTCCGGCGGCCAAACATTGCGAATTAACTCCGGAGCATTTATTTGTTTTGTTCCGTATCAACCTAAGTTTATATGCATACGCTTCACGTAGCTTTCATCAGACGTAAGAAACAATGACAATGGGGTCATTGGTTTCGTGAAAGAATTGTCTTGGTTTTATGCACGGTTCACACCTCTATGTTTGCAGATTACCCTATCCCGTTTCGTTCTGCTTTCTGAATATGGCTCCGTATCTCCGTCTCATGCTTCTTGCAATAGGCATAGCCGGCACGCATGAAGTCCTCTATACGCATACACCGATACATAGCATCCAGCGTGTCCAGTATTGGCTTGCCGTCTATCATCATGTCGAAAAAATACGGATAAACACAACCACCGTGTTCCCTGGGGAAATACGGGTTTATGGAACTTAACCGTTCATCCCGCATCACCGACTCTACCACCATTTCGCTAAAGATCCATTTCAGCGTCGGACGCTCGTATTCGCCATAGCAATCTCCAAACAGACGATTCCACACATAGAACCAGACGAAGTGAATAATCTCATGAATGCTTTCACCAATTGCACCCTTTTCGCTGTTGAGATAGAAAATATCGAAATGACGCTCTTCCAAGAATCGAGGCTCAATAGGGTTCATGCTTACATTGCATTGAAGATCGTTAAACAACTGCGAGCAATCAATGTCGAATGCATCCGTCAAAGCCGCGGTTATATGATTTCTGCAGGCATCCCAATGCCGGGAATACAGTACTACCTTTTGATTTATTGTGTCCTCCAGCTCTGTATAGACAGCTCTCAGTGTGCGCTCTATATACGCTTTTCTTTCCGAAAAGGAAAGACCGGTCGCATAAGCCTTATCAATCTGTGGATAGAAATGATACAAAGGTTCAGTCCAAAAATCCGCTTCCCCTTCAGTCTGAAATCCTATTGTCGCCCGAACCATATAATCTACGCCGGGATTTACAAAAGTTACATCCATCTAATGTACCTCCGTCTTATGCGGTATGAATAACGAGTACAAAGATCAACCCATTTATCTAATCGGACACCAACTGCAGTATAAGGTATACTACAGCCGGTGTCAAATGCATAAAGAAGAGACGTCCCCCCATGCACCCGCCTTAAGGCAAATTTCATCGCTCGGTGCTTTCATCCATAGGACATGGATTTCATACGACCGCAGGACGGTTTAGTTGAAAAAAAGCACACTCTCGTGTGCTTTCTTTCTGCCAAAGAGTAACCAAACGGAGCAGAATTGAGGTAAGAACAACCAAAAGTAGTGTGTTATTTCAGCTTATATCTTCATTGCCCGTTTTCTTTATAATAGAAAAATTCGCTTAATGTATCATCCAAAAATACTTTAATCATATCTTTCATGTCCAAGGCAAGACGGTCATTCATTGACAACAGCTCGTCGAGCGGAACCCAGAAAACCTCTCCTTCTTCGGAGAAATTCAGTTCTCCGCTAAATCTATCGGCTTTATAGAATAACACCATATATCTGGATCCGTCATCATTTACCCAATCTTTCACACCGCATAACATCGGTGATGTTACCGTTAATCCAGTTTCTTCAAGCACTTCACGAATGACCGCATCTGTAAAAGATTCGTCTATTTCAACATGGCCGCCGGGGAATGTGAGTCCACCCCATCCGTCGTGAGCTTTATTCTGAACCAAAACAAGTCCATCTTTATAGACCATGCACATATTTACAATTTCGGCCTTATATGTTCTATCCATGACTGTTCTCCTTTGCGGTGTTTATAGAGGAGATGAGCATAACACGGATGCTTGCACAAGCAGAATCAAGGGATTGATATTCCGATTCGCAAATGTAATTTGTCCTATATAGCAATTCAAGCCAATAGCCTGTTTCACTTGCTTCCTTGAGTGCAATTTGAAATTTCGCTATAAAATCTGCTTTGCCATGTGCATACTGTGCCTCGCGGATATTTGCGCCGATGGAAGTACCGCTTCTGCCGACTTGATTGGAGATAATGGATTCTCTTTTTTCTTTGAGTGATTTTACAAGGTTGATAATCTGCACAGCAAAATCCATGGATTGTGTTCTTAATTTGCTTTCGGACATATCTACACCTTCTATTTCACAACTATTATACTAGTA
>SAMEA3663246__coassemble_6665_pt1 | contig 2654 bp, 1 predicted proteins | sample SAMEA3663246__metabat2_low_PE_033 | metagenome-assembled genome bin SAMEA3663246 (sample SAMEA3663246) | pig gut metagenome | biome: pig gut; feature: pig-associated habitat; material: faeces | place: China | collected 2013
CATACCATTGTCGAGGTCGTACATCATGTAACCTGTATTTGTGTCAGCATCATATTTTATTGCACCATACGGCATACTATAAAGCACGCTGCTCACATGCATCGCTTTCTGTAAATGTACATACGGGTGTGTCCAGTCGTAGATTATATGAGCGGAATACGTTGCTCTCTTACCCTTTTCACTGTCAGCCTCACTTATGAAGTTAAGGTTCAAAGCACTCTCGTATGAGTACAACGGTATCATGTCCGTGACATCATCGGCCTCCAAGCAACGCCTCATGGTTTCTATGGCGTGCTCTTTGAGCTCTTTAAGTGTGTAAATCGGCAAGTCAAGTTTTTCTCCATACGAATCAGGATCCATCTGATATTGTGTTAAAACATACTTAACCTCGCGCGTGTCAGCCATAGGATCAAGTGTAGGTTCGACTGTCGGTTCAACTTTTACCGGGATACCGGGATCTTCATTATCTTCATCATCCTTATTCTGCTTCTCTACAGGCGCAACGCATCCTATGAGCATTATCATTGCAAGCAGTAGTGCCAAAAGTGCTGTAAGTTTGCTTTTCATAGTACCCCCCTGTTTCGCGGTTTGTCGCTTACTGTGCCCGGGAAAGCCCGGGCACAGCAGTCTCGATTATCACCCGACGTAATATCTGTCCTCTATCTTGTAACTGACTTCTATGCCGAATGACTCCATTATAAAGTCCTCTCTGAACTCATACCTTCCGACCACATAGTCGTTACCATCATAGTCCCAGTATATCTTCAACACGCCGTCGGTGAGTATGAGCACGCTTGAAACAGGTCTGTCATAATCTCTGTTACTTTCGATGAATCTTTCATATGCTCCCTCTTTTATGTTTCCTTCTTCGTCCACGTATTTTGTGTTTAGATAAGAGTAAAAGAACCCTTTACGCATATAATCTATATATGCATTAAACACAGGGTCTACATCCGCAAGCTCAGTTATCGTCGCGCCATCCTTGAGCACACCGTCAAACTCGGCAAACGACGTCTTCTTTGCCATCATGGCAGGATTGCCAAGCACCTCTATCTCAAGATACTGTGTCATTGTAGCACTTTGAATATCACTTTCTCCCATATACTTCAGCATATGATACAAGCGCATACCATTGTCGAGGTCGTACATCATGTAACCTGTATTTGTGTCAGCATCATATTTTATTGCACCATACGGCATACTATAAAGCACGCTGCTCACATGCATCGCTTTCTGTAAATGTACATACGGGTGTGTCCAGTCGTAGATTATATGAGCGGAATACGTTGCTCTCTTACCCTTTTCACTGTCAGCCTCACTTATGAAGTTAAGGTTCAAAGCACTCTCGTATGAGTACAACGGTATCATGTCCGTGACATCATCGGCCTCCAAGCAACGCCTCATGGTTTCTATGGCGTGCTCTTTGAGCTCTTTAAGTGTGTAAATCGGCAAGTCAAGTTTTTCTCCATACGAATCAGGATCCATCTGATATTGTGTTAAAACATACTTAACCTCGCGCGTGTCAGCCATAGGATCAAGTGTAGGTTCGACTGTCGGTTCAACTTTTACCGGGATACCGGGATCTTCATTATCTTCATCATCCTTATTCTGCTTCTCTACAGGCGCAACGCATCCTATGAGCATTATCATTGCAAGCAGTAGTGCCAAAAGTGCTGTAAGTTTGCTTTTCATAGTACCCCCCTGTTTCGCGGTTTGTCGCTTACTGTGCCCGGGAAAGCCCGGGCACAGCAGTCTCGATTATCACCCGACGTAATATCTGTCCTCTATCTTGTAACTGACTTCTATGCCGAATGACTCCATTATAAAGTCCTCTCTGAACTCATACCTTCCGACCACATAGTCGTTACCATCATAGTCCCAGTATATCTTCAACACGCCGTCGGTGAGTATGAGCACGCTTGAAACAGGTCTGTCATAATCTCTGTTACTTTCGATGAATCTTTCATATGCTCCCTCTTTTATGTTTCCTTCTTCGTCCACGTATTTTGTGTTTAGATAAGAGTAAAAGAACCCTTTACGCATATAATCTATATATGCATTAAACACAGGGTCTACATCCGCAAGCTCAGTTATCGTCGCGCCATCCTTGAGCACACCGTCAAACTCGGCAAACGACGTCTTCTTTGCCATCATGGCAGGATTGCCAAGCACCTCTATCTCAAGATACTGTGTCATTGTAGCACTTTGAATATCACTTTCTCCCATATACTTCAGCATATGATACAAGCGCATACCATTGTCGAGGTCGTACATCATGTAACCTGTATTTGTGTCAGCATCATATACAATCGCCGCATCAGGCATAGTGTCGAGCAAATCCATTACCTGTTTTCTGTATTTATACACATAAACATATGGATGCGTCCAATCGAAGATAATATAAGTGATATGAGCGTACGCTCCATTGTGTTTATCATCAAGGCTTATATAGTTAAGGTTCATTACATTCTCGTACGAGTACAGCGGTATCAAGTCCGTAACATCATCGGTCTCTAAGCAGCGCCTTATGGTTTCTTTGGCGCGAGCCTCGAGCTTTTTAGGTGTGTAAGTCGGTAAATCCCATTTTACTCCATTTTTTTCATACCAAGTAGGGTCTTGCTGATATGGCGTTAGAACATACTGGACCTCGCGCG
>SAMEA3663246__coassemble_9362_pt1 | contig 2168 bp, 2 predicted proteins | sample SAMEA3663246__metabat2_low_PE_033 | metagenome-assembled genome bin SAMEA3663246 (sample SAMEA3663246) | pig gut metagenome | biome: pig gut; feature: pig-associated habitat; material: faeces | place: China | collected 2013
ACACATTAGCCTTCCAAGCTGAGATAGTGGGTTCGAGTCCCATTACCCGCTCCATACAGTAAGCACCCTTAGCTCAGTTGGTAGAGCACCTGACTCTTAATCAGGGTGTCCAGGGTTCGAGCCCCTGAGGGTGTACCAAGAGAACCTCTTTTGTTTATTGAGACAGGAGAGGTTTTTTTATGATTCTATCGATAATACAGCTCAAAATGCGCAAAACACCATGAGGCAGGAGTTGGTTCAGCCAATCAAGCAAGACCATCCATGTTTTGTATGCCAAAGCAATAAAAGGCAATTTGATTTTGGGATTTCTTCTCTAAACAAGGAAGTCGGCGCAACGGTAAGGGAAAGCGATATGAAATATTGAGAGCCTACGCATATAGTGCTATTATGTTGAGCAAGTTATTAGACTAAGAGGAATGAAGCTACTTAAGCGAGCTTTCTGTAAAAATGAATAAGCAATAGGAGTCGAAAATGTGTACAGCAGCTACATACAAAACAAAAGATTTTTATTTTGGGCGTACGCTTGACTACGAGTTTTCCTACGGGGATGAAGTCGTAGTTATGCCGCGCAAGTTTTCGCTTAAGTTCCGCTCGGCCGGAAGCATGGAAAGCCACTATGCCATAATCGGGACGGCGTTTGTCAACGGAAATGATGCGCTTTTCTACGACGGTATCAATGAAAAGGGGTTGGGAATTGCGGGCCTAAACTTTGTAGGCAACGCATGTTACAACAAGCACGCAGAGAACTACGACAACATTGCGCAGTTTGAGTTTATTCCTTGGATTCTCAGCCAATGCGCCTCTGTCCGAGAGGCGCGCGTGTTGCTTTCCCGCATAAACATTCTGGACGAGCCGTACAACGAGCAATTGCCGGTTGCCCAGTTACACTGGATTATTGCTGACCGCAACGAAGCAATTACTGTAGAATCTATGCGCAACGGATTAGAGATCTACGAGAACTGTGTTGGCGTGTTGACAAACAATCCACCGTTTGATAAACAGATGTTTGCGCTCAACAACTATATGAACCTATCGCCGAAACAGCCGGAGAACTGCTGGGGTATTCCGTTGGACACATATAGTCGCGGCATGGGTGCGCTTGGACTGCCGGGTGATTTATCCTCGCAGTCTCGCTTTATTCGTGTTGCTTATACGAAAATGCACTCGTTGTCAGGCGATTCGGAAATGGAGAGCGTAAGCCAGTTCTTTCATATTCTTGGCTCGGTCGATCAGCAGCGTGGTTGCTGTGAAGTAGCTGAAGGCAAGTATGAGATTACACTGTACACCTCCTGCTGTAATGCCGATAAGGGTATTTATTATTACACTACCTACAACAATCATCAGATTACGGCGGTAGATATGTACCGCGAGAATTTGGAGGGTGGCGTGCTTGCTCGCTATCCGCTCATTCAGGAGGGGAGAATATGCTTTCAAAACTAATCAATCCGATTTAATGGTTGGTACTAATGATAGAGATTAGTTAGGGCAAACGCCGAGCTTTAATTGAATTGCTTGAGACATTTTGGTTTCTTTTTTAGCACAAAAGACGATTGCAAAGTGCGGTGTTCATAAGACAGTTATCAGTCACAGCAGTTCGGTCTGCCGTGGCTGTTCTTATGTTATATGATAAAATGAAACCAAACAGGCCTACAAATCGAAATTTGACGAGGTAAATGATTATGGATGTTTGCCAGTTTATTAAGGCTGTGTTGGCTCAAGATGAGAACACAATCAGAAACTACTTTCACAAAGATGCGTATGTGAATTGGCATTGTTCCAACGAGCACTTTACGGTCGAGGAGTTCATTATCGCAAACTGTGAATACCCAGGTGATTGGGATGGAACAGTTGAACGAGTTGAAGTGGTAGGCGATTTATTCATTACTACAACGAAAGTTTATCCACAAGATAGAAGCGCACATTTCCATGTGGTGTCATTCATAAGAACAGCGAATGATAAAATCATATCGATGGATGAATACTGGGCTGATGACGGGAATCCTCCTCAATGGAGACTGGATAAGCACATAGGCACACCAATTCAGTGATTTCCGATTTGCCAAACAGATAAGAGCGCACTTCTATACACCGTTCGGTGTAGTGCGTTACGCGCGGAACTTGGCTCTCCCTTTGGGAGAGCTGTCGGCGCAGCCGACTGAGAGGGAAAA